>Ga0306872_100105_pt1 | contig 37388 bp, 54 predicted proteins | sample AntRauMeHopE1498_FD_190455 | JGI IMG/M metagenome (GOLD analysis project Ga0306872, IMG submission 190455) | Saline lake microbial communities from Rauer Islands, Antarctica - Metagenome Hop E1 #498 (v2) (version 2) | ecosystem: Environmental > Aquatic > Non-marine Saline and Alkaline > Saline ...
ACTGACATAAACCAGATTGTTGTTTTTGTACTTGTCGTCTGAATCCTTAAGAATATGCATAGCATAAAATATATCTTCCGAAACAAAAACCTTTTGTGGTTGCTCTTTCAGACTACCCATATATGCGGCACCGGCTACGATTGCATCGATCAAATTAGGTTCTGAAATATTTTCGTCAAACGCAGGAGTCGGTGCGTATGTGATTGCATTGGTTTTTAATCCTAAAGGAGCATCTGCATCAACTGCTGGATTGTTGTTTAACAAACCATCATTGTAAGTCTCTCTCATTTCCTGTAGGAAATCTTCCCTAATCCACATCTCCATGCTTGCTACGTCTCTCAAAAGCTTGTCCTCAACCGTTCCGAAAATAGCAAGCTTCTTAGCCTCAACTTTTCCGGTTCCAACTCTGAAAGATCTTTTTGGCTTTGCCCCCCCAGAAACAATCCAATCTGCTCCGCCTGGATCTCCAGCAACTGGGTTTGCATCTCCAACCTCGATTTTTTCCATGTACAAAAGCTCTGGAACACCAATAGAGCTAATCGTAAAGTTGTCCAGAATAAGATTTCGCTTTCTTTTTCTCTCGTACAACTCTGAGTCAATCTCTCTGCCTGTAAATGCACTTTGATCGGTTCCAGCAATACCGGTAAAGAAAGTAGCCATTCCAAAAACTTCTGGAGCCTTAATTCTTATTTCAGCCTCTTGTCTGGTCTTACTTGTGCCGTTAAAGGTCGCTGAAATAAAAGCCTCAATGTCTTTAGCTGTAACAAAATCATTCTTTTTTCCAGAATTACCGCCCTCTTTGGACTTATTCTGCTCCTCTCTGAGCTCAATAATCTGCTCTCGATACTTCAAAAGAGTCTGGTTGATTCCCAAAATCTCCTTGTCAACATCTTTTTCGCTCATAGTATTGATCGTCTTTTCCAAACTATCAATCTTGGCGGTTAGGTCGCTCAAACCTTTCTGCTCTTTTACCTCTACCAACTCCTGCTTAAAGCCTTCAATTTGGTCTTTTAGCAGGGCTAAGGCTTTTAATTCATCTTCTCCCATTTCAATTTTTTGTTAATGTGATTAATTCATTCAGTAGATCTAATCTTTTTTGAGTGGATTTCTCCGGCTCTCTTTCCGAGGTGACATAGTTGCCGGCTTCGAATAATGTGGGCGTGGCGCTGTTAGATCCTTCCATAACCATGCTACCTTCTTTGTAGATTTTTGCTTCTTTTACAGCCCAAAAATAGCCGTTTTTAATTACTTCATTCTTATTTGCAATACTATTTATATACTTCTCGTATGTTTTCCTCTCCTCAACAAGATCTTTGCTATCTGAATTGACGGCTAATGTTATTCTGACGTATTCCATCCTTACAGAGTGTTGCACCTTTCTGCGGTTACGATATGCCTTAAATCCAATCTCGTTTGAATCCTCTGTCATGGTCGCTTCAAAAACCAATGCCTCTGTCTCACCTTCATAATCTAAGCCTAAGTCTTTCCATGGTATAATCTTAACCATAGGAATAACATCCTCTGGGTATGCTATAACCTGACCTATTTTATAGTCATGGTTTAAGATCAATGCTGGCCTCACTCCGTCACTAATAGACTTGTTCCAGATTCCATTTAGGTGAACATCTTCGTGTGAATCAAAAAATAATGTTGTGTTTATAACTGGAAAAACTTTATCGCCAAACTCCAATTTAACAACCTCCCCCTCGGCCTTGCTTGAATTCATTTTAATTCCTAGCCCTGCCATACTTGGAACTCCATCAGCATTTTTAATGGCTGACTTTTTGGCCTGTAGGATCTTACTAGCCTTTCCTTTCATGGCCGTAAACATTTCCTCGTAAGTATTGAAATCTTGGCCTAAAACTTTACAATGTATCATTTGATTACCTCCCCTTTTTTAAGATTGTTGATCTTCTCCTGTATCGACTGTTTCAGCTTCTGGCTCAAACCCTCCTGCTGGAGGCTGTTCTTGAGTTGCTGGATTTGAACTTGATTTTTCATAATCGAATTTTTTAAACTTTAAATCTACAAATGAAAGAGCTTCTTTCTGATCGACTCCCAACTCCAAAAGAGATTTTAAGTTAGCCAACTTCTTAGCCTTGGTCTCCTCTCTCTCTTTTTCCATAACCTGTACGAATGGTAGGTGATCCCAACTCATAACAATTTCACCAACAAGCCCAAAAAAGTCTGTAATCCCTTGGGCTAACTCTTGACCTTTTGGATCAAGGCAGTAGGCTATATGACTAGATCTTGCCTTTTCTTGATTCTCATAAGTAGAGCTTTGGTTTGCCTCTAGCACATCTCTTGGTATGTTATACATTCCACCAATTATCGCATAGTCTGCTAAATAACTTTGGCTTAACTCCATGTTTTTCATGTTCTCTACAAAACGTCTAATCTCGACCATAGATTTAACTGCATGGATATTCTTTTCTCCGTCCTCTATTTTCGTTTCGATGTCGTCTTTTTCTTTTTCTCCGAGCATCCTTTTAGTCACGTCCATTGCATCGGTTCTACCAGCAACAATAAATTTTCCAGAAAACTTTGTATTGATGTTCTTTGATTTTAAACCCTCCTCAGAATTTAAAATTACTTTGTAGAGTGAATCCAATCGGCTAAATCCGTTAATGTCCTTAACTGGACTATTGGTAAGATCCATGAACTGCATCAAGTCTTTGAAAGGCAATTTTATATTTTTACCGTTTTGCTGGCAATAAGTTATTTGTATTTCCTGCATCTCTTCCCAACTGGAGCTAGACAAAATTAAACCCTGTTCTCTTAAGTTCATTGGAAAGTCCATCTCGAAAGGATTCAAAACAAACATCTTTGTCGTGTCTGAAAAATTTTTGTCCCTTACGTAGATCCAAGAATTGCCCATCATGTTCCAGAACATCCAATCCCAAAGAAACTGCCGAATATTATCTTGGTAATTAGGCTTTCTTAGAACTCTAGCGACGTCTTCGGGCATCTCCCTTTCCTTATCCTTCTCATAGTAATAAAACTTGCCTAGGCTAAACATATCGCATTGCAGGGCAATTACCTTAATCATTGCTGGGTTGGCAATTACAAGCTCCAGAACCTTCTGCATTTTCATTCTGCTGAATGATGCTCCCCCTAAAATGTCATAGCTGAAATAATTGTAGTTCTTATTGAACCCGAAAATTGAAGATAAGCCCTTTAGTAAATCCACGTTGATAGCTTTTTTTTTACTAATGTAAAGCTTTTATGCCATTTTAATAACGCCTTCTATCTGCAAAAAAGTTGCGACATACCTAGCAGGATCAATTGTATGATTATCTACATCCATAGGATCTTCCAAAACTAGCCCATATCTGTCATTTTTGTAACTGTAATTTTCCTGTTCGTACTTAACATTCTTGCTGTCCGAAGTGTAATAAACATTTAAGTTTTGCAGCAAATCAATTCCATCTTTGATGCTTCCAGGTGGTTTGTGGGCTGAAAGCGCATCATCGTAACCGCACTGCCTTAAGGCTATAATCTTGAGCTTTCTATTTGGATCACAAATCACATATCTGTCTAAAGGGATTCCCAACTTTTTAAAAAGCCATATTACCAACCCCTCATCTTCCAGATCAATCTGGGCTCTTTCCGTATCTGTTAACTTTCTGCGGATCTCATTTTCTGAATCATAATTGAGCTCCCGAATATATAACCCTCCGTCATAGTACTTGCATTCAATGATTCCAAACGGGTCGGACTTGCCCCAATCCACACCGTAAATGCTTTCGACTTCCAAATCGTAGAAATCTTGCAGGGAAATTTCCTTCCATCTAAAAATTCTGTTAGGCTTCTCGGCCTTTAATCCCAATCCGTAAACGCTCCAGTTGTAATTGTCTGCGCTCTGCTTCTTTTCATTCTCTTGGCATCTAGTTAATTCTGCCAAATCTTTGCTGTCAAGGGCTTTCTCGTTTTTAATATAGTCATATATAGTCGCCTCGCTTTCGGTTAGCTCTTGACTCTCCACGGCCTTGCACATCTTGATAGGTTGATAGCTTAGGATCTTGAGCCTTTGCTCTCTTGGACAAAATATGTTGTCTGCAAAGGTGGAATGAATGACTAGAGTTCTTTTGTCCTTTTTCAACTGATCCACCCAATGAGCTTTTTTAGGGTTCCAATCAATTATAATTTGTCCTGTGGTTCTCTGGTCTATCTGGTCAAAGGTTCCTTTCGAAATTTGATACGGTTCATTTAACCAAGCAATATCGCCATTGTAACCCATCACTTTTTTTTCATCGTCAGTTCCGGTAATCTCAATTACAGAACCCGTATTTAAAAAATGATACAATCCTTTTGATTCCTTAAACCTACAATATTGAGCAAATGGCAGATAAGGATAAATTTGACCCATGTCATAACCTACTGTGTCTTTGCAATCTTTCTTGGTATCTCTCCAGACTGATATTCTTTTGCTCTTGTTCTTGATTCCGAACATATACAGCGACTGGATTATTGAATAGGTTTTTGAACTCCTAGAACTGCCTTCGTGAATAATGTATTTGTACTTTCTGATCTTCTGCCCATTCTCGTCAATCAAGATTTCGCCATCCTCTCCCAACTCAAACAGGTTCATGGCCTCCCACTGCCTCTCAAATACTCCCGTTGCGTTTATCTCCATTCCAAATATTATTCTGCTTTTTTTAATAATTACAAAATCCTTTTTAAAAACCTAGCACGTGGAGACCAGCACTTGCCAAATAAAATATTGAATTTCTGCTTTTTACTTCTTTATGTTGATTGTAATCTCTAGATCTTCCGGTATCTCCAGATCAATTGTCTGCATGCTTAGCGCTCTCTGCTCCTCTTTTGTTGCAATCAACTTATACAAACCCATCTGTAAGGCTGAATTATCGCTTATACTCCACTTTTTCCGCATTGTATTCTTGGTTATAACCCTGTTCAACTCCAATGCCTCTTTTATAGTGTCCATCTCGTTCAACTTATGGTTATAGTACGTTCCTTTTCCTATACCTAAATATGCAATGACGTCTTCGTGAAAAAATAGGTTTTTTTCCTTGATTAACTTGATTGCTTTTATCTCCAATGATTTTGTGCTATAGTCCATTTTTATCCTCCATTCTTTGTTTAAACTCTCTCTCTGCCTGCTTTCTTTTTCTAAACTGCCTCTCTGTCTCCAGACCCATGTCTTTGCACTTCTGCTCCCAGCTTTTGCTCTTTCTACTTAAAAACTCTTCTGTAGCACTTCCATATTTTGCCAAGCCATTTACATAACATCTTGGTTTTTCAAATATTCTTAACTGATCTCCCATAATTAAACACCTTTTCTTGGTGACCTCATTTTGATGTAATTCTTGTTCATTTGCCTTTGCACAATCTTATCGCCCCATTTCTTTCGCAGGATCTGGTATGCCTCTAGCTCGCTCTCTTCTGTTCTATACGCAACGCACCCCCCTTCGTTTGTAAGGTGGATCACATCGATGCCATATTTTAAACATCTCAACACACCCCCATATTTCGCTATGTGTTGCATCGAATAATCGTAATCCTCTTTTACTCTTAACCTTTCATCAAATCTAAGCGGGTTTTTTATTATCCCTATAATATTTGCCACAGCTATTGATTGGGTACTAAACGGTGAATATTCTCGGTAAAATTTATAATCGCTGGCCATTGAAAAGCCCCACGCTTTAAATCCCCACTCGGAACACAAAAGGAACTGGTCTGCTACTATTCTAGATATTCTTTCTGGGTCAATAAAAGTCGTCATTTTACCTGCTTCGAATAAATGAAAGCTCAACGCATCATCATCGACTTGCACCTGCCATTCATCCTTTACGTTTTCCAGGATCCAATTCCTTGTTTTGGTAATTCCTTTCACTGAATCCGGCACTCCTAAAACTTGTTCGTGGAACTCCAGATAAGAACTTTTTTCGCTTTCTGGGCAGACAATTATTGCTTCTGGAAAAAGCTTGTGAGTAGTAACCTTTCCTGCTCTGCCTTTACTCGGTATATAAACCTTAAACATTGTCTAGCTTTTTAATTAAATCAAGCAAAACCCTTCCGTCTTTTACCCTTCCAATTCCTTTCTGCTGGTAGGTTTCTGTAAACCCTGCCTTTGCAACCGTGACCACATTAAAGAACTCTTTTATTACCTGCCAGTCTAGCTGATTCTTAAAAGTGAAAACAAGATAATTATGCTCCTCTAATATTTCCTGAGTTATCTCAATTTCTGGATTCGTGACAGCCTGAGCCTTTAGCTTTTCATTCTCTTCAATATCAACACCCCACTGCTTAAGTTCCTCAACACCCCAATTGTCTTTTAATAGGGCTGTATCCCAATCTCCAGCGCTTACGTTGTCTTTTATGATAAATTCCTGTTGCTCCTCTTCTGTAAGGTCGTCGGCAAATACAACTGGTATTTCCTTCATTCCAATTTCCTTGCATGCCTTGAACCTCTTGTCACCGCCTAAAATCATGTACTCAGAATTCAGCACGATCGGCCGAATCTCTAGCATTTTTGGAAACCTCTTTATAGATTCAATCAGTTCTTTGAACTCTGAATCCTTTTTAACTCTTGGGTTTTTTGGGTTAATCTTAACCTTTCCAGTTTTTACCTTTATCCACTTCATACCAAATATTTGTTTGTTCAATTTATACAGAAAAAGAGCTACCGCAAAACAGTAGCCCCTATCTGGGTGATTCTCAACTTTAATATTCTAATTGTTTGGGAACTTGATTCTTGTTGCCGGTAAGAAACTAGAATAATGAATCAGCAATGTATTTATTCCATCTGGCTCCCTTGCCCTTTCTTCCATGTTCTCGGTCATCCTAAAATTATACCCTCCTAACTCTTCCATGAATACAACTTTTACAAAAGGACTAATCGGGTCATTGTTTCTCGCCCTTGCATCCATCCTGTGAAAATCCACATCATTTGTCTGCCCTTTTCTATCGTGAATTTGCAAGTCAGCCATTCCTAAACTTCGTCCCTCAGAGTCTTTTCCCTCCTCATATATGACTGATATAATAGGGTAATTTACGTTTATTTGGGATTCTGTTTCAGATCCCTTTTTCTGTGCATTCGCATCCTTCGAAAGTATTAAACTCAGGGTAAATGCCAAAAAGGCAAAAGCGAATAATAATACAAGTTTTCTCATTTGATTTTATCTTTAACTAGTTGAACTTTTTTCAATGTTTCTGCCTCTTTTTCGGCTGCTTCGGCTTTTATTTTGTAAGCCTTAACTTGATTTTCTGCAACGGCAACCCTCCAGTCTTTATTGCTCTTAAAGAGCCCTCCCATAAATGGGCTATGCCTTTTCAGCCACGCCGGGTGCTCCGCTGGCTCTGCAAATTTTGATTGATACCTTTTTGCAGGACTAATTACCTGCGAACACCCAGCTAAAATAATAATCAGCATAATAATCATAAGTGCGATAATTCCTAATTGTAACTTTTTCATGTCTTAAAATTTTAATATTGTTTGGTTTGGATTAAATGGTATTTGATAATTTTCATTTTCAGGATCATCTGGGTCTCCTAATAATTTCCAGTTCCAATTGATATAAGATAAACAGGTAGGCTCTGAGTCTTTGTATATCCATTCCTTTGGATATTCACCGTCTCCAATCTTATAACATAAAGATCTTAACAATATGTTGCACTGCTTCTCTCCCTCTGGGTCTGGATTGCAATTTTTACACTGCATACAAAACTTTTCGGTAAACCAGATTCCTTCGCTTCCATTGCTTGGTTGGTAAGATTCTGGTTTTGCTGTAGGATCTGAATTTTTTGGTAACATTTTTTAAAGGGGGTTTTTAGGCCCCCGATTAAATTAAAGCTTTTCGATTTCTCCCTTCGCCCATTTCTTAAACCCTTCAAATTTTTTCAGGATCTCAGAACTTAGCTCATTTTCAACTGGAGCATTTTCAAGGGTCATGCCCTCAATCCAGGCTTGGAGTTGCTTCTTGACTGGTGCTTTTGCCAATTTTTCAGCATCCTTTTTGTCCTTGGCTTCTTTTTCCTTCCGGTCATTCTCAATTCCTTGCAACCTGACTCTCTCTGCTCGCTCTTCACTTTCCTTTGTAGCCTGCAAACGTAACCATTCAGTTTTTTTGTCTGCTCTTTCCTGAGCATCTGTTAAGCCCTTCTGAAATTCATCATCGGTAGAATTAATAAGCCTTTCGTAATCATCCACAAATGAAAGGATTGCAGACAATTTTTCACCTCTCTCTTCTCTCTTGGCCTTGATTTCTTTTTCCTCTAAATCCTTTTCAATTAGACTTGTTACACAATGATTAAACCCCTCAAGATCCAACTGTAAAACGAATTCCTTATCACTGACAAATCTGGAATAAGGCGCAATTAATGCCTTTCTCCTATTTAATTCTTTATGATTTTTTTCAGCCTCAACAAGATTAAACAGGAAATTTTTAAAATTAACTTCTGTCATTTCTCTAAAATCATAGCTGGTAATCGGGTCAGCTAAATGATTCACATATTTTGCGACCTCTACAAATCTTTGTTTGCCAATTTGATCCTGTTCTTTGGCCTCTAGCGCTACTGCTTTTAAAAGCTCATACTGAGCCTGAGTCATTTCGCCGCACTCAGTAAGAGTATATTTTCTCTTTAGGTACGCCCCAAAATCCATAAGTTCGGCAAACCTTTCTTGGCCTAAGACTGCCTTTTTTTCGTCCTCTTTTCTCTTTATCTCAGCCTCTTTTTCCACCTCGATTAATTCCAGATACTGGGTTTTCTTTTTCTCAAGATAGGCTGTCCATACCTCCTCTTGCATAGCTCCAAAATTGAGGTCGTTCTGCTCAAGATTAATATACTTCTCAATCTGCTTGGATCTCTTTTTGTTGAGGGCTTCAATCTTCTCTGCCATCTTGATCTTAGTGTAATTTTCGACCTGAAAAAGCTTTTCTTCTAGCCCCTGACCAGCGAAGATTTGGACGTTTTTCAGCCCATCAATATATCGTCCCGCTTTCAAATAGAAATCTTTTTGCTCCTTGTGAATTAATGCAGTTCCTGTTCGAACCTTTACAAGTTTGTTCCTTACTTCTTTTGCCTTCTCTTCCGTCTCAGGCATTCCTAATTTCATCTGAAATACCTTGTTTGCCTCAATCTCTAAATCCTCCATGCGATTAAGCATAGGTAAGAACTGAGCTTTGATTTGTTGGGCCTTAATTTCTTCTATGCCAAATTTTTCGGCATCTACTTTTTCTAGTTCCATTTTTCAAATATTTTATTGATTAACTGATTTTTTTACAAGCTCTCAAGCTCTTCTTTATGCTCTTCGATTTCCTTTTTCAATTGGACTCGAATCATTCCCACTATCATTTCGTCTGGCAAAATGCCTGAAAACCAATAATCGCTTTGATAACCCTTTATATCGGTTCCACAAACTCTAAACTCTATTCTCTTAAAGTTTTTGTGCGAAAGGCTTTCTAGCTTGTTTTCTTTTTCTTCAATAAAAGAAACAAGTCTTCTCGCTCGTTCTAAATTATCTCTTTTCATTTTTCAAATATTTAACTGTTTAACTGATTGAACAAATATATACTTTTTTTGTATATCAATCAAGTTTTTAAAATTATTTCTCCAGCCTCTATTGAATCAATCCCTTTCTTAAATAACTCGACTTCCAAAGCTGTGTTTCTTTTTCTGCTGTCTACATAGAAAAGAAAGTTTCGCAATTCCTTTCTCCAGATTTTATATTTTTTCAAAGCCTGACAATTTTACAATGTACCTGAATTTTTTACCCTCTTTTCCTTCCCATTTTTCGGTAACCAGCTTTCCCTCAAAATTGCAAATGTCACCTTTTCGCAAGCTCTTTGCGCACATATCTCCCAGCTTGTTCCATGCCTCACAATTCACCCATAAAATCACCTCTCCGCTCTCTCCGTTTTCCCTTGTGAATCCCTCTGTGATCCTGACATTAAACTTGGTTAGAGTAGCTTTCTGCAACTCTTTAACTGCCGGCTCCGCTCCGATTATTCCTGAAAATAAAAACTTATTCATCTCGATAGTATTTTTCTATTAACTCCTGTTTCCTTTCCATGAAAATAGCAAAACTTTCCTGCTTCTCATGCTCCTCTGGCAGCATCATCATTATATTTTCCTTTCTCAGTTTATACCTTGGATATGCCTGTTTTCCTAAAACATGAGCGAATTGCCAATGCCACTGTGAATGATTTGGATATAAAAGAGGTTTGCCAGATACTTCAGAAACATGCTCTCGCTCCTCCCATATCTCGGCAAACATCTTTTTAATTTCCGCTTTTTTATTCATCTCCAAAAGGACTTTCAAATTCTGTTGTCTCTTCGCCTGAATAGTCAAAGATTTCTGGGTTGGCAACCTTTGAATTGTAAATAAACTCGTAGCCCTCAGACTCCAGACTATCAACAATTCCAGCAAGCTTTTCCTCAAAACCTCTGCTCTCTGAGCTCAATAGAATTCTAGGCGTGTTGATCGCAACTCTCTGATTGTTGTCAACCGCAAAACTTGCAGTAATTACAACCCCTCGCTTTGCCTCCTCTCCACTGATTGAAATGCCGGTAATTCGAATTTTATCGTGTATAAAATCGACAAACTTTGCCATTGCTTCTTTTTGTAAAATATCAGCCTTAAATGCTGGGCTCATTGCAATATCTCTGGCATTTGTAAAACAAAATACCTGAGCAACCATTGGAACCAAAGCAATTAGGTTCTCTTCCAAATCAGGGTGAGCCTGTTTTGTTGAATCCTGCTTTTGTTTTGACTGATAGGTATCCGCTCCGATCACTTCTTGCAAAGTGTATTCTACTGATAAACCGCCTCCAGAAATAAGCTTGAGTTTATTGAGTTTGAAATTTGTTTTGTTTGGATTTTTCATGTTTCAAATTGTTTTTGGCTATAAATTAATCACTGATAAAATAGTCGAACTCCTTGCTCGCTATGTACTTTGAGTTTCTAATTAACTCGTTCAATTGCTCTTGGCTAAGATCCTCAAGCTCTAAAACCTCATTTTCTTTTATGCACACTGGAGTCCAGGATCTCAGCGAATAGCTAATTTTTTCTTTTGTAGTAAACTCACCAAAATGCTCTTTGAAAATCTGAATATACTCCAGACAAATAATATGCAGGAAGTAATTTATACTAAATTTTGATGCAGGGCTATCAGCTAACTGAATTGATACAATCATATCACTGGATTTGTGCTGTTCTAAAAAGCTCTTAAAAGCCTTGGCATCTCGAAGCTTAAAATTTCCATCCTTATCAATCGATCCTTTGAATGCTTTTATCATTTTAAAATAAGTTTAGATTTTTCATTGAACCTCCGACTAGCGGGTGGTTTTCTTTTATCATCTTGATTCCACAAGCAAGAATACAAACCGCATCGCCTTGATATTTATGGATCTTATTTCTACTAGCCCATCTTTTGGCAAATTCAAAATATTTTTGCTTCCTGTCAGCTTTCTCCATGTCCTTAAATTTTAGACTTAACTGAGTCTGCCAAGTTATTGGAGCAACCTCCACAACTTTAAAGCCCATGAACTCCAGAACAGTTTTCAACTCTCTTGCCTGTCCAAGCATCTTGATTATAGCATATTTCTTGGCATCATTCTCTCCAATAAATGCAGATACTTTTTCCATGAAAACTATGCTGTTTTCTGGCTCATACATGATAAAAAAACGTTTCAGACTTTTTGTGTCTTTCGGCATTTTTACAATTCGAATGCCTGAATTTTTTGCAACCGCTATTGCTCCGCTTTTGCCTACGTCAATCCCAAATACTGTTTCCTTCATTTTTCAATTTTTCAAATAGTTCCAAAATCATTTCCGTACTCTTAATTCTCTCAGCATAATATGCAACTAACTTGACCTCTGGCTCTTCAATTCCTTGAAATAAATTAGGGTTCTTTTTCTTTTCCTTGATTGATTGAGCTAAAATGAAATTAGCCTTTTGCATGTGCTTTTCTGAAATTTCTCTATCCTCTATTTTTCCACACTTAACCATATACTTAGCCGTGAAAACCGGTAGCAACATTGTTAAAACTCCTGTTTCAACATACTCACGAAATTGCTCCTCTAAAGTCCTCTCAAAATCTTTCTGAATTTGATCCTTCTGCTCCTCTGTAGGCGGTATCTCCTCTTTTTCTGAACACTTATAGACCTTGCCCCAAATCCTGCCTTTATGCCTCTTGTATGCAGAAAGTATCTTAGTTATAAACTCAAGCGAAAATAATTGATAGGAATTTTTATCTGGATTCCCGTTTCGATCCTTTGGCAAATATTCGTCAAGATCTCCAATCAAGGCCAATTCAAATGCTGTTCTGATTTCATCAAGAGTAAAACCAGAATAGTATTTTCTCAGAATATCCAAAAACCTGAAAGTCTCTAAATCTGTCACGCCTCTGATTGCATAATCTCTGCAGATCCCTACCGTTAGAATCTTAATTTTAACAGGCAAACCCTCCTCTCCCTCCAAAGAATATTCGGCGATCGTTTTTCTCAGTGATAATCTAGCTATCCTCAATTCTTTTTCACTGACTCCAGACAAAACCGCCCCAAGCTCAAGAAGATTTTTTTTCTCTTCGAGCCTTTTAATTCCAAACTCTTGTCTAATTGCTAGCATTGCTGTCTTTTAAATATTCCAAATATTGTTCCTGTTCACTTGAATTTGATTTGATTTTTAGCTTTCCAGCCTTAAAATCATTTCTTATCCAGGTTCTTGCCGTTGCAATCCAGCCCTCGTTTGTTCTCAAAACCTTTGTGCTTTTCTGTAGACTCCAATCAGCGACTGCATAAAAATAATAATTTATATCTACATTTTTATATTCCTCTGCGACAAATTTTTTATCGAAGATTTCAAATTTAGATACCAGCGAATTTTTAAACATCATTTTTTTCTTTTCTGTCTCTGCAATCTCGGCTCCAAATAAATTGAGTGAAACTGCTTTTTCGCAGTTGATCTCTTTATTATCTTTAGTATTATCTATACTAGTATTATCTATACTAGTATTATTGGGTAAAGAATCTTTACCGCCCCCCAGTAAAGAATCTTTACCGCCCCCCAGTAAAGAAACTTTACCGCCCCCAGTAAAGATATTTGACCCCCGGTAAAGATTCTTTACCGCTACCAAATTAACTCTGTACTTGTTCAAAGTCACGTTGGATCTAGTATCGCTATGTTTTTCAATCAGTCCTTTTTCAGTCAAACCTTCCAAAGCTTTCATGGCCGTTGGTTTTGAAACTCCTAACCAATCCTGCAAATATCTTAGTGATCCAGTGTACCACTGATCCTGAGCCTGAGTAAACCCATAAATAATAGCAAATGTTGACAGCTCATTTCCAGAAAGATTTAACTCGTTACGCATCCAGCCTGAAACTTGGTAATAATTATTATTCTCCATATTTCAAATTTTGTCTAAAACGTGTGTCCATTCTGAATTGTCTGCTCCTCCTACTTTTTCCTCACATCTTAAGCAGTGCTGTATAATGTAAACCTCTGGATAAGAAGCCATATTTGACGTGCTTTCTGTGATACTGCATCCACAACTTGGGCAGAAATGCTCATAAGAAATGCCATGTTCATCAAATTTTAAAAGCTTAATTCTTTTATCGATTCTATTCTTTGTCTGAATAACTCCTAAAATATATTTCTTGGCTTTTCTTGAAACTCTTAAGTCATTATAAAATCTCTCATAAAACCCTTTAAATTTAATCTTCATGGCCTTTTTATTAATGGTTCTATTTGGATCACTCCAATTTTAAGCATTCTTATTTTTCGGTCTTTTTCTTCCAAAACCAATCGCACTAGTTCAGCAGGAGCAGTCCCCTCCTGTCCATGTTTTTCAATCATTAACTCCGATAAGTCAAGCTCATTGACCACATCTTCAAGCATGTTTTCTAGTTCTTTTTTAGTCCAACAACTCATTTTTTTTAAATAAAAAAGCCCTGTCTAGCTTCACGGTATCCACTCCGATTCACTAAGCAAGGCTTGTTAAAATTTCTTGATGCAAACTTAGGTGGATAAATTGCAATACTTAAATATACTCAAAATTTTTAAACCTAAAACTGATTTTAACTTGCAATAAAAGTCATTAAAACGAGCTTTATTTAATTGTTAAAATCAATTCTATAAAACAATCAACGGCCGAAATATGTCCTCTAAATAATAAGGAAAATTTAAACTGCTAAATGCCATCATTTTTCCGTTTACAAATTTCACTCTATAAACGTACCCGTGTTGAGATTTTATCTCGTCTCCCTCATATATCAATCGCCTTGACAAGTCTAGCACTCCAGAACAAAGCCCTACGGTTTCCCCCAATACTTCGTAAGCGGTGAAATTCTCTCCCTCTATTTCCTGAGCAATAAATACCGATTCTTTGGACTGTAACAAGCTTCCAAAGATGTATCCTTCATTATGTGAGATTTTTCCTCTGTAGATCCTTGTCTGTAATTCCAATTCCTATGTGGTTTTTAATGATTTCTAAATTTTCCCTTGAATGATTCGGCACCAAACTGACAACTGGAAAACGTTTTTTGCTATTCGGTTTGTTTGATTTATGCATTGTGATATTCAAATCGAAAATAATTCCTCTAATAAATCCACGCTGTTCAGTAACCGCATCAAAAACAGCAATAATCTCTGGAATTGTGCTCTTATCTCCACTGGTGCTGAACTCCCAATGCCCAATAATACCACCAATTTTAGGCAATAAAAATCTTAAGGTTAATCTAGATCTCCATTCCGTTTTATGCTTAGCCACTAACCTGTCAAGCATCTGTGGGTGATCCTCGACTGAATAGTCTTTGTATTGCTCGCTCTCTGGGTCATAAACCTTAAAATTAAGGCCGTCACCATGAGCTACCAAAGCCCCTGCATTATCTCTTAATTCTAGCCTTTCATTGCAAACCAGCTCTGGCCTATCTTCCATAAATATCACTTGCAGGGTACTTGGTTTATCTGGATAAGCTTCTTTAAAATAACCCTCATACTTTCCTGTTGCCAGAAAATAATCCAGCGCCATAGGGTAGCCTTTCTCTGACTTCTTGCCACACTTGATTTTGCCAATTAAAGGAAACTGCAACCTAGGATCTTGAGGCGGTCTTTTTATCCTTCCGTCTTTCATATTAGCCCCCTTTTTAGAAGTTCAAAATAACATTCAGCACAACCTTCCGTGTCTGAAATCGCCTGGTGCGCTCCTTCTAATTCCTTGTCAAAAAGTATCCTGTACAATTCCTCAAGTTTTGGATATTTAAAGCCGTTCCCTCCCTTTGGAAACGGCAATCGGCAATAATCGATTGTGCTTTTCATTGTACAGAACTTCTGCTTTCTTGGTAGAATCAATCCTGCCATTTCAAGCTCAGATCCTAAAACCTTACTGTCGAAATCCATGTTATGCGCTACTATTAAATCAGCCTCCTTGTGATGAAATTTAAAGAAGTTTAGCGCATCTATTATTGGAACCCCTTCTGCCTCGCTTTGCTCATTAGTAAAGCCGTTGTCTGTCCAAAATTTAGACCTTTTTTCTGATTCCGCCTGAGTATATCCTAGCTCAAGCCAATAATCCAAGTCAGGTATTTTCCACCCATCGGGCTTAATAAGAAACTCTTTGCTCTTTATTTTCTGGACTCCGACAGTTTCACTCTCCAGATAAACCGAAACAGCTAGCTGAATAATCCTAGGCTGTACCACAATACCAGCTTCGTTTTTCTTTGAAAAGCCCGTGGTTTCAGTGTCAAAAAAAACAATCCTACGCATCTCGCCCTCCCTTCTGCATTTTCACCAACTCCGAAAGGTTGATGTTTACGAAATTGCTATCTAAGCATCCATTTGCGAGGTTTATCTCTCCAGAGCACACCAATACACTGCTTTTTTTATTTCTCCTGTCTATGGCTATCAATCCCAACAAATGAGGCATTTTATCCACCACGTTCTTGTGAGATTGTTCCGTGAAATTATAACTAGGCACTGATCCTCTCCATGCCTTCGGTGACCAATTAAAGGTTTTTTCAATACAGACATCTGGATAATGCTTGTTCCAAATCAACTTGTAAGCCTCCAATTGAAATATATGTGAGTCATAAAAGCCTTTTCTCCCACTCTTAAAATCAACTAGAGCATTGATTTCAATTTCTCTCTTGCCCTCCTTTGGAAGTCCTTTGTTTGCTCCAGATTTGTAAACCTCTCCAAAAAAGCCCTTTTCCTCAACCGTAATTTTACATGGTAAATCCAAAGCTCCCGCCAGTCCTGTCTCTTCGTCTGCTAGGACAATCTCAATCGCCAACGGCTTCACTTTGTAATCAATACACCACTGGGCAAAAGCAAGCAGATCCTTCTTTAACTCCTCTTCGTGGTAAATAAACTTTTCCGGCAATTGGTTTTCCTCAATATACTGCTTGAGCTTTCCTCTTAAACCGTCAAGATTGTAAACACCTTTCTGTATTAAAAGAGTCGAACATTCAATGTGCATAAAAGTGCCGTAATCCGCCCTTTCATTCTTGTAAAGCTCCGCCTCTTCCAGACCCATTTCGGCAATCCACTTAATCAAGTGCGGACTGGTAGGCAATACTCTGCCTAGTGCCGTTGTTACCGACTCATAAAAGAACGGCTCCCCCGCTTCATCAAATGTGTAATAAACCCTTTCACTTGTTCCCCCTACTCGGTAAACAATTCTTGGCTGGATCTTCAATGCATCCTCGTTGAAGAAAAGGGCTTTTAACTCTTCGACTGTTATGCCGTTTTCCAATTCGAAATATTTTTCTAACTCATTCATGTTTTCCTATTTTATTTTTGTCCAAATAAATAATTTGCGTCGACTACTAACCTGTTACATAGTATTTCTATGTGGTCAATTTTTACACTTTTTGTCTCTCCAGAACATAACCGCATAATGTTCATTCTTTGAGTCTTAATATTTGACTCTGGCCACAACTCCCTACCTAGATCAATCATTTTAAGATTCGTCTTATAAGTGATATTGTGCTCTTCAATAGCTTCTTTAATCTGTAACATTTTTGTTTGAATTTAAGTGAATAAAAAAGGGGGTATTTCCCCCTTAGTAATTTCTTGGATTGTAATAATCTTCTTTTTCCATCTCCAGACCTTGAACGCCTCCGCAATTTTTGCACTTTCCTAGGGCTTCTCCATTGTCTCCGTAATCAAAAAGATCTTCAATTGTGGATCCGCAATTTGAACAGTTGCCGGTTCCTCTAAAATACAGACCTGAAAAAGCAACCTCTAATCCTTTTGTCCATCTAGAAAATATTTTAAGGCAAACAGCACCGACTGTCCAGCCCTCGGCTTCAATTATTTCTTTTAATGGTCTAAGCCAAAACTCTTGGTCTATCTCAATCCCTTCTTTTTTAAAGATCTCCTCAAACCTGTTTTCAATTCTTAATGCCAAGCCCTTCCAGCTTGATCTTGGAAAAAACTGTAACAATTCTTTCCACTCCTTTGAGTTTCTGTCAATTTCGATTCCGTTGTAAATTTGCATTTTTTGATTATTTAGATTAACTGATTGAACAAATATATACTTTTTATGTACACGCAACAAATAATATGTAGATATGATTTGGCCCTTTTTAAACCGTCTCTGGGCTGTGATCCTTTTTGGCTACACAAATACTCCAGACATAAAAAAAAGGCTAGGGTAATCACTCCCTAGCCTATCAGTCAATCAATGCCCCTGTAGGTGGGGCAAAGATCAAATGTATTAAACTTTTTTCAACAAACTGACCCTGTTCATCAGCTTTCCGGCTATTTCCTGAATTTCTCTGCCTCTCGCAGGTTCAGCATCTCTCCCGACTGCGGTAACTCCACTAACCAGTTTCCAAAGGCTGGGCTCTCCAGATACTCCGTTCTCAGTCTTTCCATCCATCAAAACTTTGCCTACTTGTTCCACTTCGGTTTTGATAAGCCCTGTCTTTGCAAGTAGTTTTATTTCCTTGTCCATGTCCACTTCCATATAGCTTGCATCTTGGATCAACTCCATCTCTTTTCGGATCATTTCGGCCTTAAAAATTTGACCTGTCAGATCCTTCAAAAGAGAAGCTTGAAGATTCGTGTCATGCCGATAAGTTTCCTCTGACAGTCTTAAATTATCAGGCAATTTCGCCCCTAAATGTATTGTCCTCAAAACTGACTCCCTTACCATTCCGTTTAGGCAGACTCCCTGCATTGTAAAAGTTCTCAACTCTAAAGCGCCATCTCCGTAATCCGAGGTCGCTAATCGAGCCCCATAGCTCATAACAACCTGCCCATTTCTTGGCGTGTCAAACACTAACGGTTGAGGCATGAGCATCTCTAGAAAGAACTTTGTGTCTGTCATTAAACCATCTGCCATAACAGAGCCATGCTCATAGCCTGCTTTTACAAAATCCTGTACCAACTTCTCACTATGTAATCTCCTGTACTGATCTGAAAGGAACCCACGAACCTCTCCACCTACTGAGCGAACTAGCACCCTACTTCTTTTGGTATATCCTATATGCTCATTTAAGATATTGGCACAAAGATCCCGTTCCCACTGTCCGCCCCTTGCCAACTGCTCCAGATACTTAGCCGGCACATTCATTTTTTCTCCTAACTGTCGAACGGCATTTGAATGAATTGAATACTCTTGCGACTCTCCTGCAATGTCGATTTCCATTTTCACCTTTCCATTTGCCGTGAAATTAATAACTGCATTTCTCCGGTCATTATTTGTGCCTACTGGAGTGATGAAATCCTTTGACATCTTGCCTTCTGCTACCAATCTTTGAAAGGCCATTTCTGCATTAGGCTGGTGACTTTTAATACGTCTCTCAAGATTTGCGATTGTTACTTCTGTGAATGTGTTCATGATTTTTTTGATTGTTTATGATTAACTGATTTTGAATGATTTACTATAAGTAAGAAAGAAGCTGATTAATCTGGTTTTTAGCAGAAATACCGCCTTCTGCGTGTCTCTTATGTGAAAAGGGAAAGTGCATGTTATACTCCCCGTTCACAAAAACTATCGTTTCCGAAGTTTTTACCGTTGTGCCAATCTTCCAAGGTGCAGCGCCTGATCCTGCTTGAACCTTTGTGCTTGACACTGTGGTGACAATCTCTATTTTTTTTCCTTTTGACTCGATTGAGGTTTTCATCTTGATTTTTGTTTTTGATTAACTGATTAACTGATTTTTTATTTTTTTTTATTAAAAGTGGTTTCTGCAAGAAAAGGGTGAAGAACTATGTTTGTTCTGTCCCCATCTAATCCATAACTGACAACGAAAACCGAGTTTTTTTCGTAAATCGTTTCGCAAAAAACGGTGTATTTTACCATTTTAGATCCCTGTGGAGTCTCGTATCTGCTGATGCTTTTTACTGTATAATTTATCAGGTTTTCCATTCTTCTGCCTATGGCTAGAATGTTGGTAGGATTGGAGGCATAAACTAGATCCTGCATTGCGATAGTGTTTTGATCGGTCATGATTTTTTTTGATTTGATTAACTGATTGAACAAATATATACTGCTCATGTATATAATAAAAGCATTTGTCTACTTTTTTTTATAATAAAAAAAAGGGCTATTCGCCCCCTGTAAATTTTTGCCAAGACTTTCCGACTTTTTCCATCTGAGCAATAAACAGCTCTTTTGGTATTTCCCTAATTACAGGATGCCCCTTTAAGAATGTCTCGGTTTTATACAAACTAACCTCGGCCTTGTGCCCACATATCCAAGGAGCTAAAACCTCTTCGCCCTTGATACTTACAATCCACTCATAGCTGTTCGGGTTGTTTCGGATTCCATAAAATCCATCTTTTAAATTTTCCATTGTTTTTTTTGATTATGTGATTGACTGATTAAAATGCGTAGAAACGAACGGTTAAGCCTCTTCTCAATTTACAAACCGTTACGTCTTTTCCCTCGGTAAAAGCTCTTTCGATCAGTTTCTCTGAAAGATCCTGACCCACTAGAGAAACAAGCCCACGAACCCCTACAAGCTTGCTCATTGTTCGGCCATTAAAGTTCTTTCCGTTTACTTTGATTTTAAAATTCGAATTGATTTCGCTAATTGCTCTCATGTCGATTTCTGATTTGATTAACTGATAAAGGAGCTCAAACGAGCCCCCGATTTTTATTAAAAAGGGAGCTCTTCAACTCCCAGCTCCTCTTCCTCATAATATCCCCTTTTGTTTAACTCCTCATTTAAGCTGTCAAAAAATGGCTCATAATTCCGATGAATAATATGTCCCAACTCCCCACTTCCATCCATATTTAAATCCATTTCTAAGCATAGATTCAAATTCTCTAATTTGGCAACCAACTCCACTGTCGTGTAATTCTGTAAATTTTCCATTTTTTCGATCTTTTTGATTAACTGATTGAACAAATATATACTTTAAAAGTATCTAAAAAAAGTAATTGTATATATTTTTTTTGTAGATAGTTAATTTAAAAGAATCTCTCGACAGATCGGTTATCTATTCAATCATAGACAAACCCTTAACCTATTCCATTGCTGTTGCTTAGGCTTCTAAAAATCCTGAATCCGACATACGCAACAATGCCTAATCCAAAGAGCCACAATCCTGTTCGCACAAACTTCCAAGCTCTTTGAAAAAGGTTTTCTCTCTCTCTAATTACAACCCTTTCAAATTCTTTTGTTAAAATCTCTCGCTCCTCAATCATAAAGGCAATCATTCTTTCCTGCTGATCGCAAACCGCCATCAAATTTCCCAAACTGTCAATTAAGATTCCAACCCTCATTTTAGTCTGCGGATCTTCACGGATCAAAGTTCTCTCAATAATTTTGGGATCGATTCCTGAGCGGATCATTTTTGCCAAACTGTCAATATTGATCTTAAAGCTCTCTCCAGAACTTGCTGGAACTAGCACCTCTTTTTCAACGGTTCTAAAAATAACACTATCTCGAACTATTCTTTCGCTCTGCAAAACTTTTGGGGCACTACAGCCCGATACCAAAACTGCCAGTATTATTATCTTGAAGTAATCCATCTGAATGCTTTTAAAGTTTGTTCAATCCTATCGTCTAGCCCATTCCTTCCACCATTAACGAGAATACTAACCCTTTCTATTGTCTGCTCTTTCATATCAACACAAGCTCTAAAAATGTTGTTTTCATCAAAAAAAAACTTGGCACTTTCCAAAGCAAATTCCTGGGCAACCAAATCTGGACTAACCAATATCAAAGGGTTTCCAATTCTTTGCGAAAAAGCCGAATAATTATTTCTGCCTGTCAACTGAATAACTCCTCTGCCTCGAAATCTGTAACCATCTCCAGACTGTGTTGATCCGTTGCCCATTCTGTTCGCATACACTACGTTTGCAATTGCTTCCGGCTTCCTAGCATATTCACTCGCCAAAAATTTCAAATTAGCTTTTCCCAGACTTCTGTCAAGATCCTTTCTTTCCTTGCTCGTGAAATACTTTCCGAATATTTTTAAAAGCCCATCCTGACTATAATTTAGGTTTTCCTCGACAACTGAAAAGCCTCCACTCTCATGCCAACACTGGCCAATAAAGTGAGAACCTGCGACTGGGTTAAGCTTTAAAAAACTAACCATCGCTTTAGCAGATTTTGGCCCGAAATTTCCATCTGGAACAACTCCTATTTTTGATTGTATTCTTTTTATCGACTCCATTTTATTTCTAATCTAGGTTATTGTTTTCATTGTCTTTGTTTTTCTTAAAAAATCTATTTAAAAACTTCTTTGGGTTTACAAAATTGTCGATCATTTCAAATTGCCCCTTTGTAATAAACTCAAGGTCTCTCGCATTCTCTAGACTTGAGTAAATAATAGACAAGCAAAAAACCACAAATAGCCCTTCAATAAATACTTTTTGAATAATTATAGGCGACACTAGGTGCAAATTATACGTAATTCCAATAAACCAAGTCATTACAATAAACCGAATTGCTGACCTGTTTAGCTTTGCCCATCTGATCGGCTCCCCTTTATTTATAATTGAATTTGCTAATCCTAAAATAAAATCCCCAACTGAAATTATTGCCAGCAACCAGATCCCTGCGCTTGGCGAATAAATGTACTTGCTTATCCCAACATCCAACTCTATGAATATTGAAGCGATAGACGCAAAGCTAAACGCATAAATGTGAATCATGCCCATTTTCACCTTAAGAGCAAAAACTGCTTTGATTAAATCCAAGAATGATTCGTAACCTATTACTTTAAACATTTTATGTCTTAGCTGCTTCGGTGAAGAAAGTGTCTGTTTGGTCCACATTGAAGAAAGATAAGGTATATGCCTTGTTATTTCCTCGCTTCAGATTAATGTTTACTATTCCTATTTCGTTTTGCATTATTTCACCTGCTTGGCTATCTCCTGAAGGACTTGGCCTTTGAGTAGGTCGGTAGCTGATTCGTTGGACTTAATGGATTCTTTGAACTCTTCCAAATCAATTGTATCAATTTCTAAGTTTCCATCTTTGTAAAGCTTTTGACAAATCTCATAAGTCTTAAGTGGATTCTTTGACTGTGATTGGATCAAGGCCCCTGCAATAGCTTTGGCTAATTCCATTTCTTTCCCTGCTTCTAGAATAGGATTTCCATCTAGGAAAGTAAGTGGCTTCTTAAGGTTGATTTTGTGCATGATTGGTATTGTATTGTTTAAGTTACTGATTATCTGATTTCATCGAATCGCCCAAACTGATCCAGGATAGTGGCAGCAAGTGCTAATACTTTTGGCATTGGCACATATTCCAGCATGCTCATCCAAAAGCTGAATTCATTGTGGCCTTTGCTAAAAGCCATTTGGTGCGCTCTATCTCCTATTTCTCCCTCAGGAAAAGCCCTGCGGTCAATTGTGATACCCTTGTTTGTGACTCGATTTTGACCCGATACGGGGGTTATTACTCGTCTTGAATTATTTAAGTCAGGATTGCTGATTAGTTCGTTTATTACATTGTAATGGTTGACCTTCCATACGATATTGCAAAATTCTCCGTCTATTGTCATCGAGTTAAATCCCTCCATAACTACTTTACGCTTTGTGCCAAAAGCAGAATCTGATATTGCTATCTCTACTCTTTCAAACCCTAAAGTAAAATCTCCAAAAGGGGTGCTTATAATTACCATATTTTTTTTTTGTTATCCCTGTGAAATTTTTAAAGCATATCCCGCGGCTGGATCAGACCATAATTTACCGGAGTCCAAAGGGTCAGTTGTTGGATAGTTGAAAAGATAAATTGAATGATTCCCCAATATTTCGAGTGTTTTTACGCTCGAATCGTTCATAACCCTTAACGAATGGGCGGTGGTATTGTTAATAGCCATTAAATTTACTGCTCGTATCGTAAAAGTGCCATTTCTCGCCTCCATTGTGTGTTTTCCTAAATAATTATATCCAGCTGTACTATTGTATTTTAGCCCAAATTCCCTTGCTCCCCAACTTATAAAATCAGTATTTAAAACCGCTCTTCTAGTTGTAGAAAAATTTGTAACTGCTAAATCAAATAAGCTAACCCCGCCGTCCCCCATCATTTTAAACCTATCCACTCCCGCCGTTCTAATTGAAAAAACAGGGACGCCCCAATGCGAACTTGGGTGGTCTATAAGAACATGGGTATTAATCATTGAGATTCGTCCACTGGCAAAGTAAGGATTGCCATCTTGGGGGTTTACGTCAAATACCAAATTGTTGGAATTGTCATAAATAGATAAAAACGAATTTATTATTGAGTGTAACCCGGAAATGGGCCAATTCCCCGCACCCCGTAGAACTAGCTTTTGAGTCAAGGCGTTTTCCCCTTGCTGTAATCCCGTGCCGCCCCCTACAGTTCCGGGCTGATACCTAGAATTAGCTACACTCCAAACCAATGCCTGTCCATCCGTTGCGCCTTCTTGTTTTAGGTCGTAGGGTGAAAGCTGAGTCCATACGTTTGACTTGCTGACATAGGCTTTGCCATCGTTTGGCGATTCTTGTACGTAGGCATAGGAATTCAGGGCTGATACTGTGACGAAAGGATTGGCAGTTGCTGGACTTGTGCCTGCTTCTAAGGCGTCGTTTACATTTTTATTAACATGATACCTTTCACCCTCAATACCGCCCTGAATTCCCTCTAAATCATTGTGAATGCTAGTGCCTCCCCCAATCTCCCGATAGTCTGCAATCACACCAGTCGAAGTCCCCAGCTTTCGCCACTCTTTTAATCCATCAAAATAAGCATAATCTGGCAACTGATTGACTTGATCTGCAAGCATTAAGGCTTGAGATTCATAGCTCTTGCCCAATGGAGGTAAGCCAAAATATCTCCACTCGGTTCCATCATAAAGGGCTCCAAGTTTTTTAGAGCTTATTGAATGATAGCAGATTTGCCCCTCAAATGGATCTGGAGGCAAATTAAGCAAAGCCTGCAACCTGACGTTTAATAGCTCCTTTTGATGCAAATCTATTGGATCATAGAAATCATGTTTAGCCATCAGTTTAAAACGCCCCCACCGCTTTGAATCCCATCAAAATAAAACTCAATTACATTGTTATCGATCCATTCCCAATTAGGGTACTGTGGATTCCCGGTACTATCCTTAATTGCAAAGCATGGAAATTTACCCATGTTGTGTGTAATCTGCCAAGTTGCGGAGGCGACTGTAACCGTAAATTTTACAGATTTGTCACCAGAAATAACGGCTGGAGTAATCCCGACTATTGTACCATCTGCTTTCCTTCCAAGATATTCTACAAAATTCTCGTCATCTGTATCCGTGTCCGTCAGTATTATTTTTCCAATACTGACATCGTGAGTCGTAGAATCATTCTCGTCTTTTCGTAAATATCTAGCATCCAAAGCAGGCAAATCCACTGTGCCAGGATCTCCCTTTTCGCCTGTGATAACCTTCCATGCCTCTGCATCTAAATCCCAATCGTAATGAGCAAAAGTTGTAGCCGTTCCGACTAATGCCCACGCTCCGGCTTGAACATCAGCCGTGCTTGCAGAAAGTAGATTTGCTTCTGTTGTAAAATATCCAAAAAATAAAGCGGCTGGATCTATGGTAACAAGCTGGTCAAGTACCCATTTTTTGTTTACCAAATCTAAATCAGCAAAATCCGCTGTATGATCTACTAAATAAGAAAGGATATTTTCAGCCGAAATTTTCCCGCCATCCTGTTTTAAAATCCTCTCTACTATTAATCTTTTTGTTTTAGTCTGATTCATGTTAGAATATTTTTTGAATGTACGCTTTGACCATAAACGGAGGCATGTTGTTATGAGCCTGTCCCCCTCCACTTGCTTCTGTTGTAGACTCAACACCTCCAGAAAAGAAAGCACTACCTACGTTCCCTCTCTTATACACATTTCCTAAAGCAGATTGAAAATCATGGCTATGGTCTGGCATTTCTGCAACTGATAGGGTGTGCTCTTTCTCCCCCCCTATATTTCCATCTGCATTAATAGTGTTTTTAAAACCGAAAACAAACCTCTCGCCTAGATCTGGAGTTCCATTTGACCCGTTGCAAATCGCCCACCCGTAGTACTCTGTATCTTCCAATCCCACGCCTGTTATCAGATTAAAATCATCTGAAAGCACCCTGCCCCCGACACCGCCCCAAATCGCAATAACTCCCAAAGGAACATTGCCACTGGCAGGAACCCCCGTACCGGCTGGATTCTCGATTAAGTTTTTCCAAATCACTGATAAAAACGGTAATTCGCTCGTAAACCCCGACAAATAAAGGGTCGTTTCTGCTAAAAAAAGCTTGTTTATAATCAAAACCGCATCCACATCACTGATTAAAAACTCGGCAATTTCAGCACCGCCATTCGTGGTTCCAATTCTCAACGGCAAATCTGGACTGCCTGAATTCATTTCTAATCCTATTTTTTCCAATAGGCGATATTTGCCAAAGGTTCCAGCTAAAACTATCTGCGTTGACACGCCAAAGAAGTTATTTATTTTTTGCACAACCGTAAAATTTTCACCTGTTCCCCCTCCCCCTTCTGCTCTCTTCAATCTCTCAAGTAGACTGTTGTCCACTGTCATAATTTCAATTCGCAAACCAGAAAAAGCCTGTTCATTTCCTCTTGTAATCTCCCACTCTGCCCCCTCCACTTTGCTAATGTAGCCATCAAATGTTTCACTGTCAATGTTCACCACATCACAGGACATAATTCTATTCGCCTTATCAATAACCCAATCTGGTAACCCCTCCTCGTTTCCGATAAACATTGTGAAAGATCTCCAAGGCACTGAATTTAAAAGTCGTGAATTCTTAAGCTGATCATTGTAAATCACATCATCGCTTTTGGGCTCAAAATTAGCTACTAGCCCTTCAACTCTAAAATCAAATTCAAAGTCATTGTCAAAAACCACCGAAAAATTGTTCTCTGAATTACGGTATTTAAACAGAATAGTATTTTCCCATCCATCCGAAACTGACCAAGGTTCTGAAATTAAACTATTGCCATCGTATTGAATAACTGCGTAATAATATCCTGACTCCAGAAAGCCAATGTCTACTGTGTAAACTTTAAATGTCTGCCCTTCGATTCCTGTAACAAATTCAACTGGATCAATATCTTGTATCTCTTCGTTTGTCTCCAAATCGAATATTTTAAAAGTAAAGATCCAATCTGAAAGAATCTGCAATTTTGTATTGTCTCCAATGTTCCATTTTTGGAAGTAGCATTTTTTCTCTTGGTATCGATTAATCAAATCAATCATTAACTCTGTGTCGAACTTGTTCCCTGCACCTCCGGTGAATCGAATTGGGTTTAAAAGCGGTATATAGAAAGTCATAATATCAATTTAGTAAGGTCGGTATCTCTATGTAAATTTAAAGTAATCTCTCGGTCTGAATCCTTCGCCACATCTGTCGAAGCCTCTTTAATAAATCCCTTGAAAATATTTGAATTGTGCCTAAAAGTAAAATATCCATACATATTGTCAATGATAATTTTCCAAGCATTTAATGGCAGGGCGGTTTTGATTTTTACTTTATACGGCAAAATTAAAGCTTTATTCATAGCACTTACTGACTGGTCTTGCCTTTCTGAAACTATTCTGCCATCTATTTGACTGACTAGATCCGCATTTCTGTCGGCACTTCCAAAACTTAAAACATTTGATTCAAAACCTTTCAATCCAGACCTGAGCAAAGATCCGTTTCTAAGCATGTTTCTCTTTGGGCTCAATCGGACATTTATCGCATTTTCAGGATTTGCAATTCCGGTGACATAATCTAGGTCAGATCCTTTTTCAAGCTTGTGTATATCGTTTTCTACAACTCCAGACCCTTGCAAAATCCAAACATCATTGTCACTCTCTGAATCGATTCCTTTAAGGTTGTCAATAATAGTCAGCCTACGCAACACAGCAATCCCGTGCTGATCGGCTCGATATTGCGAGACAATATCCAACACCCTGTCGGTTTTGCTGTTACTAGAAGTCCAGCTTTGCCCTTGGTTGAACTCCTCTCTCCCTTGATCCTCTTCGTACTTTTGTTTTCTGTATCCAGCTTTTATTGCACTAAACATGAAATCATTGTCAATGCTAAGCTGAAATTCTTTGATGTCTCCAAGATCCAAGCACGGTATTTCCCTATAAAAAAACTCTTTTAACTCCAATCTTGGCAACGAATCAATACCAAAACCAACCCCCAAAACAGCATCCATGCTTTTGTAGAAATCTTGAAAACTCGTTTTTATAACTGGGCTGTCAAATTCTCTGATAGCATCTCCACACGTTAGAAACAAATTACTTGATGTCAATAAATCGCTTCTTGCTCCCTCATCATTTCCATTGTTCATTTTTCTTATTAATTCCAGAAAAAGCTCATTTGCTTTTATGCTTCTGGTTGTGCTTGGTTGAGTCAGGATCTCATTGCTTATCCTGACAGGCATGTATCTAACCTTAAAAGTACCAGCACTTTCTATTGTTTTCCTGATAGTTAAAAACAGCCTTTCTCCATCACTTAAAGAAACTGTCACTGAAAAAGGCATTCTTTTTATAAAAACAGATCTTGGCACTAAACTACTTGGATCTTCAAAAGATTCAACTACCATTTGTTGGTTGTAGTTAATTAAAGTTTCCCTTACAACCCCTAAATTATTTATCAGCTCTATCACTACTCTAGCATCTGATCTTCTATATTGTATAGTTCCTTCAAAAACGCCTGAAATTACAACCTCGGTATTAAAATTTGCTTTAACTATCCAGTTGCTTGATGTTGCGAAATTCGGATTATTCTCTTCTGCCGAAATTCTAGTCTCAACTCTTGCATTTATAAGCTCGTTTATCTCTACATCATTTGGTAATATTTTCCTTATCCCGTTAGGCAGAAAATCATAACTCTGTGGCAAAATTAAATTCTGAGCAATGTCAATCAAAGATATGCCAGGCACTTCAACAAGTACAGAATTCTCTTCTGTTAGCGGTATCTCATATTCCGCTTTGTCGTAAATCGCAATCATTTCAGCAATCCCTACATCTGTGCATCTCACTGTAACAATGTTTCCAGAGCTTGTGCCGGTATCCTGAAACTCTATAAGGTCAATCTCGCCATCATAAAGACTTCTATAAACCCAATTTGACCTATTAAGCTCCTCAATTTTAAACTGAATTTTTGCATTTATACCTTGATCTCCGTAGACCGCCAATCGAATTAAATAAGCCCCGTCCAGAACGAACTTCATTGGCACTGTAAAAGACCTGACTAAGCCAAAATAATTTCCAGACCTTTTAAAATTTAGAAACGTTTCTTCCCATCCTTCGACTGCATTAAGTAGAATGTATGGGACTGAATTAACTGTGAGTGTATATCTGAAATCTGCTGGTTGGATCATAATAATTTGCTATCGTATAAACTCGCCTTTTTTCCTTTCTCATGCATCATTGTGATTCCTTCTCTTGTGATATTTACTCCAGAACCTCTGCTCCTTCTCAATTCTTTTTTTAGAACTTCAGTAGATCTTCTTTGCTCAAATATCATTGCATCAAAAGTGTCTTTCTTTGACTCGACTAATTTTAAACTCTCCTTGTGAGGTATGATTTGAGTTCCTTTCTGCAAATAGGTTAGAGTCGCTTTGTCTGGAGTCATTTCCTCTGTTCCATCTGGGTTTATTCTCATTTCAGAACCTTGCTCCCCAACCCACGCAATGCCCTCTGGTGAATATTTTGTTCCCTTCGCAAATGCAGGTATTTGTTGAGCGACCACCTGAGCAATTTGGGCAGCACCTATTCCCGCAATAATTGGAATTAACGGCCCCGAAATTGGGAAAAATGGAGCCCCTGCCAACTGGACAATTATCGCCTGAGCCGTGCTTCGAATTATATTTGCAATCGCAAGAACTTTGTCAAATCGGGCTTGCTTAACCTTCAACTGTCTTTGTTTCTCTGCAATTTTTTCTGTCTCGATTTGCGCCCTCTTTTCGGCATTGCTTAACCTTAACTGCTTGTCCTCTTCATTCAAAACCGTGGCCTCAATCTGGGCAATTTCATCGTCTTTTCTAACCTGTACCCCCTCCTGCTCTTGAGCCAACTTCTGTTCTTCTTTTTCAAATCTTTGTTGAATCAAGGTTACTCCCAAATTGAAAAGCTCATTAGCCAACTGCCCCTGTAATTCCTTCAATTTCTTTTCCTGCTCCTCAATCCTTTTTAGATCTTCAATTGTCTTAGCCGTTGTCTCCTCGCTAAGCTTTTGCTTGATGTCCGCAATTTTCCTTTCCTCTTCCAATACAGAAATGCCTTTTAGCTTATTAGCTAGAATTATATCCTCAATGGATCTAATTTCTGCCTCCAGTGCTAGCTTTCCATAGGTGGAAATAATTGATAGTTTTTCCTCTTGGAATTCCTTTTCGCTAATTGATCCGGCATTAAAAGCATCATTCAAGGCGGTTAGTCTTTCTGCCTGTTCCTTTTTGATTCCTTCCATTTCAGATTTTACCCTTTCGGCTGAAACTTTTTCCTGAGCAATCAATTGATCCTGCAAGATCTTCATACCAATTCTAGAACCTTCAAGTTTTAAATTGGCAATTTCATTCTCTGCATCCTCTACTATTTTAATCCTTTCATTTTCTAAAAGCTCTTTGTTTGACAATTCAAAATCTCTTGCCAGTTCGATCGCCTTTTGCTCATTGGCTAAATACTGCTCTAGGTTGCTAATCCTGTCCTCAAGCCCCAGCTTTTCATCCTCCGCAACTGCCTTATTCCTGTCAATTGCCCGCTTTAATCTCGACTTTTCAAGATCAAAATCAGCCTTATCAATCCTTTTAATTGCCTCCTCTCTCTCTTTTTCATCTTTTTTTCTCTCTGTTTCTGCCTGTTTTCTAATCGATTCCTGCTCCTTGAGTAATTTCCTTCTTGCCTTTGCAGACTTTCCTTCAATCTCCGCAATTTCTATTTCCAGATCTCGCTCTTTTTGAAGGTCTGATTCCGTTGAAATAGTAAGGCCATTTTGTGCAACAGTTACCGCAAGCCTTTCCTTTTTGAGCTTAATCATATCTCTTTCGTTCCCGCTCTCGATTTCAAATGCCTTTTCACTTGCCTCAAGTCTTTCTTTAAAGCTCTTGGTATCGTCATTAGCAACCTCTCTCAACTTTTCAAACTCGGCTTTATTTTGCGCCACTGTAACACCTAACCTAGCCTCTGCCTTGTCTAGATCCTGAATGATTCCTTTTAATCTTGATGCCTCGACTCCCGCTTTAAAAGCATTTGCTCCTAGCTCGATTATGTTAACAGGATCAATATTTGAAACTGCTTCTTGTACTCCATTAAAGCCCTGCTTTATTGTCTCAAAATCAAAGGTTGCAATTCCTAATAAAACCCTTCCCAATCCTTCCAACATTGGTATAATGTTATCAAATATTTGCTGTCCCAAAACAGTAAACCCATCGAGTAGAACTGCTAGAAAAGTTGTCAACCCTTCTGTTGCCCTGCCTAGAAATTCCATGCCTTGTTGTGTCCTTGTAAGAAAACCAATCAGCGAAGCTATCACAATGACAATCGCACCAATTCCGAGACTAAACAAAAGGGTTTTAAATGAGGCTGTACTAACTGTTGATGCCTTAACTGAAAGATCATAAAGACCTGTAACCTGTCGAAGTAAGGCCATTTCTCGACTAAAAAAACCTGTTTTATTCAAGGCATCCTGAGCTTGATTTGAATAATCTCCAACCGTTCTATTGTATACGCCTTGGGTTGCATCTGTTTTTTTTAATGCTTCATCATACTTTTGTATGCTTGCCAATAACACCCCTCCAACCTCTACATTTCTGCGCTCTTCATCACTGAGTTTCTTGTAGGTTCCTCTTAATCTGTCAAGCCTAATTGCCTGTTGCTCCAATGACCCTGTGGCTAGTTGGCCCTCTTTGGTTGACCTTCTAAGCTCCAATGCAGAGGCGGTAATTGCCTGCCTTAGTTCATTCTCTCTGGAGGCTAATGCCACTTTTGTTTTTGCTTGCTGTCCATTAACCGAACTGGAACTGGTAGTCTGTCTATCAAGCGCTTTCTGCTCCTCTCTTACGGATTGTAACTCTACTTTTAACCTCAGATTAGCCCTTACTTGCTGGTCTATACTTCCGGCCAAACTATTCAGCAATTTGCTCTCGTCCTGAAACGCTAATAATTTAGCCTTGCTTACTTGAATAGCCTCCTGTTCGGCCTTGTTCGCCTCCCCTCTCTGAATCCTAACCCTGCCTAAAGTCTCCTCTAATTTTACAAAGCTTTTTTCGCTGACTTTTACAGTATCATTTAGCTCCTTTATCGAACTGCTTTTTCCGATTGAATTATTGACGCTCGCCACACTGGTAGCCAAGACCCCAAAAGCACTTTGGGCTAACCCTAATTTTTGCAGTAATGCATCTAACTGTTGGAACGCCTGTGGACTTATTATCTCGTCAATCTTTTCGCTATTAGCCATTACTTCTTTGGTTTATTATCTCTCTTATAATTTTTCAACATTTGCACAAACTCGCTTACGGTTATCTTATTCCTGTCCAGTCTATAACCTTGATACTTTCCCAACTGAACCAACAAGCTGTCGAAATCGGCCTCCGTTACCCCTCCCTTTGCCTTGTCTCGAAACTTCTGTTCCATTCCTTTAATGGTATCGGTCATTTTCTTGACGTCTTTTGCCACTTTTTCCAGATCTGAATAATATTTTTCCCTCTCCAAGTGGTTAAAATCATGCCTATAACCTAGCATTCTTAACACCTCAACTAATTTATGGTTGTTTTTCATCTTCAAAACTTCCAAAGTAGATCCTGCTAATCTTGCTTTTGCCCTTAATAAGGCCACATCTTTTAACTGATTTAGCAAAATAGCATAGCCCTCCGAGTTAGAACCTTTTAAATACTCGTCAAATATTGAATTGTATGCATCCTCTAGGGTTGATATGGTTACGATTCCTGCCCTCTTAAGCTTCTTTATGTCTCCTAACACCACAACCCGAATAAAAACAGATAGGGGACACTCTGTGGCTGTTTTATAATAGGTTCCTAAAATCATGTCATTTGTATTTTTGTGATTCCTTCAATATAATTTCTAAGAGCCTGAAAAAATAACCCTCTCGAATAGATCGCTTTGCTTTCATCTGACAAACCAAATATCGCCTTTCCGTATTTGCTCTCTAGATCATCGCTCTTTGAATCTGTCGAACCAATTATAAAACTGCCATCTTCAATCGAGACATAAAACCCACCGTAAAAATCTCCTGTTAAATACAAATCCACTAACCCCCCTAATGCAGGGTTCAATTCCTTTTTTAAATTCTCGTAGAACTCCATCGAATAACCCCCAAGATTATTTCCCAAACTGTCCAGACTGGATTTGTACAATTGTGCTTGGTTTAGTAATATGATTTCATCACTTGTCAACTCAATTATAACCGGCACCTGCTCCCTTAAATTAATCATTCCAAATCTTCGATATGCTTCTGCAATAGTCATAACCAAAAGTAAGCACCAGATTTCAAAAAGTCCAGACATAAAAAAACCTCTCCAAACTGGAAAGGTATTTCGGTTTTATAAACCCAGATAACTATCTTATTTTTTTGATTTAGTATTTAAACGAATTCATCTCTGATACTTTTTTTCCAAACCGGTCTTTAACCAATCGGTCGATATAGCTTTTTTTTCCCCACTTGCTAAAAAAAGATGACTCATCCGCTACTGCAAATCTTCTCCGAGCGTCAATGCGATATTGACCATTTCCGTTCATTATTTTAGTGATGATCCAGCTGTCTGATTCTAACACTGATTTGATTGATACTTTCATGATTTTTTTGATTTGATTAACTGATTGAAACTAGGCAGGAACTCTCCTGCCCTTTATTTTATGGTTGAACTTCTAGATCCTTGATCTTGCAACCATAAAAATCGGCTACCAATCTTCCTGCTTCTCTTAATGTCCCACTAGCTCCATGTATTTCTGAGCTCTTATCCTTACTGTTTAGGAACAGCCACATCCCTCTAACTGTCTTGCTTGGATTCTTACCGTGTGTTCTGTAATACTTCTGAGTTTCCATTTCGATTTTGTTTTTGATTAACTGATTGAACAAATATATACTATTTAAGTATATGGAAAAAGCATTAATGAAACTTTTTTTGTATATAAGTTAATTTTGTTAAATCTTTTGCCTATGCCATTTTCTTGTTGAAAACATACCAATACTTAGCCAATACGTTTGCTGTTTGCTAGGCCTCTGTTTTAACGAAAAAAACCGCTCTAATCTAAAGCGGTCTTATCCAAAACAATTAACCCAACTTATGGCAATAATACCTTAATGATAACCTCCGTTCATTTGTCCGTAAAGATATTGTAAACCGTTACAATTGAAAGGACGCACCAAATCACAAAGCTTGACCAAGTCCATTTGTAAAGGCTCCACTCAAGATTTAGCAGCGCAAATACTAGAAACAGGATTCCAATTGCAATTAGGCATCTGGTCACATCGAGCAAAAATCTTTTTATTTCAAATTTCATGGTAGATATTTTTGAGGGTTTTTATCAAAAGTGCTTTTCTTGATGTTTAATTTAATTGAGCCCTCTATTGGCTCTCCTTTGTACACAACAAGAAAAGTGTTTCTTACTATTCCTGTTTTAAATCCCTGCTTTTTTAAGCCTCCTGCAACTCTCCAAGCATCATTCCTTTCTCCACTCATGTCGAATCCTTCCACTATTAAAACGCCATTGTCCATAAGCATATCGTAAAATCCTTTTACTCTATCCTCTAAATTGTCCATGTTCCATTCTCTTAGCAGGATAACCGCATAAGCTCCTTTCTTTTCTACTGCCCAAAGAAGTAAAAAATCTTCAATCGAAACTTGCCAAACGTAATTCGCAAACAATGCAGGAAATTGATCTGTCCTTATTGAATCAAAAACAATCTCGGTATTTCCTTTGACCATACGGCAAATTTTGCCGTCTCCTCCGACTTCCAGATAGTCCTTTCTATCCCACGCCCTCAATGTCGTGTTTATGAAATTCCAGATCCTCCAATAGTTCTTTTTCATAGTTTTTTGATTAACCGATTTTCAAAATATAAAGTTGATTTTTTTAGCCTTTTCTTGTCAAGTTTTGACCTCACTTTTGTGAACATCAACACTGCATCCTCCTCTGTTATCGCATACCCTTGGCCATTGTCCAAATGTCCGTCAGTCTTTTCAAATATGATCCTGTAATTATAAACAGGCTTATGATTTCTTGTTGCCATTCTCAAATATAAAAAATATGTAGACACAAAAAAAGGGCTTCTTTTCAAAAGCCCTTTGAATTATTAACTATACTTTCTTAAGCAATAGTGACCTTGGTTCGAATTGATTCGTAACCACTGACTCCAGCCGTGTCCAACGCCTCAGGATCTACCAACTCAACAAAGTAACTCTTTGCAGCACTTGAAACGGTAACAGCAAATGCCTGCAAAGTGCTATTTGCGGTAACGGCTGATACTGTCAAAACCAAACCATCAACGTCGGTAGCCTTCCATAGCGCCGGATCAGCTAAAAGAACGCTGAACTCTTCGAAAAGGTTTTTTCTGTCACAACCAGACAACACCCGCACGTTTGTAATTGGCGCACCTGCTGGATCAAGAACCACAAGCGAAAGATTTTGCAGTCCTTTAAAAGAACTCATAACCAATCCCATAGCCGACAAGTCCACAAAAGCAACATCGTCATTTGCTGGTTTCGCTTTAAACGATAGTCGGATATTGTACACCGTACTTGCACTTCCATCATTCACTTTCCAAGGCGAAGCATAATACATCGTTAATGGAATTGATTGCATCGTTTCCCCTACTGTTGTTCCGAACAAAACGCCATCCGCATCAACAAAGAAGATTGCTTTTTTTGTGTTGTTAAACTTTCTTAGCGACTTGAGCAGGCATAATCCGCCATCAACAAAGCGAAGAGTCCAATCGTATTCGCCCTCTCTACTAACGGCCTTTCCACCGTACCCGAAGCTCTCAATTGTTGGATCTTCGCTATTATCCGTGATGGCCACAAAGTCATTGACTGGATACCATCTTTGTGAGGCATCAGCCTCGTTTATTTTTGTTTGCAGGTAGGCCCCAAAGTCCGTTAAATCAGCTTCGAGAACAGTCGCACCAATTGGCACGATAAATATTGCAACCACATTTTTAGGATCTAATGTACAGTCCCCAAAGCCCGTGTTTGCACCACCTGCCAAACAGATTATTTTGTTCAGCATGTTTTTATGATTTTAAGTTTTAAATTTTTTATTTCGATCACATCGAGAAAATCGTTAAAGATGTTCCCCTCGTTTCCGTACAGTCCAGATCTCCCCCAATACAGCCTATCCCATTTTTGTCTTGGCAACTTATCAACAGAATACACCTGAATCGATTTATCTGCCACTACCTGCTTTAGAAATTCTTCGTAGATAGGGTACAGAAACGGCTTGAAATTATACTCATACCTCTCGCTCGCAATGTACTCTCTCTTTGTTCCCTTGGCAATAATGAAATGTAACGTAACCTCCGATTCAATCCCGACATTGGTTGATATTGAATCTTCTGGGAAATCTTGAAAAAGAGCAATCAGCGGGTACTTGTTAAACCTAGCCGACTGCCCTTTATCCTTTTGCTTCAATCTGTTGATTATCTCCAAGGGATGTCCGTGCATGTATTGAACAGCACCGGCACTGGATAATATATCTGGTCTTTTTTCCATCAAGACTAAATTTACCCTTTCCACAACCTCCCTAAAAATATCAACTACTGGCTTCATAAATTAAACGAATTAATGACACTGAAATTTTGACCTGCTCTCTGTGGATAGTTTCTCATTAACAGATCCAACGGCTCCAGCATTTCAATCATATCGTTCCAAGCTTTTACGCATCGATCATCTGGACTAGCCATGACTGCATTTTCTGCTTTTCCGAACACCTCCCCGACTCCCTGTTGAGACGTGATCATGTCCTGCGCAAAATAATAGAAAACATAATTTGCAATCGGACTGATTTTATCACTGTTTTTTAACCCTATCCAATCATAGCTTCTATCAGCAAAATTAAATAAAGCGCCATTCAAGATCTTGGCTATCTCAGGATCAGTGGGGCTTGAATTCTCTGTGTTGATTTCATTCATCAACTCAATGCCAAAGTAGTTCAGTAAGAATCTTTTTTCATACTTCTTAATAAAGAAGTTTACATTCTCCTGCACCTCTGGTTGTCCTAACTGAGCGATGTTGATTTCTCCAAAGAAATATCCCGTGTCAATAATCATTTATTTCGATTTGTTAGCCTTTTCCTGAGCTACAATTGCGGTGTTTCTCTTTTCTACCGCCTTTGCAATCAATGATTCCATAACCTCCTTTGCAGGCTTCATGGTCATTTTTGCTCCTGACTTCTTTAGCTTCTCTGCAACCTTGATATTCATTGCATGAGTGCCTTTCTTATGGTATTGCGTATCCTCTGCGAGTTCTACAATTACCACCTGTTCAATTTTTCCGGCCATCTTTTTTTATGGTTAAATTTCAAATTTATTTTATGCTACCGGCTTTGTAATTGCCGTCAGGATATTTGCAATTGTGTCATACATCACACCATTTACTTTGTGACTTGGAATATATGAAAGCACCTCTTGGTATCCTCTGTAAGACGTTCTGTCTCTTCGAAAATCATCTTCGTTCAAGCCTCTCTCGAAAACAACATCGCCATAATTACGGATTTTAAATCCAACGTCTGCACTTGTAAACAGCATGTGAGTGCTAGGTATATCTTCTGCATCTGAAGGTACAACCTCGATTCCTGCAATAAACAAAGTGCCTAGTGCACTGACATAAACCAGATTGTTGTTTTTGTACTTGTCGTCTGAATCCTTAAGAATATGCATAGCATAAAATATATCTTCCGAAACAAAAACCTTTTGTGGTTGCTCTTTCAGACTACCCATATATGCAGCACCCGCTACGATTGCATCGATCAAATTAGGTTCTGAAATATTTTCGTCAA
>Ga0306872_100106_pt1 | contig 37288 bp, 54 predicted proteins | sample AntRauMeHopE1498_FD_190455 | JGI IMG/M metagenome (GOLD analysis project Ga0306872, IMG submission 190455) | Saline lake microbial communities from Rauer Islands, Antarctica - Metagenome Hop E1 #498 (v2) (version 2) | ecosystem: Environmental > Aquatic > Non-marine Saline and Alkaline > Saline ...
AAACTTTTATGAGTTGCGGCGAATTGTGCGGCGCAGAAGTAACAATCCACGATGGCACTACATTGCGCTGTGATCGGTACGTGCATGGAGTAGGTGAATATCATTCAAAACACTTCAGCCATCTTGTGGATGATTGGGGAAATAGGATTGGTGGGGAAATCACTTGGCCAAATTTGGGGAAAAAGCATTGATAGGTGCAGCAAGTCATGCTACAATTAGAGCTATGAACAATCCAAACACAGGATTCCGCAGAGTAGTGCGAACGCTATCAAAAATGCGCAGAGTGCTAGAGCTGCTTGAAGATAATGATTCAACATCATCATCAAAGTCTGGCTTGGAAAAGCGGCAAGAAAATCGAACTGAAGCAATTGAAATTATGAGAGATCTAACAAACAAACAAAAATGACATTGATAATGGCCGCCGTAAAAGGTGGAAAATCGTACATTGCTAGCGACACACAGGGAAGCAACCGATTCACCAAAGGCGAATACAAAAACAATAAGATCTTCAAGAAGGATCAGATGCTTGTTGGTGGATGCGGTAGCTACAAACAGTTGCAATTGTTTGAACACAATTTCACTTTGCCAGACAGAGTGGCAGACAGTACGCCGCATGAATATATGTTTGAAAAGTTTGCACCAGCAATCAAAAAATTCTTCAAAGACAACAACACAATCAGCACCAAAGATGCTGTTGACGCTATGGATAATGCTGAATTCATTTTGGTGTATGAAGGTCACTTGTTTGTGCTGCAGTCAGATCTTGCGCTACTAGAGCCAAAACGCGACTATGTTGCATCTGGATCTGGTGAGTACCACGCATACGCCGTCATGCAGGCACTACAGAAGCATGATCCACAGATTGGCATGAAGAAGATGTTGCAGATCGCATTTGAAGTGACTACTGATGTGGTCATGAGCGTAGGTGGTGAATTAGTAATAATTGAAAAACAATCATGAGTGAATATGAAAACAACCAAGGATGGGGAATGATCGTACTGATCATTATAGTAGCGTTGCTAGTCTGGTGGATGTGGTAGTGCAAGGATGTCGACAATGCGACAGTGAAGAAGTATTCACTGATTGTGTATCTTGTGGACTTGAGTGCTGTTTGGATTGTCTGGATCAGAATGAAGATGGTGACTATATTTGCATTGCACACCAATGATACAATTGAACTAGAAGCAACCAGCATGGAAGGAGTGTGATCATGCATAGACTGACAAAGGCACAACTGCGAAAGCGCAAGAAGCGCCGTTGGCAACACAAACCAATCCGCATGAAGTGGAAGGTCACAATGAAGGAGATCTGCAATGGATACGCAACTGCCACTTGATTGGCCAACGCCACAAGGCAATGGTGAATTGGACTTTGGTGAAGTGTCACCAATCGTTTCATCATGCGCCGTGTGTGATACGCCACTGCCGATCTATGACATCACTGTGATGGAAGATGGTGATCACTGCTGTATGAAAAGCAAGTGCCATGATCGACACAATGCCAACATGCTGAAGGAGTAAGATGATGCCGCTGCTATACCACTGCAGCGGCATTCTTTTATTCAATCCGTATTTTGCCAAGTGCATCACATGATATACTGTGTTCAATTAGTATGGCTTCAAAACGCAAGAAAATTGAATACAAGGGAAAATCCTGCTGGCAATATCCATCTGGCATGATCAAAGACGTGAAAACAGGCCAGATCATCAAAGCTGGAGTGGGGAAAATTGGAGTGCCACAGATCCGCATTGAAGATCGCAACATCTTGATCATGGCTGATCTGAAGTACGCATTTGGAATTGATTGCAACGTCAGTGAAGCGTGCGTGTACGCAGGGATTGTGCCAGCCACGTTGCGCCGCATGTTTGAAGACAATCCAGAATTTGCCGCCGAATGTGCCAAGCTGAAGAATCAGACGGTGCTTGATGCACGTGCTACGACAGCCACTGCTGTGAAAGAAGATCCCCGTGCGGCCATGGCGTTTCTATTCAAGAAGCGCGGCAGTGAGTTTGCTGACAGCGTGATTGATGCACATCGCAAGATTGAGCCAGTGCGTGAGATAACCAGAAAAGTATTGCCACATGCAAACGCTAGTGAATAGATCCATGCTGGAACAACAGGCGGATGAATCAGAGATCCAAGATCTTGAAGATTTGATGTATCCAGTAGAAGAACTGCGTGATGAAGATGGCAGGCACATTGAGTGGATCGCCACGCCGACACAGGATGAAGCATTGCTGATGCTTGAAGATCCAGTGATTGAAGAACTGATGTTTGGCGGTGGAGCTGGTGGAGCGAAAACGTATCTTGGCTGTACGTGGATCATCCAGTCAGCATTGCGCTATGAGCGCACACGATGGCTGATAGCGCGTAATGTGCTGCTAGAGCTAGAGCAATCAACCTTGCTGACTTTTTGGGACGTGTGCCGTGATTTTGGGCTTGAAGAAGGGCGTGACTACAAGTACAACATCATCAAGCACACAGTCACTTTCAAGCAATCGAAATCAGTGGTGTATTTGAAGGAATTGAAATACATGCCGCGTGATCCGCACTATGACAGATTGGGATCTTTTGAGTACACAGGTGTATTCATTGACGAATCACAGCAGGTGCGTGAAAAGGCCAAAGAAGTGCTGAAAACTAGAATCAGATACAAGCTGGCGATCAATGGATTGATTCCAAAGATGCTGCTGACATGCAACCCTTCCAAGGGATTTTTATACAAGCAATTCTACAAGCCCTTCAAAAGTGGCAAACTACCAGCACACAGATCCGTTGTGCTATCGCTGGCCAAGGATAATCCCTTCATTGATCCGTCATACATTTCCAACTTGGAAAAATCAGACAAGAATACCAAGCAGCGTTTGTTGTTTGGCAATTGGGAATATGATGATGATCCAGATGCACTGATCAGCTTTGATGCGATCAGCGATCTATACACCAACACAACCGCTTCATTGACGTGGCGCGATGATGGCACGATTGATTGGAACATTGTGAAGCGGCCAGATCTAGCGATCAGCTGTGACGTTGCGCGCTATGGTCAAGATAAAACCGTGATCATGCTGTGGTACAAGCTGCAGGTGATTGGCATTTGGGTGTATGACAAAACCAGCATCCCCACTGTTATCAAAGAAGTCAGCCGCATTGAACGGGAATACAATGTGCCGCGATCCAAGATCGTGATTGATGATGATGGGATCGGTGGTGGTGTTTCTGATGGTCTGCGTGGCTGTAAGAAATTCAATGCCAATGCATCGCCAAAGCCAAAGAAGGAAAACTACATGAACTTGAAAGCGCAGTGTGGATATCATCTGGCCACACAGATTGAAAGCAGAATGCTTGGCATCGACTGTGACAACATTGATATCCAGAATATGATCAATGAAGAATTGGAGCAGCTGAAAACAAAGGACGCTGACAAAGACGGGAAGCGGAAGCTAGTGCCAAAGGATGAAATCAAAGTGCTGCTTGGCCGATCACCCGATTTCCTAGATGCGATGATCATGGGAATGTACTTCCACGTAGTGCCAACGCCAAAGTACAGTACATAGCTATTGATGATGGTATAATATCTGCACTATGAAGCATATCCCTTTTTCAAAACGACTTGGCATGGCAGCTGATGCAATCCGCGGCAAAAGCGCAGTGTCAGATGAACGCGGCTGGAAGGATCTGACTGGCACATCAGAAGGCAACCGTGAGTGGAATGAATTGGAGCTATTGGAACACTATTCAAAATCAGTGTATGTATTCCGTGCAATCAAAATCATTGCAGAGCGAATGAGTGCCGTACAGTACGATCTACACAGGATCGCCAACAGCCAAGGTGACGTTGAAGAAGTGCTGATGCATGAAGTGCTTGATGTTATGGCACGGCCAAACCGATTCCAGACATGGCCGCAATTGGTCAAGATCAATATCACAAACAAGCTGCTGGCTGGTGAATCGTATCTGTACAAGGTGCGTGATGGCCGCGGTCAAGTTGTGGAGCTTTGGAACATACGGCCAGACTTGATGCAGCCGATCAAATCCAAATCAAACTGGATCAATGGATACGAATTTCAGACACAGGGCGCAAAAGAATTCTTTGCTGTAGAAGATATCATCCACAACTTTGATGTGAATCCAGTGGATAACCGCGGCGGACGTTCACCATTGATGGCCGCGAAGTCACGTGTGCAGGTTGAACTGTACGCAAACGAATACCAGCGTGACTTCTTTTTGAATAACGCACGGCCAGATGGATTGCTTGTATCTGAAGAAACGATGGGTCAAGAACAAAAGGATGACGCCAAAGAAGATTGGAATGATCAGAACCGTGGACGCGGCAACAACAGCAAGATTGCTTTTCTTGAAGGCGGTCTGAAATACCAGCAAGTGTCTACATCACAGCGTGAAATGGACTACATCGAATCAATGAAATTCACCCGTGAAGATATCTTGGTTGCATTTGGTGTACCAAAGGAATTGATGATTTCAGAAGGTACTGGCTTGGCCACTGGAACAAATGCCATGGATTCATTCTTGGAAATGACGATTGATCCAGAAGTGCGGCAACTGTTTGAAGGCATCAATGAACAACTGGTGCGGCAAGATTTTGGTGCTGAATTCTACATCCAGCCAGAATCAGTGATCCCCGAAAAGCGCGAAGCAATGATTGCGGAGTTTGAAAAGGGCGTAGATAAATGGCTGACACGAAATGAAGCACGTACACTGCTTGGACTTGAACCAGTAGACGGTGGTGATTTCTTATACACACAATTTGGCAATGTGGAGCTTGGCACAAAAGGCGCACAGATCGCTGAAGCAAAGCGTCACGTGAAGGCACTTGGCGGCGCACACGTATTCCGTGGACGGCCACAGCTACACAAGCGGCTAGTGCTTGAAGAAACGCTGACAAAGGCAGTGACAGCTGCTGTGTCAAAAGCTATGAGCAAGAAGAAAACCAAAGAAGTGAAAGCTGATGATGATGCACCCAAAAAGATTTCATTGATCAAAGGCAAGAAGGTGCGTGCGCAGTATGAATCCAACATGAACAAGGGAATTGATCGCCGTGCTGCTGGATACCGTCAAGCGCTATCCAAGATGTTTGAAGATCAAGAATCACGTGTGGTTGAAACTGCAAAAAGTATTGTTGAAGAAAACGTGACAGATCCAACTGCACTGAAGGACATCTGGCAATCAGATCTTGAAGTGGAGATCTTCACTGAAGAAATCATGCCAACAATGCAGGCCATCGCACAAGATGCAGGTCAAGAAGGCAACAAGCTGATCAGTGATGCCACAAAAGACGTGGATGATTTTGTGATCACTACCGTGCTGCAAGAAATCTTGAATGAGCGTGCCAAGCTATTTGCTGGCAGTGTGAGCGAAACCACATTTGCTGCTATCGCTGATCAAGTGATCGCTGGACTGGATGAAGGTGAAGATGTGAATCAGATCAGCACACGTATACGATCTGTATACACAGACATCAACAAAGTACGCGCTGGATTGATTGCACGTACTGAATCCACTTTCGCCAACAACGCTGGCTTCCAAGCATCGTTTGCACAATCAAAGGTGGTCAATGGAAAAGAGTGGATTGCAACCAAGGATGAACGCACACGGCCTGCACACGCAGCAACTGATGGTGAGATCGTGAAAGTCAATTCAACCTTCAGCAATGGCCTAGACTATCCACAAGAACCAAACTGCCGCTGCGTTATTGCGCCAGCACTTATTCAAGCGTGATATAATATCTAGCAATATGAAGCCAACACAAACAACACTACAATTTGAAACACTTGGAATCGACAAAGAGAAATTCACTGTGGATGGTGTATTCAGCACAGACGATACTGATCGTCATGGTGACGTAGTGAAGCAAGATGGCTGGCTGCTAGAAAACTACATGAAGAATCCAGTGATTCTTTTTGGTCACAATCATTGGGATCTACCAATTGGGAAGATGATCAAGCTGTCAGTTGAAGAAAAGGATGGCAAGTCACAGCTAGTTGGAACAATCCAATTTGCTGCTGAAGAATATGAGCTAGCAAAGACAATCTTCAATTTGTATGCAGGTGGATACATGAAGGCATTTTCAGTTGGATTCCGAAACTTGGAACGGTCACGCGCTGTGCGGCCTGCTGAAGAAGGTGACGATTCTGAAGAACGGGAGCGATCATACAGCGTGCTTGAAGTGAATGAGCTATTTGAAGTATCTGCTGTACCAATTCCAGCCAACGCCAACGCGCTTGTGAAGGCGGCAGAAGATGGTGTGGAACTTGGAGCGTACAAGAAGGGATTGGAAAATCTAGTTGACACAAAGATGTCAATCTTCAGTAGTGAGCATGAACGTACCATTGTGGATGCAATGGATGCGATCAAGCAATTTGCTGATACAATGAAGGACACACAAGCAACTGATACCGCTGTTGAAACAAAAAGTGCCGCAAGCACATCCCCTCGCAGCAAGGGCAGTGATCAAGCAAAAGCCAAAGCAAGCCCACGTTTGCTGCGCGCAAAAGCTGTTCACAGGGTCAATCGTGCAATCCGCGTGATGGCCAAGGTGAAGAAATCACTATAAGCCCTAACATTATTTATATGACGTTGAAAAGTATTCTGGCAAAACTTGCCAAAGGACTTGCAATTTCTACTGAAGAAAAAGCATTCATGGATGCTAATTCTGACTTCTTGAATGCCAAGCAAAAAGAAGCAGTTGAAGATGCAGAAGTTGCTGATGAAGCAGCTGATGAAGATGAAGAAGAAGATGCGGATGCTGAAGATGCAGACGCTGATGAAGATGAAGATGCTGAAGTAGATGAAAAAGGCATCCAAGCAATCATCAAACGTGAGATCGGAAGTGCGGTTGCGACTGCAATGAAGGATCTTGGCGGAGATGATCAAGCTACTACAAAGAACCGCAAGAAATCAGCAGTGACAAAGAAGAAAAGTGTCACAGCTGATCGTGTCACACGTGACTTTGTGAAGGCTATCATCACTGGTGATACCGTTGCATTGAAGGCAATGACTACTGCCACAGGTGACACAGCCAAAGCTGGATACACAATTCCAGAGATCCTTGAAACAGAGATCATGCGGCTTGTACAAGAAGAATATGGTATTTCACGGCGTGAAATGCGATACATGCCATTCAGTGGAGCTGGTAACAAACGAACCATCGTAACAGGTGGAGCGCTGTCAGTTTACTGGACGGATGAAGGTGGCAAGAAAACATCTACACAAGCTGTACTTGCACCAGTAACACAGGAACTCAAGAAGCTAGCAGCCATCGTGCCGCTAACTGATGAGCTGATCGAAGATTCTGCTGTGAACCTAACAAACTATGTTGCGACATTGTTTGCTGAAGCGATTGCAAAAGAAGAAGATGATCAATTCCTAGCTGGTGACGGTACTGTGTACACAGGTGTTGTAAATGACACAAACACAAACGCTGTCACTATGGCATCTGGCGAAACAGTAGCTGATATCACAGTTGAAAAACTGCGTGCGATGCTAACTGCGACACCAGCCACAGCAAGACGGCGTGGAAAATTCTTCATGTCACCATCTACATACGATGTGATTGCGGCATTGAAGGACGGATCTGGAAATTACCTATTTCCAGAAATGCACAGTGGACGGGTGGAGCGACTTCTTGGAAAAGATGTTGTGCTATCTGAATCACTACCAGCAGCCGACACTACAACTGCATCAGCTGGAATCTTCTTCTTTGGAGATCTAGCACAAGCAGCTGTATACGGTGACAAAAACGGGATGCAGATTTCTACATCAAGTGAAGCTACGATCCGAAACGTATCGGATGATGCAGATGTGAACTTGTGGGAACAAGACATGACTGCTGTACGTGTTGTACGACGTGTTGGATTTGTGATGGCGCTTCCAAAAGCACTGACACGATTCACCAACGGTGCGTAGTCACTGACTACCAAATAAAAAGGCCGCACGTGGGTGCGGCTTTTTTAGTGTGTGGCGTGGTAAAATACAGACACTATGGATCAGCTAAAAAATCTAATCAAAGTCACGCTGACAGCTGGCATCAATGCTACTGATACTTCAATTGTTCTATCATCATCAGATGCTGCCAAGCTGCCAGATCCAGACAATGGTGAGTACAACTTGCTGGTGTGGAATGAAACTGATTTCCCCAATGCGTATGAAGATCCGAAAGCGGAGTTTGTGCGCGTGATTGAAAAAACCAGCAACACATTCACGATTCAGCGGCCAGCAGAAGGCAATGCGTACAATGGCGAAGGCACAACCAACACTGCACGCACACACAACAAAGCTGACAAAGTGTTTGCGGCTGCCATCGTAGTATCTGCCAAACTATTCAATGACATCCAAACGGATCTTGATCGCAAAGCAGACATTGATCATCTGCATGATGATCGCTACTACATCAAAGCCACAGTGGATTCAGCATTGGCACTGAAGGCCGCAGCTGTACACACACACGCTTTGAATGAAACAGTTGGACTTGTGGACGCTTTGGCCGCAAAAGCCGCTACAGCGCACACACACACCATCACAGACGTGGTTGATCTTGATACTGAACTGGCATCCAAAGCTGAATCAACCCACACGCATGATGATCGGTACTTCACAGAAACAGAAGTGACGGCATTGCTGACTGGAAAAGCTGCTGCAAGCCACAACCACAATGATCTGTACTACACGGAATCTGAAGTGGATGGATTTCTTGCCGCCAAAGCCGCAGCATCACACAATCATGACGATCTGTATTTCACTGAAGCTGAAGTGACAGCACTACTGGCAACAAAGGCAGCTTTGAATCATGATCATGATTCTGACTACGCGACACCAGCACAGGTGACTGCAGCTGTAGCAGGCAAGGCAGACGCATCACACAGCCACACAGCAGCCAACATCAGCGACTTTGATGCAGAAGTGGACGCGAATACCAATGTGACTGCAAACACGTCACACAGGTCAAATACAGCCAATCCACACGGTGTGACAAAGCAGCAAGTTGGACTTTCAAACGTGATCAATACACTGCAGCTGGTAGCTGCGGATGTGCAGGACGTTTTGACATCTACTGATGCTGATGTGCCGCTATCTGCAAACCAAGGCCGCGTGCTGAAGGGATTGATTGATACTGTGAACACGGTACTTTCAAGCGACACAAACGCACTGGATACGCTACAAGAAGTGGTGGATTTCATTGAAGCAAACAAAGCGACACTGGATGCGCTTGCAATTGGATCTATCGCTGGCCTGCAGGCAGCACTGGATGCCAAAGCGGATCTGAATCACACACACAGTCAGTACGTGCAGAACACTGGCAATGAATCAATTGCTGGCAACAAAACTTTTGCTGGTGATATTGCAATGAGTGATAGCACATTGGTGCTAGACAAAGACAAAGGATTTGTGCTGGATGATTACAACCGCAACGGCAGAAACCACATTTGGGCAGTATCAAAGCAATATCCAGATTTTGGAATTTCATACTTTGAAGGCGCTACTGATGATATCCGATTCCATTCATCTGGAAATCCACTAGCGCCAGAATTCAGAATCACTGGATTTGGTGATGGATATTTTGGACGCGACATGCACGCAGTACGCAATGCGATCATTGGCGGCAGTGTCACAATCGCTGATGATGCTTTTGATGCCGCAGATTGGAACGGCAATCTGACTGTGCCAACAAAGAATGCTGTGCGCGATAAGATGGAGCTGATCGAAGCGGAGATTGCAGGCAGGGCAGCAGCTAGCCATTCACACGCAATTGCTGATGTGGATGATCTTCAGACTACGCTTGATGGTAAGGCAGCGGCATCGCATACGCACGCACAGTCAGAGATCACAGGATTGACTGCATCACTAGCTGCGAAAGCAAACACATCGCACACACATGCAATTGCGAACATCACTGGACTTGATACCGCGCTTGGTGACAAAGCCAACGCCACACACACACATGACATTGACGATACATCTGGATTGACAGATGCACTTGCTGGCAAAGCAGCAACCAGTCACGGTCACAGTGATGCAACCAGTGGAGCTGCAGGATTTATGAGTGCCACAGACAAAGCAAAGCTGGATACATACGTGAACCGCATCACAGTGGCAGCAATCGCACCATCTTCACCAGCCACAAATGATATTTGGATTGATACTAACTAGCAAAATATGTCAGATATAAGAGTTGAAAGTTTTGATGTAGAAGTAGCCGATGGCGGCACACACACGCTGAACAATGATGTTGGTGCGCTAGCAAATGCGTTTGTCAAAAACAACAACAACACAAGAAAAGGATCTGCTGGAATAGTTGGCAACGGTGGAAATACGTCACCACGTGATGCATCCATGGCGGCTGAATTGACTGCCACAGACACCATCACATTCAGAGCTGGCAGCGGTGCATCAGTACACAAATTCATTGGTGAAGTGTGGAGATATCTTGGTGCAGCAGGTGGTGCAAATGAATTCATTGTGCGCGGCAGAGTGGCCGTGACACTTGGCAGTGGTGTTTCTAGCAACACAGCAGCTGTCAGCGGCATTGTTGCTGAAGGTGACTGTGTGCCATTCATGGCTGGATTGAGTAGTGATCAAACAAGCCTTTCTGATTATGATGCGGCAACTGTTGGTGTGCGCATGAACGGATCTGGCAGTGTAGAAGTCAGCAGGCAATCTACCACTGGCAGCGTGACTGTATATGTGACGGTTGTTGAATTCACGGGAAGCAATTGGAAAATTGGATCTGGAGTGAGTGCGAATCATGATTCTGCACGTGAGCTAGTCACATTGAATACTGACATTGATGATTGGGGAAAAACTTGGCTGGAAGCTACTGGCCAAGGTGACACCAGCAAAACAGGATTGGCTGATGTGATGTTTCTGGCGTATCCAGCAGCTGCCACAAATCAGATATATGTTGACTATCAAGAAGGCGATGGAAGTGCGCGCAATGATGGTACTGCATACGTGTACGCGATCAAAAATGAAGATGCGATTGTGTCACACAATGGCAGTAGTGATGAAATTCTTGAAGGTGAAAACAGCTACGGCACATCAATCATATTGCCAGCTGCAGTCAATCAAAATCAGATATTGAGCAGATATAGTTTGTCATGGTTTGTGACTACATCTGGTACTGGTACAGCGCACGCCAGAGGTGCGCTAGCTGCGCGCATCACTGGAAATGAAGGATTCAGCCAAGGTGATTCACTTCTGGCAGAGCAGTATGACAGCACACTTGATGTGACGTTTGAAACTTTGCTGACTTTTCCAGCTGTGCCAAACGGTTGCTTGATCGAAGCTGGTGGAAGTGGAACGGGTACGTTTGTTGGATTTGTGGATGGTGTATTCATTGCGCGCGCTGGTGCAGGTGGCAGCCCGACACCAGACACCACTACTGCATATCTGGAAATACCGCCAGCAACATACAACTTTGCAGGCAAAACAGGAGTGCTGACAGTTGCTATTGATGTGAGTGCTGGCACTATCACTGTGACGTTTGATGAAGGTGACAATGGTGTGATCAATCACACATCCACAGGCACAGCCGCTTCTGGTATTGCCAATTGGTCTGGTGGTGATGATGGTGGTATTGGATTTGCAAACGGTAGTGTGACTGGTGGCTATCCAGCAATTTCCTTCAATGGAACAATGACAGAATTTGACTTTGATCAATCTGGCGGCATTGATGCAACATACGTCATTGATCACTGGATTCATCGAAGTGGGAATGCTGTGAAGGCCAGATTTGCCATCATTGATATATCGCAGATGATAGATGCCGCGCCGCCTGCAGCAACTGGCCAGATCAAAGTGCAGGGTGCTGGCGGATTTGAAGCCAAGCCATTGAAGATTTGGAACGGATCAGCGTTTGTTGTGAAGCCAGTCAAGCGCTGGAATGGATCAGCATGGGTGGTCACATCATACTAGCTGTTATAATGGCAACATGATTGGCATTCCACTTGGATCACAAATACTTGGCGCGGTGCATGGACGGGCATCAGCTGAATCATTGCCGCCGTATTCCCCACTGGCTGCCATCGTGTACACGGCTGGCCAGCCAGTCACCAGCAAAGAAGATGGTGTATTTGAAAAGATCACAGGCCGCACCACACCAAAGGAAAATCCATACAGTAGCAAGCGTTGATGTTATAATATATTCACTATGAAAGCGTACACAGATGTTGCCACAGTTGAAAACTATCTGCTGACAGAAGTGTCAAGCAGTTTTGAGCCGCAAGTTGAAACATGGATTGATGCCATGAGCATCTATGCTGACACGCTAGCTGACAGGCGGCTGATCGCTGAAGCTGAAGAAACAATGAAGTTTGATGGCACACGCACAACTGAAATGAAGCTGCCAGATTTCCAAACAATCACAGCACTTTCAATTGGTGGTGAAGCGATTGCTGAAGAAAACTACTTCTTGTATCCGCCAAACAAACAGACAAAAAACCGTATCGTGTTGAAGTCTGGACACTTCCCATTTGATCGCCAGAATATATCTGTCACAGCCAAGTTTGGCCTATTCCCTGCAGATGCAATTCCAAACGATATTGCATGGGCAGTCACAGTGTTTGTGGCTGGCATCATCAACCGTGCCAACACATCTGGAAAAGAAGTATCCAGTGAATCAATCGGACGCTATTCAGTATCGTACCGCGCAGAAAAAGGGTGGGATGATTACAAGCGCGCAACTGAAATCATCAAAGGGTATAGACGCATAACATTCTAGCTATGGCCATCAGCGACTATTTTGATACAACAATAAATATACGGCGGCTGACAGCAACCACAGGCGCAAAGAAGGCATTTGCAGATGTTGCTACAAACGTAGCTGCACACATCCAGCCACTGACAGCGGAGATCATCCAGAATTCACCATACATTTTTGGAAAAGATTTTCAGCTATTCACTAATGATCAAACGATCCAAGAAGGTGACAGAATCACAGATGCTAGTGGGGAATACAAAGTGATTGCGGTTGAAGAATTCAATTTCCGCGGCAAGCAGCGACACAGTGAAATCATTATCAGAATCTTTGATGAAAAATAGATCATGAAAGTTGGCGCACGTATATTGAACACTGGCCAAGTCATGAAGGCATACCGCACGGCCAGCAAACAGATGGATCAGAAACTTCAAAATCGTGTTGAAGCTGCTTTGCGTATTGTGCAGCGTGAAGCGATGCGCCAAGCGCCAGTGGGGAAATATCCAAGCGGATCTGGCCGCACTGGTGGTACTTTGCGCCAGTCAATCAAGTATGAGCGTATAGCGCCGCTGACAGGTATTGTAGAAGCCAAAGCGCACTATGGTGTATACGTGAACTACGGTACATACAAGATGCGTGCCAATCCCTTCATGGATCGCGCATTGAAGCTAGCCAATCCAATCATCCGCAAGAATTTCAAGCTGGCCGTCACAGCCACGCTGAAGGATATGCAGGTCAAGTGATATAATATAAACACATGAGCTATCGACTATTACATCAAGCAGTTGTAGACAAATTGAAAGCAACCACTGGCATCACTGATCTAGCGGTTGATATAAACTACGCGCACACCAAATTCACTGGCTTCCCTTCCATTGCCGTTGCCAATTCCAGCAATGAAAATGACTACCAAGCAAACGATGCACGGCGGCGCACATACGGCTTCAGCATCTATGTCTACGATCTTTTCAATGACAATGACGATTATGAAGCCAGCGTGAAGAAGGTTGAAGATCTGATGGATCAAGTCATTGAAGTATTCAATTCATCCGATGCGCTGCAACCAACGGCGCTTCAAACGCAGCCAGTGCCAGCGTCATTGATCACAACTGATGCTGGTGATGAAGGTGTGTACACAGTTGGCGAAGTCATTGTGCGGTGTACCGTATATGAAGGATGCTAGCGTGATATAATATCTGTAATGATTGAATCATACCAAAACAAATCAATCGGGAAATCACCACGAACAAAATCAGCGAAAGCTGGCAAGCGTTCTGCTGTTGGATCAGCGGTGAAAACGGGAATGAAGTCATATTCATTTCCGTCTGTTGGACGTACAGTGAAAGCTGGAAGTTTGGCAGAAGCAACCAAAATTATAAATAAAGAATCTAAAGAATAATTATGTTACTTTCAGAAAATATCCAGCTTGGAGTTGGTGTTGAAACAACACGCGGTACTGCCATCGCACCTGCACATTGGGTGCGTGGACGTGTACCAACATCCATCATGCTGATGAATGAAAAGCAACTGATCAAAGAAACCAAAGGATCACGCGCAGCATCACAGGATTCACAGATCACTTCACAACGTGTGGAAGGTGATTTTGAATTCAATGTGCGAAACGCGGCCATCGGATACTTCTTGAAGTCACTGCTTGGATCTGTCGCATCTGCTGAAAAAGGCGGAGATTCTGGAATCTATGATCACACCTTCAGTGTTGACGTGGATGAACCAGAATCACCATCACTAACTGTCGCAGTGGCACGTGGTGGCAAGCAGCATTATCAATACCCATTTGTACTGATCGCAGGACTTGAGATCAGCGCAGTGATGGGTGATCTAGTGTACGCAGTAGCCAACTTTGTTGGTAAAACTGAAACAGAAGTCAGTGACTACACACCAGCATTTGCTGATGATGATCACATTTTCCCACGTGAAGGCGTGACTGTGAAAGTAGCTGACAATGTAGCTGGACTTGGCGCAGCAACTGGAATCTGTCTGACAGAATTTTCATTGAGCGTACAAAACGGCGCACGGCCAAAGATGTGTTTGTCATCACTGACACCAGAAAACATCATCGCTTTGATGTTTGATATCACTGGATCACTGTCACTTGATCACGTAGATAAGACGTATCACGACTGGTACACATCTGGATCTGCCAAAGCAATGGAAATCACTATTGAAAACACTGGCAAGCAAATCGGAACTTCAAGCACACCAAAGGTTGTGATCACACTTCCAAAAGTGACACTTGAATCACGTTCTGAAGATAGGCCAATTGATGAAATCGTATCTGAAGCGATTGATTTCACAGCACACTTTGATGATGCTGAATCAAAGCAGATCGAAGTTGTAGTGACGAATGAAGAAGCCAGCTACTAGCAAACCTAACTATTGAGAATTATGATTGAAGCAACAACGCAAACGATCACAACTGACATCTGCAAAGCGGAGATTGTTGTGAAGGATTGGATCACTGCCAAAGAGCAGCAGACAATCCAGAACGTGATCTTTGCAAAGATGAAGATGGATGTGTCACCAGCCGCACAGCGCGATGGTTTACCAGCCACAAGCGGCATTGATCCAGCTGCCGCTGTAGAAATGCAGAACAAAAGCGTTGAAACATACGTTGTGAGTGTGAATGGCGATGAAAAGAACAAGCTGCAGAATCTGCTATCAATGCCAGATGCTGACTTCCAGCAAGTGATTGATCACGTCAATTCCCTTGATGCAAAAAAAAATTCACAAACTACCAACTAATCGTTGATCTGTGTTTGGAGATGAAGTGGGATTTTCATACCTACATGGCGCAACCTGCATGGTTTATCAATGCAATAGTTGCGGAGTTGAATGATCGCGCAACAGAGATCAAGAAACGTAGCAAAAGAAAATAACCATGAATTCATCTAGCCAGACAATCAAAGTAGTAGTAGATGCGGAAAACAATACTGCGAAGGCTTTTGCTGCTGTTGAAAAATCAGTAGCAAAAGCAGAAAAAAACATCAGCACGTTTCAAGATCGACTTGGCAAACTGCAACCGACTTTCCAGAAAATGGCACTGGCAGGAACGGCAGCGTTTGCAGCGATTGGCGCTGGTGCTTTTTCTTTGGCCAAAGAAGCGGCCAACACGCAACGTACAGCGCAATCATTTGATGCGTTGACGAAAAGTATCGGATCTACACCAGATGCCATCTATGGACTGCGTGAAGCTACACGCGGCCTTGTGGATGATACTGCGCTGATGCAATCGGGATCACGTTTGATTTCAATGGGTCTGGCTGAAACTGAAGATGAAATGAACAAGCTATCTGAAATGGCTGTGAAGCTAGGATCAGCGATGGGAAATGAAGCCACGCCATCAATGGAAAACTTTGCACTTATGCTTGCAAACCAATCTATTCTGCGATTGGATAGTTTTGGTATTTCTGGTGCGAAGGTACGTGAACGGATCTTGGAGCTGACTACTGGCACAAACGCACTGACACGCGAACAAGCATTCATGCAGGCTACAATGGAAGAAGGGGAAAAATCAATGGCGCGGCTTGGTGACACTAGCAACACAGCTGGTGAAAAGATGCAGGCGATGCAAGCCAACATCATCAATATGCGAAATGAAGTGGGGAATGCATTGATTCCAATTCTTGAAGATCTGATGGAAATACTGACACCAATCATCAAAGCAGTCAGCAACTTTGCCAAAGAGAATCCACAGCTGGTGAAAACACTGGTGATCGTGTCGCTGGCTGTAGCTGGCGTTGTAGCAGTGCTTGGAACGCTTGGAATTGCCTTGTTTGGGGTCACAAATGCCATTGTTGGTATGAAGGGTGCTGTCATGACAATAGTTGTCGTACTGAAGAAGTTTGCGGCACTAGGACTTGCAGGTGGAGTGGTTGCAGTGGCACTTGCTGCAGTGGCCGCACTGATTGGATACGTGATCTTCAAGCTGTACGAATTTGGAAAAGAAGTTGGCGGCATTGGCAACGCATGGTCACTGACTGTTTTGAATATGGAAATCAAATTCTGGAAGTTTGTGCAGACTGTGGTGACGGGGATTGATAACATCTTCAGCAAGATTCCAGGTTTGGGATCTGTGTTTGGTGAAACAATAGACAATATCAATAGCAAGATCACTGATGCTGAAGCTAACTTTGATTCATTGGCCGTGCAGGGCATCCAAGCAGCTGCAGATGAAGGAAAAGACTTTGGAGCTACAATGACAGATGCACTGTCACAAATCACTTCTGGACTTGATCTAGCAGGCAGCACAGGTGAATCTATGGCAGACAAGATGGATGAATCCTTCACAGCTACTGTGGAAGGCATCAAAGAGATCCGCGATGAAATCACTGCCACGTGGGATGATATCAATGCGGCTGTTTCGCAGTACCGTGACAGCACGGCTGATGAAGAATCTAGTCACCAAGATAAGGTGGTGAAACTAGTGGCAAACGCAAAAGACAAACTGAAGGATCTTGAATCTGACATGCGTGATGCCAAGAAGGATGATGATGCAGCTGACATCAAGCGAATCCGTGAGCAGATGGAAGCGCAAGAAGATATCATCACATCATACAAGCGGAGTGATCTGCAGCTGGATGAAGAAATCAGTGAGCAACGGCGATTCCTGCAGAAGAATGAATTTGAGCAATTGCAAGAACTACATGACAAAAAACTGCTATCAATGCAGAAGGAATTTTTGACAGATCAAGTATTCAAACTGCAGAAGCTGGTGCTGCTAAAGCAGGAACACGGGCAGATCATGAACACAATTTCATCACAGGAACGTGCTGTGATCGAAGCGGAGATCAGCAAATCAAAGACATTCCGTGAGCAACTGGACTTCCAGAAAAAAGGGCTTGGCACTTGGATGGATCAGACTGTCAGCATGTATGAAGATTATGTGAAGCAGGTCAATTCCACATTGTCTGATATCAAAAGCGATGGTGGCGGATCTTCACGCGGCAAACGTGCTGCAGGTGGATCAGTGGCTGCCAATTCCCCGTACACAGTTGGTGAAAAAGGCGCAGAAACATTTGTGCCATCTACATTTGGCCGCATCATTTCAGCTGATCGAAGCATGGGCGGCGGAAATACAACTGTAGTATTCACTGGCAATACCTTCATGGATGAAGAAGATGTGGCTGAAAAAGTTGGTGACAAAATTGCGCGGACACTAAAGGATAATATGCGCGTATAATATATCTATGGCATTTCAAATCACTATTGGCGGAGTGGATCGCACAAAAGAAATCAAGCGCACCAACTTCAAGATCAATGACATCATCAATAATCGGGTAGACACCTGCAGCTTCAAGATTGAAAAAGTATCTGCTGGCGGCTACGCACCAGCACTGAATGCGGAAGTGATTGCGCTTCTTGATGGTGAACGGATCTTTGGCGGCAACGTGTCGCAGTGTGGAGTACGCACCATTGGAAGCACAAAGGCCGTCACGCTTGATGTGAAGTGTGTTGGCTTCAAGCATCAATTCAGTAAGATGTTGGTCACAGATCGTTTTGAAGATATGACAGCCAACGCGATCATCACAGCGCTGATGGCTGACTATGGTGACGGCTTCACAATGGCGAACGCCGCGGCAGATGTGCAGATTGATTCAATTGCATTCAACCGAATCCCATTGAGCGATGCCATCAATAAATTGGCAGGGCTGATCAATTACAGCTGGTATATCGACTACAACAAAGATCTGCATTTTTTCCAGAAAAACAGCAAAACATCTGCATTCAATATCGCTGATGATTCAGCCAACTATGTGTTTGAATCACTTGAAGTCACCAAAGATATATCACAGATCCGAAACAGCATCTTTGTGCAGGGTGGTGAAGAACGTGGTGAACCGCGGATTGAAACGTATGTTGTAGAAGAAGGTCAAACCACATTCCCACTGGCCAACAAGTTTGCAGAGCAACCAGATGTGGAAGTGGATGGCATCGCACAGACAGTGGGTGTTGACTTCAAAAGTGAAGATGCTGATTTTGAAGTGCAGTGGAACTTCAATCAAACGTATATCAAATTTACGGATGGCAATGAGCCAGCCACAGATGCTGAAGTCACTATTGAAGGAATACCGCTATTCCCTATTCTTGTGAACGTGCCTTCACCAGTATCCATTGGCGAATTTGGACGCTTTGAATTCAGTATTGTGGATAAAACGATCAAGTCACGGGGTCAAGCTGTGGAACGTGCGCTGGCGGAGCTGCAAGCATACGGTGGTCAGATCAGTGAAGGATCATTCCGCACACACGTTGGCGGATTGCGGTCTGGTCAAATCATCAATATCAATTCAGATCTGCGTGGCATCGCAGAAGATTTCTTGATTCAAAAAGTCAGCTTCAGCGTGATCAATGATGTGGTTGAAGGTGACATTGTGGAAAAGTATTTGTGGGAAGTGGATCTGGCTACACTGAAAACAGTGGGGATCATTGCCATCATGCAGCGGCTATTGCTGCAAGAAGAACTGTCTGAAGGTGAGCAGGAATCACTGCTGACATATCTTGAATTTGCTGACAGGGCAGTGATATCTGATTCACTGGATTCTATCGCAGGCCAGCCGAATGATTATGTGTACGACAATCCAGAAGGTGATCTGACTGGCAATACTGCAGAGTATGGCGCTGCTAGCTTTGGATAATGGTAAAATATAGATATGAAAAGCGCTTCAGTAAAACAATCAAAGAAATGGGATGTGCAAACCAACGTGCGCACAGGCAAAAAGATGGTGGTTGAAACCGCTGAAGTGTCGAAGTCACGGCGCATGATTGATCCAAAAGAGATCCGAAAACAGATCCAGATCTGCAATCGTAACATTGAAAAATTCCGTGATCGCAAAGATATGTTGAAGGAAATGCTTGAAGATGCCAAGGTAGCTGAAGAAGCTGATTCTAAATTCACTGCAAAATAGTATGAAAACAATCATCAGAAAAAAAGATGGAGTGACGATTGAAGGACACATGGAAATGCGTGTGCTTGATTCTGTGACTGGCGAAGTGAAGCGTGTACACAGTCAAAAAAATAAGATTGTGGCAGCTGCAGGATACGGCGTGAATCTAATCATGCGGCAGTTTGGTGGCGATCAAACCTATTCACTGGATCTATCCAAATCCAAAATTGGCACAGGCACAGCCGCGGTCACTGGAACTGAAACAGATCTTGCTGCACCAGTCACCACAATAGCACGCACCAAGCAATCACCATCTACAACCAGCATCGAACTGGAATTCTTTGCCACTGACAATGAGCTTGCCAATGGTACATATCATGAATTTGGTGTGTTCACTGATGATACAAGGATCTTCACACGGGTGCTGATCAATACGCCAGACGGATTCACCAAAGCATCGCTAGAAGATGTCATGGTAAAATACACAATAACTATCACACCATCATGATCAAGCAAGGTAATAGAATCAAATCAGCTGACTTCCAACTAGATGGAGATTTTATTGCTGGTGAAGCAATTGCTGCTGGTGACGCTGTAGCAATAAAACCGTATCAACAGGATGAACCAGAAGAAAACGCTTTTTCAGCATCAGCAAATTCATCAGTAATTGCTGGATCAAATGGTGCTATGATCCAATCATTTACTATTCCATCCAATATGGAATCCATGGTGAATATGACGGTATACGTTGGTAGTGTTGGAGTGCAAAGCAATGGTGGTGTTATCTCTTTGAGATCTACACGTGAAGGTGCTGAAATAGTAACACAATTACACGCTGAAGGCAATAGTAATGTAAAAACTATTGATTTGAGCAATGTGACGCTGGTGGCTGGTGAAACATATTACGTTCACGTCAGAGCAGAAAATGGAAATATTGGATGGACATCATCATCTACAACAGGTAGCGGCGCAGAACAATTTATTGGTGGAAATTGGCAAGCAAGATCCAATCTATTTGGTTTGATTGTTAGATATATACCAAAACCAAATTTTGAAGCATTCAAAGTTTACAAAACCAGCGCAGCTGAAGCAAATGAGCGAATCAATTTTATTGGCTTTGCAAAAACTGCTGCAGCACTTGATGCAACAGTAGATATAGATATTCAACTAATCACTGATGGTCACGGTCTGACACTGACAGCAGGATCTGAATACTTTTTATCAGACACGCTTGGTGAAATTTCTACCAGTGAAGGCACTATCAAGCGGCTTGTTGGTCTGGCGGCCACTACAGCGCGACTGGTGCGCGCACGGGGTGCAGTATCAGATCTGATCAGTTTTGCTACAAACGCTATCGCGCCATGTCCGCTAATGATCGCAAACACTAGTAGTGATACCAACATGAGAATTTATGGCAACCTTGTTGAAGGTGGAATGCAAGTGCGTGCTGGTGAAGTGCTGCAGGGTGCAAACGCTAGCCGCATCTTAGATACAGGAAGCCCAATCTAGTGTGTAGCACAATGGTATAATGTTGGTACTATGGATATCACAGTGTCATTCAATCCCCTTTTTGCTGTAGCCGCTGCCGTGATCTTCACAGTTGGATTCATTTGCGGTGTATTATACAACCGCAAACATCGTGGCGATGATATCAATCTGCCGCACATCGCACACGCTTCCGTTGTATTCATGGGGATCATCATCGCACCATTTTCAGTGCTGATCGAATTGAACATCAGCACAACCGCTGTTGCATTCTGGATCGCTTCCGCACTGGCATTCTATGGAGTGGATGCAGGCGTGATGGCTGGCAAATTCTTTGATGCTGCAATCAGCAGCCGCGGCACAGCTAACAAAAAATAAATGAAAAAAAACATTCAGAATCCAGTTGGTAGCTATGCAATCACCTTGCTGGCCGCCTTCTTGTTCATCAATGGTGCTTCATACACATGGCAAACTGTGAGCAGTAATGCTGTGTACTTTTTCCCACTGGATCGCTATGTTGAAGTATCAGCCATCACAATCCAAGATTGGCCGATCAATCAAGATCAGCAGCTGGCATCCACATTCAGATCAGTGGATCGCAACTTCATTGCTGATATATACCATGAGCCAAAATGCTTTGATGAAGATTTTGGTGACTACATAAAATTGGCCAGCGTGGATGATGATTTGATCCACATTGATCGTGGCGTACCAATCCAACGCAAGGTTGATCCAAACACAGGTGAAGAAGTCACCAGAGTGAATTGGCGGCTTCCGATCCGTGATTCACTGCGCACAGAGCTGCGCAAACACATTGGTGAGCGTTGTGGATGGCAGATCACATACTTTTTCCGAATGCCAAACGGTGAGCTGAAGGAATATCCAGAAACATTTTTTGCAGAATATAAAGTGTTACCAGCAAAGATCCAGCCAATTGAATTCATTGAAGATGAAATACTGCAGCCGATTCTGCTTGAAGATGTAGACATCGTTATTCAACCAGACTAGAAGCATCTGATGCTATAATATAAATATGAAAACATTGTACCGACTTGTTGTGAGCGCAAAGCCAATCACTGATGATCTGATTGATCGTCAAACGCAAGCTGATGGCATCATGAGAATTCCAGATCAGCTGAATATTGTGACGGAATTTGCATACATCCCAAACATGCTGGATGGCGCTGTGCTTGAATCTGACAAAGACATTGATGAAAAGTGGCTGAAGGCTGCTGTGAATCGTTTAGACTATCACTGGATTCACCTGCACATGGATGATGATCAATGGCGTGATCTTGGATTGCGCAATACGTTGTGGGGTCAGCAGCGGACTGTTGGCGGCCAAGTGGTCAGCTATGGCCGATGGAGTGAAGATGGCAGATACCAAACGTCACATCGTTATGAATCGCCAGTGTCTGAATTGCCAGAAGAAGCGCTTGGAGTGTGGCATGAAGGATGTCACGGATTCAATGGCATTCTTGGTGCATCATCAATTGCACTGACACATTCCATGTTCTATGGATATGATCGACTGTATACCAAAGCTGAAGAAAAGAAGCTGAAGCCGCGGCGATACGTCAAAACGCCGACACCATTGCTAGCTTGGCGATCACTTCAGTGGGGTAGATTGCCAGAGCTTGAAACGCGGAAGGCAAAGCCAGTCAAAGCGTACGGAATCGAAATTGAACAAAAGCTGCTTGATAACGGCAGCGCATCGCCGCAATGGTGGACTGGCAATTCTCCAAAGTCATTGGTGCTTCACACCACACGTGGCGATGATGCAGGGCTTGGATCGTGGGCATGGCTGGATCAGATTGAACTGTCATACCACTTCATCATTGCTTCAGACGGCAAGATATACCAACTAGTACCATTTGGTTGCAGTGCGTGGCACGCAGGGATCTATTCAAACCCAACTGCCGCAGTTGAAGCATTCTTCAATGGTGAGAATCCAAACCGATTATCAATCGGGATCGCATTTGCGCGCAACGCACAGGCGCGGCTGACAGATGATCAAGTAGTAGCATTTGTTGGACTGGCAAAGATCATTGGCCAGCATACAGGCGTACACTATTCTGCAGCCAACATTTTCAGCCACATAGACATTTCAGATCACAAGCCAGCTGAAGTGCGCGACTACCGATGGCAGTGCTTGGATGCGTTGCAAGGTGATCGTGAACCAGATCCAGTAGCGCCGCCAGAACCAGATCCAGTGATCATTGATACAGCCACATTGTTTGCTGCCATTGATACTGAAGCGCTGCTGATGCTGGCGAAGCTGATGCTTCAAGAAGCGGCACGGCGTGGCCAATTACAATCATAATAAATTCATCATGGAAATAATCGCAGCAGCCATCTTACTGGCAACATTTGTAGAAGGATTTGTTGAATACCTATTCAGCGGAGTACCAGAAAAAGCACGGAAGTATCTGAAGTACGTGGCACTTGTATTTGGTATAATTGTGGCACTACTATTCAACATTGATCTGCTAGCCAGCGTGTTTGGAATCGCATCAGCAATTCCATTTGTTGGCCAGATCATGAGTGGTCTGGTGATTGGACGTGGATCAAACTACGTTCATGATTTTCTTGGAAGCAGGGGATCTACATCCAAAGATGCAACGGTCACGGCGCGCCGTCAGCCAGTGATCCGTCAAGATTTACAAGTAGGCGGCTAATTCATATTTGCAAAGTATCATGTCACAAAATTACACAACCATCACACAAGATGATGTTGCCATCAATCCAGAACTAGCTGGACGTGTAGGCGAAACAGTAGAAGCCAATGAGTACAAAAAACTTGTTGGAATGGGGAAGGGCAACGGCATCAAAACCGAAACCAAAACAAAGGCAGCTGCACCAGCAGAAACTACAACTGCCGATGAAGCATCCACACCAAAGAAGGGTGGGAAAACAGCCAAGGCGTAGTACAATAGAAAAGGCAGAGATGCCATTCTCAATGGTTGTTCACTCAATCCAAGAAGGCCGCACAGCAATGTGTGGCTTTTTTGTGTCGAGGTAGCAAAGAGCCTTATTTTTCAACGTATCTCGTGTACTTGTGGGGTCACTTCCCCACTTCCGTGTGTGTCCCTTTTCGCTTCAGAAGGGGTCAAAGTGATATATCACTTGGAAAGGGGAGTGGTCTAGGGAAGTGGTACAATAAAAAAATGAAAGAAATATACAAACCAGTAATTGAGTTTGAAGATCGCTACATGATCAGCAACTTTGGAAACGTAAAAAGCATGACTACAATTTTATATCCAAACGGAATTGATCATCCGCAGACATACCAACAAACAATTCTAAAACCAGAAATCACATACAAGGGATACAAAAGAGTAACTTTGGCAAAGTCTGGTGTTTACAAAAAAATATATATACACAGATTAGTGTGCGCTGCTTTTTTAGAAAATAAAGAAAACAAACCTTTTGTGAATCATAAAAACTTGATCAAAGGTGACAATAGATTAGAAAATCTGGAGTGGTGTACCAGAGCTGAAAACACTGCACACTATTTAGCAAACAAGTGATGCTGCTGATGGTAGAATAGAAGGAGCGATGCAATGAGCAAATCACGGCTGGCAAAGATCGCAAATCATGAAACAAACAATCAAAATCATCATTGCGATTGTGGCAGTATTATCTATCATCATGCTGATGCCACAATCTACCGCACACGTTGCGGAGATCGCACACGCTGAAACGTCACAGGATGACCACAGCGATGCGATTGCAATTGAGATGATACATTCATCATCTTCTACCGCTTCCACTTCCCTTGCTGCGGAAATGAGCGCCACAGAAGATGTGAGTGCAACAATAGATCAGCTAATTTCACAGGCAGCCGAAACGTATGGAGTGGCCAGATGGATTCTGGATGCAGTGATCAGTTGTGAAAATGCGCCGCGTGATCCAGATCTGCAATCGCGTCACATCTATCACTTCACAGATGCGGCGCGTGGGATCTTCAAAGGTGATCAAGAAAAGTCATTTGGCTTGGTGCAGATTTCACTTCCCCATCATCCAACAATTTCACACGCGCAAGCAACTGATCCAGAATTCAGTATCAATTTTCTGGCCAAGCATGTTGCCGCTGGCCATGGAGATTGGTGGACGTGCTACAGAAAAATCATGTATTATTGATCACGGTGCAAGTGGAGATGCATCAACATTTAGATCCCACACCACGGAGATCCGAAAAAGCGCTTGTGCGAACATGGGCGCTTTTTTGTTTTCCACATATCCACAGCATAGGCATCTGATGCAGTATGCTATTCTGTTTGTACACAGCGGAAGGGGTGATGAACTTCATGTGTATATACTTTTGGCACAACCAAAAAAGCATTCCGCGAAGGACAGAGGGGAAACCCATGGCGCGCCAAACGCCATCATCACACTGTCTTTCGCAGAGTGCTTTTTGTATTATTGGATAATCATTGAGAAACTATGGCCAACAGAAGAATGTTTGCAAAAGACATTGTGGATTCTGATGCGTTTGTTGAAATGCCACTATCCGCACAAGCGCTGTATTTCCACATGGGGATGCACGCTGATGATGATGGATTTCTATCGTCACCAAAGCGGCTGATGCGCGCACTTTCATCAGCTGAAGATGATCTGAAGATTCTGATTGCGAAGCGATTTGTGCTGCAATTTGATGATGGTGTTTGTGTTGTGAAGCACTGGAAAATGAACAACAACATTCCCAAAGATAGGTACACGCCGACAGTGTACGGGGAGCATTTTGCCACACTGGAAGTGAAGCCCAACAAAGCGTATTCATCAGCATCACATGCGTGTATACAAACTGTATACAAATCGGATACACAGGTTAGGTTAGGTAAGGATAGGATAGACAAGAAACCCGCGGCAAGCCGCGAAGGGTCAAAACCGAAAAAGTCAGAAGCTAAATTCACGACACTAGGCGCAGATGTGATCAAAGGATTTGAAGTAGTAGATCCAAAAAACAAACTTTACTACAACAACACGGCACAACGTGCAGCAGCTGATTTTTTGATTGAAGAATACGGATTTGAAGAAGTGATCAAGCGTGTCAGTTTTTTGCCGCGAAGCAACGTCACTGACTTTTTTCCGAATATCACCACGCCTTGCCAACTGCGTGACAAATGGGTCACACTAGAAAATGCTGTGGATCGATACCGAAACAAAAAGCAGGGTGCTGCCAGTCAAGTTGCATTCTAATCAAAAAAGTATGGAATCAAAATACAAAATCAAAGTGATCTGCGGCTTCCGTGAAGATCAAGAATATACGATTGATGCCAAGGAAGCGCACAAAGCGTACTACCTTTTCAATCAAGCGACTGTGAATCCAGACATGCGCGGCAACTTTGCTGGCGGTCTGTCATTGATGGCCAAAGATATCCGCCGAATCGTGCCAGACTACATCGCCACAATGGGATGGAATCCATCGCATCGAATCACTGGTGCTGACTGGAATGATATTCACAAGGCAGGGATCATGGCCAAGATGCAAAACATCATGGTGACAGCGCAGCACGTTGGCAAGATTGGAGATACAGCGGATCTAGCCGTGCCGTTGCATGAGCTGATGAAAAGCAAGTATGCGCAGATTGAAGCTGGATCACCATACGCGCAGAAGGTGCTTGGCCAAAAGTAATCCACAGCATGGCCACTTGCATCGTACACAAGTGATGTGTACAATACAGGTATTACAAGATAACCATTGAGAATCTATGAAACATGCCGATCCAGAATGTGACGAATGCGGCGGCGAAGGGATAGTGCGTACACAAGCACAGGTATATCCACATGAACCGCACACTGCTGACATTGGCGAACAAGATTGCATTTGCACACTAGACGAATTATAAAAATAATCATTGAGATTTATGGAAGTACAAAACACAAAAGATCAGCCGCGCGTGGCCAGCATGATGATGATGGTATACGGCGAAGGTGGAGTTGGAAAAACAACTTTTGCTGCATCATTTCCAAAGCCATTGCTGTTGGATTTTGAAAACGGATCGAAGTATTTTGGGGAGCGTGGGATTGAATTGGATGTAGCAGTTTTCAAAGACTGGCTGACAGCTGAAGATAAGAAGCAGCTGCATGGAATGATTCCAAACTACGAAACGATCATTGTTGATCCAATTGGTGAAGCGATGGAAAAATTGATTGATGGCAAAACGATCATCGGATCAAAGAACCGCCAAGGTGACGGATCATTGACGGCTGCTGGATGGGGATTGGCAAAGAAGGAGATGCGAAACTTCATCAAGTATCTGCGTGACACTGGCAAAAACATTGTGCTTGTAGCACACGTTGCTGAATTCATGGATGATGAACAACTTGTGAAGCGGCCAATGATTGCCACAAAGCTATCTGCCGAACTGGTGAACATGGTTGATGCCGTTGGCTTCATGCAGATCATCAGTGTGAATGGTGAAGAAAAGCGTGTGCTTGCAATGGATGCCAGCAACGCCAAGTACATCAGCAAGGATCGAACTGGCAAGCTAGGAAAATACGTGTCACCAGACTACAACTACATCCACGGATTGTTGAATGCTGATGCACCAAAGACACCAGCAACGCCTGCAGCTACTGAAGCCGCACCAGCGCCAGCTGAAACTGCCACACCTGCAGCAGAAGATAAACCAGCGCCAAAGCTGACAAAGAAGCAGCAGCTGATTGCTGAAGCGCAGGAACGTGAACTGGATGCAGAACAAGATCTTGAAGCAATGACTATTGCGCAGCTTGAAGATGCGATTGAACAATTTGACGCTGATAATTCCAAAAAATAGTATGGCAAAAAAAGTTGAAACCGTACCAATGGAATTCTATGATGGAGCGATCAAGATCGACTTCTACCCAAACAGCCACAGGTACAAAATCGTTGAAGAAGATGGTGAAGCCATGAAGGAATGGATACCGTCACCATCATCAATTTTGAACATGCTGGATAAGTCTGGCCAGCTGGTGCATTGGGCTGTGAATTGTTTTGAAGAAAAGATGCTGGAGCTAGCTGGTGAAAATCCAGAATCAGTATTCAGCAAAGATGATCTTGTATCAATGATCACTGAAGGCAAGCAAGCACACACAGTGAAGAAGGATGCTGCAGCCAGCGTTGGAAGTATTGTTCACGCATACGCGGAACAATTTTCCAAAGAAGGCAAAGCAGATCTGAATGCTGAAGATATGGAAGCGCTAGAGCCAGCCGATCATCAGAAGGTGATCAATGGTGTAGCTTCATTCCATCAGTGGATTGAAGAAGCAAAACCAGAATTCTTGAAGTCTGAATTTTCTGTCATGAGCCGCAAGCAGCGCTTTGTTGGAACTTCAGATGAATTGGCCAATGTGTATGGCGGCAAATATCTGCTGGATTATAAAACCAGCAAGGGTGTATACACCAGCCACTTCTACCAAGCCAGTGCGTATCTGAAGGCGTATGAAGAAGAACACGGGGAAAAGTTGGATGGCGCGATCATTGCGCACATCGTCAAAGATGATTACACACGAAAGGATGGAAGCGTGATTACCGCTGGATCAATGGGCATCGCCACATTGAGCCGTGCAGATCTGGTGACTGGATACCAAGTATTCAAAGCACTGCACACTGTCTACCGCCTTGATAAAGAAGTAAATAAAAAAATCTATGCAAGTCAAACGATTCAATATAGTCAATCCTAAAAAGTACACCAGCAACAACGAAGAAAAGACGCATTGGGCGCAGATCGGTACAATGACGGAATTCCACAAAGAAGATGGATCAATCAGCCGCATCATGGAGATGAATGATCGAAGTGAAACATTTTCACTATTCCCGATTGAACCAAAAGAAAACAATGGTGGCGGAAATGCACGGCCAGCGCCAGCAGCAAATGCAGGTGGAGCGCCAGACTATCCGCAAGAAGAAATCAATCCAGAAGATATCCCATTTTAGAAACTAACTTGAAGGCTTGTGCCTTCTACCGTGTGAATGATAGCGATCATCACTGGCTGCTGTGTACCCACAATGCCGCCTACCACAGCCGTATTGTTCACACGATTGAAGGCACAACCAAACCAAATCACTATGGCAACAAGAACCGATTGGAAAAAGAAGCATGAAGATCTGCTGAAGCGATCAGCTACAGAGCTGAACACAAAGCAGGGAATCATCACGCAGCAACGGAAGGATCACCAACGCAACATGGATGCGATGAAAGTGGAGCGAAACAAGGCTACTGATCGTGCCAATGAATTGCAGTTGGAACTGAACACTGCCAAGCGCGATCTGGATGGTCTGACTGTGCAAATAACTGCGCACAAAGATGATGCTGAAAAGATGCGTGGCACAGCTGCACATTGGCTGGAAAAATTCACCAACTTGAAAAGCGCAGTTGAAGCAGTAATCAAATTATAGTCATGGCAAAAAATGAATTCACAGTCAAAGTGATCAAAGGTCAAATAGATTGCGGCAATCGCAGAAATCAATGGCGTGAATTCCTTGCTGCCAATGAAGGCGGATACTTGAAAGTTGCAGAATACAAAACGGTCACAGGTGAAATGCGGCGATTCTTTGAAGGTGCGGTTGTACCGTACTTTGCACTGCAGCACTTCATTCCAGCTGGTGACATCACAGAACAGGTCATGGATGGGCAGAAATGCGCCATCTTTGAGCAAAAACATGCGGAGCTGATAGATGGGTCAAGTCAGCTTCAATACCGCCGTATGAGCCAAATTGAAGCGCGTGAGCTATTGAAGAAAAACTTTCATGGAATGTATCTGCGCGATTTGGATGGCGATCTGACAAAGATTTCAAAATCCACAACGCAATTGAGCAAAAAAGGATTCATGGCATTCATCGAACGCTGCACGGATTATTTCATGGAAAACGGATACATCGCACCAAATTCAGAAGAATACAAGCAGTGGATGGATACGTCACCAATGATTGGTGAAATATATCCGCCACTGGCAGAGCTATTCAAAACCAGTGCAAAAGAACTGGCGCGGCTGAATCAAGAAGATCAGATTGCAGCATAGTGATGGGATCATTATGAGCTAACACATTGAGAATGTATGGCAAAAACAGAACACAAGCAGGACTGTCCAACGTGCCGCCAGTCTGCAAATATGCGTGAAGAAAAATTGAGCGCTGAAATGATGCAGACACTATGGCGCGTGTGGCTATATTGCAAAGAAAAGAAAACAGACGAATTCAAAACCAGTGAAGTTGGCAGCTTGGTGCATCGCACTGTATACGCCAACTTTGCCAAGCTACGTTTTTTTGATGTAGGTGTGGTGATGGAAAAATCTGGCAGTTATCGAATACTGCCAAACCGATTGCGTGAAGTATTTTTTGACGGTCAAGAATTCAGACACGTGGTGCTAATTGATCCGCTGCACGCCATGAAGGGTGGCGCACGGATGAAGCCAATTGCTTTTGGCACACTGGCAGAACTGCCAAACTTATCAGATATGCTGGATGAAGATGGTGAATACGTGGTGCAATATCGCAACCACGCGCAACCAGACGGCCAGCAACAAACAATGTTTTAGTATGGAAATGATAGCAATAGTGGGAATGTGGGTACTTTATTTTGTGGCAATCACGGTCACATCAGCAGTGGCGTATGGAATAGGATCTGCACGGCAAAAGCTGCGCAGTTATCGTGACGGCGTGATTGATACCAAGCGTGAGATTTCAGAAAAGATAGATGCGATCTTGTGTGACGAAAATGACGATGCGGAATCATTTGATGATCTATTCCGACTGTGTGAAAAAATGAATGAAGATGTGTACAGGCTAGAAAACCAGAAACGATGATAGCTGTGGAAATGTACTTTGATGGTGGCTGCAAAAACAATGGCCAGAAGAATGCCAAGGGAAGCTATGGATTTGTGATCATGCAGGGTGATCAAATCATCAAAGAAGGATCTGGAATGGTCACAGGTGAAAGCTACGTGAGCAACAACGTCGCGGAATACCATGGATTGATCCGCGGCTTGATCGCAGTGGCACAGATGCTGCGCAATGAAGAATTGCCACGTGATACACACGTCACTGTGCAAGGTGATTCCAACATGGTGATCAGCGTGATGGCCAAAGAGTGGGGAAATAAAAATGGATACTGGCGGCCACATCCAAAGCATCCACATCTGCAGCGGCTGGCTTTGATGGCTGATGGAGTAGCAACCACACACTTCACATCATTCAATTTCCAGTGGGCAGCGCGAAAACATAACACGCACGCTGATGCATTGGCATCTTCAGAGCTATGAAGCTGAACAATCCTTTTCCAGCATGGGTGCGTGAGCTGTGGCGTGATCATTTTTGGTGTGCTGTCTGTGGCGAAACAGGCCAGCTAGAGCTGCACCACATCACAGGCCGCGATTCATGCGCGGCTGTGAATGGTGTGGTGATCTGTCCAGATTGTCACCGCACAGTTGGCCATACCAATGAAGAAGAAAAGCAATTCTTCATTTACACATTCAGCTGGCTGCAGGGATTGGGATACCAGTTGCGCGATAATGATTTTGACTATCTGGCAGCACATCCGTATTTGATAGCTGGTGAAGAAATGGAAGCAGACGTTGTGCATTATTGTGCAGCAAAAAGCAGCATGTGATGCTATAATGACTGGTGTGATAGAAATTGTATTGCGTCCGCCGCCGCCAACAACTGGCCATCTGTACAAGAAAAGCAAGTACGGAATGTACATGACGGATGCTGGCAAGCGGATCAGCATGATCTACAAAACCACGCTTCACAGGGAATACTGTGAAGCTGTGATTGCAGATGATGTTGAACTTGAAATCCAATACTTCTTTGGTGATGCGCGAAAGCGCGATATTGATAATTATAAAAAAATACTTTTGGATTCCATGAGTGGGATTGTGTACGCAGATGATTCACTGATTCAAGCTGATCACACGTACAAGGATATTGATCGTGATGATCCAAGGGTAGTAGTAAAAATACGAAAATGGCAACCATCAAAGAAAAAACTGTGGTGATCCCCGATCACATCCAGCGCAAGATTTATGATTCACTAATTGAAAATGGTGAAGTTGTTTTGTGGGGGCTTGGCAAGATCACAATCAAGCACGTCAACAAAGGCGAACGCTACAACATGCAGACAGGCAAGAAGAAACAGAATAACTATATTGCACCTTTTTTCAGTTTGTCACGGCGTGCAAAGCGGATCTTGGATGCAACTATAATTGGCAAAAAATCAATCTAGTATGTCACTGAAACAAGAAGATAGAGATCTACTGATGAAGGCTTGCAAGATGGCTACTGATGCGCGAACGCGCCAAGCTAGATTTGAAAAGAAGGTCATGAATATCTTGGAAAACAAACTGCCAGAGATCGTAGCCAAAGCTGTGATTGAAAATGGATCTGCACCAGCAGCCAAACCAGAATACGGATGCACTTTTGACTTCAGCAAAACCAACGTGCCGCCAGAGCTTCAGCAACAAATATCACAGCAGATCGCTGTGAGTGTTTCTGGTGTGTGTAGAATGTTGGATATACAAGGATCATTACAAATAAAATTCACAACCAATCGTCATGAAAACTAATCATCAAAAACTTCACAAATCATTCACTGATTTCTTTGCAGAAAACCGTGTGCGACAGCTGGCCAATTTCAAAGTGCGGCTGATCATTCCAGCTACACGCGCAGCTGAATTTGTCATTGGCCGCATGGAAGCTGGCCACGATCACAAAGAATCAGTGGATTGGCTTTTTGAAATGTTCACCATTTCTTCACCAGTTGGCGCAACTGATATTCCAGAATCACAAGGGATTCCGATGCTGCTGGAGATCGTACAGAAGTCTGGCATTGAGTCAGCAAACGTGTCGAAGGCTGATGGCGTGACGGCAACTGGAGTGGGTGCAAGAAGCAAAGCAAAGGTGGCTAAGGATGCTGACACTGCTGCAGCTGTAGAAGAAAATGCGGCCAGCAAGGGTCAAGCATCAATGGCATCTGCACCAAAGAAGCGTGCTACTAATTCAAAAAAATAGCGTATGGCAGTCAAAGACAAAAAGAAAAAAGCAGAAGTTGAACCAGCACGCAAATTCACTGTGGTGCGGCCAGATACTGTCACCATCGTGCGTGCCGTGAATGGCTTTGTGATTGATCCAGATATTGATGGAGCTGGTACGTGGGTAGCAAAAGACGTGAAGCAGCTGGCTGAAGAAATTGAAAAAGTATTCAGTGGAGTGCCAGCATACGATGATCAAAAAGTTGAATCAATAACCGAATAACTATGAGCCAGAAACAAGATACAAAAATTGCACAAGCGCAGCGCCGACACGTTGCCAAGATCACCAACAAACAGATTGATGTCATGAAGCTAGCCGTGCGGCCAAAGAAAAGCTGGATGCCAGAACGCCTGCTGATCTGGATGATCCGCCAGTTGTTCACTGCTGACTTTGCCATTCTGGTATATGACACCAGTATGCAGAAGATGCACATGGCACGCTATGAGCGCGCAAAAGAACTGCGTGAAAAGGCAGCAAACCGTGCTGAAGCTGATGCACTTATGCACAAGCGATAGTTTGCAACGTACACATCACTTGTGTACACTGTATATATAACAACATAACAAACCAGTGATGAACAAAAAATTTGGCAGTGTAGTGAATGAAGCAGATATCCGCCGTGAAGCTACTGATCTGACAGAGCGACTAGCCGCAGATCTGATGAAGAAGGTGCAAAAAGATGATCATTTCAAATGGGCAATAGCAGCTGGATGCGAAATCGAAACGATTTACCATGACGGCAAAGTCACAGTGCGCACAGCAAATCCAGTAGCAGTGCAATTCTTTGGTGGCACACGTGTGATCGTCAGTGAAAAGAGATCTGATGATCAAACACGGGTCACAAAGATTGATTGCAACATGCACGACAAACCAGAAGTGTTTGAAAAAACTGAATGCAAGCCGCTTGGCACATTCAAAACCAGTACAAATCATGCCAGTCAATAAACTACAAAAAGCAGAAAAGATGCTTGGTCAATGTGAATGCGGAGCTGTGAAATTTATATACAGCGGCAACACACACTGGCAGAAATCTATCTGCAAGCTGCCAAAACTTCCGCCAATGGAATGCTATGGCTGCAGCCAACAAAGAAGGGATGATGAAGCCGCTACTGCAAAGGTGCTAGATAACGCAAAAGAAGTCAGCTGATATGTTTGATTGCAATCTATGTGAAAGCACAGCACAAGAAATTTGTGCCAACTGCCAGCAACAGATATGCGATCAGTGCATTGGCAGCACAATCGAAGGCCAGCATTTTTGCACTAACTGTGAAGATATGTTTGCGGCCACTGAAGAAGATCCGATTTATTATAACTATTGAGAAAAATATAATGTTTAGAAAAATATACACAAGAGAAAAATTGATTGAAATATGTGAATCTGCATTTGTTCAGCAAACAAATTGGAGAAATCGTGACAGTGCATCAGCACAAATTCAGCTTGGTCAAGCATTTGCTTTGTTGAAAGCTGGTTGTGATTTTGATATCAAATACACCAAAGAAAAAACAGGATGCCACACCAATGAAGAAACAATATGGATTCAATTTTATGTTCACGATTTTTCTTATTTTGAATATCAAATGAATGAAGATCCAGAATATCGTGGTAGTGATTCAAATGATTATCATTTCTATTTGCCGACACGCCAGCGGCTGGATGAAGTAAAAGGCGCTGACTGGTACTAGTTATGATCCAATCAAACGCACTAGAAGTTTTGAAGGAAGGTCACAATGTGTTTCTGACTGGTGAAGCTGGATCTGGAAAATCACACACCATTTGTGAATTTGTGAAGTGGATGAAGAAGGAAGGGATCACGTATGCGATCACTGCCACTACTGGAATTGCCGCATCACACATCAACGGCAGCACTATCCATTCATGGGCAGGGCTTGGCATCAAACGGCGGCTGACAAAAGAGCAGGTTGCAGGGATCAAACGCAATCAATGGGTGGCCAAGAAAATCAAAGCCACTGATGTTTTGATCATTGATGAAATTTCCATGATGGATGCCGTGGCGCTTGAAGATGTAGATGCAGTGCTACGCGCTATCAGATCCAAACTAGAGCCATTTGGTGGCCTGCAGGTGGTATTTGTAGGTGACTTCTTTCAATTGCCGCCAGTGGTGCGTGAGCCAGAAGAACGGCTGTTTGCATTTGAATCTGGATCATGGGAATTGGCAATGCCAGAAGTCTGCTATTTGACAGAGCAACATAGGCAGGATGATCCAGTATTTTTGGAAGTGCTGACTGCTATGCGGCACGGCACGATCACTGATCAGCACAAAGAGATTCTTGCAAAGTGCGCACTGACTGCAAAGCCAGTCACGCAGCTATATACGCACAATGCCGATGTGGATCGTGTGAACGCAATGGAGCTGGCCAAGATAGATGAAAAGGAACACAGTTTCACAATGAAAACCAGTGGGATTGATTTCCTAGTTGCCACACTGAAGCGCGGATGTTTGTCACCAGAAAAGCTGGTGCTGAAGAAGGGCGCAACAGTGATGTTCACACGCAACAACTTTGATGAAGGATACGTGAACGGCAGCATTGGCGTGGTCACTGAATTCATGAAGAACGGGCTGCCAAAGATCAAACTGCAGAACGGCCAGACTGTGATGCCAGACAAAGCTGAATGGAAGTTTGAAGAAGATGGTCACGTGAAGGCGTGGATCAAGCAGATTCCATTGCGGCTGGCTTGGGCTGTGACGGTACACAAATCACAAGGCATGTCACTGGATTCCGCCAAGATGGATCTGTCGAAAGTATTTGAGTTTGGCCAAGGGTACGTTGCGATCAGCCGTGTGAAATCACTGGCTGGCCTGCACATCCGTGGATTGAATGACAATGTGTACATGATGCATCCAAAGGTGATCGCCGCTGACAAATTATTCAGAAAAGCTGATGGAGTAGCTAGCAAACTTTTATGAGTTGCGGCGAATTGTGCGGCGCAGAAGTAACAATCCACGATGGCACTACATTGCGCTGTGATCGGTACGTGCATGGAGTAAGTGAATATCATTCAAAACACTTCAGCCATCTTGTGGATGATTGGGGAAATAGGATTGGTGGGGAAATCACTTGACCAAATTTGGGGAAAAAGCATTGATAGGTGCAGCAAGTCATGCTACAATTACAGCTATGGAAATACAAAAACTACATTCAGCATTTCACGATCATCTTGAACACAATGTGCTTGCTTCAGTAGTGAAGCTAGTCAGACAAGAAGGGATTGAATTGCCAGATAGCTACTACAGTGAAGATTCTGGCTATGATGAAGATGTGATCACTGACTGCATTGAAGAAGCTGGATACATGATCCACATCAAAACAATCCGCGGTGGTCTGTACATGGAATCAAAGATGGAGATCAGTTTGATGAAGGTGATGCAAACTGTGAATGTTGAAACGCAGGTAGATTATAGGGAAATAACCAAAAAACAATCATGAGTGAATATGAAAACAACCAAGGGTGGGGAATGATCGTACTGATCATCATAGTGGCGTTGCTAGTCTGGTGGATGTGGTAGGTATGGGAACTAACTACTATACAAAAGTGAATGAGTGCAATGAGTGTGGCCGTCATGATGATATTCATTTGGGGAAATCATCAGCTGGCTGGCAGTTTGTATTCCAGTACAATGGCGGTCAATACTACAAAGACACTGAAGAAATGCGTGAGTGGATGAAGGGCAAGATCATCTGTGATGAATACGGCAGGAATGTCAGTGGCGATCAATTCTGGAAGTTTGTTGAAAGCAAGCAGAGTGATACCCAAGGTGGGGGTGATGCAACCATCATCAATGGGTACACGTTTTATGATTCAGAGTTTTCCTAGATGGTAGAATAGGATCAGAAGCAACCAGCATGGAAGGAGTGTGATCATGCATAGACTGACAAAGGCACAACTGAAGAAGCGCAAGAAGCGCCGTTGGCAACATAAACCAATCCGCATGAAGTGGAAGGTCACAATGAAGGAGATCTGCAATGGATACGCAACTGCCACTTGATTGGCCAACGCCACAAGGCAATGGTGAATTGGACTTTGGTGAAGTGTCACCAATCGTTTCATCATGCGCCGTGTGTGATACGCCACTGCCGATCTATGACATCACTGTGATGCAAGATGGTGATCACTGCTGTATGAAAAGCAAGTGCCATGATCGACACAATGCCAACATG
>Ga0306872_100109_pt1 | contig 36663 bp, 58 predicted proteins | sample AntRauMeHopE1498_FD_190455 | JGI IMG/M metagenome (GOLD analysis project Ga0306872, IMG submission 190455) | Saline lake microbial communities from Rauer Islands, Antarctica - Metagenome Hop E1 #498 (v2) (version 2) | ecosystem: Environmental > Aquatic > Non-marine Saline and Alkaline > Saline ...
TGCGCCGGTGTGGTGTGACACTTATTCCTGCAGTAACCCGGATGAGGGCCGAAGAAGCGGGAAGAGCCAGAATGGGGCTTAAAAAATAGGGCGTTGGGGACAGGTGGGCCGCTAAAATTGGCGGATCTGTTGTGATCTGCAGTGGTGGCGTAAATGGCCGTTTAAGGGCGGTTTGAGCGCGCGTGAACACTGACCGGCGCTGTTGAGGGTGCGGCACAAAACAGGACCTAAGCCATTGATAAACGGGCGGTCAGGGGGCTTTGAGCGCGGCGTTTGGGGAAAATCGGCGTGTCCGGAACTGGGACGCTGACGTCCCAGTTCGGTTTCAGCGTCCCAGATAGCGAAAAACCGTTTAGGAACATACGCAAAGCCGTTTGCGATGCCTGCAGAGGCGGGGTGCGAACTGGGACGCGATTTCGCCGATTATCGGGCTTTGAGGCGTCTTTTGGGCGCGCTGCATGCGGCTATCGGCAGGGTCGTGAAGATCGCAGCGAGAGGGCAGAGAAAAAGGTCTACCGGCGGCGGAAAACGGGCGCCGGTGGCCTGTGGACGTCGGAGCCGAAGTTCCCGGTGCGCCTTGCAGTTCCCATAACGGAAAGACGTGTCAGGAAACCGTGCCCTGGCGTCGGTTCGTGGGCCTGTATGCGCAAGATGAACGGGGACCTGATTTCGGCGTGTGCGTCGCCTATTTGATGCCAACCATCGTCTGCCAGGTGCTGACGAGATGGTCATTTTGATCGGCGAGAGACGTCACATCGTTCACGCGGACGAACAACTCAGGGCCGCTTTCGGGCGTCGCGTCGTCATAGCCGGGCATATAGTTCATGCGGATATGCAAAAGCATCGGCCCCTTTTCAGCGCCGATGATTTCCCCGTGGCTTCCCTGCATGAGCGGGACGCATTCATTCATCAACATCAACTGTTTTGTCATTATTTGATCGCCTGCGCGCATTGCAGAGTTCAGCGGTTCCACGTCTTCGGCGTCGGTACAGGCCGCCACGACCGGATGCCACCTTACAAGAGCTTCGCCGACATATCCGTTTGCCGGGACGTACCATAAATTATCCTGCGCAATGGCGGGGCTTATCCCTATTGCGATTGCAGCTGCTGCAATGATCGTTCGCATTATCGTTTTTCCTTTTTTATTGGCCAAGCGGGCGCTTTGGCCGGGGGCTTTGGCCGAAGGCTTTGGGGTGGGGGCTTTGGGGTGGGATATTGTAGATCGTCACGTTGCCCCCGGCTACGATATTCGCATTGCCATGAATAGTCACGATTGCCGGACCGGAGGTGGCGGCACCGTCCCGCGTTGTGGCTTCGCGCATCAACTGGTGGATCGTTCCTTTGGGGTTTTCGGACGGGTCTTTCGGCATGGTCACCTCAGGCTCTGAGCAGGCGAATGATTTCGGCGGTGGCGGCTTCGCCTTCACTTGAGAGAATGTCATAGGCCGCGAGCACTAACTGGGCCTTTACGGCCGGGGCTGCCGTTCGGTCAAGCGCCGCGAGGCCTTCTTCAATGGTTTCTATGGCATCGCTGAGCCGCTGACGCAGGCGCGGCGGAAAGTTTTTAGAATCGGGCAACGGGAGAGACGCGGCGCGCGTGCCAGTGAGCACATAAAGAACATCGACACCGTGCCGCGCGACGATCGAAAGATATTCAGCATCTGGCGACCGAGTGCCGGCCTCGTAGCGTTGCTGTGATTTAGGCACTTGGCTGGCCAGCGCAGCAATTTCGGCCTGGTTCAAACCAAGCGCGCGCCTTTCTTGCTTCAACCGATCACCAATAGAGACCATTTGGTCCTTTTCCTGTTGACTGAGACCATATGGTCCCCTAATCTCACTATCAGACCAGCGGTGGAAACCGCATAACGACAAGTGAGGTTAACATATGACACGGCGGGAATTCGAGTTCCAGCCCGGCGCGGTACTGCATGCCGCGATCATCGGGGCGTTCCGCGGGAACGGTAAAAGTTTTGAGCGGTGGTGCCGGGAAAACGGAGTTCTGCCAACCGTGGCGCGGCAGGCGACCTTCGGGCAATCGCGCGGCGAGAACGGGCGGGACATCCTAGCCCGGCTTATTGATGCCGCAGGGGAGGATTTCGTCCGTCATATCTATGAAGCCCGGCTTCTGGATCATGCCGACCAGGTGCGCGCAGCGCAGCGCGGAAAGGGTGCCGCATGACGATTTCCACGCAAAATATTATTGCCAAGGGGTTTTACGGAGCCTGCCTGCGCAGCGACATGTCACAGGCGACGGCCGATGCGTTCTGGGCTGCGGCGTTTGTCGCCATTCAATCCGAAACCAACGCGCCGCAGGCGGCCGTGCGTGCCTTTCTGGACAGCAGGCACGGGCAGCATTTTTTGGACGGGTTGCTGCACCTTCTGTTCGAGCCGCATCTACAAATCGGGCCCGACATCCGGGCCATAGCGGCGCAAGAGGTTGCGCGCTGGCAGGGCTGGTCGATCGACCGCCGGACGGAGCGCATGTTCGGGATACCTCACGCCCAGCCATATCTGACCGGGTGGGTCGAATATTACAGCGTGATCAAAGACGATCAAACGGGTGCCGCATGAGCGCGCGCCTTATCCTTGCCGGTGCGATCCTGGCTTGCCTTGCGGCGCCGGTTCAGGCCGGAGGCGCGCCGGGTGCCGACCCGGTGGGCGAGACGCTGGAGGAATGGCAGGCGCTGATCTGCGGGCCCGCCATTGGCGAGCGTTGGGACGCCCCGGCGGTGGAGCGCAGCCCGGACGGCACGAGCGGAACGCTGCATGTGAACGGGCTGTGGCACGGCGGATGGGTCGACGGGTTTGACCCGCGCGCGCCGGATGCCCTGTTCGCGCCGCGCCCGTTCTTTGTGGTTGAGACGACCCCGGATCACACCACACCGGGCGACATTCCCGGCGCACAAACCCCTGCCGCCGCACCGATACCGCTGGGCGGAACCGCCTGGTTTCTTCTGGCCGGTCTGGGCGGGCTTGCCCTGCTGCGCTGGACCGTTCTGCGCCCCGTTCCCGTGAGGAGATCACGATGACCGACGACGAGAGACAGTGGCCCCGCCGCGCGCGTTTCGAGCTGGCGATTGCCTGGATGCTGGTCATCGCGGGGATGGCCCCCGGGATCGGGCTGGTGGTTCTGGTGCTGTACCGGTGGCTGGCATGATTGCGACCATCACCATCGGCACGACCAGCCTGCAGGGGGTTCTGCTGCGGTTTTTGCCGGGCGGAATGGCGCGGGTCATGATCCATGGCCGGGTTCATGTGGGGCGGCTGGTGCCGCCTGTGAGGCGGTCCGCATGAGCCGCCCTGAATTCAAACGCCGCGCGCCAGACGCCCCGATCCGGGACGCGGGTGCGCATATCGAGATCCCGGCGGGTCCGCCTGCCGGGGACAGCGCCGGGAGGTCGGGATCCTCCCCCCGGTCCTTCCGGCGCTGGATCGCCGATGGCTGGGCATGGCTTGAGGACAGCGTGATCGGCGACGTGATCGGCTGTGCCTGCCTGTTCGCCATCATCATCACTTTCATCATCATCACAGGAGTATTGGGATGACCAAAACCACCGCAGAGACCGCCCCCGCCCGTCATATCAGCGATCTGGAAGCATTTCAGGATTTCCGCAGTTCGTTGAAGCGGCTGCGGGTCCATGACCGCGTGATGGCCGAGCATTGCATGACGCCGCGCGGCGACGCGGCGATGGCCGCATTCGACCTGGAACTGGATGTGTTTTTCACCGCCTACGGCGTTCTGGTGCGGCGCGGCACCATCGGATTTTGCGAGGACATGCTGGCCGAGAAGGACGCGCGCGCCCCGCTGGACGCCGCGGCCCGCGCATGAGCCGCATCCGCATGGGCCAGCCCACCCTTCACACCCCGTTTTACAGGTGATCAATGGCCGTTGAATTCCTGAATTCCATAGGCACGCTGCCGGTCCCGGATATTCGCGAGACGTCCCGCCTGCGGCCGGTTTCAGACGATGCCGTCCTTTCGCTGGTCGACGCCATTGGCGCGCACGGTTTTCTGACGCGCATCCTGGTGAGACGCACGAAAGGCGGCGATGTGCTGCTGGATGGGGCGCACCGGCTGGAGGCGATGCGACGGCTTGAGCGCAGCGATATTCCCGCTGTCGTGGTGACATGCCGCGACGACGAGGCGCGCCTTCTGGAGGCGGATGCCAACCTTGTCGGCGCCGATCTGACCCCGCTTGATCTTGCGGTGTTCCTGTCAGCGCGACGGCGCGTGTGGCAGGAAATGCACCCGGAGACGAAGCCAGGGCATGCGGGTGCTGCGGGGCGGTGGATGCAAGTGAACTGGAGTTCACTTGCATCGACGCTGGCGGAGACGCGTGGTGTTTCAGTTCGCCAAATACTTAAAATCATGGCCGCGGGCGACAAGCTTGGGGCTGATGAAGTGACCCGGCTGCGCACGGCGGCACGGGCGGTTTCGTTGAACGACCTACAGGCGATTGCAAAGATCAACGAGGCCGTCCTGCGCTATGACGTGGTGGACGCGCTGGCCGAAGGTCGCGCCAAGACCGCCGCCGCGGCGATTGCCGCGCAGCGGTCGGTCCCGCCGCCGGACCCTGTGGATGCTGCCTACATGAAGCTGTGCAGCGCATGGGACCGCGCGCCGAAGGTGGCGCGCCGCCGGTTCATGGAGAGCCGGGGTTCAGACATGGCCAAGGTTCTGCCGAAGGGCGGTGAGGCATGAGGTTCACCGATCAGGACAAGCGGTCAGCGGCCCTGAAGGAGGCCCTTTATCGCCGTCTCACTTTTCCGGCGTGGGTCAAGCGGGGGGTGATCAGCAAAGCCGAGGCCGAGCGTCAAATCGCCGTGATGAGCGCCATTGCCGAGGACTACCGCGCGCCCGACCTGCGGGACCAAGGGAGTTCCGACGCATGACTTATGTTTGGTTCTTGAATACGGCTATTGCGGCCTGGGCGCTGATTGCAGTCACATTGCGTTTTATGAGCGCACCAGATCATGGCCTGACGCGCTTTGATTTTGTGCTTCTCGCACTATTGATCCTGTGGGCCTCATGACCGCCGCCGCGCCTGACCGTCTGTGGTGGACCGCCGACGAGATCGCCGCCGCCATGCTGCCGGATATGCCCGGCACGAAGCGCCGCGTGAACGCCCTGGCCATCCGGTGCGACTGGCGTGGGCAGGTGGAGCATGCGCGGCGGCGCACCGGGCGCGGCGGCGGGTGGGAGTATCACTGGTCGTTGTTTCCGCAGCGCGCCCAGCAGGCCCTGATCGCCACCGGCAAGCCCGCCGCTGCGCGGGCGAAACCCGCTGCGGTGAGCCGCGATACCGCATGGGCGGCGTTCGAGGCGCTGCCGGAGGCGGTGCGCGACCGCGCCCGCGCGCGTCTGGACGTGGTGCAGGCCGTCGATAGCATGGTTGCGGGCGGTGCCGTCCGGCATCTGGCGGTGCGCGAGGTTTCGCGCCTGCGCAGCGTTGCCGACCGCACCATCTGGTCGTGGTTCGCGTTGATCGATGGCGTGGATATTGCAGACCGTCTGCCGTATCTCGCGCCGCGCCACCGGATGGCGCAGCGGGCCGTGGTGCGCGCAACCTGCGCGCCCGAATTTCTGGACCGGCTGAAAACCGATTACCTGCGCCCGGGCCCGCACAGTTTCAAAAGCAGCTATGACCGCGTGGCGGATGTGTGCACGGCCCGCGGGCTGGCGGTATTGAGCCCGCAGACCGCGCGCAGGTGGATGAAGACCAATGTTCCCCGCGTGACGCAGGTCTATGCGCGCGAAGGGTATGACGGGCTTGCGAAGTGCTTTCCGCCGCAGATCCGGGACCGGTCGGGATTGTCTGCAATGGAAGGCGTGAACGCGGATTGCCACAAGATCGACGTCTTCGTGCAATGGCCCGGGATCGACAAGCCCGTGCGCCCGCAGATCGTTGCGTTTCAGGACCTGTATTCGAACATGATCCTGTCCTGGCGGGTCGATCTGAGCCCCAACAGTGTCGCGGTGATGTCGGCGTTCGGCGAGATGATCGAGACCTGGGGTATCCCGCGGCATTGCCTGTTCGACAACGGGAAAGAGTTTGCCAACAAGTGGCTGACCGGCGGGGCGAAACATCGCTTCCGGTTCAAGATCCGTGAAGACGATCCGAAAGGCGTTCTGCAAGCCATGGGCATCCAGTTGCATTTCGCAACACCCGGCCACGGTCAGGCCAAACCCATCGAGCGGGGCTTTCGGGACTTTGCCGACCGCATCGCTCTCGATCCCCGGTTTGCCGGGGCGTATGTGGGCAAGCGGCCCGATGCCAAGCCGGAAGATTACGGTGCGCGGGCTATCCCGCTTGAGGATTTCCTGCGGGTTCTGGACGAGGGCGTGCGGGCGCACAACGCGCGGCAGGGGCGGCTTTCGGACACGGCCAAGGGGCGCAGTTTCGAGCAGACGTTTGCCGAGAGCTACGCGAAAGCCCCTGTGCGCAAGGCCACAGAGGCGCAGCACAGGTTGTGGCTGATGGGTCAGGACGTGCGCAAGCTGCACGCCACCCACGGCGCGCTGACGCTGCACAAGAACCGCTACTGGGCGGACTGGATGAACGAGTATGCCGGCCAAAAGATCGTGGCGCGGTTCGATCCGGAAAACCTGCACGCGGGTGTGTATCTTTACGGGCTGGACGGCGCGTTTCTGGGCCAAGCGGATTGCAGCGAGAAGGTCGGGTTCTTCGACCTGGTCGGCGCGCAGCTTCATGCGAAGGTCAGCCGCCAGCGCAGGCGTGCGGAGAAGGCGCTTCTGGATATCACCCGCCCCACATCCGTGGCCCAATTCGCCCGCGAGATGGACGCCGCTGCGAAGGACGCAGCCCCCAGCCCGCTGGTGGAGGCCAAGGTGGTCGAGCTGGCCCCGGCCCGCATCCGCCAGCCGTTGATCAGCAAGCCGCTGCCGGTGCCGGACCCGGAAGCCGACGCGCGTCTGAAAGTGTTTGAGGCGGATTTCAGCAGGCCCAGGGCGACAGCCCCCGCGGCGGAGACATCATCGGCGCGGTTCTGGCGGATGCTGGATATCGAGCGACGCGCGGAGGCCGGAGAGCCGGTCACGCAGGCCGAGGCCGAGGAGCTGGCCCGCATACAACAATTGCCCGAATACCGCGCGCAGCGGACCGCCTATCAGCGGTTCGGCGAGACGGCCATCGGGTAGCACGACCCGCGCGGGGAATGCCCGCCGCGGCCAACGAGGAAAGGAAATCACATGGACGGATCAACGCAGAGGGTGCGCGTGACCAATGTCATGCCGCTGCGCAATGTCATGCTGCTGGCCGAGCTGATCGAACGGGTGCGCGACCGCGACCCGGACCTGCCTGGCATGGCATGTTTTTCCGGGCCGAGCGGTCTGGGAAAGACCAAGGCTGCGGCGTGGAGCGCCAACGAATACGGCTGCTATCACGTTGAAATGAAGGAGAGCTGGTCGCCCAAGAAATTCGTCGCAAAGGTGGTCGAGGCGATGGGCATGACGCCGGTGGGCACCATCGGCGATATGGTGGACCAGGCGGGCGAAGAGCTGGCCAAATCCGGCCGGCCGCTTTTGCTGGACGAGGCGCATCTGCTGGCATCGACCCGGCTGATCGGCATCGTGCGGGACCTTTACGAAAGCTCGGCCGGGGGCACCGTCGTTCTGATCGGCGAGGAGATGCTGCCGCAGAAGCTGGGCCGCTGGGAACGGGTTCACAACCGCATGCTGGACTGGGTGCAGGCACAGCCCTGCGATCTGCGCGAGGTCGGTCTGCTGGCGGGGCTCAAGTGCCCCAAGTTGCAGCTTTCGGACGCCGTTTTGCAGATGGTTCTGGACCAGTCACAGGCCCGCGCGCGGCGGATCGTCGTGAACCTGCGCCAGATTTCGGAGCACATGCTGCGCAGCGGCAAGACGTCCGTCGATGTGGACGACGTCAAGGGTGTGCGGTTCTTTACAGGCGAGGCCCCACGGCCCCGGGCAGGGTACTGATGCGCATGGGAACAGCCGGGCGCAGACCCGCCGATGCAGGCACGCCGATCCGCCAGGACATCTGGGACGCCGTGCGGCGCATGGACGGCACGTTCGACATCAGCGCCATCGTCGCGGTGACGGGCGCGCCGCGAAGGACCATTCAAAGTTATTTGAAGTGCCTGTGCGCGGGCGATTACATGGACTGTGTGGCGGCTGTGGGCGCGGGCAAACCGGCGCAATACCGGCTGCTGCGGGACACCGGCGTGCATGCCCCGCGCCTGCGCCCGGACGGCACGCCCGTCACGCAGGGCCGCGTCACCGAGCAGCTGTGGACCAGCATGCGCATCCTCAAGCAGTTCACCTACCGTGACCTGATCGAGACCGCGACGGTGCCGATCCCGGAGGCGACGGCAAAGGCCTACTGCAAGATGCTGCGCGCCACCGGGTATCTGAAGGTCGTGCGCAAGGCCGATCCGCCGAAAGGGCAGATCGCGCTTTACCGCCTGATCCGCGCTTCCGGCCCGAAAGCGCCGCAGGTGCAGCGGGTGAAGCGCATCTTCGATCCGAATACCGGCGACGTGTTCATGCAGGAGCCGCACCAATGACCGGCCCGCTGGACATCGCGCGGGAAGCATGGGGCGACGCGTTGCCCGAATGGGTCGAGCGGCTGGCCGTCGAATGTGCGGCGTCATCGCAGAACCAGGTGGCGCAGCGGCTGGGCCGGTCGGCATCGTTGGTCAGCTGCGTTTTGCGCCGGAAGTACACCGGCGACATGGCGGCGGTCGAGGATGTGGTGCGTGGCAGGCTGGAGGCATCGACGGTCGCATGCCCGGCCCATGCGAACCCGATCGCCTGGACGCGCTGCGAGGAGTGGCAGCAGCTGTCCCGGGTCTATTCCAACGTCAACAGCGAACGGCAGCGGATGTACCGCGCCTGCAACACATGCCCGTTAAACAAGCTCAGGAGGAAGACCGATGCCAAAGCGTAAGGGCTGCACGCCGCGGAGAGACCTTTACGTCAAGCTGCGGCAGGACGGTAAGAAGGTCGGCGAAATCGCAGATCAGTGCGGGGTGGCGTACTCCTCAGTTTCGTCAGCCCTGTCTGCCGCCCGCGCCGCCGGTACCAGCGTCCGGATGGCTACCCCCAACCGGTTCATCGGCGACCGGCGTGCGCGCCTGCATGTGACGCCGTGCACCCGTAAGCATCTGGACGCGCGGGCCGAAATCCACGGCATGACGGCACATGATCTGGCTGACAAGATCCTGTCGCGCATCGCGCGCAGCGAACGGCTGGTGGCCGCATTTCTCAACCCCGAACACGGAGCGAACACATGAAAAACGAGATCCCCGCGGGCTACATGAGCGGCCCGGACGGCACGCTGGTGCCCAAAAGCAAGGTCAAGCCGCAGCACATGCTGGAGGACGAGATGGTGCGTCACCACATCGGGCTGGCGCGGTCGCTGAACGCGGCGCTTGCGCAGTTCAAGAGGGAGGCCCTGCAGAGTTCGGAGGATTTTCTTGATCTGCTTGCGCAGGACTACCAGATCGCGCGTGGCGGGCGGAAGGGCAACGTGATCTTCCGCAGCTACGACGGCACGCTGGAGATGCAGGTGTCGGTGTCAGAGACGCTTTCGTTCGGTCCGGAGTTGCAGGCGGCGAAGGCGCTGGTGGACGCGTGCATCGCGCGGTGGAGCGCTGGCAGCAGTGACAACCTGCGGGCGCTGGTCGATCACGCCTTTCAGGTGAACAAGGCGGGCCGGATCGACACCCAGCGGGTGCTGAGCCTGCGGCGGCTGGACATCGCAGAAGAGGAATGGGTCAAGGCCATGAACGCAATCGGCGACGCGCTGCGCGTGCATTGTTCCACCACCTATGTGCGGTTCTACCACGTGAGCGAGAGCGGCGCGCGCGCCGCGATCCCGCTCGATCTGGCGAAGGTCTGAGCCGATGAAAATTGAAGAATTCGAAGCCGTGGAGAGCGAGGCGATGAGGCTGATTTCGGTGGCGGAGGGCGACAACGTCCGGTCCAGGGCCATTTTTCACGCGGCAGCAGTGCTCGCGGTGTCTCAGGCTGCCGGGTCAGAGGATGCTGAGAAATGCTTGAATGGCATCCTGCACTACGTTTCGGGCGTCGCGAATTTGCAAGTCAAGGTCCAGTTGCTAAAAAAGGGAGGGCTCCACTGATGAGCCGTAACTTGCAGAAACTGATCCATGTGGGCTGTCGCGAACTGGGGATCGATGCCGACATGCGGCGCGAATTGCAGGTTTTGACCACCGGCAAGCCCAGCATGGCCGACATGACGGAGGCCGATCTGACCGCTGTGCTGGACGTGCTGAAGGATCGCGGGTTCCAGCCAGGCGCATTCAAGGGCGGGCCGCAGCGTCATCCGCGGGCGCCGCGCGCCGATCTGCGCCTGGTGCACGTGCTGTGGGCCGCGTTGGGGCGTGCGGGCAAGCTGGACAAGCCGGGGCGCGTGGGGCTGAACACGTTCGTGCGGCGGCGGTTCGGCGATGCCTGGGGATCGGTGCCCGCCGATATCGACATGCTGCGCGACGCCGCGCAGATCAGCGCCGTGGTCGAGGCATTGAAACAATGGTGCGCCCGTGAAGGCGTGCCCGTGGATCGGGCGCGGTGATGCGGCGCCGGTGCGAGATATCCGACCACGCCCTGCTGCGCTATATCGAGCGCGTGCTGGGCTATGATGTCGAGGGGCTGCGCGCCGAGATCCAGCGGCAGGTGCGCCCGGCCGTCGAGGTCGGCGCCAGCAGCATCCGTGCGGACGGGTTCGTCTACCGCATCCAAGGCGACATTGTGGTGACGGTCTACCGGATCGGCAGCCAAGACATACACGGCCCCCGCGCCAAGCGTGGCAAGGCGCGCCGTGGGTGACTGGATAGGCCTTGCCCGCGAGATCGTCGATCTGATCGGCGAACCGGCGGCGGTGAAGCTGCTGGCCGCACGGGGCGGAACCGAGGTGTTCATCCCGGACCAGGTGACGGACAGCAAACTGTCGTCGATTGTCGGGCTGCCCGCAGCGGTGAAATTGCGGGAGCATTTCGGGCCGGGGCCATTGCGACTGCCCACCGGATCGGCGCGCGGGGCCGGGGCGCGCCGCGCGCGGGCGATGCAGATGCTGCGCGAGGGCGCCACGACCCGCGAGGTCGCCATGGCGTGCGATCTGCACACGCGCACAGTCGAGAATTACAGCGCGCAGATGCAGCGGGTGCAAGATGCCCGCCAGACCGGGTTCAACTTCTGAGACTTGACACAGCGCGCCCGGTTCTGGCAGCGTTCGACAAGTCAGTGCGGCCCCCCCGAAAACGTTCGGGGCGCACGCAACCCCCGATAGCATGACAGTTTGATCCCGACACGAAAGGGATCACCGCATGCGAATGCTCAACGAAATCACGATCCACGGTTCGGTCACCAGCCGTGACTGGATGGCGAGGCAATCGATTGAGGAGAAGGTCGCCGAGATCCGGCGCTGGCATCTGGCGCGTGGGTTCAACGACATCGGCTATCATTTCGTGATCGACCGTGACGGCAAGATCTGCCGGGGGCGTGACGTGGAACGCGTGGGCGCAGGCGTCGCGAACCAGAACACCGGCAAGATCCATATCTGCCTTCTGGGCGGACTTGACGGGCACGACAACGATTGGTTTGCCTCCCATTACACGCTCTTTCAGGACAGTGCGCTGCGCGACCTGATCGAGGTCCTGTGCCGTGAATACGGCAATCTGGCGGTGCGCGGCCACAACGACCACGCCGCCACGGCGTGCCCGCAATTCCAGGTGGCGGATTGGCTGGCGCGGGTTCCGCACGTCCCGCGCGTCCCACGCATACCGGGTGAGGCCCGTGCTGCAATTTCCCAAGAACCATCGATACCCGTCTGGCTGGTGCGCCTGATCGGCTGGCTGAAAGGACGCATGTCATGACTGAACACAATTTGCCCCCACTGAACGCCCTGCACGCGCGGTCGACCTATGCGATGCTGCTGACGCTGATCGTGCCTCTGGCCAGCCTGTTCGGGATCGACCTGCTGGGTCTGCTTGGCAGTATTCCCGCCCCGGCCGAGATCGGCCCCGCCGCCGACAGGCTGACGGCGATCGCGACCATCGCCACCGCCACATGGGCCTATGCCGAGCGGCGCCGCCCGAAATTCGCCATCGACTGGGGTGCTGCGGCGCGGAGCGTTGCCAGCACGGTCGTGCGGTCCGGCGCCCCGCGATGATCGTTGACTTAGACACGGTGCTCAGGACGGCGACGTTCCTGTTGTCAATCACGGCGCTGGTCGCCGCGTGGATCGCCACGCGGCGCAGTGACGTTGAGGAGCGGTTCAAGAAGAAAGCCGACCTGATCGAGGCGCAGCGGGTGCGCACCGACACCGTCGAGATGCGGCTTAGTCGGGTCGAGCAGCATGTGGACGGCATGCCGCGGCATTCGGAGCTGCACCAGCTGGAAGTCAACCTGACCCAGATCAGCGGAAGCCTGAACACCATGAACGCCACGCTGGAAGGGCAGCGCGAGATCATGAAGCGGCTGGAGGCCATCGTCGGGCGTCATGACGACCATCTGATTGGAGGCAATAAATGAGCTACGCGGAAGATCTGCGCAAACACCGCCGCCTGGCCATTCTGCGGCACCTGGAATTATCGAGCGGATACACGTCGAACGCGGCGATACTGGGCTATGTGCTGCAACGCGTCGGGATCCGGTCCAGCCGCGATCTGATCACGACAGAATTGGCGTGGCTGCGGGAGAACGGCTTTGTGGTGTTGAAAGAAAGCGACGGCTTTGTGGTTGTCACGGCGACCCAGGCGGGCGCCGAGATCGCGCAGGGTGTGTCCACCCACCCCGATATCCAGCGCCCGAGCCCGAGCGCCTGATGCCTGCGCCCCGCAAAGTGGACCTGCTGCCGTCCGAATTGCGCGGGTGGCTTCAGGACGAGCTGATCGCCTGTGGCTTTGGCGATTACGAAGGCATTGCGCAACGGCTGGCCGAGAGGCTGGAGGAAGGTGGGCTTGAGCTGCGCATCGGGAAGTCGGCGATCCACGCCTACGGTCAGGACTTCAAGGGCTATGCCGAGGCACAGCGGCAGGCCCAGGATGAAATCCGCGCGTTTCTGGAAGAGGCGAGCCTGAAGGACGAGACCGATGTCACCCGCGCCCTGTTCCAGCAGCTGACCACGCTGCAGTGGCGTTTGCAGATGGCGCTGGCCGCACCTGACGCCGACGTGTCGCCGCGGGCGATGAAGGATCTGACGCAGGCCCTGAACAACCTGATCCGGTCAACGTCGCTGAGGGACGCCATCCTGAAGGATGAACGCGCGCGCATCGGGGAACGGATCGACCGGGCGGAAAGTGCCGGGGATCTGGACGTGGCGGCGGCGCAGAAGGCCCGCGAGATCATGGGGTTCACATGATGGCCCGGTTTGCGTTTCCGCCCACACACCCGCCCACACACCCGGCCACACACCCGGCCCCGCCCACACGCGTCGACGACGAATGGTTGCTGGCATGGCTGATCCTGCATGACGCAGGCTGGCCGGTGGCATTGCTGGCGTCTGTGTGCGGGGTCGCGCCGTACTTCGTGCGCCGCTGCATGGCCGATGTTCGCCGCGAGGATGCGGCGGCGCACCGGCCCCCGCGGGCGGCTGCGCGGCGGGCGGTGTTCGGAGTGCCGGCATGATCCAGAAAAGCCCGGTCATCCAGTTCTACCCCTACCAGCAGCGATGGCTGCAGGATGACAGCCGGTTCAAGATCGGATCGATGTCACGACAGGTCGGCAAGACCTTCGTCACAGGTGGTGAATGCGTCGACGACTGCATCAAGGCGGAAATCGCCGGGCGGCGGGCGCGTTGGGTCATCCTGTCGCGCGGGGAACGCCAGGCGGCCGAGATGATGATCGAGGCGATCCAGCCGATCACAAAGGCCTTTTACGGGGCCTACAATACCCTGTTGAAAGGCGGCGACCCGGTCTATTCCGAAGGTGAGTTTCGCGCGCCGCAGGAAAAGGGCCCGGATGCCATCTACAAGTCGCTGGAGGTGAAATACCCCGGCGGCAGCCGCATCACAGCGCTGCCCGCCAATCCAGACACGGCGCGTGGGTTTTCGGCGAACGTCATCCTGGACGAATTCGCGTTCCATGCGAAGTCCCGCGAGATCTGGGCGGCGCTGTTTCCGGTGATTTCCAAAGGTGGTCAGAGGTTGCGCGTGATCAGCACGCCAAATGGCAAGGGCAACAAGTTTTTTGAGCTGATGACCTCCGAGGACAGCGTCTGGTCCCGTCACATGGTCGATATCTATCAGGCGGTGGCCGATGGCTGCCCGCGGGACGTCGATCAGCTGCGCGCAGGCATCGCAGATGAGGATGCGTGGCAGCAGGAATACGAGCTGAAGTGGCTCGACGAGGCGTCTGCGTGGCTGGACTACGACCTGATTTCTTCGGTCGAGCATCCTTTTGCAGGCGCGCCGTCGCGCTATTGCGACGGGATGTGTTTCGTCGGCGTCGATATCGCCGCGCGCAACGATCTGTTCGTGATCTGGGTGCTGGAACTGGTCGACGGTCGGCTGATCACCCGGGAAGTGATCGCCCGCAAGCGCGCCAAGTTTGCCGAACAGGACCGGCTTCTGGCGGATGTGTTCACGCGCTACCGCGTGGTGCGGTGCGCAATTGACCAGACCGGCATGGGTGAAAAGCCGGTGGAAGACGCCAAGCGCAACCACGGTGAGAGCCGCGTCGACGGGGTGCTGTTTTCCAACGCGTCGAAGCTGGATCTGGCGACCGGGCTGAAAGAGGCGATGCAGGACCGCACTGTCGTGATCCCCGCAGGTGACCCGGTGCTGCGCGCCGATCTGCACGCGATCAAGTCGCGCATCGGCCCCACCGGCATGCGCCGCCTGGTGGCAGAGGGTGAAACCGACGGTCACGCCGACCGGTTCTGGGCGCTGGCGCTGGCCGTGGGCGCGTCGGAAACCGAATACCAGCCCTACGCCTATCGCGCGGTCCCGCGCGGCGGCGGGCCGGACACAGACCGGCCCGTGCGGGTGACGGCGGGCTTTGGCAACCGCAAGGGGATATGGTGATGGGTCTGCAGCGGCTGAATTTCGAGTATCTGGGTAAGTCGTTCGAAGTGTCGCCGGGCATGGTCTGGTTCGGCCAATGCTGGCAGCATGTAGAGCCGCAGTGGCTGCTCTACGCCGAAGATTATGCCACGAAGCAACGGCGCAACTTTGTCCTGCGCCTGTGCCGGTTCGACCGCATGGCGGGGCGGGAGCAATGATGCGCGCTGTCTGGGGGGCGCTGCTGGCTGCTGCGGCATGGCCCGCGCTGGCCGATGTGGAATTCGTGACGGTCACGGGGCAGGCGCATTTCGCGGAAGTGTGGCTGCACAATCGCGTGACCAGCGGGCCGACCACATGGCGGTATGAATTTGACGTCGACGGGCTTCCGGTCGTGGTTGTGAACCGGCAGGTTCCGAACAACCGGCCCGACGACGGCGACTTTCTGTTTATCGAAAGCCTGCCCGCCCATATCGAGGCCGACCGGCTTGAGATCGTGGTGGAAGAAAACGACAGCGGCGTGATCCGGCTGTTCTGGAAATTGTTGGGGTAACGCGCAATGGCACAGCTTCTGGACGCATACGGCACCCCGGTGCAAAAGCGCGCGCTGACGCAGCCGCAGGCGCGCGCCGGGGTGACCGGTATCCGTCAGATCTGGGCGGGTAGCGTCGCATCCGGGCTGACGCCGGTGCGGTTGGCGAATATCCTGCGCAACTGCGACGACGGGGACATTCACGACTATGCCGTGCTGGCCGAGGAAATGGAGGAACGCGATCCGCATTACGCCAGCGTTCTGGGCACCCGCAAGCGCGCGGTATCGGGCGTGGCCCCCACGGTCACGGCGGCATCGGAAAGCGCCCGCGACGAAGAGATCGCCGATGCCGTGCGCCGCCACATCGCCGGGCATGACGAATTTGCCGACCTGGTAGAGGATTGCCTGGACGGGCTGGGCAAGGGTTTTGCGGTTGTCGAAATCACGTGGCGCACCACCGCGAAAGGCTGGTACCCTGACGCGTTCGAATGGGTGCACCAGCGGTTCCTGCGGTTTGATCGCGCGACCGCACGGGAGATCCGGCTGATCGACGACACGGCGCCCGCCGAAGGCATTCCGCTGGCGCCCTACAAGTTCATCACCCACAAGCCCCGCCTGAAATCCGGTCACCCGTCGCGGGGCGGACTGGCGCGGCTCGCCGCGTTCAGCTGGATGTGCAAGGCCTACACGATGAAGGACTGGATGGCCTTCGCCGAGATCTATGGCATGCCGCTGCGGCTGGGCCGGTACGGCCCCGGCGCATCTGCCGAGGACGTTGAAAAGCTGTTCACGGCCGTGGCCAACATTGGCAGCGATGCGGCGGCGGTGTTGCCCGAAAGCATGCGGATCGATTTCGAGCAGGTGAGCGGGACACAATCCGAGGCGGTTTTCGAGAACCTTGCGCGGTTCACGGACGAACAGGTCAGCAAGGCCGTGCTGGGCCAGACCATGACCAGCGACAACGGGTCAAGCCAGGCGCAGGCCACTGTGCATAACGAAGTGCGCCACGACATCGCCGCCGCTGACGCGCGGGCGGTGAGCGGATCGATCAACCGCGATCTGGTGCGCCCTTTCGTGGATCTGAATTTCGGCCCGCAGGAAGATTACCCGCGCCTGTCGATCGATCTGGAGCAGCCGGAGGATATCGGCACGCTGATGACGCACACCAACGCCGCCGTGAAGGCCGGGCTGCGCGTCAAATCGGCGGAGCTGCGGCGGCGGTTGCGCCTGACCGATCCCGATGACGACGATGAGGTCATCGGCGGGACCGCACCCGCACCGCAGACGCGGCGGGAGCTCAACAGCGCAGGTCCCGCCGACGATCTGGACGAGATCGAGGCGGAGATGCTGGACGGCTGGGAGCCGGTGATGGATGAAACGCTGGCGCCGATCATCGCCGCGATCGACCGGGCCGAGACGCTGGAAGACGTGCTGCCGCTGCTGGACGATCTCGGGCCGATGGAGGCCGGGAAGCTGATCGAGGCACTGGTTCAAGGGGCCTTCAAGGCCCGTTCACTGGGGGATGTAAAAGATGACTGATCGCGCTTCCGGCATGGTCGCCACACGGGCACCCGCATCATGATCGCCGATCTGGCCCGCCGTGCCCGCGTGTGCGAGGCGCACGAGCGCATCGGCGAAGAGCTGTTCGATCTGTGCGAGGACGAAGACCTGTCGCCATCCGAAATGATCGCGCTGCTGGCCTATCTGACCGGGGCCATGGTCGGGGCGCTGGCGCCCGGCGAGATCAGCCAGGCGGGCGCGATGGATCTGATCTGGCAGAACGTCGCCGCCGGGGCCGCGCTGGAAATCCAGCCGCTGGCGCTGAATGCGGGGCGGTCGAACTGATGGTTGCCTACAGCTTTCAGAAACGGTTCTGCGATGACGTGGCGGGGTTCGTCAAACACCAGACCATCCGCGCCAACCGCAAGCGCCATGCCCGCGTGGGCGAGCCGGTGCAGCTGTATTATGGCATGCGCAGCAAGCATTGCTGCAAGCTGATCGACCCCGACCCGGTCTGCACCGCCGTGATCCCGATCCGGATCGGTGTGCCCGAAGGCACCGGCGTGGCGCTGGTGTCGCTGGACGGCGCGCTGTTCGATTATGTCAGCGACGCCTTTGCGCGCGCCGATGGGTTCGACGATGTGCACGACTTTACCCGCTTCTGGTTTGACACCCACGGCCCCGTCAACTTCAGCGGTGTGCTGATCCGGTGGCACCGTGCGTGACCGCCCCGGCTACAGCTTCGCGCCCGGCCCGCCGCCCGAGGCATCGGCGTTCCTGCGCAACAAGGGGCTGACGCCCAGCTTTGCGTGGCAGGATGTGGAACCCGAAGAGCACGCGGTGTCGTTCACTGTGGCCAAGGCGATGCAGGCTGATGTGCTGCAGGACATCCGCACCGAGGTGCAGCGCGCCCTGGACGAGGGCCGCACGCTGGCGCAGTTCCAGCGCGACCTGAAACCGAAGCTGGCCGCGCACGGCTGGTGGGGCCGCACGGAAATGACTGACCCGCTGACCGGCGATGTGATCGAAGTGCAGTTGGGCAGCCCGCGCCGCTTGCGCACGATCTATCGCAGCAACATGCGGTCGGCGCGGGCGGCCGGGCAATGGGAGCGGATCCAGCGCACGAAGGACGCGCTGCCTTATCTGCTTTACCAGCTGGGGCCTTCCGAACGGCACCGGCCCACGCATCAGGCCAAGAACGGTCTGGTGCTGCTCGCCGACGATCCGTTCTGGGCCCAGTGGTATCCGCCCAACGGCTGGAACTGCAAATGCTGGGTGCGCCAGCTGACCCGCACCGAGGGCGAACGCCTGGGCGTCGGGCAGGCCCCCAGCGTGCCGACCCGCGAACGGCGCAACCGGCGCACCGGCGAGGTCCGTCAGGTTCCCGACGGGCTGGACCCCGCATGGATGGGCAACCCGGGCGCATTGAGGGTCGACCGGATGCACGACATGCTGGCGGGGAAGCTGGCCGCGGCCGACCCTGCCGTGCGCGCCCAGGTCGAGCGCGATATCGCCAGCAGCTGGTACGCCAGCCGCCTGATCGAGGCGGGTGCGATCACCGCAGATACCCCGATCCTGGACCAGATCGGGGCGATATCCGAATTTTTCCGGCGCAGGTGACCTGTCGGAGCCTCCCCGTGGCCGCAGGACCGCCGTTAAATACCCTTTAAACGGGTCAGCACCGCCATCTTGCGTTTTCAAGTGGAACGCGTAGGGTCAGACCGGCAAGGGGCCTCTACGGGCCGCTGAGCGGCTCTTTCCAAAACCCCGGATCGGCCAGGGCCTGCCCCCGAAAACGTTCGGGGCGCACAGGGATGCGCGCGCCTGCGATGGTCGTCGCATGAACACCGACATCCTGACTGACAGTTATTCCATTATCGAGCTGAATTTCAGCGCGCCGGGTTCCGTGCCCGAGGCGATCGAGATCCTGCCACGCGGCCCGGTCATCACCGGGCGCGATGGCCGGTCGTTCCGCGTGACTGACCCCGATGCGCTGGTCGCTGCGTTCAACGCCGCCGGTCAGCCGATGGTGATCGATATCGATCATGCCAGCGAAAGCGACACGCCCGGCACCATCGCCCCGGCCATGGGCTGGGTTGAGACGCTCGAAGTGCGCGACGGGGCGGTATGGGGTCAGGTCAAATGGACGGAGCAGGGCCGCGCGCTGATGCAGGCGCAGGCCTACCGGTACGTGAGCCCGTCGATCTGGACGCACAAGAAAACCCGCGAGGTGTCGGGGCTGTCCAGCGTCGCGCTGGTGCACAAACCCAATTTGACGCTGAAGGCGCTCAATTCCCAGCAGGAGAACGACACGATGGACAACGCGATACTTCAGGCGCTTGGCCTTGAAGAAAATGCCACGCTCGCCCAAGCGGTGGCGGCGATCAACGAAATGAACGCGGCGCATGAGACGGCGCTGAACGCGGCCAGACAACCCGACCCGGAGGTGTTCGTGCCGCGCGCCGATTACGATCTGGTCACGAACCAGCTCAACGCTGCAAATGCCGCCGCCGATGCCGCGCTGGAACAGGAAATCCACGCGGTTGTCGACGCCGCCATCGCGGCGGGCAAGGCCGCGCCTGCATCCCGCGAGCTTCATCTGGCGACCTGCCGGGCGAACGGCGTTGAGAAATTCACCGCGCTGATGGGCACCGCCCCCGACCGTTTCCACGTCAACGTCGAAACGAACACGCAAAAGACCGACAAGGCCGCGCCCGACGCGACCGTGCTGGAAATCTGCAAGCTGTTCGGAACGGATCCCGAAACCCACATGGCGTTCGCCGCCAAAGACAAGGACGCCTGATCCATGGCCCTGATTACCAATGCACTGCTCCAGGCCCTTCGCACCGAACTGCGCCGGGAGTATTCCACCGCCTACGACGCGATGCGTGCGGCGGCGTTCTATCGCGATGTCGCGATGGTCGTGCCGTCCAGCACCGCGATCAACACCTACGACTGGCTGGGCGATTTCCCTGCCCTGCGGGAATGGGTCGGTGACCGCACCTTGAAATCCATGAAAGAGCACGCCTACCAGATCGCGAACAAGACGTTCGAGAGCACGGTCGATGTGAAGCGCACGCATATCGAGGACGACATCATCGGCACGTCCGCGATCCGCACGCGCCGCATGGCCCAGGCTGCAGCCGAGCACCCGGACATCATGATTTCTGACCTGCTGAAGGGTGGGCAGGCGGCCCTGGGCTATGACGGTCAGAACTTCTTTGACACCGATCACCCGGTTACCCCCAACGCCGACGGCACCGGCACGGCCACGACCTGGTCGAACTATGACAACAACGGCGGAACGACTTCGACCCCCGCCTGGTATCTCATGGCCACATCGAGCGAGATCAAGCCGCTGATCTTCCAGGAGCGGACCGCCCCCGAGTTCGAGGCGCAGGAAAACCCCGCCACATCGGATCACGTCTTCATAAAAGACGCTTATTTGTACGGTGTGCGGTATCGCTGTGCGGCGGGCTACGGATTTCCGCAGATGGCATTCAAGAGCCATGCAACACTCGACGGCGACAGTCTGGATGCCGCGATCGCAGGCATGATGGGGCTCAAGGGCGACGGCGGTCGCCCACTGGGGCTCATGCCCACGGTTCTTGCCGTTCCGCCCGCCCTGCGCGCCGCTGCGAACAAGACCGTCAAGGTCATGCTGGGCGCGGACGGTTCCTCGAACGCCAACTATGAGGCGGTCGAGGTCAAAGTAATCCCGTGGCTGGCATGATGCGGCGGGTTGCCCTTTCCGCCAAGGCGCGGGCGGCGGGTCTTGCCCGCCGGTTCCGCGCCGGGGTCGAGCATCTGGCGGATGGCGCGGCTTTTGCACAAACGGCATTCAACGCCACCGAATGGGCCTCGATCGAGGCTGATCCGATGCTGGTGGTAACGGACGCGCCGGACGGCGCCCCGTTCCCCGACACCGAGCTTGCCCTGCGCCAGCGCATGGTGGACGCGATCACCCGCCTGACCCCCGACGAGTTCCTGAAATCCGGCGCACCCGATCTGGGCGCCCTGCGCACCGCGCTTCCCGACGACGCGCGCGCCATCACCGGCAAGCTGCGCGACACGGTCTGGGACGAGATGACGGCACTGGCGGATGCGACCGGGGCCCAACCGGACGGCGGCGCGACACCCGTCCCCGACGAGATGGCCCAGCCCCCCGGGGACTGAGGTCTGCCGGGTGGCTTGAGCCCTCACGCCACCCGGCCCGGATACCGCGCAGAAGGGGCAAGGGAGCGCGCCTTGAACGGGCCGAAATGTCGCCGCCGCCGCGGTGCCGCAATGAACGAGGATTGAATGGCCTACGCTTCGCGTGACGACATCGAGACGCTCTATTCCGCCGACGCGCTGCATGTGGCGGATCGCGGCGGCAATGCGGGCGAGACGTCGGCCGCGATCAGCCGCGCCCTGACGCAGGCGACCGATGAAATCGACAGCCATCTGCGCGTCCGCTACGACACGCCCGTCACCCCGGTGCCGTGGCTGCTGACGCAAGTTTGCGTCGATATCGCGCTGTACCGGCTGGCCAACACGCCGGACGTGCTGAGCGACGAGATGCGTCAGCGCTATGAGGACGCGATCAAACAGCTGGGCAATCTGGCCAGCGGCAAGATGCGCCTGGCCGAAGTGTCGGCCCCCGGCGAGCCGGAAAAGCTGGACGGGCCGCGCCCCATTGTGCGCACCGGCCCCGAGCGCCTGTTCACCCGCGCCAAGACTGAGGGGCTGTAGCATGGCAGGCGTCACCTACACCCTTGAAAGCCGCAGCCTTGATCAGGCGCTGACCGGGCTGGCGCGCTGGTCGGGATCGATCGCGGCGCGCCGTCTGGCGCTGGCCGGTGCGATCGGTGCGGTTGTGGAAAGCAGCACGCGCCGCCGCATCGCCGATGAGAAAACCGCGCCCGATGGCACGCCCTGGGCGCCGTGGTCCGCGGCGCACGGCGCGACCCGACGCCCCGGCCAGTCGATCCTGCAGGGCGAGAACGATCTTCTGGACAGCGTTCAGGCGCTGAGTTCCGCCGCCGAGGTTCAGGTGGGCTCCAACCTGGTCTATGCCGCAATTCACCAGATGGGTGGCGAGGATGTGGGCAAGAACATCCCCGCGCGCCCCTATCTTGGGGTGTCGGCCGCAGACGAGCGCGACATCCGCGATCTGGCCGCCGATTTCCTGTTCGGGGGGCTGTCATGAGCCTGCCTGACGATTTTCTGGCGCAGCTGCCCGTGGTCATTGCCGCCGCCATTCAGACCCGCCTGCCCGCCCTGCGGACCTGCGAAGCGATTGAGGGCGATTTCGACGCGACCGAGCTGCGCCGTGTGTCAAAGCGGGCGCCTGCCGTGCTGGTCGCCGTTCTGGGGCTGAACCAGGTCGACGATATCAGCTGGCAGCAGAACGAGGTCGCGGCCAGCATGGCGGCGTTTGTCGTGACGCGGAACCACACCGATCTGAGCGCGCGGGCCAGTGCCTGGGCCATCACCCAGGCCATCGTGAACCTGATCCCCGAAAACGCATGGGGCCTGCCCGCCTGTGGCCCCGCCGGGCAGATGCGCCAGCGCCCGATGATCAACGCCGACACACGCGCGGCCCAGGTGCATCTGTCTACCATCACCTGGACCCAGCCGCTGGTTCTGCAGCCCTACGCCAATGCCGCCCCGATCAACCCGCAGGTCTATATCAGCCGCGCGCCCGCCATCGGCGCGGACAACGAGGATGATTACACGCCCATTGGAGACTGGCCCACGGGAGACGGGCCCATTGGAGACTGGGATGTCTGATTTTGCCATCGCAGAATGCGACCGCCGCATTGCCGGATTGCTGAACATCGGCACCGTGACCGCCGTGGGCGGCGATGGCACCGCGCGCGTGCAGATCGGTGATCTGGGCACCCATCCGATCCCGGTGAACGCCCTGCGCGCGGGCGGTATGCAGGTCTGGTGGATGCCAACCGTGGGCGAGCAGGTCGTGGTCGGCGCGCCGTCAGGCGATCTGGCGCGTGCCTTCGTGGTCTGCAGCCTGTTTGCGGGCAACGCGCCCAGCGGCGACGTGGCCGTGCCGATGATCGATCTGCGCGGCGGCGACATGGTCATCAAGGGCGGCACGGTAAAGATCGAGGCCGATGTGAAGATCACCGGCAAAATCGACGTCACCGGCAATGTGGCGTCGGAAGCCGACATCACCGCGGCGGGCGGCGTGGCCGTGGGCGGCGCAAGCGTCCAGGCGGGCAAGATGCGCGCCAGCGGCGACATCGAAACCACCGGCGACGTCAAGGCGGGATCCGTCAGCCTGAACAGCCACACGCACCCGGGCGCCAGCGGCGGCACGACCGGTGGCCCGTCATGACCGGGATCAGCCGTTTCACGGGCCGCGAAATCCCGGACACACGAGAGCTTTCCGAGGCGATCACCACGATCCTGTCCACACCGAAGGGCAGCCGGGTCATGCGCCGCGATTTCGGCAGCGACCTGCCGCGCCTGATCGACGCCCCGATCAACGGCGAGACGATGGTCGACCTGTTCGCCGCCGTGGCCGAAGCGCTGGCCCGCTGGGAGCCGCGCATCACGCTGCGCCGGGTGCAGCTGGCCGATGCCCAGGCCGGGCAACTGGCCTTCGTCATCGATGCCGACACGCCGCAGGGTGCGGTGCGTCTTGATGTTGCGGGGGCCGCCGCATGAGTGTGCAGGTCGACCTGAGCCGGATCCCGGTACCGGACGCCATCGAGGTGCTGGCGTTCGAAACCATCCTGAGCGAGATCACCGATTACGTGACAGCGCGCGTGCCGGACCTGGCCGATGACTTCGCGCGCGAAAGTTCCATGGTGTCGGTTGTCGCACAGGTCCTTGCCTACCGTGAGCTGCTGGTGCGCCAGCGCGTGAATGACGGGGTCAGGGCCTGCATGCTGCCAAGCGCGCAGGGCGCTGATCTGGACAACCTTGCGGCACTGTTCGGGGTCACCCGCCTGGTGCTCGATCCCGGCGACGCCGCGGCGATCCCGGTGGTCCCGGCAATTCTGGAAACCGACACCAACTTCCGCGCCCGCGTGCAGCTGGCCCCTGAAAGCTGGACCTCGGCCGGGTCCATCGGCGCGTACACATTCCACGCCCTGAGCGCGGATGCCGATGTGAAGGATGTCGCGGTGTCGAACCTGGACCCCGGCGAAGTCACCGTGAGTGTGCTGTCGCGCACCGGGCGCGGCACGCCGACGGTCGCCCTGGTGCAGACCGTGACGAATGCCCTTTCAGCCGAGGACGTGCGCCCGTTGTGCGACACGGTTTTCGTGGAGAGCGCCAGCGTGGTGGATTACCAGGTGGTGGCCACGCTGTATGTCGAGCCGGGCCCCGACGGCGCGGTGATCGTGCAGGCCGCACGCGATGCTGTGGCCGCTCATGTGACCAACCAGCACCGGCTGGGGCGATCGGTGACGCTGTCGGCGATCTATGCAGCCCTGCACCGGCCCGGCGTGACGCGCGTGGACCTGTCGCAGCCGGTGTCCGACATTCTTGTGGACGCCCGCACGGCCCCGTTTGCCGCGGCCGTGACCGTGACCGATGGGGGCGTCGATGTCTGAGCTGCTGCCCCCCAACGCCACGCCGGTCGAGCGCGCGTTCGACGCTACGGCCGCGCGTCTTACTGCCATGCCGGTGCCCCTGCGCGATCTGTGGAACCCGGCCCAGTGCCCCGCGCACTTGCTGCCGTGGCTTGCCTGGACGGTGAGTGTCGACGAATGGGAAAGCGTCTGGACCGAAGCGCAACAGCGCGACGTGATCGCGGCCAGTGTCGGGGTGCACCGGCGCAAGGGAACGCTGGCGTCGGTCCGCCGCGCGCTGTCGGCGGCGGGGTTTCCCGATGCTGTCGTGCTTGAACAATGGGCGAATTTTTCTTTCGACGGCGAGCTGACAGCCGACGGGACCGAGACGTTTGAGGGCGCAGGCCACTGGGCCGCGTACCGCGTCGTCATGGCAAGCCCGATCACGATCAAACAAGCCCTGGCTGTCCGCGCGATCCTGCGAACGACGGCACCGGCGCGGTGCCGTCTGGACGCTCTGGATTTCGCGGCGGCGCAGTTCCTGTTCGACGGCGAAATCCTGGCCGACGGCACTTACACATTCGGAGAGGCATAATGGCGGAATTCAGCGAGAGTGCGATCTGGCACAGCTCGGTCTATCAGATCGAGACGACAGACCCGGTCCGGGGAGGTGCGCCCAGCCGTTCGCCAAAAGCCGGGCCCATCAACATCGGCATCGGCGAACTGGCGGACCGAACGCTGTTTCTGAAGGGCGCGACAGAGCGGGGTGTTCCCGCGTGGTCCGCCACCCGGACCTATCTGGCCAATGACGCCGTCACGCATCTGGGGCGGCTCTGGCTCAGTCTCACGATCCACTCCGACAGCGCGCCCGCGGTGGGCAATGCCAACTGGAGGCGCCTGTGGTCGGATGCGGACGGGGGGCTGACCGATACCGCGAACAGTACCGTCGATGTCAGCCCGAGCGGGCTGATCACGCAAATAGTGCTAGGATCTACAAACGCGCAGGGCCTTGTTGCGGTCACTTTTCCACAAACGTTTCCCAACGCCTGCCGTGGCGTCTGGGCAACGCATAGTGGCACGGATGTGATGGCCATCGCCGAGTTATCTGGCACGCGATCGACGGGGGGCGTGTCGCTGCGCACCCGCCGTCTGGATGGCAGTGTGTCGGCCAACTTAACCCTGCAAATTCTGGCCATCGGGAGGTGATCGCAATGCACTATTCACCGGGTTCGGGATTTTTTTATGCGGCTGGCAGCGATCTGCCGCTTGATGCCATGCCGGTCACCGCCGCGCGCCATGCGGAGCTGATGGACGGTCAGGCCACCGGCAAGCGGATCGTCACCGGGCCCGGAGGCCATCCCGTGCTGGTCGACCCGGTCACGCCCGACCCGACGCTTGGCGATGCCGAACGCGAACGCGACCGGCGCATCGCGGCGGGCACCACAGTCACGGTCACCGGCATCACGGGCGGCATCCCGATCAAGGGGCGCGGGGCGGATCGCGATAATATTTCCGGGCTGGCCACGATCGCGCTGGCACGCATGGCCGCATCGGACACAACCACCATCCGTTTTCGCGACACCGCCGGGACCCGGCACAACCTGACACCGGCCCAGACCATGCAGATGTTCGCGGGGGGTGCCGCCTATATCGAAGCGGTGCACGCCGTGGTCTGGGACTGGGACGACAACGGCCCGGTTCCCGCAGATTTTAGCGACGACAAACACTGGCCCTGAAAAGCTGGCCCTGAAAAACCGGCCCTGAAAAACTGGCCGTGAGGCCCTGAAAAAGGAGACAAGCCATGGCATTCCTGCACGGCGTCGAAACCATCGAGAAAGACACCGGCCTGCGCCCGATCGCACTGCTGGACACATCCACCATCGGCCTGATCGGCACCGCCCCCGATGCCGCAAGCGCCCGCGCCGCCACCCTGGTCGCGGGCACTGGCAGCAGTGGGTTCATGCTGACCGCCGATGCGGCGGGCACGGCGGGCAATGCGATCACGCTGAACCTGATCGCGCCGCAGACCAACGGCGCGTCGCTTGGCGTCACGGTCACGGGCACCGCCATTGCGGTCAGCCTTGCCACCGACACCGGCGGCATCGTGACATCCACGGCCCTACAGGTCATCACCGCGATCAACGACAATGCCGACGCCGACGCGCTTGTCACCGCAGCGGCGGTTCAGGGCCAGCCCACCACGGGCGTTGTGCGCCGGTTTCTGGCACCGCGCGCGTTGGCGGGCGGAGCCCTGGAGCCGTTCCCGCTCAACACGCCGGTGCTGGTGGCAGGGTCGCGCACCGAGGCCGCAGGGCTGGGCATGACCGGCGATCTGCCGCGTGCGATTGACGGGATCTTCGACCAGGGCGGCGCGCGCGTCATCGTGGTGCGGGTCGAGACAGGGGAGAATGCCGCCGCAACGCTGGCCAACGTGATCGGCGGCGTGGACGGCAATGGCAACAACACGGGCATGCAGGCATTTCTGGATGCAAAGGCCGCGACCGGCGTTGTGCCCAAGGTGCTGATCGCGCCGGGCTACAGCGCGAACGTGGCGGTCACATCCGACATGATCGCCATCGCCGACCGGCTTCGCGCCGTCGTGCTGGCGGACGGGCCCAACACCACCGACGCCGAGGCGATTGCGTTCCGGGACAATTTCGGGTCGCAGCGCGTGATGGTGATCGATCCGTGGGTCACCGCCTTCGACACCGTGACGCAGACCGAAGTGGTGCTGGCCCCCAGCCCGCGCGCGGCGGGCATCATCGCGCGCACCGACGCGGAGCGCGGCTTCTGGTGGTCGCCCAGCAACAAGGTGATGAACGGCATCACCGGCACCGCGCGGCCGGTCAGCTATGCGCTGAACGATCCGCTGACGCGCGCCAATCTGCTGAACGAAAACGAGGTCACGACCATCATTCAGGATCGCGGCTGGCGGTTGTGGGGCAACCGGAGCACCACCGCAGATCCGCTGTGGGCGTTCCTGGCCGTTCGGCGCACCGCCGATGCGGTGGAGGAGAGCATCGAGGCCGCGCAGCTTTGGGCGATGGACCGCCCTTTCAGCGCGCAGCTGCTGCGCGACATCCGCGACAGCGTGGCCGCGTTCCTGCGGACGCTGCAGGCGCAGGGCGCAATCCTTGGCGGCACATGCTGGCTGGATCCGGAACTGAACACCGAGACCACGATGAAGGCCGGGCGGCTGTTCGTGAACTACGATTTCGAGCCGCCCGCACCGCTGGAGCGGCTGACGTTTCACGCCTACCGCAACGGCGATTATTACAGCGATCTGATCGCCGAAGCCAACAACACCTGAGGAGAGCGACATGTATCCCCGCACGATCCGGAATTTCAACGCGTTCATCGACGGCACTTCGTATTTCGGAAAAGTGTCCGAAGCGAAGATGCCCATGCTGCAGCTCCAGACCGAGGAGTTCCGCGGCGCAGGCATGGACGCCCCCATCGCCATCGACATGGGCCAGCAGGCCATGACGGCCGAGATCACGTTCCAGGAATGGTCGCCCGAGCTGATCACGCTGTTCGGCACCAAGCAGCGCCTTGTCCTGCGCCCCGGCGCGATGGGCGAGGATGATTTCACCGCCGACACGTTCATCGCAACGATCGGCGGGCGCTGGTCGACGGTGGAGCCGAACAACCTGCGCCCCGGGCAGGCGGCGCCCCTGAAGCTGATCACCAGCTGCGACTATTTCCGGCTGGAGCTGAACGGCACCGAGCTGTGCGAGATCGATGTCGAGAACGGCAAGCGCGTGATCGGCGGCGTCGATCAGCTGGAAGGTATCCGCCAGGCCATGGGGTTCTGATGGGTCAGCGCGCCGAACGCCGCCGCGCCGCCCGACACCGCGCCGCCCTACACCGCGCCGCCTGTAGGACAGCCAAGCAGGAGGTTAAAGCGCGGCAGGTGCGTGCCGCCACCCCGAAGACCCCACCGAAGACCCCACTGAAGACGGGCAAACGCCGGTCGCGGCTTGCCGCCTTCATCACCAGTTTAAGGAGCCATTGAATGGACCATGAAGCGACCGCCGATGTGCCAAACGTCTGGCCCAAGGTCCTGACCGCGCCGCGGGTTACACCCCAGATGCTGGATGACGAGGTCGTGGCCGAGGAGTTCCACGTGTTCCCCGGGTCTTGCCTCACCGTCTGCGCGCTGACACTGACCAATGGCTTCGTGGTGACCGGCGAAAGTGCGTGCGCGGCCCCCGCGAATTTCGACGCTGAGCTGGGCCGCATCATCGCGCGCCAAAACGCGCGAACGAAGATCTGGCAGCTGCTGGGCTTTCGCCTTCGCGACAGGCTTGCCACCCAAACCCCCACCTGAAGGACAACCACCATGGACACCAAGACCATCACCCTGGTCCGCCCGATCGAACGCGGCGAAAGCAAGATGACCAAGCTGACCCTGCGCGAGCCGACATCCGGCGATCTGCGCGGCCTGAAACTGGCCGATGTGCTGCAACTGGATGTAAACGCGCTGATGAACCTGTTGCCGCGCATCTGCATCGAAGGGTTGACAGGACCCGAAATCGCAAAGCTGTGCCCCGCAGATCTGGCCCGGGCAGGCGGCGCCGTTGTGGGTTTTTTCGACCAGGAGGCGGCGACGGAGGCCTGATGCCCGACGACGTCGAAGACGCCATGGCCGACATCGCGCTGATCTACCGGTTCGGGCACGCCGAAATGTGCGCGATGTCGCTGCCGGAACTTGCCCGCTGGCGCGACCGGGCGCGCGAGCAAGCACAGGAGCAGTAGATGTCCGACCTCAACATCGCCATGATCCTGCGCCTGGTCGATCAGGTCACCGGACCGTCCAGGCGGGTGCTGTCGTCGATGCGCGAGGTCGGTGGCTCTGTCACAAGCGTGGCAGACCGGCTGGATGGTGCTGCGCAGCGACAGATTGCGTCGATGCGCGGGCAGGTAATCGAAGTCGGCGCATTGAGTGCGTCGATCTATGCCGCTGTGCGGCCCGCCATCCAGTTTGAGACCGCTATGGCCGGGATTAACAAAGTCGTCGATTTCGAGACGCCTGATGCGCTGAAAGCGCTTGGTCAGGAAATCCAGAACCTGTCAACTTCTGGGGGTATCGCGCAGACCGCGACCGACATTGCAGCCATCATCGAGGAAGCTGGCAAGGCGAACCTGATCAACAAGGATCTGGGCATCGAGGCCCTGAACGCCGAGATGATCGAGTTTGCGCGCAACACCGCCCAGATGGCCGTTGCATTTGAAATTCCGGCACAGCTGGCGGGCCAAACCATGGCGATCTGGAAGAACGCTCTTGGCATGGGGACCGAAGAAAGCCTGATTTTCGCCGATGCCATAAACCACACCGCAAACAACATCGGCACGACCGAAGCCAAGCTGATCGATATGATCGGCTATGTCGGCGCGACTGCGAAAAGTGCAGGCCTGGCAACTACCGAAATCGTCGGCCTGTCTGCGGCCATCCTTTCTGCCGGGGCATCGCCGGAACGCGCAGCCACTGGCCTGAAGAATTTCACCAACGCGCTGACCCGGGGCGCGAGCGCGACTGACAGGCAGCTTGCGATTTTCGAACAGCTTGGCCTGGACGCGACGGAGATGGCCGAGCGGATGCAGGTCGACGCAAAGGGCGCGATTATCGACGTGCTGGAGCGGCTGCGCGAACTGCCCGCCGCCGTCCAGAACGCTGCGATCGGGGATTTGTTCGGCCAGGAAGCAACCAGCGCAATTACGCCCTTGATCGGCAATCTCGACAACCTGCGCGCGTCGTTCGATCTGGTGGCGGATCCGGCGGAATTTGCCGGGGCCATGCTGCGTGAATTCGAAGCACAGTCGGGCACGACCGAGAACCAGATCAAACTGCTGATCAATAACGTGAACGCGCTGGTGACGACATTCACAACCGAGCTGCTGCCCGCGATCAAGGATGTGATCCAAGCAGTCGCCCCGTTTCTGCAGCAAATGCGCGAATGGGTTTCCGCAAATCCGGAACTGGTCGCCGCTTTGGGACAGGCGGCACTGGCCTTGTTGGGGTTCAAGGCGGCGTCTTTGGCTGTGAGCGTTGCGCTTGTCGGCATCATCAAGCCGGTCGCATTGGTCGCGAAGGGCATCGGACTTCTGCTGTCGGTTGTCGCGGTTGCAAACCCGTTCAGCCTGTTGATTGCGGGCGCTGCACTTTTGACCGCCGCGATCTTTGCCCCATGGGATGAAATCGGGGCTTACATCGATGGCAAGCTGTCAGGCATCAGCCTGTACGACAGCGGCAAGGCGATGATCCAGACGCTGTGGAGCGGTGCGAAAGGGGTCATCCCCCGGATGGTCGCGGACATCAAGGCGCGCATCGCGGGGATACTCCCCGACTGGCTGTCCAACTATCTGTCGGGTGGGGGCGGGGACAGTGCGGCACCGGACGCCGCGGTTGACATGACCGGCCCGCTGCGCCCGCCGCGGGCGGATGGAACCTACACCCAGAACAACACCATCACCATCACGCCGCATCCCAACCAGAACCCCGAGGCCATTGCGAACGAGGTCATCCGCCAGCAGGCCAGAAGGGGCCGCGGCGGACCCGCCATGCCGCATCTTTATGACACGCCCGAGGACGCGCAATGATCGCGTCGCTGACCATGATGGCGTTGGGCGGGTTCCGGTTCGGCGTGAACCGCGCCAGCTATCAGACGCTGCAGCGCACGGCGATGTACCGCTGGGCGACGCTGGACCGCGCAGGCCGGGACCCGGCGGCGCAGTTTCTGGGGCCCGGGGTCGAAACCATCACGTTGAACGGCACCATTTACCCCCATTTCAAGGGCGGTTTACGGCAGGTTGAAGCGATGCGCCTGGTGGCCCGCCTGGGCGAGCCGATGATCCTGGTCGATGGTCTGGGCTTTGTTCTGCAACGCTGGGTAATCCTGCGCATTTCCGAGACGAAAGGCACATTTCTGCGCGACGGCGCGCCCCGGCGCATCGACTTTTCGGTGGATCTGCAAAGCTACGGGGAGGACGGCACATGGCCGAATATCTGACCGGGCGCGGCGAGGTGCTGGACCAGATCGTGCTGGCTCAGTACGGGCGGCGTGACGTGCTGGTTGCCGTGCTGGATGCCAATCCCGGCCTTGCCGAGCTGGGGCCGATCCTGCCCTACCGCACGCGCGTCACGCTGCCCGATCTGCCCGCACCGTCCCAGACCCCCGTGCTGCGCCTGTGGGGCCGGTCGTGAAGCCGTTGTTCCGCGTCACCGCCGACGGCGAGGACGTGACCGCGCGGGTGGCTGACCGGCTGCTGGAGCTGCGCATTCTGGACGCCGCGGGGATCGAGGCCGACACGCTGAGCCTGACGCTCGATGACCGTGACGCGCGGCTGGCCGCGCCGCCGCACCAGTCGGTCATCCGTGTCTGGCTGGGCATGCAGGGGCCGCTTGGCACCCCGATGGCCAGCGTCCCGTTGACGCCGATGGGCGCGTTTCGCACCGACGATACCGAGCTCACCGGGCCGACCCGCCAGATGCGTATCAGCGCCACCGCCGCCGACATGAGCGGCGGCATCCGCAGCCCGCGCACCCGTGCGTGGGAAGGGGCCAGCCTGGGCGATATCCTGCGCACCATCGCGGGCGCGCATTCCCTGACGCCCGCCGCCGACGCCGCCCTGGCCGCCCATGCGCCCGGGTTTGTGGCACAGACGGCCGAGAGCGACCTGAACCTGCTGACCCGCCTCGCGCGGCGCGTGGGCGGCACCGTGAAGCCCGCAGACGGGCGGCTGGTGCTGGCGCGCCGCGGGGCGGGCACCGCCGCCGACGGCACGCCGTTGCCGCCCGTGATGCTGGCACCGTCCGACGCCAGCAAATGGTCCTGGCACGCCGCCGACAGGGGCCGATACGCCAGCGCAGAGGCGTCCTGGACCGACCTGGGCACCGGGGCCGTCAACAAGGTGATCGTGGGTGAAGGCGATCCGCGCCGCGTGCTGCGCCACGTTCACGCCACCGAAAATGAAGCCGCGCGCGCCGCACAGGCCGCGTTGGCCGATGCCGCGCGCGGGGCCCAGACCGCCCGCATCAACCTGATCCGGTTCGTGCCTTCGGCATTTGCCGGTGCCCGCATCCGGTTTGCCGAGGTCCGCCCGGAATGGGCGGGCGACTGGTCGGTGCACCGCGCACATCACATTCTGACCGACCGGCTTGTGACCGAGCTGGATCTGGAACGCCCCCCCATTTCGCCCGCCACAGGAGCCTGACATGCCCATTGAGACCGTTGACGCCCAGTTCGGACGCTATGAAGATTTCCCCGAGCGCACCATTGCAATTGGTGCGGACGAAACGCTCGATCTGGCGTTTGTCTGGAAAGACGATGCCACCGCGATCGACATCACGGGCGGCTACGTGACCGCGTGGATCGTGCTGCCGGATGGCAGTCACATGCAGCTGCCATCGGATATCGCGGACGGCACCGGTGGGCTGCAAAAGGTGTTGCAACCGCCCTACAAGTTTGCACCTGGTCTGCACCGGATCGCGGTGCGGCTGACGCTGAACGACCGCACCATGTCAGCGGGGTGTTTCATTGATTTCGCGGCCGCTGTCGGGACATTGATCGCGCCGCCGGTGGTGATCGCGCAGCTGGCGCCGGTGGCCGCCGTGCAGGGTGCGGATGCGATCACCCGCGACGCGGCGACGGCCATTCGCGGGGCCACCGAGTGGTCAGTCACAGGGACAGCGACGGTCAGTTCGACCGGGCTTGTGACCATCCCCACCACAGCGCCGATCAGCGCCACGCTGGTGGTCACCGGGCGCAACGTGGCAGGCCCCACATCGGTGCCACTGCCTGTGGAGATTACGGCGGCGGCGGAAAGCGCCACGGCACCTGACACCATGGCGGCCCCGACGCTGACCGGCGGCGAGACACAGATCACGATCACCCCGCCCGCCGCACCGGACCTGAACGGCGGAACGCTTCTGACGGACGGCTACCGGTTTCTGGTCTACAGCGCGGCGGACGCGCTGCTTGCCACGATCAACCGTGGCAATCTTGCGGAGTTTGATGTGACGGGCCTGAGCGCGCAGACCGGTGTTTATGCGACCGTCTTCGCGCGCACCAATGCAGGCAACGGCACGGCCAGCGCGGCCTCAAATACCGTGGCGGTTACACCCGCAGCAACGGCACCGGACGCGTTTCTGACCAACGGCTGGGCGCTGGCGGATCAGCCGAGCACAGACGGCGACACCCTGACGCTGACGATCAGTGCGCTGCCCGTTGACAACGGCGGGGCGGCGATCACGAGCATCGAATATCGGATCGGCACAGGCGCGGCTGTGACGCTCGCGAGCGGTGCTGCAACAGGTGCGCGCGACATTACAGTGCTGGCCGACACGGAAGCCAGCATCACGGTCCGGGCGGTCAATTCGGTTGGCGCAGGGCCGTGGTCGGATGCGAAAACGGCCACACCTACGGAAATCATCACAGTCACCGCTGTCCCTTTCAGCGGGACAACGCGCACAGGCTCCGGCCCCGGCAACGGGCAGGCTAACAACGCTGAGTTTGTTACCCCCAAGTCCGTGCGCATGTCGAATGGTGACGTTTACGCCGCGTTGTATTCGTCAAACGAAGGCGACAATGGGATCACCGGTGGGGTCATTATACGCCACATGGTGTGCCCAACGAGCGATACTCTTGACGCTGATGTTTTCCTTGGGTGGACAGCACGAAACAACCACTCTGACCCAGCGCTGATAATGCGCTCGGACGGCAAGGCTATGGTGATCTGGACCGGTCACAGCCTGCGATACATGCGGATGCGGGTTCAAACCACTGCCGGGGATTGGGCAAATTGGGACGCGGTAGTAGAATTAGGGCCGTCGCTGTTCCCGAACGACGATCCAATCCCGACGATGACGTATGTCAATGCGGTCAATCTTTCGGGCGCAACGACGCCAACGATCTACATTTTCTTCCGGGGTGCAGGGAGTGTCGATGGAAGGCTCTATTACACATCATCAACAGACGATGGGGATACGTGGTCGGCGGCGACACAAGTCTGTGACAGCGCACAGCGGCTTTACCCAGTTTCCGCAGTAAATGCGGCAGGCACCGAAGCCACTATGACGGTGGCGTACCATCCGCTTGACAGCACAGGAAATGCAGGTCAGCCGATCTGGGGGTTTAATATCGACAATGCGGGTCAATTCCGATCCCTGACTGGCACCGCGATTACACCATCGGCTACACTGGCCCTTTCGGATCTTACTGAAATTGCGGATGAGGGTATCCTGCCAGTCTGGAACTTCTCGCTTCGGTATGATGGGGCCGTCGCGTATCTGCTGTATTTAGTATATGTGGAAGATGCGTTGGCAGATGGTGACATGACGCTCAAACGCGCCACCATTCTTGCCAACGGCACCGTGTCTACAGAAATTGTTGGAAACCTCGGTGCCGGAGAGGGGATTAACCGTGTTGGAGCGGCCATAACAATGAGCAATGGCTCCCCAGATGTGGTTTACGCGGGGTTTTCTGACAGCACAGTCGCAACATCGCGACTGCTGGGCGTGTACCAGCGGCGGACTGACGGAACCAGTTGGCGCAGGACCGTTATTGGCGAGGGAGAAATTGATATCACAGGCCTCCGCGTAATGGAGACCAGCAACGATGAGCCGGTACTGCTAGTATCACAACTCCCCGGCCCGTTCGGGATGATCGTGCAATATCCAAACAGTGAAGACGGTTGGTTGGTGCAAGAGTATTCATCAATGCACAACGGTCAGGCAGTGGCCTATACGCCAAACCCGTCGAGATGGGCACCAACGGTCAGCACTGCGGCGCAGGCAGTAGTAGATCTTGAGTTCGATACAGTTTTGGACGCGACGCAGGTTGCCAGTACTTTTGACAGTGCAAATATGCGTGCGCTTGACAACGGTGACTCAGTAGGTGTGCTGCGTACACTGACAGCCGGAACCAACCCGTTTGTAAACCGTGTTGATGCTGCGGCCCGGCACAGCCGACTAGCCTTGACCGCTGACGGTGTTGTCAAACATGCGAATGGTGTGAGTTTTGATGGCGCGGCTGGCAGTTATCTTTTGTGCCGGCAGGGCGCCCTAGGCCCAAACTGGATGACGGCGGTTCGTTTCTCGCCGACAAACATCGGCACAGACTTCATACAGTTAATTGCTGCTGATATTCCCCCAAGGCGTATTATCCAGTTCAGGGTTAATTCAACCGGCGTGCAGGCTATCGCCTTCAACACCAGCGATGCAAACTTTGGCGCACTCGCAACAAAAACAATAGTAAACGGCGGCGATTATTGCGCGATTGCGTACCTGAATGGAACGGCAGTCCATGTGGAGGTGATCGACATGGCGGACACGGCCCCTCGAACGCCGGTAACCGGTACTGGGACCCTGACTGGATCTGGCAGGCTAACCACCGCTAACATGCCGGTGGCAATCGGCGCCAATCTTAACACGGTCGATGGGTCGGGACGATTTGAAGGCGTAATCCGGAAGGCGGCATTCAAGCGGGAGACTGCGCCCGTTGCGGATATCGCAGCCGTCCGGACTTGGCTGCAAGAGTGACCAAGGCAGCCAGCAGCATCCACGCCGATCCGGGCAGGGGGATCGGCGGGATCGGCAGCGGCAGTGGCCTACAACAGGGATGGGACGGCAATCACCTTCAATGGGGGAACCGTGAACCACACAGACACGAGAACCTACGCGAGTTCTGCCCGCAGAGTTTCGGTCATGTCGGGCACAGCTTCGGGCAACCTGACTGTTAAGGCCACAGCTGAGATGCTTGTGGTGGGGATCATCCCGCCGGTCTGATGGTGAGCGAATGAGGCAGGCGGGGCGGCCGACTTGTCAGACATACGGCCCGCGCGACAGGACGGCATGACAACAGCCATTCAATGGCTATTCAAACACCTGTTGAACGGACCATCGCGGGCGCAAGCGCGCAAAAACGCTCTGCTGCAGATATTGGTGTAATTTACTGCAGGAATAAGTGTCACGCCACATCCGTGGCAAGAAGCACTGGCTGTGGCGTGCGATCGACGCCAATGGCGATGTTCTTGATATTCTCGTGCAAACACGCCGAAACGCCAAGGCAGCAAAGCGCTTTCTCAAAAGATTGGTTGCTGAGTTCGG
>Ga0306872_100113_pt1 | contig 35442 bp, 30 predicted proteins | sample AntRauMeHopE1498_FD_190455 | JGI IMG/M metagenome (GOLD analysis project Ga0306872, IMG submission 190455) | Saline lake microbial communities from Rauer Islands, Antarctica - Metagenome Hop E1 #498 (v2) (version 2) | ecosystem: Environmental > Aquatic > Non-marine Saline and Alkaline > Saline ...
ACGTTGGTGTTTTGGCTGGGATCGTTCCGTGGATTATGGGGGGCATTTACTTTGTGGTCTCCACTAACAACATCGCAGATGCTATCCCGGTATATGCCCAATTCGGATTCCTCCTTACCTTTATCTTTTTCAACACCTTTGCCATCAACATGTTCTTGCAGTACAAGAAGATCGGCAAATGGAAGGTCTACGCATTCGGAGAGAAGGTTTACATTGTCTTGAGCCTCACATCGAAGTCAATACTTGGATGGGTAATCGTTCTCGGCACAATGCAAGGGGTTTAGTCCGAGTCACCATTGGTGAGGTAGGCGACTTCACCAGTTTTGGCGCCAACATCCCCGTCATCACTGAAGGGGCGCGATCGGAGGGGTTTGCGCCAGGCATTCAGCAAGCATAACTAGAGGGTTTCCACGTAAACACTTCTGTCTTGTTGGCATTCCTAGATTGATAAAGCCCCTGCACACTGCTTGAGACACTCCGCGTCGGCAGCCGGAGGTTTGCCGGAAACGACCCCCGCAAAAACCCGACAATTGAACAGCAACGAATGATGTTCACACGGGTCGTAGTTACCCAGAGGCATTGAAAAATAGAGTTTGTCGATAAACAGGACCGCCCTTACGGGGTCACCGGAGATTTCAAATCCGACCGGTGCCGCCAGGTGATGGCGCAAGACATGGGGATACTCTGAACTCATGATTTCAAGGTACTTTTCTATTTTTGGGCTTGGTAATCGCGGGCGGTGTCGAGGGTGAGGTCTCGTGGGAGCTCTCCTGCTTGTTGGTCGACGACCCTGATGTTGAGGCCTTAGACGAGCATGACCACTGAATTCTGCCGACTAGCCACTGATCCACCCTCTGTTCGAGCGCAGAGTGATTCCGTCACGTGTCGACGTATCGAATCATTTCGTCTGGGGACTGTCGGGTTCGGCTGCGAAAAAAAGCTGAGGCAGTGCCCAGGGTTTCATTCGTTAGACGAGGCTCAACGACTTTTTCACCTGGCGAATCTCGATCTTCTCAGATTCTGGAACGCCCGGGCGAACCCCGGCGTTGACTTCTGCTTGGCGAAGCCACTTACGCAGCTCCTGGTCCAACACTCAACCCTGTTGCCACGTGAGGAAGCGTTGACCACTGCGTGACATGGTTGCCAAGCGATTCGGTCACCAGGCGGACGGCGCGTTCTCCGAACTCTTTCGGATACTGTCCTCCCGCAGTTTCACCCTGCAATAAAACTGGGAACCTAGCCCAGGGCGGTTCGAATCGTCTCAAATGATTCGCGGGTGCGTTACGAATCCATCGAGCCGATGAGCAATCCAGACTCTTTCTCCGTTAGAGGGGTGGAGAAAGAGTCGCGACGACGAATGAGCGAGGTATCGAGTTCTAAGTCATCTCTAATCCGCTGGGGCATCAAATTCACCAAATAAGATTATTGGGAAAGCCTGGCCTCAAGGCCGTCAACGATTTGGGCGGATACTGCCGCTGCTCCCATCCAAGGCTCACGCTCCAACACGGCCACCGAATGACCTGCGCGGGCCACATACGTAGCTGCGACGAGTCCGTTGTGCCCACCTCCGACAACTACGATGTCACAAGTCTGGGGGAGGATTGATTTTTGGTCACTCTGTAATTCGCCACGAGAATTAGTGCAACTTTTGCGTGCCAGCGACTTGGTGCTCGGCTTGCCTAAGCGGTGCCTTTTAAGGGAGGGAACGGAGATCGGATCTTGGGAGGTGAAACCGATTCTAATTCGGCTTAAGCTTCATCACTCTGACTTCGGCGGTCGGGCAAGCAAAGCTGGTCCTTCGAGGCTAAATGCCCCCGTTGCATAAGGAATCAGCATTGTGGAACCAGGAGCGAGGTGGTGGTCGCCACCCCTCACCTTGAGTTGAACTGACTCGTCAAGGGCAATCACAATTCCAAACCCAGCAGCGAAATGCTGGTTCTTTTCTACCCTGTCGAGACGGAAAAATGGGCCTGCCTCGTCGGGAAGAGAATTTCCACTCGTCACCCTTCGTCGGATGAGAGCTTCCACATTGTCCTCTGATCGCTCGGTTCTCTCCACTGCTGTGAGTGCGAGCTCAAACCCTAGGCCCAGGTGGCCGTCGCTCAAGCCATCAAGGTCAAAATCCTTCCATTGCAGAAGGATCGAGAGGTCCTCCGGCTCTTGAACTTCCGCGAGCAGGATGCCAGCACCAATAGCGTGTAACACTCCGTGAGGGACAAATACGCAATCCCCGACCTCCACGGTGATCTCGTGCATCAGCGAGAGCAAAGTGTCGATGGTTTGGGTTTCAACGAACGAATGGAGCTCTGCAACGCTGAGGTCGCGCTTGAGAGATAGATAGACCTTGCCCGGACTCAGGATGTACCAGGCCTCTGCCTTGCCATGCAACGCTGAGACGTGAGTCGCGGCAAAGTCACCGTTGGGGTGCGCATGCACCGGGAGTTGCTGCCCGGCGTCCAGTAGCTTCACTAGAAGCATTGAGTCATGACCGTAGCGCGCAAAGTGCTCCGGCCCGAGCCATTCGAGAGGTTTGCTCGCAACGGCATCGGAGAGAAGCCGGCCATCCTTGAGCCTGGTCATGCCCACAGGCGCATGACCTCGCACACTCGTTGTTGAACCCACCCAATCTTCGGGGGTGTTCGGTTGCACATCGTGGGAACCTCGGAACTCAGCGATGCGGGCTCCACCTTTGTAAAATCTCGCGGCTGGCTGGTTGGCTGGGAGCAAGATTGGCTTCATGGGGAATCCTTTCGGGCCTTCATACTGAAAATACTGGAGAGAGAAGAGTTCAGTTCTGTCACGTTTTTTGGGGTGGGTTTCTCACCACGGATGACGGCGGCAGAGCACGCGACCGCGAGGGCTGCGGACTGCTCAGGAGTTCCCTCTTGTGTGATCGCATAGAGCAGGCCCGCTGTGCTCGCGTCGCCTGCGCCATTGGTCGTTACCGGGTTGTCGACCCTCAGCGGCGAAATGGTTAGAGAGCGGTCAGCCCAGGTATCGGCAAGAGGGGCAAGCACAGCGCCCCCGTTTCGCAGTCGCTCTTGTGATGCTGTTCGCAGACGCAGCCCGTGCTGGCCGGCCGAAATCACGACCACAGCGACACCGTCGTCCAGCATTCTGTCGGCAAGGCGATCAACGAGTTCGGGCGAGTAGTGTTCATGAATCCCGAGGGCCGAGGTCAGGTCATCGAGGCTGGGAGTAACAATATCGCTGTACGAAAAAATTGACGACAATATTGAATCCCAGTTGAGTGTGCCGAGGGTGGAATTTGGGTCGACGACGGCGAGATCAATTGACGTCGTGACACCTGTCGATTGCGCTCTCGATAACAGGTCGGTGAGCTTGCGGGCGTCGTAGTCGAGGAGCCCTGGCAGTAGTGGCGGGTATCCGATGTGCAGCAAGCTGTGCCCGGAGGTATCCACCGCTGCGCCATCAAAGTCAGCATTGGCACCAGTGTGATGCCAGAAGGTTCGATCCATGCCTCTTTGCTCAATCACCACACTGTAAGAGGTGCTCAGGCCCTGGGAGATTGAAAGTTGCGGACTGGCAAAGCCTTCGGCAGCTAGTTTGGGCCGCAGCAGCGCGCCGAGCTCGTCATCGCCGATTGTTGCGTAGGGGACTACCCGTGTCCCGAGGTTCGCGAGTGCGCCACCAGTGTTTGCGACACAGCCCCCCAGGGTTACTGCGAGGGGCCCGACCTCCACCAATGATCCTGGGTCAACTCGAGCCGTCTGGGGCAATAGCGGCGTGATGTCAAGACAAAGATGCCCCGCAACCGCAATCGAGTGCACGCTCGTTCCCTTCAGTTTCCTCGCAGAGACTCACTGTCTGGCCTGGCTAGACAAGTTATCCGGACGGAGATACTCTGGCACAAAGGTTGATGGAAGCAAAAATTCGAAACGAAAAAGTCCCGAGGAGTACCTAACAACATGCAACACTTTCGCCTCAATAGGCTATTTAACTCCGTTTCAGGCAGGGCCCTCGATGTCGCTGTTGACCACGGGTTTTTTGGCGAGGCATCGTTCATCTCGGGCATCGAGGACATGGATGCAGTGATTGCGACCCTTGTTCGGGCGAACCCGGATGCGGTACAGCTGACTCTTGGGCAAGCAAGAATTCTTCAGAGTGTGCCCGGCAAACATAAGCCAGCACTGGTTCTCCGCACCGATGTGGCGAACGTGTACGGCAACCCTCTCGACGAGCATTTGTTCAGCCACCACCTTCCTAATGCAATCGAAGAGGCGGTTCGGCTCGACGCGGTTGCTGTGTGTGTAAATCTCATCCATTTGCCTGGCCGCCCAGAAATCCGGGAGGCCAACATCCGATCGATTATGTCCCTGCGAGAGCAGGCCTCGCGTTTCGGTATGCCTCTCATGATTGAGCCTTTGGTCATGCAAGACAACGTGAAGGCGGGTGGCGGATACATGGTTGATGGAGACACCAGCAAGATTGTCACACTGGTGCGCCAGGCAAAAGAGCTGGGTGCTGACCTCATCAAGGCAGACCCCACCGATAACGTCGCGGATTACTCCAGGGTCATCACCGTCGCAGGGGATGTCCCAGTGCTAGTGCGTGGTGGCGGACGGGTCGACGACCGCACGCTCCTCGAGCGCACCGTCGCGGTGCTAGACCAAGGGGCTAGCGGAATTGTCTACGGGAGAAACATCATTCAGCATCCCAAGCCTGCCGGCATCACCGCCGCGCTGATGGCGGTGCTCCACAACGGGGCGAGTGTGGCTGAAGCGCTTCAGATAGTCAAAGAGAGCTCCGTTTGAGTGACAAGATTGTCAACGTAGCGATCATTGGCGCCGGCCTTATGGGGCGTGAGGTCGCTGCTGCAATCCAACGTTGGCCTGCTCTGATTGACCATCCGGTCCGCCCGCGATTGACCGCTGTATGCGACATTGACATCTCGGTGCTGAGCTGGTTCGATGAAATTGATACCGTCACGAAAAAGGTGGTGGACTATCACGATCTGCTCACCGACCCTTCGATTGACGTCATCTATGTCGCCGTACGCCATGACCTCCACGAGCGCATTTACTCTGACGTCATCGCAGCAGGTAAGAGCCTGCTGGCAGAGAAGCCTTTCGGCATCGACGAGCAAGCGGCCGCCTCGATTCTTGCTACCGTCGAGCAGCACCCGGAGAGCTTTGTGCGGTGTTCCAGTGAAATGCCCTTCTTCCCGGGTGCCCAGTTGGCCATCAACTACGTGATGAGCGGAGCACTGGGCACAATCGTTGAGGCCCGCAACAGCTTCCTCCACGCTAGCGACCTTGACAGAACGAAACCCATCGGGTGGAAGCGGCAGAACGAGTTTTGCGGCGAGGCAGGCGTACTGAACGATCTTGGAATGCACACCTGGCATGTGCCCCTGCGATTGGGATGGGCACCAGAGAGTGTGTACGGAGTCTTCCAGAACATCGTGACGGAGCGCCCTGGCGCCGAAAGCGCGCTGGTCGAGTGCAACACATGGGACAACGTCACGCTGCATAGCTGGGCCCACCATGAGGGCGTTCGATTTCCGCTCACCACCGAGACCAAACGCATCGATCCTGGCCACAAGAACACGTGGGTGTTCGAGGCGATTGGTTTAGATGGTGCGGTACGGTTCAGCACTAAGAATCCCAAGTTGGTGGAGATTTTTTCCGTAATTGACACGCCGGGCCACGGCCGTGAGCAGGCATGGCAGCAAATTGATTCGGGCAGCCAATCAGTGTGGCCAACAGTCACGGGGCCAAACTTTGAGTTTGGGTTTTCGGACTCAATATTGCAGATGTGGGCTTCCTATCTGGCCGAGAGGGAAGGGTTGCTCGGTGACCGGTTCGGGTGTGTCACCCCGCAAGAAGCGGTTGCTACGCATTCGATCTATCGCGCGGGGGTTGACTCGTCGGCGCGGGCAACAATAATGAAACCTCGGTTACTGTGACGACGTGCCAGTGTCGTGTTGCTTCCTGTTAGTGGATGCCAAAAAGCACCCTTCCACGCTTTAACAGCGCATTTGTCTTTGTCCACCAGGGCGGCGAAGGCTTTTTCGGGTAGGGCTCTCGAGGGGGCGGCACTGCGTTCTCCCGCGACAGGGACACCCCCCTGACCGGCACTGCCAACGATGAAGTGAAAGAAGGATGCATGTTCTGCGGAGTTGGGTTTCCCCTCTTCGCACCCGAGGCCTAAAAAGGGTTAGAGTCTGAGGCAGAGGAAAGGCTTGGCTCTTTTGGCATCGTTTAACTCCGTGTGAGTGCGAAATTTTGTTGTCCTTGAGCATTAATCTGTCGAAGGCAGAAAGTTAGACGACAGGCAACACATCAGAATTATTTCATCCAGCTAAGCGGTCAGGAGCGCATAATGGAAGAAAATAACCTCAAAATTGGTGTAGTCGGAGCGGGGGTGATGGGCTCTGGTCACGTCGAGTACCTTTCGCAAGAGATTCCTGGTGTCTCGGTAGTAGCGCTAGCGGAGCCCGACGAGAGTATGAGGGAAGCCGTCCTGGATCGCTGGAATTTAAAGTGCCGAGGGTTTGCTTCCCTTGTGGGGATGCTGGATGAAGTTGACCTGGATGGCGTGGTGATTGCCTCTCCTGATCGTTTTCACGCCGAGAGCATTAGGTTGTGTTTGTCTCGACACCTCCCCGCCCTCTGCGAAAAGCCATTGGCCCAGTCGTTGGAAGATGGCGAAGAGCTTTTCGAGCTGGCACAGCAATCGCTGAAAGACGTAGGTCGCCCGCTCGTTCATTTGGGGTTCATGAGGCGATTTGATCCCCCATTTATCGAAGTCAAAAGACTGATCGACTCGGGGGAATTAGGTGCAGTCCTCTATGTGAATGCCTCCACTCGCAATGTTTCCTCTCCGGGCATCACAAGCGAGGAGCTCCTGACCAACATCGCGATACACGAGGTAGACACGTTGCGTTGGCTTCTCTCAGATGAGTGGTCGGACCTCACGGTCCTGAAGGGACGATCCGCCTCAGCGGCACCTGAGGGTCTCCAGGATCCCATTGTTCTCACTGGTTCCACCATGAACGGTGTGGTCATTGTTGCCGATATTTTTGCTAACAACTCCTATGGATACGACGTTCGGTGCGAACTGACTTTTGAGAAAGGCGTTGTGAGGGTTGGAATTTGGGGCGACGTCACTGTCGTGAAAAACCATGAGCATCCCGCGCACCCTTCGTTCGCGCTTGGAGAAAATTGGATTGCCCGTTTTCGCCAGGCTTATGTCAGCGAGCTTCTGGAATGGACGGGAACACTCAGAGGCGAAGCGTCATCAAGTTTGGCGACAGTTGAGGATGGGCTTCGCGCGCTCCAGGTGTTGGACTGGGTCCGGTAAGGAAGCATCGCCCCTAAGGCCAAGGGGTGGAACCGAGTTGGCGACAAATTTCCTCTGCCACTTCAAGATTGGCAATAATCTCTTCGTGAGTATGTATCGGTGACTCTCTAAATCCTTGCTCGACGTAGTAGGCAAACCACTCGGCTTGGTAGTAAAGACCAGAGTGGCCCTTCACCGGCGTGCCATCAGCCCAACTCGTGCCGGTTTGGTAAAGTTCCTTATCCGAAAGTTGGAGAGTAGTGGGAACAAAAAACGGGTGTTCCAGCGTCAGTGCCAATTTTCCGCCCGATACTGTTGCCTGACAAGGGAAGCTGGCTACTCCGGAAATCACTAGAGTCGCCTCCGCGCCAGAACCGTATTCCAGGCGCACGAGTGATGCCTCATCGAGTCCGCTGGGGGTGCAGGTTCCGGATGCTGTTATCGAAGTGGGCTTTCCAAACACTTCGTAGGCCAAAGCAATTGGGTAAATCCCCATGTCGTAGGTGATTCCGCCTGTTCCGCGTTCCCAAAGCCGTTGAACCGCACGGTTATCCATGGCAAAACTAGCGATCATGCTTTCGGGGCGCCCAAAGTCTTCGGAATCGAGAATCTGTCTCATCACGCTCGCCTGGGGGAGGTAACGGGTCCACATGGCCTCGGTGAGGAAAAGCCCATTTTCTCGCGCCAACTCGAGGGTTTCGCGGCCCCTACTGGGGGAATAATGGAGCGGTTTTTCCACCAGGACATGTTTGCCAGCGCGGAGAGCTGCGTCCGCTAGGTCCAGGTGGCCCCCGATGTGGTTTGAAATGTAAACGGCGTCGATGGTGTCTGAGGCGAACATCTCGTCGTAGGAACCATAAATGTTTCCAATCGCGTGCTCTTTTGCAAAGGAGCTTGCTCGGTCTAAGGATCGCGAGGCCACCGCGGTGATAGATTGAGTTCCATAGGTGTTTACTGCCGCTGTGAACATACCGGCGATTTCTCCAGGCGCCGCGATCCCCCAGTTGAGAGGCTTAGTTTCTTTACCGGGCAAAGGCGTTGGCTTGGGGAAGTTCACCTCCCAAGTTTACTACACCGAGAAAATCCGGCTGCCCGCGTGTGGCGAGTAGTCAGAATTCGAAGCACCCTCTGAGTTTCTGGCCTAAAAATGGCGAGAGGGTGGGTCCCGTTCGTGGGATTCGATAACTAGGGAACGTAATACTTCGCTACCATGTGCTCACCCAAGACGTAAGAAGAATGAGGCGGAAATGCCGAAGGTAATTGGTGTTGATTCCTCGACACAGAGCTGCAAAGTCATTGTTGTTGACGTCGCCTCTGGCGACATCCTTTCCGAAGCTACGACACCGCATCCCGAGGGCACAGAAATTGACCCAGAGCTCTGGTGGGTAGCCCTTCAACAATCGCTCGAACAGGTGGACGCCTCCGATGTCGAAGCGATTTCCATTGGGGCTCAGCAACACGGGCTTGTTGCATTGGACGCCTCGGGCGAGGTCCTGAGGCCCGCGCTGCTCTGGAACGATACGCGTTCTGCGCCACAGGCTGAGAGTATTGTCGCTAAATTTGGGCCTGCGAATGTTGCTGAACGGACCGGATCGGTGCCCGTGGCTTCTTTCACCTCTACGAAGCTCGCCTGGATGCGTCAGCATGAGCCAGAACTCGCCGCACGAGTTGCGGCTGTAGCGCTTCCCCATGATTGGCTGACGTGGCGGCTTCGAGGGTACGGCCCTCTGGGGGGATCTCGGCTTGGACCTCAACTGGACGAGCTGGTAACCGATCGCTCGGACGCGAGCGGCACTGGATACTTTTCGCCCCTCACCAACTCGTACGACGATGAAATTCTTGACTTTGTTCTCGGCCATCGTCCGGCGCTTCCCCAGGTCCTCGGTGCTGCTGACGTTGCGGGGACAACCGAGGATGGCTGGATCGTGGGTCCAGGCGGCGGGGATAACGCGATGGCAGCGCTCGGGCTTGGAACCCAGGTGGGGGATGTGGTGATGTCGCTGGGTACGAGTGGGACTCTGTTTGCTGTCACTTCGAAGCCTTCCCATGACGCCACTGGAACCGTGGCTGGTTTTGCGGACGCGGCGGGGGCGTTCCTTCCCCTCGTTGCTACGTTGAATGCTTCTCGAACCTTCGATTCGGTCCGCCAACTTCTCGGGTTTTCGTGGGATCAATTTTCCCGCGCAGTCCAGAGCGCGGCTCCTGGAGCGGGAGGCCTGACGCTTCTTCCCTTTTTTGATGGGGAAAGAATGCCTAACCTTCCCAATGCGACCGGTTTGCTCGGCGGCATATCCCGGTTGAGCCTGACTCCTGAGAATATGGCACGGTCCGTCGTTGAAGCGGTGGTTTCGAACCTTACCCGCGGTCTTGAAGCCATCGTGGAAGAGACGGAAGGACTCACGCGGCTAATACTCATCGGAGGCGGCGCTCAGAACGCAGGTGTCCAGCAGGTGGTGAATGAGACTCTGTCCCTGCCTGTTGTAGTTCCCAATCCCGGGGAGTACGTGGCTTTTGGGGCGGCTAAACAAGCGGCATGGGCCTTGACCGGAAAACGCCCGGGGTGGGAGTCTCAGGCTCGCGCGCTAGCACCCGGAAACACTGATTTTGCCGCCCGGTACCAGTTCGATGACCTGTTACAAAAATATGAGAAAGGGATCAACTAAGCCGGCACCCTGCCCATATGCGTCACGCCGAGCTAGGAGGCAATCCGAAGGAACTGGAGCTCAGAGCCTTTCCCCTCAACCAGAGGCGACAGTTGTTCGTTGAATACTTTCCCTTCAGCCCCTTCTAGGTGTTGTTGGAACGCCTGTCCGTTCTGATATCGCTCAATAATGACGAACGCCTGGCTGTCATCGCGTTCCGTGTAAATTTCAAAGAAAATGTTTCCAGGCTCGTTTCGGACGACTTCTCCGTACGCCCCAATAAGCCTTGCGACTGTCGAATCCTGCCCGTCCGCAGCTCGAAACGTCGCAATCAGGGTTACGGGTTCAGTCTCTTCTGACATCTAGGTCCTCCTGCTGTGTCCATCACTCAGTGCGAGAGATAGCGGCATGTTCTTTTCTCAGGCAAGCGGTGTCAGGCGAGCCCCAGCGCCTTGTTGAGCGCTTGATGCATTACTTCGGCATCGAGCGTCTCTCCCGTCCAAAGGCGGGCATTGACGAGAGCCTGGTTGACGAGCATGCCAATCCCTGTGAGTGAAATGCAGCCGGCTTCTTCTGCCGCGTGAAGCCACTTGGTCTTCGGCGGATTGGGCACCACATCCGCGACAATCGAGCCGGGGCGGAAACTTGAAAAGTCGACATCGAGAGTTTCCTCGTGGTGTGGGTAAAAGCCCAGAGAGGTCGCATTGACAACAAGAGAGCTGTCATCAGGAATGGAGAACCCGGGCGTCCATGGAGCAAACGAGCAATCAGCTTCAGTGCGAGAATCAACCTGCTGGGCCAGTTTCTCACCCCGCTCTGGCGACCGATTGACAATCGTGATTTTGTGCGCACCGGCGAGAGCTAATTCGATGGCAATCGCCCGCGCCGCACCACCTGCTCCAAAGATTACGGTTCGGGCATCCTTGGGGTCTCGGACTTTTCTGAGAGCCTCGACAAAGCCTTTGCCATCCGTGTTTTCTCCCACGAGCCGTCCATTTTTGATGACAACGGTGTTCACTGCCCCGATGAGTTGTGCGCTGGGGGCAAGCTCATCGAGGTACTCCAGAATTGCCTCTTTGTGCGGCAGGGAGCAGTTAAATCCCAACCATCCCATCGCAATTGCCCCGGACACTGCTTCGGAAAGTTTTTCGGGAACGACTTCGCAATTGATGTATCGCACGTCGAGATTGCTTGCGGCGTACCCTGCCTCCATGACGGCTACCGTGGGGTTTTCAGCTGCTGATTGGGAGAAAGATCCGGTCAGTTCGCTGAGAAAACTAGTCATTCACCGAGTGTAGCCCCAGCCACATCACTTTTTTGCTGGCGCCGGGGGCCTCTCAGGGTGGCTCCTCACCGGTAGTTCTTGACCTCACGAGTGGCCTCAATAAAGCGAAGCATCTTCTCCCTACGCAATCTGAGAAGACTTACCTCTGCGTCACGAGGGAAAGTGACGAGGGAGTGTTCCGGTCTACGGGGGTTAGAAGTCTTCCCTGCTCCGAGAAGTGCGGCACCGGTAACGGCCGAATCAGAAGCCTCCACGTTTGCCAACGGCCTGTTTGCGCAATCGGAGAGCAGCTGCGTAAACACCGGACTGGTTGACCCGCCACCGATGAAAGGCAGAGTCTCGGGAATTTTTCCGCCGGTGTCGCTGACCGCCTGCACGGCAAGCGCCACCGCGTGAGCGACACCCTCCAGAACACTTCGCAGCATCATTTTTCGGGTTGTTCCAAGCGAAATTTCGTGCCAGGACCCGCGAAGACTGGGATCCATGAATGGGGTCCGCTCTCCGCAGAGATAGGGAACAAATAGAGGGTCATTGGACGACACTCCTTCAGCAAGAGCTTCATGAGCTTCCTCAAATGAGCTCCCCAAGAGGCCCAACGTGGGTTCCAGAGCAAGACCAGCATTTTGGACCGCGCCAATCCGATACCAGCCGGCACCTTTTGCCCCAACGGTGGCGAAGGTGTGGGTAGCCAAGGAGGGGTCGAGGGTGGGGTCCTTCATCACAGCGACAACCTGGGCGCCGCTGCCTACAGCAACAAATCCCTCACCGGGCAATAACCCCAGGCCCGATAGTGCGCACGCGGTGTCCGCGCCGCCATAGACGCAAGGAATATGCATTCCGGCAAGGGTGATATGCCCAGCGTCCTCGTGGGAGGGGTGAATCTCGGGAAGCAACTCCATCCTGATTCCCGACCACTCGACGGGCAGATCCGACCATTGTCCTTTGGCAACATCGTACAAAAGCGTCCCGGAAGCATCGCTTGGCTCAGTGCCAATTTTTCCGCCTAGGGCTGCCCGCAACCAGTCTTTAGGCTGCAGAATGTGATGAGCTTTTGCCATCACCTCCGGTTCGTACTGATTAAGCCACGCCAGCGTTGTGGCGGCAAAACCCGACACCGCCGCAGACCCGAGCCTCGCCATCTCCGCCGACCCCAGCTCCTCGTTCATGCGTTTTGTCTCAGCCGCCGACCGGGTATCAGCCCACAGGATGGCTGGGCGCAGGGGATTGAGGGACGCATCGGAAACAACAACACCATGCATCTGTCCTGAAAAACCCACTGCTTTCGGAGGGTGTGGGGAGAGTTGAATCGCCCGCTGGGCGACTTCTTCTGCGGCCCTGAGCCATTCCAACGGGTCACTTTCGGCCCAACCAGGGAACGGCGAACTCACAGTGTAAGTTGCGCTGGAGCGCGAAAGAATCGCAGCGTTGTCCGAGACTACGGCTGCTTTAACCGAGCCCGTCCCGAGATCTATTCCCAACGTCGCCACAGCCATTACCTTATCTGCGATGTGCCTTGCTGTGCGTTTTGGAGCAACGACAGGGGTGAATCCCGAACCACGACCCGTTGTCAGCGGGATGTCCGAGAGCCCTGTTTTCTAAAAGATAACAATTCGATTTCGACCTAGTCGGGCGAGCTTGTCTTACCCCCGAGGATGAAGTAGCTTTCGATCCTCAGGGATTCCTGGGAAAACAACAATGGAAGGTATCTCACAGATGAGAACATCGTTCACTAGCCGGTTCAAAAAAAGCCGTCTTATTGCGGGTCTTGCGGCTACAGGCGTAGCCGCTCTGATCCTCTCCGGATGTAGCGCAGCTACCTCCGAAACTCCAGCGACTTCCGGAGAGAGTGGAGAAGCAGCTCAGGAAACTGTCGCTGTCTCACTGATTTTGAAGAACCTGACCAATCCCTTCTTCGTTGCCATGGAGGCAGGAGCAAAGACAAAGGCTGCAGAAATCGGCGTTGATTTGACCGTTGGCTCAGCCAGAGAAGAGGGCGACGACCAGGGCCAGATTGACCTCATTGAGGCAGCAATTGCTCAGGGCCAAGACGGAATCCTTATCACCCCCATGTCGACAAACGTGAACGCAGCGATCACGAAAGCCCGCGAAGCCGGTCTCTTCGTTATCGCACTGGACTCTCCCACCGAACCTGCAGACATTGTCAGCTCGACTTTCGCAACTGACAACTGTCTCGCCGGTGAAGCTATCGGTCAGTGGGTAGCGGGCAAGCTTGATGGTGATAAAGCCGTCATTGCGCAGCTCGTAATCTTCGATGACCGCGTCGTTCCCGTGGACTTTTGCCGCGCAAATGGCTTCCTCATGGGGATGGGTATTGACGTTCCTGTTCTCGAGGAAATGGACAGCGCTGCAAAGTCGGGAAGTTACACCACAGGTGCCGGTGGCGAATATGAAATCGTCTGCCTCGAAGCAACGGGTGCCAGTGAAGAAGGCGGCCGTAGCGGTATCGAACGGTGTCTCGCGGCAAACCCTGACATCAACGTGGTTTACACGATTAATGAGCCCACTGCTTTCGGAGCTAACGTAGCCCTTGAGGCCGCCGGGAAGGTACTCGGGGAGGACGTTTTCGTTGTCTCCGTTGATGGTGGACTCGCCGGAGTTGAAGCAGTCAAGGCTGGTCAAATTCAGGCTACTTCTCAGCAGTACCCGCTGAGAATGGCTTCGCTGGGTATCCAGGCCATTTTCGACATCGCTAATGGTGGACCACCTCCTGCTAACACCTCGGCAAACGGGTTGTTCTTCGACACAGGCGTAGCACTGTGTACCGATGACCCGCAGGATTCAGTTATCGCGGCCCCGCAGGAGACCTCCGCGTACTGCATCGAAAACGCCTGGGGATAATCTCTCCGTAAGGCACGTAGAGATGTTGGAGGGCCAGATTCTGGCCCTCCAACATCTCTCTTAACGCCAAGGCTGTGGGCAATGCGGCATTGTCCGCGGGTAACGGGCTGAGTGGTTTATGATTCCAGGGACTTTATATTTCTATGGGGGTAAGTAGAGTGAGCGAGAAAGCTTCTAGCGAAGATGCTGTAGGCAAAGAGTTTGAAGTTGAACGGACCGTTCTGCGTCGGATCCAAATGACGCTCCACCGCTATCCCTGGTTGAGCTCACTTGTCGTCCTTATTGCGGTCCTGATTTCCTTTGGACTCATCAATGAACGGTTCCTCCTGCCCTCGACCATCTCCTTGATGGTTCAGCAGACCGTTATCGTTGGCACCCTCGCGATAGCACAGGCACTTATCATTCTCACGGCAGGAATTGACCTTTCTATTGGGTCCATCATGATTTTCGGGCAGATGGTGATGGCCAACCTGGCGGTCTTTGTTGTCGCATCGAACGTCTTACCCATTGCTGGACAAAATCCATACCTCGCAATCTTCTTGGGGATTTTGGCCGCCACAGTGGCCGGCGCGGTTAACGGCTTCCTGATTGTTCGATTTGGGTTACCGCCCTTCATTGTCACCTTGGGGACATGGAGTGTGTTTATGGGCCTGACTCTTATCCTCTTCAAGTCCCGCACTATCCAGGGTCCGGAGATGCCAGACGTCATGCTTATCTTGGGCGAGGGGTTCGCTGTGGGTCCCTTCTTTGTGACCTTTGGCTTGATCGTGATGTTCGCCCTGTACTTCGGCGTAGCGTGGGTGCTGAGAAACACTGCGTGGGGTGTGCACGTTTATGCCGTGGGTGATGATCCAGTCGCCGCGAAATTGAGTGGGATCAATGCCAGCCGAGTACTCTTCAGCGTGTACCTCGTAGCCGGTCTGATTATGGGTATTGCTGCATTTGTCACCATTGGACGCGTCGGTTCGGCCTCTCCCAACGTCGACCCGATGTTGAATCTGCAGTCGATTACTGCCGTTGTGATTGGTGGAATATCTTTGTTTGGGGGACGCGGAGCGGTTGTGGGTGCTCTTCTCGGCGCAATGATCGTTGTTGCTGTCGAAATGGGATTGTCCCTCGCGGGAGTAGATCAGGCCTACCGGACGGCTGCGATTGGAATTTTGGTGATTGTCGCTGTCGGTGTTGATCAGTGGATTAGAAAGGTGAAGTTATGACTGAGCCCATTGTCAAGGCCCGCGGCCTAGTCAAGCGTTTTGGGAGCGTTACCGCCCTGAACGGAGCGGACTTTGATTTGTTCCGCGGGGAAGTTCTGGCTGTCATTGGCGACAATGGTGCGGGTAAATCAAGCCTGATCAAGTGTTTTGCGGGGGCTCACGTCGCAGACGATGGGACGATGTGGGTCAACGGCAAAGAGGTAGCGTTCCGTAGCACGCAGGAAGCGCGAGAGCAGGGAATAGAGACAGTCTTTCAAACCCTTGCTGTCGCCCCGGCTCTCGACATCGCATCCAACTTGTTTCTGGGCAGAGAGGTCAGAAAGAAGGGGTTCATGGGAACCGTCTTTCGTCAGCTCGACAAGAAAGGTATGCGCCGACAGGCGACGGAGCAACTTGAGAGCTTGGGTATCAATACTCTTCAAGACATTACTCAAGCCGTGGAGACCCTCTCTGGCGGTCAGCGCCAGGCTGTTTCTGTCGCTCGCGCCGCTGCCTTTGGAAGCCAGGTAATCATTCTCGACGAGCCAACTGCCGCTCTTGGTGTTCGCGAATCGGGGAAGGTCCTTGACTTGATCAAAGACCTCAAGAATCGCGGGCTGACGGTTGTGTTGATTTCGCACAACATGCCCCAGGTTTATGAGGTTGCTGACCGCATCCACGTGCAGAGGCTCGGCAAGCGGGCTGCAGTGGTCACCCCCAAATCCGCGTCGATGACTGACTCAGTGGGGCTGATGACAGGGGCGATTGACATTCCTGATGGCGAGCAGCAACTCTCACCCGTTTAGGTGGATGTTGAATCGTAGTCAAAGCGGCTCGTAACAGCGCCAGACAGACAGCCAGCCGACCACTATCGGTTTCGGATGCGGTCGAGAAGACCGCATCCTTGCGGAAGCTGGGGGATGAGGAGAGCCTGCAGAAGGTGGTAGGCATCGGGCTTTCCCTTTGAAATTGTTGAAGAGGGCGCTCCCTCGGCACTTAATTGGTGGTGCCAACTGCCTTTTTCTGCGTCCAAGAACATCTGGGTGAGATGAGCGGTCCAGTCTGAAACATCACTCTTGGCCGTTGCCGAGAGGTTGCTCTGGCCCATTTGCGCGGCAGCGCTAATGGCTTCTGCGACGACCCACACCATCCGCTCGCCCACGACTGTTTGGGCATCCCAATCCAGGGTGTACACGAAGCCCTCGTTGTCGTCGGCAGCCCAGCCCACATCTTTGGCTTTTTCGTACAGTCTCGTTGCGGCTTCGGGAATCCACTCAACCCCACTTATCCCGCTGTGGTGCAACTCAAGGAGGAGGCGTGACCATTCGAACAGGTGCCCAATGGTGACTCCGTAGGGTCGGAATTCATGAGCGGGTGTTTGTACATTGAAGTCGCGGTCTTGGCCACCATGGGAATCAAAATGCTCCGGCATCATCCAGTCCATCGAGCGAGCCTGCGTGTTGACCATGAACTCACTTATTTCCAGTGCTCGTTCCATGAGAGAGCTATCGGCCATGGCTTTGCTCGCAGCAATCAACGCTTCCACGGCGTGCATGTTCGCATTGGCGCCAAGATAAGGCTCCGCACTGGAGAAGTCTTCGTTGAAAGAGTTCGCAAATATGCCGAGGTCCTTTCTCCAAAAGCGGTCAAACAGAACCTCTAGCGCCTGCTCAGCCACTCTGTCTGCGCCGATAACACCAATGGAATGAGCGGTGGATGCGGCTAGAAGGACAAACGACGTGTCGTAGGCGCTCTTTACTTCAACGCCCCCATGTCCGAGAGGAACACTCCTAAATCCGCCATTCTTCGCGTCGAAAAAATCTTCTGCCAATGATTCCACTCCACGGGAGGCGAGTTCGTTGCAGCCCTCTAATCCGAGCTCGCTCGCGATGGAGAAACTAAAGGTCATGCGCGCTGTGATCAATACGGAAGGTGAGAAAGAGGCGTCGACGATACCGTTGGAGTCTAAGTGTCCAAACCCGATGGTTGCGTAGGCCGAATTTCTTGCAAAGTCAATGAGTCTTTCGACATCGTGAAGCTCTAGTGTCTTGCGTGATTCCTGCATCCGGATCACACTGCCCCTTTTTGAGCGATGAAGCAACTGTAAGGAGTTCTCTCGAGGCACTGAACAATCAGCGCGCATTCCCTGGCCCTGGTGTAGAAGTCGAGCCTGGGAATGAGTTCAAATGCAAGAGGCGCGGAATGTTCCCTCGACGCCACCTCGAGGACTGCGTCCTGGGTAGGTGTCGAAGGCGATTTATCATCTGATTGCATTCTGGACAGTGGCTTTTCGATAAATGAGTCCAGAGGGAAAACTCCGAACACCGCTTCAACTGCGCGCACGATCCCAATTTCACCCAAGTGGATGACTTGGGCGCCAGCGCTGTGACTGGGATAATTTCTGTCTACGAGAGCAATTTTCTCCCCATGACCCAGGTCGTCGAGTGCCTTCAGAAGTGATCCCGTCAACACTGGATCAATGTTCTTCAACATTGGTTCCCCTCTACATTCGCGCCCATAAACTGGGTTCTTGTCAAGATGAGAGCGCCTTGTGCGCCAGGACTCACGATAGCAAGGTCGCGCCCTGCGGGACTACCCCCCCGGCGCTGTCGGCCGGAGGGATCAAGCGCTAGTGAGGACTCGCGCGCGGTCACAGTTGTTGACACCCCACCTGCTTCCACTCTCGCCCCAGCCCGCCTTGAGGCCGAAAACTCACCGGACCAGCGGTCTTCAGCTTCGACATTTTGTGGTCCAGTTTCTGACAATGAGAGCGGTTAGTCTGGAAGAACAAACATGAGCTAAGGAGCTTTTATGGCAGCACCACTTCGGGTTGGCCTCATCGGGTCGGGACGCATTGGTCAGGTGCACGCTACGAGCGTTCAGAACCACCCCGCCACAGTTCTTCATCGGGTTGCCGACGTTTTTCACGAAAGCGCTAAAGAAACGGCAGAGCGCTTCGGCTGTGAAGCCTCCGCGAATCCTGATGACCTGTTTAACGCAGGCGACATCGACCTCATCATCATCGCGTCCCCCACCTCCACCCACGTTGACCTCATCGAGAAGGCAATCGACGCGGGCATTCCAGTACTGTGTGAAAAGCCGATTGATCTGGACATCACCAACGTCAATCAACTCCGCGAGAAGGCCAACCACACGGACGTCCCTATCGGCTTGGGGTTCAACCGTCGCTTTGACCCGCACTTCGCGTCTGTGAAAGCTCGAGTCGACGCCGGCGACATCGGCACCCTTGAGCAGCTCATCATCACCAGTCGTGACCCAGCTCCCGCCTCCACCGAATACCTCGCCGTTTCCGGGGGAATCTTCCGGGACATGACCATTCACGACTTTGATATGGCGCGGTATTTTGTCCCCAAGATTGTGTCGGTCACTGCCCAAGGGTTCAATCAGTTTTCTGAGGAAATCAAGGAGCTTGGGGACTACGACTCCGCGGCCGTGATGTTGCGGGGGAGCAACGACGAACTCATCCTCATCAGCAACTCGCGCCACGCCGCACATGGTTTTGATCAGCGCCTTGAAGCCTTTGGCGCCGCGGGGATGCTGCGGGTGGAGAACGTTACCGACACCAACGTTTTCCACTACACCGCACACCAGGTCGAGGCCAAGGAGCCATATCAAAACTTCTTCTTACAGCGCTACATGGCGTCGTACCTCAATGAGTTGGATGAGTTCCTGAAGAAAATCAAGGGGGAGAAGTCCCACTCCCCCACTTTCGAAGACGGCCGGATGGCCCTCATGTTAGCGAACGCCGCCACCGCGTCCGCGGCATCGGGAACAACGATTTCTTTAGCGGTCTGACGATAATAATTTGTTAATACAAACTAGACTGACTAGAAAGCTAACACTGGAGTAAGAAGCAATGGCCATCGACCACGAGCATCTCGACGTGCTCACCATGGGTCGCGTCGGCGTTGATCTTTATCCCCTGCAACACGGGGTGGGGCTCGAAGACGTCACCAGCTTTGGGAAATTCTTGGGTGGCAGTCCTACCAACGTTGCCGTGTCCGCGGCGCGCTATGGTCACTCCTCCGCCGTGATTACCCGGACCGGGGCGGACCCCCTCGGTCTTTTTATTCGCAACGAACTCGAGCGGCTCGGTGTGAGTGCTCGGTACGCCACCGAAATTGCGGGGATGAAAACACCCATCGTGTTGTGCGAAATATTTCCTCCCGACCACTTCCCTCTCTACTTTTACCGCGACCCCGTAGCCCCCGACCTGCTCATCGAAGCCGACGATCTTGAGGAGCGCGCCATCAAAGGCGCAGCAATCTTGTGGGCGACGGTGACGGGCTTGACCCGGGAACCGAGTCGCTCCGCCCACCTACGGGCTTTAGAAACCCGAGCAAAAAAATCTCACACCGTTCTCGACCTGGACTATCGGGCCGAATTGTGGGATTCCCCCGAGGAAGCCAACAAACACGTGGGTGAGGCCCTCCAGCACGTCACCATCGCTATCGGAAACACGGAAGAATGCGACATTGCGGTGGGGGAAACAAACCCTGACAGAGCTGCTGATGCGCTTCTCGAGCGGGGCGTAGAAATTGCGGTAGTGAAGCAAGGCCCGAAAGGCGTTCTCGCAAAGTCATCGGAGCACCGGTATGAGGTGACACCCTTCGCCATTGACGTTGTCAACGGCCTTGGCGCCGGGGACGCTTTCGGTGGAGCCTTCTGCCACGGGCTCCTCTCTGGGTGGGACCTGGAAAGAATCCTACAATTCTCCAACGCCGCGGGAGCCATTGTTGCCGGCCGTTTGGAATGTTCAACGGCGATGCCTTTTGAAGAAGAAGTTCTGACAGCATTGGAGAAAAAGAATGCCTAACCTAGATTTTCACGCGCTCAGGAATACCCGCGCAACGAACCCCGGGGCGGTCCAGACAGCGCTTTCCCAGCGTTCGAAGCGTGAGCTACTGGGTGATGACGGAAAACTCATGCTGGTGGCAGCCGACCACCCTGCCCGAGCAGCACTGGGGATCGGCGGAGAAGCAATGGCCATGGCAGACCGTGAGGACCTTCTGAACCGACTGGCGATTGCTCTGGAAAACCCCGGAGTTGATGGGGTCCTTGCCACACCAGACATCATCGATGATTTAGCTCTCCTGGGTTTGCTTGAAAACAAAATTGTGGTCGGCTCCATGAACCGCGGTGGCCTTCGAGGAGCCGTCTTTGAAATGGACGATCGCTTTGGCGCGTACTCGGTAGATTCCATCGTTAAAGCTGGGCTAGATTTTGCGAAAACTCTGACTCGCATTAACTTCCAAGATGCCGGAACCGCAGAAACACTGCTGGCCACCGCTCGCGCCGTTGATGATGCGGTTGCCGCCAGGCTCCCCATTATGGTGGAGCCTTTCATCAGTGAACGGGTCGAAGGAAAGATTGAAAATAATCTTTCCGTGGAGGCTGTCATCCAGTCGGTCGCCATTGTCGCCGGTCTTGGCGGTTCAAGCGCCTACACCTGGTTAAAAATCCCCTACATCGCCGAAATGGAGAGGGTGATGAAATCGACCACCCTGCCCACTCTGATTCTCGGGGGAGACCGGATTGGGGACATTCAATCCCTCTTTGCTGATTGGACCAAAGCTCTCGTAATCCCCGGAGTCAGAGGGCTCGTGGTGGGTCGAAGCCTCTTGTATCCTGCGACCGGAAACACCGAAGAAGCTACCGCACGAGCCGTAAAAATCGTCCACGGACCCTAAGTCCACCAGGAAGAGGACCAGCCCATGACCCAACCCGTAATTAATCACTATGTCGGTGGCAAAGAATTTGTTGGCGAGTCTGAAAGGTTCGCCGACGTTTTTGACCCCGCGCGCGGGGTCGCAACAAAATTGGTGCGTCTTGCAACAGCTACCGACCTCGACGCGGCCGTCGAAGTGGCACACACAGCTTTTTCCAGCTGGTCCGTAATGTCACTGACAAAACGCGTCACGATCGTCTTCAAGTTTCGTGAACTTCTGCAAGCTCGCAAACACGAGCTTGCAGAAATCATCACGGAAGAACACGGCAAGGTGCTCTCCGACGCGTTGGGTGAAATCACCCGCGGACAAGAGGTAGTCGAGTTTGCCTGCGGACTCCCCCACCTCCTGAAAGGCGATTTCTCGCTGAATGCTTCGACCAATGTTGACGTCTATTCCCTGAAGCAACCCCTCGGTGTTGTGGGAATCATCAGCCCCTTCAACTTTCCTGTCATGGTGCCGATGTGGTTTTTTCCCGTCGCAATTGCTGCGGGAAACACCGTGGTGTTGAAACCGAGCGAAAAAGACCCCTCCGCCTCACTGTGGATTGCTGACCTTTGGAAAGAAGCGGGGCTTCCCGACGGCGTGTTCAACGTGGTCCACGGAGATAAAGTCTCCGTCGACGCCATGTTGGAGAACCCCCACGTGCAGTCCATCTCTTTCGTTGGCTCCACCCCCATCGCGCAGTATGTCTACGAAAAGGGTGCCGCGAACGGTAAACGGGTTCAAGCCCTTGGGGGCGCCAAGAACCACATGCTCGTCCTACCTGACGCCGACATCGAACTGGCAGCGGAGTCCGCTGTGAATGCGGGTTTTGGTTCCGCGGGTGAGCGGTGCATGGCAATTTCCGTCGTCGTTGCCGTCGACCCCATCGGGGACGCACTGGTCTCGGCCATCACACACAAAATGGCGGAAATTCGCGTAGGTGATGGCAAAAAATCCTCTGACATGGGTCCTTTGGTTACGCAAGCCCACCGCGACAAGGTTGCGTCCTACCTCGATATCGCCGAAAAAGATGGTGCAAAAATCGTGGCTGATGGGCGAAAAGTTGTGCCCGATGGCGATGCCGCGGGGTTCTGGTTGGGACCCACTCTGATTGATCATGTGCCTACCAGCTCACAGGTGTATCAAGAGGAAATCTTTGGTCCCGTCCTTGCTGTTGTTCGGGTGAAGTCCTATGAAGAGGGTGTGGCCCTGATCAACGAGGGTGCCTTCGGAAATGGCACCGCAATTTTCACGAACGACGGCGGTGCCGCGCGGAAGTTTGTGACCGACATCCAGGTCGGGATGGTGGGAGTGAATGTCCCCATACCCGTTCCCATGGCGTACTTCTCGTTCGGTGGATGGAAGCAGTCTCTCTTTGGTGATTCCCGTGCTCATGGGGAAGAGGGTTTTCGATTCTTTACCCGCCAAAAAGTGGTGACCTCACGGTGGTCCGACCCCAACCACGGTGGATTGAATCTTGGCTTTCCTCAGGGCTAGATAATGGCTCGCGTAGCAATCACGGGGGGAGTACCGGGGTCCTTGGTAACAACATTGCCGAGGAGCTTCGGAGTGCTGGGCATGGTGTTGTGGTCTTGACTCGCAAGGCCACTCTCCACCGAGGCGCCCTGGCCTCTTGCAGTCGTTGACACCTCCGATCTGGACGCCCTCACCGAGGTCGTCCAAAGGCAGGATTTCATTGTCCACACTGCCATCCCCAATGATTTCCAAACCCTGGGCTCCCAGCAGGCTTACGCCGCCGCCCGGGGCTCACCTCCAACGTGACACGGCTCGCCCATCTCCGCGGGGGCAAAAGCTCTCTATATTTCTGCCGATTGGGTGATGGATGGCACACCCCTCGCAGCCTGGACTCAGGTTACTGGTGCCCGGTGAACACTGATGGGTATCTGAACCCACTCGGTGGGCAGGTCTTTTGGGAGCCTGCCCCGGATACCGGGGCAATCTGCCGCATCGGTGGGGTTATTAGCTCTCATCGCCTCAGGCCAGTTTCCTGTGGGAGCAAGATGTAGGATGTTGGATGGATCACTTCCTCCCTCGATTCCCAGAGTTATCAGGGATGGGTCGTTCCTGAACAGAGCCCAGTGATGACTGGAGAACCAGCAGAGAAGGGTGGCCCCGTCGTGGATGTTCCCACCAGCGTCGAATTCTTGCGGTCCGCCGTAGCAGAAACGGTAGCCTCATGACCCAGTGGTTCTACCCCCGAGGCACACTCCGTCGTGGACCGTGGGAAACAGTGGTGGATGCCGAACTGCCGGGTTGGAAGCACACCGGAATGCGCATCGCTGACTCCGCGGACGCCGCACGTTTTGAGATTGCTCCAGACGGCATTGAGCGGGTTATCTACGTTCTGAAAGGTGCCGGCGCCGAAGTGTCGTTCACCCTTGCCGGCTCTGACAAGGCGGAAACGCTGGAGATTAGCGGGCGACAAACCGTATTCCATGGGGCAGTCGATTACCTGTACCTTCCGATCAATACGGGTATTGTGATCCGACCCCATGGTCGCGTCATGGTGGTTGAAGCTGTCGCCACTGTGGCCAAACCTGTTCAGTTGCGGAAAGCAGCTGATGTGCCCCGCCTGCTGCGCGGCGGTGGTCGATCTACCCGCCAAATTCATGACTTTGGCGGCGAAGAACACCTCGATGCAGATCGCATGCTTGCGGTGGAGGTACTGGTTCCGGCCGGAAACTGGTCGGGAATTCCGACGCACAAACACGACACGTACATTCCCGAGATCGAATCAAGCCTCGAAGAGGTGTACTACTTCGAAGTAGCTCCCGACCGGTCTTATTCTCCTGCCGGGGACACACACCCTCTTGCGTATTTCCGGGGGTACAGCTCTGACGAACGCGAATTTGACGAGCTCTTGGAGATTCATTGTGGCGATGTAGTCCTGGTTCCCTACGGTTTCCATGGCCCCGCCGCCGCGATGCCCGGTTACGACCTCTACTTCATGAATGTGATGGCCGGGACTGACCCTGAGCGGACTTGGAAAACCCGAGATGACCCCCAGCATGTGTGGATCAGGGACACGTGGGACGCGGAAGGTCCTGACCCCCGGCTTCCCTACCTGGCCTAATCGCCCTCGAGGAAGCGGGGTCAGTTGCATTGGAACAGCATGTGGCCATGTTGATGGACGAGGCGATCGCTCGGCGCGGTTTAAAGTCCTTTCGGGAACTGCATGCCTGGTCGATCGAGCACCCTGGAGACTTTTGGCATCAGGCTTGGGAGGATCTACGAATAGTTGGAGACCGTGGCTCTCGCGTGTCTGCAGGGTCCGGTTTTATCGATACCCGGTGGTTTCCAGACGCGTCACTCAACATCGTGGAAACCCTCCTCGATGGTCCACCAGATGAGGAAGTCCTAGTGTCGTGGTCGGAGGACCAAGCCCGAGTTTCTCTGACGCGCACCTATTTACGGGATGAAGTTGCCGCCTGTGCCGAGGCGATGAGGGCCGCCGGAATTGTCTCGGGTGACCGCGTTGCTGCGTGGATGCCCAACACAACGGAAACATTAATTTTCGCTCTCGGTGCGCTCTCGCTCGGAGCGGTGGTCAGCACAGCCTCCACAGATTTTGGCCCAGCTGCTTTGGTTGATCGTTTTGAGCAGATTGAACCACGCCTGCTTTTGGTGTCGGAAACTGCGCGGTACGGGGGGAAGACATATGACTTATCGGAAAAAATTGCCGAAGTAGAGGCCGGGCTTCCCTCTCTTCTTGCCACCATCACTGTGGGACCCATCGATGCTCGCATGTCCTGGCGAGAGTGGCTGCTCCCGCATCGCGGGGCAGCTCTTCAGTTCACCCGGCTGGGATTTAGCCACCCAGGCTTCATCTTGTTCTCCAGTGGAACCACCGGGCGACCAAAATGTATTGTTCACTCTGCGGCCGCAGTCCTCCTGAAAGTATTGAGCGAGCAGGGTTACCACCTCGATATTCGCCCGAGGGACCGCGTTCTCTATGCCACCACGTGTGGCTGGATGATGTGGAACTGGTTGCTATGTGGTTTAGGGCGGGGTGCTACCGTCGTGCTTTTCGATGGAAGCGCCATGTATCCCGCACCCGATCGTTTGTGGTCTCTCGCGGAAGAGGAGAAACTCACCTTTTTAGGTGTGTCAGCAGCACTCCTTGATTCTTGGCGCCAGTCGTCTCTTGCCCCTGGGCATAGCCGTGACCTTGGTGCTCTGCGCACTGTTGCGTCGACGGGGTCACCACTTTCCCCCGAATGCTTTGATTGGGTCTCTAGCGCTGTCTCGCCAGATATTTCTGTGTCGTCAATAGCGGGGGGAACAGACCTGTGCGGGTGTTTAGTTCTGGGGGTCGCTGGTGAACCGGTTCCCCGCGGCGAAATTCAGGGGCCATCGTTGGGTCTTGACGTCACCGTGCTTCGCTCGGATGGCACGCTTGCTGACGTGGGTGAGGAAGGTGAACTCGTCTGTAGAACACCGTTCCCCACCGTTCCGTTGAAGTTCTGGGGCGACGAGGATGGCTCCCGTCTTTGGGCAACATATTTTGAGCGTTTCGATGGCATCTGGGCCCACGGTGATTTTGCGCGACGCACTCCCTCTGGTGGTTTTGAGATCTTGGGCCGACTGGACGCCACCCTCAATGTGAAGGGCGTGCGAATAGGAACGGCGGAAATTTATCGCGTTGTTCTTCAGCTCGAGGGCATTGCCGACGCAATTGCAGTGGCAGAACCCGTCGGCACAGACTCTCGAATGGTGCTCTTTGTTGTCACCCGAGACGGGCTCACCAAACAGCTTGAATCACTGATTCGCTCCGCACTGCGCACCCGGGCAAGCCCTCGCCACGTCCCAGAGCTCATCGTTGAAGCACCAGCGGTGCCCCGCACTCGAAGTGGAAAAATGACGGAACTGGCAGTGACCGACATCATTTCTCGCAGAGCTGAGCGGGACACATCAGCGCTAGCAAACCCTCAGTGTCTTGAGTTTTATCGCCAGTGGGCTTTTACCTCACGCCCCTAGCGGGCGCAGGTGCGGTGGTACCGCGGGTGACCAGGCGTGAAGCCACCCGGTCATGTTGAGCCAGCGTCTTGGGGAACTGAATTCGGTGGAGCAATCGTTGCGCCGCAAGTCGCCCCAAATCTGTCAGAGGTTGGGCGATGGACGTCAAATTAATACTACGCAAGGCTCCCAAACTAATCCCGTCATAGCCGATAACGGAGATGTCTTCGGGAACGCGAAGCCCCACCTCTTGAACAGCCGCAATAGCCCCCATTGCGGCAAAGTCATTTGCCACAAAAAATGCTGTCAGCTTGTTGAGGCTCGCTGACTGGGCGGCCGAGAAGCCGGCGGTGTCAGTCAAACCACCCTCCACCACCACAACGTAGTCCTCCAGCCCGTGTCTCGCCATGGCGGCTCGATATCCTGCGGCACGGGCGTGGGACACCGGATTATCTCCACCGCTCAGATGGACGATGTTCCGGTGTCCGATTTCGACGAGATGGTCCACGGCAAGCTGGGCGCCCGCAATGTCGTCGTTGCAGACCATGTCCATCCGGGGTATGGGGATGTCATCCCGTGTCACAGTGACGGTGGGGACTTCGGCCGCGATATCCGCGAGAGTTTCAGCCGAGAGGCGGTGGGAGATGAGAATCAAGCCCTCCACCTGAAACTGCAGCAGTGTCTCAATCTCAGCCTGTTCCATAAGGGGGTCGTTACCCCCGCTTACCAACATCATGCTGAATCCTCCAGCCCGAACCTCGTCGTGAACGACATCAAGGATTTCGGCGAAGACCGGGTTGTGCAGATCCAGCACCAACACCCCAATGGTGCGGCTACGACGCACCACCAAACTCCTGGCGGCCGCGTTTGGCCGGTAGCCCAGCTCGTCCGCTGCTTTTAGAATCCGCGCGCGACTGCCATCGCTCACCTTGGGAGACCCTGACAGCGCAAGGGACACCAAAGATTTGGACATCCCCGCGCGGGACGCCACATCGTGGATGGTCGGACGGGAAGTAGCCATTGTCTTAGCTGACCTTGGCGACCTCGACAGCTCTGCCGCTCCCGATTGATTGTTCACAGGCAATCGCCACGCGCAAACTCTCCAAAGCTGACTCTGGTGGGCACGGGTTCTCTGTTTCTCCCTTGGCGAAGGACACGAAAGCTTGTGTCTCATTCCGGAAAGCGTCACGGAACCTATCCACAAAGCCCTGGTAAGGGTTCTGATTCAGAGCCAGTTCGTTCTCCAGCCCGTGAAGAGGGGTTCGGCTGTTGAGTCCAGCCGAAAGAGAATCTTGGGAGCCAAAAGCCTCCACTCGAACATCGTGGCCTAAAGCACCGTGGCGAGTGCCAGAAATCAGCACCTGAACCCCACTCACCGTCACAATGTTGACCGCGCTCACATCGGCATCATCGAGGTCGGCGTAATCTTGAAATTCCCGCACGGCTTTAGTCGCATACGCCGTTTTTATTTCGCTCCCGGTCATCCACCGAACAAGATCAAAGTCGTGAACGTGCAGGTCTCGGAAAATTCCGCCACTACCGGCCATGAACTCTCGTGTGCTCGGGGTCATGTCGTGGGTTGTCATTGTCAGGGAATACAGCGTCCCCACTTTTCCTGACTGAATTGCCTCCTGCATGCCACGGATGGAGGAATCGAAACGTCGTTGGAAACCAATTTGCAGGTCCGACCCGTGGGCGTTCGCAAGATCAATGGCTTCCTGCGTTACAGCGAGAGTGAGGGCGATGGGCTTCTCACAGAGCACCGGAATCCCGTGAGGTAGCACTCCGCTCAACACTTCGTCGTGAGCGGTCGTTCCGACCGCGACAACAACAGCATCGGCGACCTCATCCATGGCGTTGGCCCAGGGGAGGAGTGTGGCGCCAAAATTCTCTGCAAGGCCTCGGCCTTTGTTTTCATTGTGATTCGTGACGATCACCTCTGTCACGCGTGGGTCTGCCGCGAGATCTTCGACCCGAAGGGCACCCATGCGTCCAGCGCCGATTACCAGTACGCGCATACCTTCTCCTTTGCTAATGGCCCGCCGATGTTGCACCGCCCTCCCTCATTCTGCCATAATAAATGGAACGTTCCAACGAAGGGCTGATAGTGTCAGATTTTCTCTCCCGTGTGGCTTCTGCTCCCATTTCCTGGGGGGTCTGCGAAGTTCCCGGCTGGGGAACCATGCTTCCCAGCTCCCGTGTTTTGAAAGAAATGTCAGGCCTGGGTTTTGCTGCCACAGAGTTAGGTGCTCCTGGCTTCCTGCCAGAGAGTGCTGACAGCGTCACGGCGGAGCTTGGCTCGTATGGAATGACACTTCTCGGCGCATTCACTCCTTTCGTTTTTCACCAAAAGTCCGAGCGAGAGAGTGCGCTCGCGGCTGCGCGCGAAACTGCTCAGTTCCTGCAGCGCGCCGGTGCAACCACACTCATTTCCTCTGTGGTTCAGGACCTGGAGTGGTCCCACCCAGAACCCCTCTCCAGCGATGAGAGGGCTCATATGGCCGAAATGTTTGACCGTGTCGATGATATCTGTCAGGAATTTGGGCTCCAGCAGGTTTTGCACCCTCACGTTCAAACCGTGGTGGAAACAAAAGACGACATTTCCCGGGTGCTCGATGCGTGTGACGTCGGGTTCTGCCTTGACACTGGGCACATGGCTTTTGGCGGCCAAGATCCAGTCGAATTCGCGCGCGATGCTTTTGACCGCGTTGGACACGTTCACCTTAAAGACATTCGACTGGATATGACCGCTGCAGTTCTGAGACGGGAGGTTTCTTTGATGGAAGCAACCCAAGCAGGAATCTTCACCACACTTGGTGCGGGAGATGTTGACATCGCGGGTGTTGTTTCGACCCTCGAGGCAGCGGGTTATCGCGGCTGGTATGTCATTGAACAAGACACCGCCATTACCGATGGCGTTCCTCTCGAAGGCGAAGGTCCGATTCACCAGGTCATGTCCTCGCTCGAATATCTCACCAACACTGTCGCCCCCACCCTTGATGGTGCCTGATGGGCCAGCTTGACGTTCTCAGCGTGGGTCGCATCAGTGTTGACCTGTATGCCAATGAGCCCAACATTGGTTTCGAAGGTGACCAAAGTTTTCGAAAGTCTGTCGGGGGAAGCCCCTCCAACGTTGCCGTTGCTGCGGCGCAACTGGGGTCGCGTGTTGCTCTTGTCACCAAAGTTGGCCGTGATGCTTTCGGTGACTACATCCTCTCCCGCATGGGCGATTGGGGTGTCGACACGAGTTATATCGAAAGCGTCGAAGGCGCCCAAACTCCCCTTGCGTTCGCCGCGTTGACACCACCAGAAACCCCCACTGTGATGTTTTATCGTGGGGTGGCCGCTCCCGACACGACACTGCAAGAACCTGATGTTCCCGCCTCCGCAGTGACCTCCGCCGGAGTTTTGTGGATTAGCCAAACCTCCCTTGCTCAGGGCAGTACCGCCGAGACTTGTTTGTCCTGGATGGCGCTGAGAAAAAGAACACAGCACACGGTTCTTGACCTTGATTATCGCCCCTCTCTCTGGGCGAGCCGGTCCCACGCCCACGAGATGGCCCAGCGCGCGATCGCACAAGCGAGCGTTGTGGTGGGAAATATTGAAGAATGTGAGGTCGCACTTGAGATTTCAGATCCAGACCTGGCCGCCTCTGCCCTCCTTGAGGCGGGAGTGCACCTTGCCATTATCAAATTAGGGTCCGAAGGCGCACTTTTAGCTACGGCGGAGGAGAGATTCCGGGTTACCCCGACGCTGGTGGACGTGGTGTGTGGGCTTGGAGCCGGTGATGCTTTTGGCGGCACTCTCTGTCACGGGCTTGTTCACGGGTGGGATCTCGTGACCATTGGTACTTTTGCTAACGCGGCCGGTGCGCTGGTCGCCACGCGCCTCACCTGCGCAGACGCAATGCCCTCACTGCACGAATTGGAAGAGATGGTCGGATACACAGCATGACCCTTTCCAAGGAACACTACACAGCATTGCTCGACGAACGAGTTTTTGCGCCCCACGCCCTGACCGAAGCGCTCCTGAACCGCAAGCGTCGAAGCGTCGCTGGCGAGGACGGCAATCTTTTGATTATTGCTGCCGACCACACGGCCCGGGGAAAGTTGTCCCTGGGGAAGGATGTCATCGCGATGGCAGACCGTTTCACCCTGCTGGACCGCCTTGTTCAGTGTTTAGCTCTGCCCGGGGTCGATGGGGTGCTCGCAAGCGCCGATATCCTCGAGGAGCTTGCCTGGTTGGGGGCCCTCAATCACCGTCTTGCAATTGGAACAATAAATCGGGGCGGAATCATTGGGGCACGGTGGGAGCTTGATGACCGTGTGACGTCCTATGACGTCGAACACATCGAATCATCGGGACTCGACGGTGGAAAAACTCTGATCCGCATTGATCACAGCGACCCCTCGGTCGCGCGAACCCTGGAGACCGTCGCTTCGGTGACGACCCAGTTGGCGGATCGAAAAATCATGTCGTTGATTGAGCCTTTGCCCTACCTCAAAGATGAGGGAGGCAGTGCGGTGCTGGACCCCTCGGATGAAGCCCTCATCAAAGTGGTCGCTATTGCTTCGGGGTTGGGGGCCTCTTCGGCCTACACCTGGCTCAAAATACCCGCCAGCGCACGAATGACCGAGGTCGCCGGGGCAACCTCATTGCCGATCTTGATGCTCGGTGGGGAGCCCACGGGGGACCCATCCGCCACCTTTGACCAGTGGACTACCGCTATGTGCGAACCTAACGTCCGCGGGCTGACCGCCGGGAGGTCGCTGCTGTATCCACTCGACGGTGACTTTGAGGGCGCTGCCGCCAGAGCGGGGACCATCGTTCATCCCGCTAAAGCTTCTCCTCCTGGACCCGCACAATTTCAGCACGCTGCACGACAAGAAAACACTCCACACGGTAAACCTGGACGCCCCGTAATCCGGGGTGGGGAAATGAAAGGCCACACACCATGAACACTCGCATTGGTATTGCAGTCTTGGGTTTGGGCTGGATGGGCCAGGCGCATGCTCGCTCCATGTTGCGCATTCCTTCGTTATTCCCCGAACGTTCTTTTGACCCAGTCCTCGTGGTCTGCGCCGACACCGAGGAGGAACGCCGCGATCGGTCTGTGAATGACTTTGGCTTCCAGCGCGCTGTTGCCGACTGGGAGGGAGCGGTCACCGCGGAGGACGTGGATGCTGTCTGGGTCACAGCACCAAATATGCTTCACGTCCCCATGATTGAGGCCGCCACAAAAGCGGGGAAAGCTGTCTTTAGCGAAAAACCTATTGGAGGAAAGCCCGAGCAAACCGTCGCCGCTTTTCGAGCGGCAGAGGCCGCCGGTGTTCCGACCGGGGTGGGGTACAACTACCTGTGGGCGCCTTTGGTCCTCCATGCTCGCCACCTCATCGAATCGGGGGCCCTGGGGGAGATCACCCACTACCGCGGAAGGTTCCTGTCGATGTATGGCAGTGATGAGTTAGGTCTCTTGACGTGGCGGTTTCTCCTCGACCAAGCCGGGTATGGAGTGAGCAGCGACATTCTGAGCCACTCAATCGCTTTGTCCCAGTTCTTGATTGGCGATGTGAGTGAAGTTGTGGGGATGCGCAACACCACTATTCCCGAGCGACCCATTCCTCTGGGGGTGGCAAGCCACTACGGACGTGGCGCGCCTGGCGACCCCAAGGGAGCTGTCGAGAACGAAGACTTCGCTTCCATGCTCTGCACTTTTGCCAATGGCGCCACCGGAACGTTTGAATCCAGTCGAACTATGGTGGGCCCTGAGAGCCAAAACGCTTTTGAAATCTACGGTACAAAAGGTGCCCTGGCGTGGAACCTTGAGAAACTCAACGAACTCCAGTACTACGAACTCACCGATAGCCCTAACTCGGGATACACCACTATTTATGGTGGTGACCGATTCCCCTTCCACGGTGCCTACGCGCCGGGACAGGCGAATGCCATCGGTTTCGAAGACCTCGTGGCCACTGAAGACTTTTCCTTCTTAGAGTCCATCGCCAAGGGAACTTCTTTTGCTCCGAGCTTCCGAGAAGCCGTTGATGTGGTGAGCGTGCAGCAAGCGCTCATTAATTCGTGGGAATCCCGCACTTGGGAGCCCGTCGTAGATCTTGCAGGAGACACCAATGGCAAATAAATCGGTGAGGCTCAGCACCGCAGAAGCAATCGTTCGATACCTGATAGCTCAACGGACCATTGTTGAGGGCGAAAATGTGCCCCTGTTCCCTGGGGTCTACGCCATTTTTGGTCACGGAAATGTCACCGCCTTGGGTCATTCCTTAGAATTACACCGGGATCAAATCCCCGTGTGGCGGGGACAAAACGAGCAGGGGATGGCTTTGGCGGCAACAGCATTCGCTAAAGCCACCAGGCGACAGCAAATCATGGTGTGCACCTCCTCCATCGGCCCCGGCGCGACGAACATGGTCACCGCCGCCGGTGTCGCCATGGCGAACCGTCTGCCGGTGTTGTTTCTTTCCGGGGACACCTTCACCTCCCGTCTGCCAGACCCCGTGTTGCAACAGGTTGAGCATTTTGGGACACCCTCCACCACGGCGAATGACGCCTTCCGGCCCGTCGTTCGCTATTGGGACCGGATAACACACCCCGCCCAGATTCTCAGCTCACTTCCCCAAGCCTTGTCAACAATGCTTGACCCTGGTGACTGCGGCCCTGCGTTCCTGGGGCTCCCCCAGGACGTCGCCGCAGAGGCTTATGACTATCCCGCGAAATTCTTTGACACCACAGTCCACACCATCGCTAGACCCCGCCCAGATCTGGTGCAGCTCGAACACGCTGCTACGGCGGTGAGGGCCGCCAAAAGGCCGGTCATCATTGCTGGGGGAGGAGTGCATTACTCTCTCGCCGAGCAAGAACTGGCCAACTTTGCTGATCGCTTTGGTATTCCTGTGGTGGAGACCGTCGCGGGCAAATCATCGTTGCTGGCAGACCACCCCCGTTATAGCGGGCCACTGGGTGTGACAGGAGCAGCGGCCGCAAATGCTGTGGTCAGTGCCGCTGACCTGGTTCTAGCTGTGGGCACCCGCCTGGAAGACTTCACTACGGGGTCGTGGACTCTGTTCAACGAGTCAACGCCGTTTGTCGCTATCAATGCAGCCAGATTTGATGCTCTAAAGCACCGCTCAATTTCTGTTGTCGCTGATGCAAGGGAAGCGTTACGGGAGCTCAGTAACGAACTCACCGGATATTTCACGGAGCCCTCCTGGAGCGAAGTCACTGCTACACGCCGTGCTGAATTGGCACAGTTTGTGGAGCATCGCATGGCCGACGATGAAGTGTGGCCTCCAAGCTATGGGCAGCTCGTGGGTCTGGTTCACAAGTCGGCAACACCGGAGGACTATGTCCTCACAGCAGCTGGCGGGCTCCCCGGTGAGTTGAATGTGAACTGGATGAGCAAAAGCGTTGCCTCCTTTGACTGCGAATACGGTTTCTCCTGCATGGGATATGAAATCTCTGGCGCGTGGGGGGCTGCCATGGCCCGAACCACCGGGGAGGTCTATTCCCTCGTGGGAGATGGCTCCTACCTGATGATGAACTCTGACATTTACGCGTCGATCCTCTCCGGACACAAGATGATCCTGGTGGTGTGTGACAACGAAGGCTATGCGGTCATTGAGCGATTGCAGGTCAGCAAGGGTGGGGCTTCCTACAACAACATGTTGGCGGACTCCACCGGGACCGGAAGCGATGTTCGAGTGGACTTCCACGCCCACGCCAAAGCCCTGGGTGCTGAGACCTATTCGGTTGAAAGCCTGAGCGAATTTGCTCAGGCGCTCACAAAGGCCCGTCAATCGACAAAAACCGTGGTCATCGTGACTAAAGTTCGGGCTCAAGACTTCACGGAGGGTGGTGCTTTCTGGCAGGTCGGCATCCCCGAGGAGTCGCCGCGCATCTCTGTCCAACAGGCTCGAGCCGCCATGGATGAAGGACTGAAAGCTCAACGTCGTGGAGTGTGACTAGTCAGCGACGCCGGGTCTTCAGCTACCTATTAACTATGGTGAACTCGAGAGAGTACAGGTCAGGGCGGTAAACGTGCTCGCCGTGCTCGATAGCTGCGCCTGCGGCGTCGTAGGCGGTTCGATCGGAGGTCAACACGGCAGCACCCAACTCGATATCGAGCTGGGTGGACTCCTTTGCCGATGCTTTTCGGGCGCTCAGTTTCTGCCTGCCGATGCGGGGGGCAACCCCGATTTGTCGCAACGTCTCGTAGAGTCCTTTTTCCTGGAGATCGGCCCGCGAAATGTGCCCCACTGATTCTGGAATCCAGTTGTGCAAAATGGCAATGGGCACACCATCAGCCAGGCGAATCCGCGTAACCTTAAGGACGCTCTTACCTGGCAAAACCCCTAAGCGCTCCGCAAGTTGAGTGGTAGCGGCGATGTGGGCAAAATGCACAACGTTTGTCGAGGGTTTAGCTCCAGTCTTCGCGATGTCGTCGTGTAAAGAGGTCAACTCCAGGCCGCGGGTAAGTTGACCGTGAAGCACTTGGCTGCCTATTCCCCGGCGTCTCACCACAAGGCCTAAGTCGACAAGTGATTGAATGGCCCGCCGAATGGTCGGACGAGAGAGCGATAGACGCTCGGCGAGAGAAACTTCATTTTCAATCCGGGAACCGGGTGGGAGAGTGCCATCACGGATAGCCAACTCAAACTTTGTTGCCACCTGGTGGTACAGAGGCGCTTTCGCGCTCCTATCGATATCGGAAAAAAGAGAGTGCGGAAGAAGCACTTCGGTTTTTCTCAAGGGGGATGCCTCGCAAAGTAATGGAGTGACAACATGTTAGAACATCAATCAATTTTGTCAGACTTCGGGAAGCACAAAAGAGCCTGCGCTTCCCGATGTCCTCCTGGTTCTTGCTTTCATCGCGCTGTCGAGTTGGACCTTTGCCGCCCTGACAGCATTTCTTGCGACCTTTATCCCTTCCACTTCGGGTTTCACCGCGTTGGCCACCATCGTGGGTACGGTAGTCGGGTTTTTAGCAGCTGCCTATGTGCCAATGGGTGTTCTGCCAGACGGTGTGGCCACCGTGATGAGTGCACTTCCTTTTGCTGTTGCGGCGATGCTGTTTCGCGAACCCCTCACCGGCGGAGCGCTGAGTGAGCTAGCCCGAGGGAATTCCGAGGCTCTGGGAGCCGTGGAATCTTTCTCTGGACTGACTCTCTCCGTTGGCGAGTGGACATTGACCACTCCTGCGGCAGTGCTGATGTTGGTCACTGTCGCCGCAGTCTTTACGGTTGCCTCGCTTGTGAGAATCCGCGACCGAGTGCGCTGACATCTCTACGAAACGCGTGCTCTCCAGGGTATTTTCCAAAGGGGAGCTTCGTCGGCGTCATTTCGGTGGTTTCGCGAGGGTCTCGGCGGGGTCGCCAGGCGGTCTTTCCGGAGGGTAGGGTGCCGCCTGAGGGGAGTCGGGTCGATGATCACAG
>Ga0306872_100114_pt1 | contig 35306 bp, 51 predicted proteins | sample AntRauMeHopE1498_FD_190455 | JGI IMG/M metagenome (GOLD analysis project Ga0306872, IMG submission 190455) | Saline lake microbial communities from Rauer Islands, Antarctica - Metagenome Hop E1 #498 (v2) (version 2) | ecosystem: Environmental > Aquatic > Non-marine Saline and Alkaline > Saline ...
GTCTAGGTTGCTGAAGTTTCTAGAGATTTGCATACCCCCTCCCTCCTGCGCGTGGATTTCCAAAGCCTGAGTCTTCGCTGGCGGTCTTTTCTGAGTGATGGCTGTGGCACAGTGACTGGTAGTTAGACTCGTCCCAGAACAGCTTCGTATCACCTCTGTGTGGAATGATGTGATCCACATCAGTTGCAGCTTTAACCCGGCCTTCCGCCTCACACATTACGCACAATGGATTGATCTGCAGAAAACGGGCGCGGGCTTGCTGCCACTTGTACCCATACCCACGCTGGCTGCTATTTCCTCGACGCTGATCATGCGCGCGCTTGGGCTGCTCGGCTCGGTGTTCGTGCTCACCACAGAAGCGCTTACCTCTAACCAGTGCAGAGCAGGCGGGTGCAGCGCAGGGCTTAAGCGGGCGCATTGCCATTAGGCCGGCGACCCATCCAGGTATGAGCAGGGCGCTGACTCATCATCCATATCGCTATCGTCGCCTTCAGACATAGCCGCGACCAATGCCGCGTTACTGTCAGCCAGCCGGGTAAGAGCTGCAGTCTGCTGGCTGATCGCTTCGATCAGTTGTGCAATCTGTTCATCATTCATGTTCGGTTGCCCAGTCTCTAAGGAGTTCCTTGTCGCCGTTACAGACGCCAAGCACTGATTGCAGTTGCCCTGCGTACTCTGCCACGTGCAACCACTCAGTGCCGGTGTACTCAGGTACCGGGCACTCAGAGAGCAGGAAGGCTGGTGGGTGCAGGTAAACGGTGCTGGTCTTATAGATCGTCTGAGGACTTGCGCAGCCAGTCACCAACAGCAGCAGGGTGAGACTCACTAGCACACTGATTGTCTTTGAGTGCTTCATGAAGAGCCTGCCTTGCCTGGGTCAGCTTTGATTCTGCGGTTTTGCGTGATTCGATGTGCCGTCTTGCCAGCTCGTCGCGGCTGATGAGTTCTTTCTGCAGCGTATCTGCAGCGGCTTTCTGGCTTTCTGCACTGTCTGCCAACTGCGAATTGATTTGATTCAGCCGTTGGGTCTCGCCTGCGAGATTCTGGTTATCGGCATAAAGCCACCAGATCACGGAACACATTGCTAGAAGGGATGCTCCGGCAACCGCGTACACGACCATTTTGATTCGCCCTCTGACGGCCTTGAATATCATTTCAGCTTGCGCGTGAAGAACTCGGTCAGAAGCGCTTTGACTTTTTCAGCGCCCAGGTGCGCAACCATCCCAGAGCAGGCCACTGACAACCCTGGGGTCCACTGGAATAACTCAACGCAAATCATGTACGTGACGAACGCAAAGAAGCCGGCAGAGGTCACAGATAGTGCAAACGCGCACTTATCCCACTGTCTTGACCCGCTTTTGACTTCGCCCAAGTATGCCAAGCCACCGCCGAGAACGCCGATGACCACGGCCAGCAATGCATCCCAGTATTCAGCAATCTTTGCTATTAGCATGATGATCGTCTTTTCGAACATTCCTCTATCCATTGTTTTCCGGCCTCGGCCAGCGGTGAATTAATAACTCCACACCCAGGGACGCGGGCGATTCGGTTTGTTCTGCAAATCATCGAGGTGGATAAATCGACTATCGCCCGACTGTTTGACGCCAACGCCGGTAAATCCATGCTTTAGCGCAAGCCCAATCAGCTTTAAGGCATCCCCGCCACGCACAGTCACATCACACGCATGGCCGGTACTGTGCGCACCTGGCTCGCTCTTACGCGCCTCAATGGGGTGAGTCTTGTCGCGGTATCCGCTGCTGATAACCATGCCCTTGCCGTAGTCCGTGCGCAGCGCTTGCAGTCGATCCATGAAGTCAGCATCCATTCGCATTTGCCCTGTGTGCTTGCAGCGAAATTCGCCGACACTGAAATTCGGGTAGTTGCTCCAGTTCATGCAGGCTCCAGAAACATAAAAACCGCTCGATAGCGGCAAGGTGTAGCGAGGGGGTTACGGGTGTTTGGGCACAAAAAAACCGCCAGCTCAGGTGAGGGCGGTTTTAATTGGTAGTCTTTACCAGCTACAACATAATGTACGTACTGGACCCCTGGCGTCAACATCTGGTGTTTAAGCGGCTTCTGGCACCCGAAAGCCCAAGATGCACTCCAACTGTGAATACCCCTTGCTAACCCGCCTTTGAAACGCTTTGACAGTGCAATTCAGAAGCTCTGCGCAGGCTGAATCATTCCAGTGAATCTCTAGCCGCTGTTCTGTGAATGGGTCGATCGCTACCTTGATGCGGTTGCGGTATGCCCGGTCAACGCAAATTGCAGTTACCCGGCGAGGTGACTTTTCAGCCATGGCCCGAAGGCGCTCGAAGGCGAGGGTGAATTCCTCCGGCATTTTCTGTCGCTTCATCTTGTCCACTTTGTCTCCCAAGCGGCAAACCTCACTAAAGCCAGAGCCAGAGGGCGGGCGGCCTTCGAAGTCAGCCCAGGCGCCCATAATGCTGCGGCTTTCACGCGAAATCTGGTCAATCGTGTCTTCTCGGTTAACGTAGGCAATGTAACGATCCACTTCCCGCTGTGCCGCTTCCCGGGCCCGTATCTGCTGTACCGTTCTGCGATTTTGCTCTGCCATATCAGCTCCGCGCTGGTGTGCCTGGTTCACGTTGGGACGATCAATCAGTGTTAACTTCCAGCTCCACTTCACCCAAAAACATCAGGCAGCACACAGCGTGCGCGGCATGATGCAGGCCGGTCTCTTCGTCACACATGATGTCCTGCTGCAGCGCGTTAATGTGGCGCTTAGCTGCAGCGATGTAGCGCCGGCGAAGGTCTGGCACCTTGCGCCAGTTGTCGGCGCTGTACTTTTTGGCGCCGGCGGTGAGCACCCGGGCCACTTCCAGTTCCATGAGAGGCGGGATCAGGTCCATAGCAGGCTTGTCGGTGTCGTACTTAACGCCGGTTATGCGGTACTCAGGTTTGGTTTCGCTCACTCTTCCTCCTCCGGCCTTATGCCTCCGATATCACAACCCACGCAGTAGCCGTGCCAGCCCAGGAACTCCAGTTCTTCTTCGCCGATGATGCACAGCTTGCAGGACGGGCAGTACGTCAGTTCAACTTCGTCTGTCGGGATTTTGATATCACAGTCGGCGCGGGCCATGGTTACCGGTATACCGCGGTAGTGAGGCACACCGGCGAGCTGATCCCATTTACTCCAGGCGAGATACCGCTGGCAGGTTTGGCGCTCTTCGCACCACGGGCCATCGGGCTCCAAGTCAAAGCGGGCAGAGCATCGCGCATCGTCGTATGGCAATGTGTTCACGCTGCCCCCTTAATTTCGATGAAGCCTTTTTCTATCAGCAGATCCTGTGTCCTGACAACCGCCTGCAGGTGCCACAGGTCGCGGGTGTCACGGCTGACTCCCTGCTGAACGTATCCGCCATCCAGCCAACTGTGGCATGCCGAACACCCGTAAGCACCCAGGTGGTCGCTGTGCTTCGTTCCAATGCCGGCGCCGTTCAAATGAGCCAGAACCACCGTGGCTGCATTACCAATGCATACACCTGGTACGCGCACGAGGCATTGCTCACCCTTCGCACTAAGCCGTATTTTACTAGGCTTCGAGGCCTTGGATTTGAGCGTTGAACGGCCCGGGCTGGCGGCTTTCAGCGGTGACCGGGCTTTCAATGGGGCCTTGGTCTTGAGTTGGGTCTTGTTAACCAGCTGCGTCTTGCGTGTGAGTGTCATGGTTACTCCGTGCAGCCGGCGTTAAAGCGCGGCTTGGTCTGGGTTGCAGGGCGTAGCTTATCCAGCGACTGCACCTTGCCGCCCTTAGCTTTGAACGCTGCGATGTCACGCTCTATCTTTTCCCGCCGTTCCTGAATCTTCTTGGGTGCCTGGGTTTCAATCTGCACAATCAATCTCCGTGGTATCGCTGACCGCCTGGGCCATAACCCCGGCCGCTGTCTTGTTTGGCCTGCTCTAGCAGCTGGCGGCGCAGTTCGATGTTTTCTTCACGCTGGCGGTTCAGGCGCAATCGCAACTGAATCACCATGTTTTCGGGGGCCAGGGCCTCGCCTGTTTCGTTGTCGACCAGGCCCGTGGCGTTGCAGTCGTGGCAGGGCATCTGGTGAAACAGGCCCTGAATCATCCCGCTGGCTTTGCAGATCGGGCAGGATCTCAGCGGCCGGATCTGCTGGCGGAAGCTGGGCCCGGCTTTCTTCACGCCGGCGCGCCTTGGCGCTGGCTCATGCGGCACCACCTATGCGCTTGATCTGTCCGGATATGGCCGATTCCAAATACTTCTGCGTGCCGCGCTGGCTGATTTGTGCAACGCCGAGGTCACCTCCGCCCTGGTAAACCTGCCTGGCTTTCTCAACATCGCCGATCAGCGCGGGCTCATCACCGGCTTGTCCACGGCCAAACGTGTCAGTCAGGCTGTTCTCATGCTCGCAGGTGCCGATTAGTTTTCGCGGGAACGTTGTTGGTGGCTGAACGGTGAAGCCCTGGTAAAGCTTCAAGAACTTGTTTTGCAGGAATGGGTATTCTTTACCACTCGTAAGGGCAAGCTTCTGCCAGCCACCCAGGCGCTCGATAGCGGCGTGAATTTTAGGGTCGTCAAACACTACCGAACGATGACTGCCAATGCAGCGGACTGCTCGGTCTACTTTGGCCCAAGCCTCACCGCCAGCAGACTGACTGTTTCCGGAGATGTGCTTGATAACGTCTGCCGGCTTGGGGGCGAACTGGCCGGTGTCTGGGTTGCGAATATGTGCAGTAACGCCGCGGCTCACATCGCTGATGCTGTAGTGCTGAAGCGCTGCAAAAGATAGCTCAAGCATCGATTCGGTAACCGAACGGCCGTATAGGGCGTAAGCGCCGGTCCACACTTCCTGAAACTCGAAACGGTCTTGGTCATTCATGGTCATACACCTGGCCAGATGGTAGGTCTGGCGACTTGCGAGCGGCCCACGCCGTGCCTACCGCCTTGTTTTGTTCTTCGATCTGCTGTGAGCGGCTCGCCGCTGGTGATGCCATGTCGCGATCACTGTTGCGCTGAGTGACCAGCTGGCTCCACTTTTCGCGCAGCTTGCAGGGGCCCTGGACATTGGCAGACCAGAACGCGTGCTTCCTGCACCAAGTGAACAGCGCTTTGATGTGAACCGGCTTGCGGTTGTCGCGTTCACGCATCAGGCGAATGCTGTTTGCCCAACTGGCCATGTTGGGCTGACGGGGGCGGTCATCGCCCAGTTGCTCGCAAAGGCTGGCCCACATCCATTCGGCCAGCTCAAGGTCTGTAGCGGTTCCCCAGTGCTTACCGTTTTGAATGGCGGCTTCCGGACGGAGTGGTTCGCTTTCAGGTTCAGAAGATTCGGTGGCGGTGGCCCCGGATGTGTCCGGCCGATCAGGTCCGGACGTTTCTACTGCCGTAATCTCTGGAGTAGTCTCTGTAGTAATCTCTGTAATAGATTGGCGCTTTCCGCCGGCCCTGTTTGGCGCTTTCGTACATTCTTGATTGGCGCTTTCCGCCATACTGAAAGGCTGATCCGTACATCCTTGATTGGCGGATTCCGCCATACTGGCGGCAAGCGCTGTTAGCGCTGATTCCAAGGCCTCGGTGTTTACGCGAAAATAAAGCCTGGCTGGAACACCACGGCGATCTTCAGACAAAAAACCAGATTGAACCAAGCGCTTTCTGGCGGTCTCCTGCTCACGACGACCAAGGCCAGTTTCCTGCTGCCATTCGGCTTGTGACTTATAGAACCAGCCATCTTTGCGATTAGTACGGCTGCGCCAGTAACAGCACTGGGATAGCATTAGAGCACCGGTAACACCAACGCCCAGATCAACGTAGGCTCGGTGAAACGCGATGGGACGGCTTAATAGATCGATGGTGCTCACTCCAGACCGCCTTGTAGGTTATTAACCGCCCACTTGCCCGCAACCCAGTTAATGCCCTTAGGGGTGAACTTAGCGCCGTTGTAGGCGTGGTCATTCTTGGCAACACCTGCGCGCACAACAAAGCGCCCAGCGTCCATGTGCTGCTGGTATGGGGTCCACTCGCCGCCAAGTTTGTACATGATCCCTTTTTCTTCAAGGAAGGCCCGGAACTTGAATTCATTAACGCCTAATAGCTTGGCGACTTGGCGAAAGCCTTTAGATCCAGTCTCGGCTGTTACATAGCGATCAACGAACTCAATGGCGGGCTTGGCTTGCTCCAGTTGGGCCAGTACTACCTGCTTGCGCTCCATCTCGTCAGCCCAGGCACGGGCGGCAATGGCTGGATTGCTAAAATCGGGCAGGGCGGGCGCTTTCGATTCCAGCTCCTGCCAGCGATCAACCACAGCAGCAGTGAATTCGGGTGATAGCCTTGCGACCAGAACCAAAGAGTCGCGTTTGTTGAACCGGTACTCCCGGTAAGCATTGCCCTTGTGCTCAAAATCTAACCCCTCCAATGGAGAGGTTAAAATATGATCAGATGCCAACCGTTCCGCTGATCGCTTTACATTGTCGTGGCGGCTACCGGTGAGATCGGCGATGTCACGACTACTCATAGTCGGCTCGTTGTTCTTGCTGCCCAATATCAAATCCTGCATAATCAATCCCTCGTTGGTGATTACCCGCCACGCTGTGCAACCAGTGTTCAGGCGGGTTTTTTCGTTTTAGGCTTCCGCCAGCTCTTTGATTGTCACCAGCACGCAGCCGCCAGCTTCAACATTTCCTCTTAAAATCTTCAGCACATCTATCTGACTGTCATCCAGCCAAACGCCGGCATAGGTCAGGCTGTCCTGTACTGCTTTAATCATGTTGTCGAGGTCACGTTTGCGGCGGTCAGGCGGGAATGCCGTGATCTCCAAGCTGACGCGCCCTGTTAGCGGATCTGGCATCGATCGCAGATGTTCCAGAACCCTTGCACGAACCTCTGAGCGATAAGCCCGGCCCGGCTTGCTGATGAGCACCCTGGGCCGGCCATTCACAACCGTGCTGCGCCAGTAGTGGTTCACCGATGGCGGGAATGGCAGTTCTATCGTTTTGAGTTCTGGCATTGCCTGCTCCGCTTGCGCATTTCGAAAACTGTACGAACGTGACGTGTCACGTTTTCCTGATGTTCCTGCGGGCATTCCGCCAGCCTTGCCTTCCGTTCTTCTTTACTCGCACCGGCTGTAACGTATGCGTTCCATTCGCCAAGTGATTTCATCGTTGCGCCTGTTTGGGAAAAGTTGACTCGTCTCGTGAGTCACTCGGCACATCACCAGGTTGAGCAAGGTTCCGCGATTGTCTGCGGTGAGAGGGCTCTTTGGCTGTGCAGCTGTGGTTATTCGCACTGGGCTCCTACACCCTCTGCTCTATGACACCCACCATCAGCTGGGGGCTTGCCGATTCATGCCGCGGGCAAGGCGCGGTAATCCAAAACACTGTACAAATAGCCACCACCTTTCAGGGCGGTACCTTTCGTGACTGAAAACGCTTTAATAGAAACCATCAGGCGGCTGTTCCGGGCTTTTTGGATACGCCAGAACACAATTCACGCTTGAAAAGCCGGTCAATTTTGTGAGCGGTGTTTTCTAGAGGGTTAGCATGCTTTCTGTTGGCTATGCGCCAGACAGTTGGCTGAGGAACGCCGGTAAGCCTGCTGATATCGGAAATCGATAAGCCGGTGGCCTCTAGCTTTTTAATCTTTTCATAAGTGGTTGCTGTCATAATTTGCATTATGCGACAACGTATATACTAACGCAATGGGTATACGCTGATGTCTCTACCGATCATTTATGCGCCCGCGTATGATTGCGGAATGGAAGATAAATATTCGGTTCGTTTAAAAAAAGCTATGGGAGCTGCAGGCGTCACCCAGTACAAGCTGGCACAGATGTCTGGCGTCCCTCAGCCCACAATTTCTCGCATACTAAAAAGTATCAGCCGAAACCCAACGACCGATAAACTGGAGGCGCTGGCGAATGCACTAGATATTAGTATTGCCTGGCTGATTTCAGGCGAGGGACCAATGACTGCTGTTGACGCTAGAAAGCAGCAAAAGCGGCAAGGCCAAGCTGAGGCGCACTGGGATCGGGAAAAGCGCTTTGACGAAATGGTTTTGGCTTTAAAGGCGGATGGTTTGGACCCCGCAACTCATCTCGGTCTTTCAGATGAGGAGTTTGCATCTGTAGAAAGCGGAGAGGTGGCAATACCCGATTGGCTACTTACCACTAACAAGCCAAAAGCGATTCACAGTAAACCCGACAAGCACGAGCTCGAATTTGTCGGCCGCATGGACGTTTGGGACAGCAATACGCCACTAGATGATGACGAGGTAGAGTTGCCGTTATTCAGGGAAGTTGAGCTGGCGGCAGGAGCTGGGCAAACGGAAGTGATCGAGAACCAAGGCGCGAAGCTGCGGTTTGCCAAGTCCACGCTGTCCAGGGCAGGGGTGCAGAAAGAGAATGCCGCCTGTGCATTTGTGAAAGGCAACAGCATGGAACCCGTCATGCCAGACGGTACCTGTGTGGGTGTGGACACCGGCGACACGACTGTTCGGGATGGCGAAATCTACGCGATCGATCACGATGGCATGCTGCGAGTGAAGTATCTGCGCCGGCGTCCAGGTGGCGGAATCAAGATCGTGAGCCAGAACTCAATTGAGCATGAGGCCGAGGACTACACCGCAGCGCGGGTGGTTGAAGAGAATATCCGGATCATCGGGCGGGTGTTCTGGTGGTCTGTGCTGAGATGAGCTATATGCAGGGTACCTAAGCGAACTATAAAAAAATAATCTCAAATACGCCAAATTTGTGTTTTTGGGGCCGATGCCACGTATGAGTCAACAGGGAAGTTTAGATGTCGATTCCTGATTTTAATAGTTATGGATTTTTGCCCGAAGGGGTACACAACTGCACTCTTCCCGAGATCAAGGCCCAGTTCTGCTGGAATCCTCATCGAACAATTCTTCTAGAAAATTTAATTATTTTTTTGAGACATCAGCAATGGATCAAGCAATTTAACTGTCCTATATTTATTGACGGTAGTTTTGTTCGTCAAAAGCAGGAGCCTGACGACATCGATTTAGTGATTGATATTTCGAAAGCTCACAACGATGCAATCAAAGAAGGTTTACTCATACGTTTCAGGCATGATCAAATTAAGGCTCAGTATGGGCTGGACGTTTGGCTGGAACATCCTGCGATTCCAGAGAGCTTGAAGGAATATTTTCAGTATCTGGGCGATAAAGGTGCAGCAGGAACAACTCTGACATCTCGTCACAAAAAGGGAATATTGAGGATTTGGCCATGAATAATACGGAGAACAGCCTCGACTCCATGAGAGTGTTCCTTGAAAATATGATTGGAGAAGCTAACCTCGCACGAAGTGTAGGCGTGGAATTCACTCCTGCCCAAGTAGTTAACGGTAGTATCGATAAAATCAGGAGAATTGCCGAAGAAAGCTTGCCCTTAGCAAAACTCCTTGACGCCTCTGATATGGTTTTTCACGCCGAGGGGCCAGGTGCAAGCCATGAACTACCGTGGCTTTCTTCGTTGAACTGGATCACCACATCCGTAGAGAAAAATTTAAGGAGGCTCTCCGGTAGCGTGTTGGAGCTGTATGATAAAAATGGTGCAGCACTTAGCAGAAAGCTGGATTTCAGACTCACTGGAATTGCGCCTGGAAGCATTTGGGTGGGGACAAAGCTCATGCCGCCAACTGCCGATATATTAGAGGAAGACCACGAGTTATCTAATAAGCTGATAAGCATTTTTCAAGATCTTCCGAAGGCGGCCGCATACATTGACGATGAAACCGTTTTTGCGTCGATTCAAGAATTCATACCAGATCCTGCGATTAGGGACGCTTCGCTCTCCGCTTTGCTGGAGTTCGCGCCAACAGGCAGAAAGGGTATTCACACATTGGGGCTATCTGCAAAAGGTCATGGCACCGCCAGGCTATCTCAAAGGGAGCGAGTGGTTCTTAGGGAGGCGCTTAAAAAGCCTCTGGAGGGCCAGTATAAGACCGGCAGTTTGATCGGCGTGGTTCGGGGGGCAGATCTCGACAAAAATCGCTTTAACCTCAGAACGACGGACGGCGTAATTCGTTGCGTGATAAAGGGTATGACCGCAGACCTTGCCAGGCGGCTGATAGGCCACAGCGTAGAGGTTTCAGGAAAGTATCAAATGGACGGGCAAGGGCGCCCGCGCCTAATGTACGTTGAGAGTGCCGAGCCCAAAGGCAAGTCTGGTGAACTAGAGCTTAGCTAGCCTTAAAGACCCGCCATTGAGCGGGCTTTTTATTACCCGCAATAATCCGCCAGCTGCTGCTTGTAAATATGAAATTGGTCTTGTCTCGGCTTTAGGCCATAAACTTTCACAATCCTGACAAACCTGCTTACGTAACCGCACTTACCAGCTGGCGGTAACCAGTCCTCTGGGCCTTTGGCGCCTTTCTGCCTGTTGAGGCTTAGCTCTACGCTGAAAAGATTCACAGGGTCGTTAGCAAATCGCTCCCGCTTGTCCTCGAGCCAATTGCTGGCGCCATGATCCCAGGCCCACTTCAAGGGCACCACATGATCTATGTCGATATCACCGGCATTCTGTATAACCTTTCCGGTAAATGGGCTGATCCAGCGGCCTGTGACAACGCGACAGAGTCTTTCATCTGCAAATCGCACCCTGGTAGTCGATTGATCAATCAGTGCCTCTGCACGGCTGTTCTGGCAGTCACCATCGATATCGGCCCAGCCGCTGCCGAACTTATCCCTGGAATAGCCTTTATCGGCTAAGGCTGCTGCCGTGGCTTTACCCTTGCCGTTCATGCCCTTTGGCAGACGTCCACCGGAAGACAGGCAAGCATTTACTGAATCAAACGCTGTGTAGCTCTTGGTCCGATCGTAATAGGAGCTCGCCGGTGAATGGCAAAGTCCAGACTTTGATTTTTTTACTAGGTCGGCCTGGGCAAATGTAACGCAAGACAGAATCAGAGCTGAAAATAGGATTGGCAATTGTCGTCCATATCGCATGATCACTTAGCCTTCTCCGTCAGTTTTCCGAGTAGCACTAGCTTGGTGTTATTAAATTCAAGTTCAGTGATGTAGTCTTTTTGCCTCAGCAAGCCAAGCCTTTCCAGCTGGGCAATAGGATCTGGCTCCATCGGTTCTTCCGCCCCAGCCTGCCCAATAAAAATATTAGCAACGTACGCGGTGAAAGTCCCGAACAGGCCTACGCCGGCGGTCATGAGCACTGCCGCGATAATTCTCCCTATCGTTGAAACGGGGTAAAAGTCGCCATAACCGACAGTGGTGATTGTTACAAACGCCCACCACAGTGCATCGCTTCCGGTTTTGATATTGGATTCCGGGAGCATTGGCTCGACCTGAAGAATCGCAATAGAGCCGAAAGTAACCAGCACAAATGAAATCATAGAGACGCTAAAAAATGCCCCTTTTGCGCGATTTCTAAAAAAGTGCTGTATCAGCACCTTGGCAGATCTAGCCCCCCTGAGCACCCTTAGAATGCGTACGACCCTCACAGCGCGTGCCCAGCGCAAAGACTCCAGCGTTGGGATGCTAGAGATAAAGTCAATCCAACCCCATTTCATGAAATCTTTTTTCTGCTGAGCCACTGACAGTCGCCAAAAAAAATCTCCGAGAAATATAAAGCAAACAGCGTTATCAATTGTATTTAGGATGCTCGACACGTCGTCTGGCAGATCGAAAAGTGTATCTACTGTTAAGGCGGCGATCACGTAGACCGATAAAAAAAGAATTACTATTTGCCAGCTTGAGGCGTTTTGAGAATCAACCGCCAAAGTAGTCCTTTGCATGAAATTCTCCATAGTGCTTTTTGTCAGAAGGCTACCATTTACTTTCTCGATAGTGCTACCGCTTCTGCCCGGTACCTGACGAAGTAATTCCCCAGACTTCCGCTTCGAACCGTTCTCTCCGCCCAAGGTCTTGGGCCAATTTTGTCATGCCTGCGAATAATTATGCGTTTGCGTATTGACTCAACATATACGCTGTCGTATATTTGCCCCACAACGTTGATCAGGGAGACAACATCATGGGACGCAAACTTAAACCAACCTACCCACGCATGCTCGTAGAGCTGGCGGACGCAACACTTTTACCGCCACGCCGTGGACAGGTCGTCATGCTCGCCGCTCGCGGTATGAGCGCCAAAGAAATTGCCCGCGACCTGGGCATCTCGCCAGACACCGTTTCGTGGCACCTTGACGAAGCCAAGGACCAGTTCCACGCCCACAGCAGAGTGGATCTGATCAGCCAGGGCTGGATGGCGGGCTTGTTCCGCGCTCGCATGCTGACTTGGGCCTTGATGGTTTTCGCTATGGCACCAGCGCTGCGCAGTCGTCCCTCATCAATCAGTTCATCACGCCCACAAGTCACCGCCAGCCGGATTGGTCGCAAGCCAATCAGCTCTCAGTACGCATAAGCAGGAGATTCACCATGTTGACGAGTGAACGCATTTCTCAGCAGTCCCAAGACTTCCGTGATCTGTACGACAAAACAGAAAGCGGCGGCTACGTCATCTTTTTTGATGGCGAAGCGGTTGGCTGGAAGCTCCACCTGGACAACCCAGGCGGCCAAGAGCCCGGGTGTATTGCAGTGGACGAGCTTGGGCTTCAGTGGGTGGCGACAGGCGGTGACAGCTACAACGGCGCAACCAGCTGGGAAAAGCCGGGCAATCACGACGCAAATTAGCACAGGCGCTAAGCCAATCAGCTCTCAAATCTCAGTACGCATAAGCAGGGGAATCACCATGGCTACAATCATTATAGAACTCCCAGACACCACGCCCATCATGTCCATCATCCAATTCGCCAACTCTTTGGGTTGCGACTCTCAGCTTGCCGGCGCTAACCACTTCCGCTTCAAGCCGCGTGAGCAGTCCGTCAGTGCAGGTCGCGTTGTGGCCTTCCGCTTAGCAAGGGCCGTGGTAAACGGGCAGCCAACACCATCTGGTGCAGCATGATCTGTTACGAGCGCCTGCAGCAGCTCATTATCTTGGCCATCGCTGAGCCATCACAAATAGCCGAGCGGCGGATGCGGCCTTGGTGTGAGCTGGTCACGGTCGAGATTAGTCACGGCTGTCCTCTGTATTTCGTGGGTGATGACGAAGTGAGCGCGACTGCAGCAGCGGATGCCCTGGACAAAAAGCCACAGCCGAAGGAAGAGGTGGCGTGATGGGCCGGTTTATCGAGTTCTCAGAGTGGCAGGAGATGGTTGAGAAGGGAATCGATGAGGAAGATTTCAGCTTTGAGTGTGGCGAGTGCGAAGGCGCAGGTTTTTTGGAAGATTCGTGTCACTGCTGCGGGCAAGACACTGAATCAGACTGCCATAAGTGCCAGGGGAAAGGGTTTCTTGTCTATTCAAAAGACGGGGACCGGATTCATCCGCAGCTTAGTTTCAAAGCTTATGTTCAGCACGTCACAGGCGATATTAAAAAAGCCTGCGTTTTTGCCCGCTGGGATTTTCTGGATGTGGCATCAGAGTTCTTCAAAGAGTGCGACCGGCGCCCAAGCCGATAGCCATCAAACGAATGGGGGAATTTATGGCACTTATTTTATCTCGCAGACCGGGTCAGGCCCTGGTGTTTAGAACCGCAAGCGGTGAAGTGATTAAGGCAACGCTGATCGGCATGCATGCTAACCAGGTTCGGATTGCAGTGGATGCGCCCCAGAGCATTTCTGTTGATCGCGAAGAAATCTATCTGAAGAAGCAAGCGGAGCGTGAGTCATGAGCCAGTTCGACCCTTGGGACAGAATCAGTGCAATGGCAACTGATGCGCGATCAACCGACAACGGCATTATGGTTTGCACCATGGCTCGGGGCTATCCGGTGCTAAAGCTTTGGCGCCAAGGAGCGATTACGCGGTTTTTTGTGGGTGAGCGAGAAGTAGTTGCGCCTGAGTTTGCTTCGCAGCTGTCGGTTCAGCACGAAGCAAAGCAAGAGGTGCAGGCAGAAGTGCAGTCCATTTTTAAACTGGGGACAGTTGCCGCCACCCCTGAAAGTGAAAACGCTGACCGGCCGGCCATGCCCCGTGATTTCTTTGACGAATATGGCTTGAAAGTTGCCGAAGAAGCAGGTCTCACAAAACGCGAGTACGCCGAAGTGCATGCCCTGGCCAGTGCACTGACCAAGATTGAAGACACTTACGAAGCGGTCAGTTACGCAAAGCAAGCCGTTTCAATTCTGATGGAAGAGTGGGCGGAGCGCGAATCCAATGCCTAGGTCACGCAGCCGGGGAAAGGCCAACAGCAATTACAGCCGCGACCACAAGATGTTTTCGACCTGCCACCTGTTTACGTGGGAAGGCCTGCTAAGCCCGAAAGACGGTTACCAGTACACCACCGCGCAGGCATTTATGCGGATGGGTGGCTGGTGCCCGATGGGTGAATACCTAGCCGACCAGCTAATCAAGCGGCCGCGTAACTGGATGATTGGCGTTCGTGCGCTGTGCAGGGCGCCAGACGGTACCGAAATGACGCCCTATGTGTTGCTAATGGATGGGCTGGTGATCTGATAAAGCAGGAGCAAGGCCAATGAGCAATCTTTACTCAGAGCGCGACATCATTGAACAGGGTGATCACTATTCTCGCCACACTTCAGCAATGACCGGCGAAGGCTTGCATAGCAAATCTGACATTGCAGCGGAGTTGGCGCATCGAGGTATTGAGATAGAGCGCTTGCAGGCGCGGGTGGCTGAACTTGAAGGAACTATCAATGCAGTAGGAGAGGCTTTTGGCACAGGGTCTGCGGCCAGAACCAGGGGAACCTTGGTGACGTGTGCCGAGAACACGGTTAAGTTTACCAAGTGTCTGGATGCTGTAGAGCGGTTCTTCATGGTGCCCGGGGAGCCTGACGACGATTACCCTGACTGTGAAGTTGATGACGTGTGCCTGCTAAACCACTGGGCTAACAGTCCCGAAGAGTACGCTGAGCAGTTCCGGGTTGAGATTCTGCGGAAGCAGGCAGAGGCGGTAGAAGCTTTCGTGGATTGGGTTAAGCCTCACTGGCCTAAATCACTCGCAATCCAAATTGCTGACGACGGCCGGAGCTATGTGTTTGATTTGCGCAACGAGGCCGCCAAGGCTGGGGGTGATTTGTGACCGTTGACGCATACCCACTGCACTGGCCGGCCAACTTCCCGCGCACTGCGCCGGGTGATCGGCAGCCAGCCAGGTTTCATCGAGACGGGCAGCCGCTGACCATTGCCGGTGGTCGTGATCGAATACTTTCTGAAATCCGCTCGCTTACTCGTAACGGGCACACCTGGCGCATTGATCCGGACCAGGTAGTGATCAGCTCTGATGTCCCATTGCGGCGTGATGGTTTGCCGGCAAGCGGCCGGCGGATTCCGGATGAGCCCGGGGTGGCTCTTTATTTTAACTTGGACGGTGAGGCGTACTGCCTGCCGTGTGATTGCTGGGACCGGGTACCAGACAACATGGCAGCAATCGCCGCACACCTGAGCGCTATGCGCGGTATTGAGCGCTGGGGCGTGGGCGATGTCCGGGCGCACTTTGCAGGCTTTGTTGCACTGGAGCATCAGCCGGTACCGAAATGGCACGACGTGTTGGGTTGCTCGCCAGACTCTGGCCCAGAGGCCGTAAAGGCAGCGTACATCCGAGTCCGCAAAGCAGCTCACCCAGATCATGGCGGAACGGCTGAGCAATTTCAGCAGGTTCAAGATGCTTATTTTAATTGGGTGGCGGGAGATGATAAATAATGGAAGTCACATTGCAGCCAAGAATCATCAGAGCTGGGCAGGCGCCGGCGTATTGCGGTATGGGGCGAGATATTTTTGCAAAAGAAATTCGCCCATTTGTCAGTGAAATAGACGTTGGTCAGCAGGGCATTGGATTTTGCAGGCTTGAATTGGACGCTGCACTGGACGAGTATATTTCTCGGCGAGGGCGTGCTCCAGCCCAAAAAAGGAGCAATAAAGCATGTCAAAAAATGGCAACGGTCTCCGTCTTCGCGGCGGGCAATGGCACATCGAAAAGAGGATTAACGGACAGCGAATACGCGAATCTACTGGATCAAGCAGTCGGGTAGAGGCTGAGCAGTACTTGGTGCGGCGGCTGGAAGAGATCCGCCAGGCTTCGGTTTACGGTGTCAGGCCGAACCGAAGCTGGCGAGAAGCTGCTTTGAAATATGTACGGGAGCATGCGCACAAACGCAGTATAAAGCGTGACGTTCAGGACTTGAAGGCACTGGACGCGTACATCGGCAAACTGGCACTTAATCGTGTGCATGCGGGTACGCTGCAACAGTTTATCGACGCTCGACGCCAGGCTGGCACTAAGTCAGCAACTGTGAACAGGGCTTTGGCCGTGGCCAGGCGCATATTGAGGTTGTCCGCTGAGTTGTGGCGGGACGAATATGGCATGACCTGGCTGGATATTGCACCGATGGTACCGGCGGTGAACTGGAGCGATGCCAGAGCACCGGCGCCAATCACATGGGCAGAGCAGGGCAGGTTGCTGCCGGAACTGCCAGAGCACGTCAGAATGATGGCGGAGTTCTCACTGCACACGGGATGCCGTGAGAGCGAGGTTTGTGCACTTCAGTGGGAGTGGGAGGTGGTTCTACCTGATAACGGCTTCGGTTTCATATTGCCCGGGAGCTTAACGAAAAACGGCTGTGAAAGGCTCGTGGTGCTCAACGCTACAGCAAGAGCTGTGGTTAACCGCCAGCGGGGCGCTCATGAAGAAAGTGTGTTTACGTTTGCTGGTAAGCCGGTGGCGTCGATTTATAACAACGCCTGGCGTAAAGGTCGCAAAAAGGCAGGGCTGGATCACGTTCGCGGACACGATCTGCGGCACACCTTCGGCCGCCGATTAAGGGCTGCGGGTGTAAACGAGGAAACGCGAGCAGAACTGCTGGGTCACAAGCGCGGATCTATTACCACGCACTATTCGTCAGCGGAAGTGTCGGAACTGGTTCGGGCGGTGGAGTTGATCGCAGAAAAGCGCGGTGCAGACTCGGATGGGGTAGCGGTGGTTAAATTCCGCCATGGGCACAAAATGCCCACAGCCAAAAAAAAAGACTTACAACATAAGCTGTAAGCCTTTGAAAATCTGGTAGCAAGGAGTGGAATCGAACCACCGACCCCAGCATTATGAGTGCTGCCAGCTAATATAACTTACTGATTACTATAGCGCTGGATTGTACGTTCTCGCCCACAAATGTCTATAAGTGCTTAACGCTGTCTAGGCGGTGCCCACAAAATGCCCACACTACCAAAAAGTAGCCAGCATGTTTTACACCCTTTGACGCTTCCCCTTGGTATGCTCAGAAGTCACGTAAAAACAAGGAAAAATAATGGCGCTAATTTCATGCCCAGAATGCAATAGAGAAGTTTCTGATACGGCGCCAGCTTGTCCAGGCTGCGGCGCTGCAATTGCAGACTCACGAGATTTACGGTCTAGCGGTTCTCGGCTGGTCACTACTCAGGAGACTGGCAAACGGCTGAAGATGCACGCACTGTTGTCAGGCGCAATTTTTGCGATAGGCGTAGTGCTGATGGTCAATGCCGCGAATGCGGAAGAATCTTCTTCGCTCGGAGCGCTGTCCATTGTCATTGGCTTAGGCTGGTTTATCACAACACGAGTCCGGATCTGGTGGCATCATAAGTAGCCTCCAGCGCGAATGTAGCTAGGCCCCGTGAAAATACAGATCGGGCGCGGCACAGGGCCTAGCACTTCTCATTAAATAATAGTCAGATCCATCACAACCGGAAGATGATCGCTGGCAACATATCCTGCATCAGACGCCAAAGGCTTACCGTATTTCTGCAGCCCAGAATTTGGCATCAAAGCATCCGCTTCGCTGTTTAGAATTTCAGCACCTCTGAGGATTAAGTTGTCGCTGTATGATATGTAGTCTAGCCGGTGCCCAAAGAGTGAAGGGTAAGGATTAGGAGTCTTAGGCTGGCCCCACATAGTTATGATTTCGCCATCTACGGCAGGACTTGTATCAAGTGTAATATCACCATTATAAAATTCAAATTGCTTTTTGGGGAACTGTGCATTCGCTAAAGGATAGGATAGCCCATCTGGCAAAACTTCATCACCCAGCGGTGTGTCATACGATGTTACGTTTAGTTCGTTGTCAATGGCATTGTAGTCCCCCTGAACCACGAAGCCAGACAAGGCAGGATTCTCTAGCTTCCTGCTATTCAATGCATCCATGATTTGGTACATCTGGATACATCGCCTTTGCGCCGAAGGCTCTTGTGGTACTACGTTCTCGAAGTCTGGATCATGGCATAGACCAGCGCACCCGCTGTCAAGGTGAATGGAAACAATTCCAATCTGTTTTCCATTAATCAAAACCTCTGTATACAGCGGAGTTCTGCTCCACTGCACATTGCTCAAAGTTTTTGAATATAATATTTCATATTTAGAAGCAAAATACATATCGGTACCCCCTGATCCATAAAAGTACCTAAATCCTAGTCTTTTTAAGGATGGAGTTAAATTAGATATATCACCGGGTTCTTGTATGCTTAGTATGTCAGGTAAGGCTCTAGCTATATGCTCAAAAATGGCACTTCTGCCCGTCGAGTTTCTACCTCCAATATATATGTTGTAGCACATTGTTCTGAAATCACTTGGATGCCGGGTTATCAGATACTCTTGGAGTTTTTGAAATGCCACAGCAAAAATTTCAAATCTTTCAATCACGGATTCAATGCTTTTTCTATTTATTACATTGTCACCATTAACAAACAGAATTAAGGGGGAATTCGGGTAATTAAAGCCCGCTCGAGTAATGTATGCCGAGCAGGCAGCTATAAAATCGACACCCGCAGGGATAGTTATTTCTTTATCTATTGTTAAGTATCTTGGGCTAGGCGGTGTGTATATATCTTGTACCCATTGCCTGCTTGAATTGTAACCTGCTACAGTATTGTTAGGAGAAGCTACTCCTGTATAAGTTATTACATCACCTCGATTTACTGCAATAAAGTCTGATCTTTCGTAATCTAAATTCTGTAGAAAATTTCCCCCCGATAATACAAGTTCACCTTTTAAAAAATTACCTGATAACTTGCCTTGAATAACAATAACGTCTTTTTTAAGAGCAGTCGCCTCTACCTGTATAGCATTTGTCATTTCTAAAATACCAGAACGTATTATTACATCCCCACCATTAACAAACAGAATCAAGGGAGATGTTGGGTATTGTAAGCCAGTTGAGTTTTCATAAGCTGAGCAGGCAATTACGTAAGCAACACCGGATGGGATAGTTATTTCTTTATCTATTGTTAAGTATCTTGGGCTAGGCGGTGTGTATATATCTTGTACCCATTGCTTGCTTGAATTGTAACCTGCTACAGTATTGTTAGCAGAAGCTACTCCTGTATAAGTTATTACATCACCTCGATTTACTGCAATAAAGTCTGATCTTTCGTAATCTAAATTCTGTTGAAAATTTCCCCCCGATAATACAGCTTCACCTTTTAAAAAATTACCTGATTTAATTAATATTAAATTATCATGAACCGCTTTACCACTCACGGCGTCACTTGTGTTTTTTGAATCAATCGTATTGACGACCAAGCTGGCATCTTTTATGTAAGACGTACCGCTAACCCACGAATAATACCCATTCTTAGTTGAGCTGGCATCGTTAGCAACCTTGAAGCTTCCGCGCCGCTCCGTTGGCAGCGGAGTGTAGGCGTCTAGCAGAGAGTAGGTCTGGAATACGACCACCCCCGCTTGCTGATATCCAGTATTGCCGATTAAGCTCCGGCGAACATTCCCGAGGCGATCAGTCCATGTATTTTCGGGGCTGTTTATGGCTTCATCAAGATTCTCAGCGTTGTCATAAAGATCACGCGGGTCAGTAGAGCCAACAGGATTGCCAGTGTTGTACTTGGACATGCTTTATCTCCGGGCATTAAAAAACCCGCACTCGGCGGGTCTTTTTTGAGAGTAGGTTTTAGGCCGGCGAATTATCATCATCGGCATAAACGCGGGAATCGTAATTGGTCGCCGACACCGATACCGACAGCGGGCCACCGGGGCTGATCTCAGTGATGAGCGCGGGAAAGCTCCAACGGTCGGTGGTGCCAAAGTAAACGTGTGTCGACTCGCGGTCTGCGGGCAGCACGGCTGGCCATGGCTGTGGGATCGTGACCAGTAGCGTGTAATCGTCTGAGCCTTGCGTGCAGGGAAACGGCCCCACGGTTTCGCCATCTTCGCCGCGGTAGGCGACAACGTGAGTTTTGCCGGGCTCAAATTCCAGCGGCTCGGATACGGTGATCCGGTCTGCGCTGATCGCTTCCAGAATCGCCACCTTGCCATAACCTGGCACATCGTCCAGCAGCGGCACGTATGACAGGTATTCGCTGTTGAGGGCGTCCAGTTCGGTTTCAAAACTGTAGGTCCAGCGGCGGTACTTCTGAGCACGGCGGCGGCGCATTCCGATACGCCAGGCCCGGGTGCGGTCGGTTACGCCGTTGACTTTGATCTTGTCGAGCTTGATGCCCTGGTCGCCGGGCAGAAAACACTTCACGGTTTCGGTGGTCCAGGTATCCACGCTGGTGTATTCCACTTCGACGCCGTCCGCTTCGTCTACTTGCCGCGCTTCAAAGGTTCGCTGCAGCGGCTTGGTCATGTTCTCGGGGCTGTAGCCATCTTCAAAGCGGGTTCGGATCTGGTCGCGCACAGGTTTTATTACGCCGGTTTCCAGCGTCATTTCTGCAAATCCGGCTCGCAGGATTGTATCGATTGCGTCTTTGGCCGTGCCGTCATTAATCACATAATCAAACGTATCGCCGCGATTGGTCCAGATTGTTTCGAGATCCTGCATTGCGTCAAGGTCAATCTCGGCATCGGCGTAGCCCAGCGATTTGGCGACGTAGCAAGAGGCGGCGGAAATGCTGCGGGTTGTAGTTGGCGCAGATAGCGAACTGTTGACAACAACCGGCAGCTTGCGCAACGCCACGAGGTTGATCTTGTTGTTTGAGCCGCTGCCTATTTCGTCAGAGCCGGTGATTGTGACGGCCATCGTTGTGATGCCGGGGTAGCTTGTGACGGTGGGCAGGCGGGCGCGCATTGCGGTGAACTCCAGGCGGTCCAGGCTGGCGACAGACACGTCCTCTGCACCGATGCGCGCCACCCGTACTTCGGGGCGCATAGCGTAGGGCAGGTTGACGGTAAACGTCCATCCGAGTTGGTCCCGGGTGGCGCCGCTGACAACTGCGCTCTGGGATATCCAGATTACATCTCCAAACTCCCGCCACTCGATCAGCACTGTGCGCGTACGGGCGTTGATGTTTTCGTTGTCAATCTTGCCCATGCCAGCGGACGCAAAAATATCCACTTCCAGCGTGCTGGTTAATTCGCCGGACGGGCAAGCGGCAAAGGGGCCGACACGATTCCCGGCGGTGCCAGATGCCTGCCAGACTATGGCAATGCTCAAGCCACCCTGGGGTAGTTGGCCCGACCAGTCAGGATCTGCCATGCCGCCAGCCAGTACGCGGCGAACGGTGATGGACGTTGTAGATTTTGAGGTCAGCTCGTAGGCGGTACCGGCTTTGTCGATGCTGGCGAACTTCGACCCTGTTGCCAGACCGGTAACAGGATCGCCACTAGTAGTTTCCAATTCAATCTGAGTTTTGCTGGAATTTATAAATCCCACAACATAAGAGCCGTTTACGCCAAAGTCTGATTCGGCGTTTACGGTCATCCCAAGGGCTAGGTGACCAAAACTTCCAATAACTGTGTAAGCTTCGCTTTCTGCAGCAGCCTGTAATGCATCTTCCCCATTAACAAACAGAATCAAGGGGGAGGTTGGGAATTGTGAGCCAGCTGAGTTGTCATAAGCTGAGCAGGCAATTACGTAAGCAACACCGGAGGGGATAGTTATTTCTTTATCTTTTGTTAAGTACCTTGTACTGGGACTTGTGTATAAATCTTGTACCCATTGCTTGCTTGAATTATAGCCTGCTACAGGATTGCCAGAAGAAGCTACACCTGTATATGTGACCACATCGCCTGCGTTTACAGGAATAAAGTCTGATCTTTCGTAGTCTTGGTTTTGGCTAAAATTACCCCCCGATATTACAGCTTCACCTTTAACTGTAATGGGGCGATAGCTCCCGCTTTCCACTTCCACGCCCTGGGTCATCTTGATTGAACCCAGTAAGCCAATCGTCCAGGTTGCCGGCGCACTGATGCCAGATATTTGATTGCCAGAGACAGTGGCGTTGCCGGAGTAAGTGCGCTGCGAATACGTGATGCCCTTCAGCCGTATGCCGGCGCTGCCCGTAGTCGCGCCAACCTCTGGGCACTCGTACCAGTTTTGATGCGCAGGGTTGCCGGACACGCTCGCACCTGGTGCGAATATCTGATAATCCACCTGCGGCAAATCATTCATCGGAGTCTGGCCAATCTTGACCTTGCCCGGGTCTACCTCGTAATCGCCTACACCGACGGCCAGCATCAAGCGCAGCACTTGCGTTGTGCGGTCTTGGTAATACCGCCGCGGCTGATTGAGATAATCGGGGTATCGAATGTATTGCCCGAAAATCTCTGGCACGCCTTCGCCAAGTCTCGCGCTGTTGGCCTTGGCTTCTGCCGGGCTAAGGCTTGCCCCTTGCTGGCCCTGGCCGACATTGTTGGTCGGCATGCCCGGCATGATCGCGTCTTTAAGCCAGCGAAATGGCGCGGTAACGGCGCTCCAGATATCAGACAGCACATCGCCGTGCGGCACCACCCGAAACTCGACGCTATCCCGCTTCTCAACTCTGCGGCTGCACCAGTCGCTAGGCGGCACAATCGCGCCGTTGATTGCGCATGAAAGCGGTTGACGGTCACCGGGCCTGTAGTCGTCTGTATGGCCGGCAAGCCACTCACTGACCGTTACGCCGTGATCGTGATAAACCTCATCCGGTTCGCCAGGCATGATCGAGCTGTAGACTTTAATCGTCATAGTAAACAACCTTTAAGAACCGCTGCTCGAAATAGCGGATGTTCACCAGGCGCGGGCCGTGTTTACCCTTGCCGGGCTCATCGGTTTCCAGAATCATTCGGCGGCCATCCACGTCCACGACGATTGCGATGTGGGTGCACAACTTCCCGCGAAAGGCCGCAGCGATGGCGCCAGGCTTCGGGCTGCATTCGGTGTAATTCACGGCCTCCGTTTGCATGGCAACCGTGAGGGCTCGCTTGTTGCTTCCTTCAACGGCGCCGTGAACCGGCATCCAGGGCTTTGAGAAAAGATAAACACGGGCCATTCGCACGATGCCGTAACAGTCGGCGCCCTGCTGGGTGCGCCCGTTGGCTTCGTAGGGAATCGCTAACAGGTCGTCGAGCGTCATCACATATACCTCAGTCCGGGGGCCAGGTCAGCGGTGTACCGAAGCCGTGGCCATGCCGTGTTGAGCAGGTCGAAGTAACCCGCCTCAATCTGCACCATCACGCCCTCAAAAGACCCGCCGCGCATAATCATTTTGTATGGCTTTTTGGCAGGCGCGGTCAGGTCGGTAGACAGGTACACCCGGTAATTTATGGGCACTTCTACGTCTGCATCAATCGCTGCCTCAACGACCTTCTGCGCCTCGCCCGTGACGTTGGCAATCGAGAACGTGAGCGTCTGCTGGCCGTTGGTGCTTTTGTCCGGCTCTTTGTGCCCAAACGGCCCGGCCTGGAATGTCACGGTTTCGCCGGTTTCGAGTGTGGCGATCAGGTCTTCGTAAGCGGCAACCACTCTTATGGGCTCATGCCCTGGCACGAGTATTTCGAGCGTTGGCAGAATCACATACTCAGAAGGAGCGCTGGCGTAAACTGTGCGGATAATGCTCATGCTTTGGGCCACTCCTGGTTGATGGCTCGGTCGATGATATCTGAGCCCAGCACAAACTCCTGGCCGTACAGGTACCATTCACGCGCAAGAATTGGGCGCTCGCGGATCTCAACTTTAGCTTTGAATCGCCAGCTATCCAGCCCGACAAGCTCCGGACCATCGTACATCTCGGTAAACCGGCACTCGTAGGGCACCAGCCTGCCGACTGGGGTGGTCAGAACGATGTTGAACCAGTCTGCACCGTCGGTAATTCCGTGGGCAAACCAACCCTCAAATAGCAGTGCTTGCGTGTTTGTCATCAGCCACGACAGCTCAACCATGCTCGGTACGCTTGTAAATGTGCGGCGCTGCCTTGATCGGCCCGTGCTCATTTCTGTGCGAGCAAAGGGGCTGGCGTGCTTTAGCCCGTAACCTGCGCGGGACGGCAGGGGTAGCGCTGCCGGATAGTCAACGATTGCCATTAGCGGCCCTGCCTTTTGAGTCCATAGGTGGATTGCATGGCGCGGGATATTGGGCCGCCGGTTCCCATATCAGCCACAAACACATCAACCACGCGGTTGCCTTGAGTGTCAGTACTCTCTTCGGTGCGCGTGCCTGGGGGTGCGTTGTTGATGTTCACGGTCATGTTGCCACCGCCATTGCCTTTGGCCGCTCGGTCTAATGTGGCGTCAAGCTTTGCACTGGTTTCAGCGGTAACGACGCGCTCGCCCTTATTTAGCAGCCAAGTGCCTTCCTGCGGTACCGAGTCGATGCCGTCGTGAGCCATGCCGGTGAGTTGCTTGAGGTTGTCTACGCCCATGCGCCGGGTATTATCCGCATCTACAACAAACTCTTTGCCGTGTACCACGCCGACCACTTCATTTTCGCCGCCGTCGCCGGTGTACCCGCCCTCTTTAAACTGACTGAGCAGCGCAAAGGCGGCAACCAGCGCGGCGCCACCAACCACGGCAGCGGCGCCGAACGAACCGATGGACGCAACGAGGGCGGCGGGTAGCCACGCGGCGGCGGTTGTGCCTGCGGCTGCCACTTGTGTTGCGGTGACCGTGGCGGTTGCTGCCACGCTTGCGCTCGTAGCAACCGCTGCGCCGGTCACTGCGGCTGCCGTCTTGGTGCCTTCTGAGGCGACTGTCGCCGCTGTTTCTACGCCAATACCGGCCATTTTAAGCGCGTGAGTTACGGCCCACTGGGCGGCCATCTGGCCCAGCGAATTGACGATGGCCCGCGCCATGCCCTGGGCCATATTTTTAAAGGCGTCGTTCAGGCTTTCAGAATCGAAGATGACGGATTCAAAGGCGCCACCGAATCCGGTGGTGAAGTTGTCGATCACGGTTTTGCTGAGCGCGTCGAAGTCGTTCAGGTTGCGGTCAGCGGCCTCTAGCCACTTCTCCCAGTAACTGAGATCCGCCTCTTCGCGCTCGATCAAATTGTCAGCGTACATCGCTGTAAGGGCTTTGGTTTTCTCGGCCTCATTCTCATACCGGAGATTGTCAGCGGCCATTTTGCTGAGCGTTCTGGTCTCTTCGAGCGCCGTTATTTCTGCGTCACGCTCGCCGAAGGATCGCAGGATTGCGTGCTTTTCAGATTCAAAGTGCTGGGTGATGGCCTGCATTCGATTGGCAAGGTCTTTTTCTAGTTTGGCGGCATCGTCAGCGCTGGTATCTGACTCACCACTGCCGCTCTCTGTCCCGCTGCTGTCGGCGCCACTTTCGCCAAGAGCGTCTTTGATCTTCTTCTGCGCCGCTATCATTGCAGCAGCCGAATCGTTAGCCGCCTCTTTCGCGTCCACCACCAGCTTTTTAAACTGGGTACTTGGCAGCGGCTCCATCAGTATGCTTTGTATATCAGCGTAGCCGATGGCTATAGCGCCCTGCGTAAACTGAAACTCTGCGTCAATCTTTTTGCCCAGGTCGGACATGCCCAGGTAGTCGATATCGACGTAAGGGAGCGCGTTTAGTGCGCCCAGAAGCTCGTTCGTGGCGGCGGTAGGCAGCTCGATAATGTCGCGCGCAACTTGAGTCATTACTTCTTTGACGCTGAGGCCAAAGATAGCGATGCCCACGCCAACAATCTTGAACACTCGGCCAACGCCGGCAACCGAGTCGGCGGCAAATCCGGCGATGTCGATGAGTAAGCTGAAGCCGTCTTCTGCCGCTGGGCCAATGCCCCCGGCGTCTTTTGCGTTTTGAACAAATACTTGGCTGAGCGCGGACAAGATCGGCGCGACCTGCACCGCCACTTGCGTCCATACGCCGTCCAATAAGCGGCCTATCTTTGCAAACTCGTCGTTGGCTTGCTCGATCTTTACCGCGTCAATGTCGCTGACGGATAGCCCGAACTCGTCTACCTGGTCGCGGTAACCTCGGATTGCGTCGCCGCCCTGCAAAAAGAACTGCGTGGCCTCTTTCTGCTCAAAGCCAAGGTCTTGAACGTAGCGGGCCGCAAGTTGAGCCGATGCGCCCGAATCAAGAATGGCATCAGAGATGGTCGCGACGCGCTCGTCTACGTCCATATCTGAAAGCGCTTGCAAGTCGAGGTTCAGCGCCTTCACGGTTTTAGCTGCTGAGCCGGTGCCCATTTCAGCGGCGCCTAATCGCCGGTTTAGCCGGTTCAGGGATTTCTCGTAGTTATCAACGCCACCTTCTGAGAACGCGATATTCAGTGCGGTAATGGAGTCGTAAGAGGTGTCGAGTGATCGGGCGAACTTGCTTTGTGAGTCAACGCTTGCCAGCCCCTTGATCGCCATGGCCGTCAGCGCACCACCAGCCGCAAGCGCAGCGCCAGACACTGCCAGCAGGCCGATTTTTGCGGCCTTGCCTACCTGATTTAAATCCTTTTCGACTTGCTTGCGCCACTTCTTGGACCCGCGCTCAGCCTTGTCCATGCCTTGGACAAAACCGCCCGTTTTGGCAATTAAGTCGATAGTAAGCGTCCCGAGAGATTTCGAGGCCATGCGTTTCTCCGGGTATTAAAAGGCCCGCACGGCGGCGGGCTCATCGGTGTTTTGCGCTAAATTACTGCCAGCTCTCCATCGCTTGCTCAAGCGATAGCTGCGGTTGGTCGTGATTCGGCGCGAAATCGTAAAAGCTAAACGGCTGCGAGTCTTTCTTGCGGTTTATGTTGGCCGTGAGTGACGCAATCATTGCGGCGCCGCTTTCAAATCTCATGCCGAGATTCAATGAGCCGCGCTTTCTGCGATACGCCACCCACTTGTTAAACTCCACCGCGCTGATCGACTCCTGCGCCTGAGCAATGGTGCTGCCGCCGATGCCGTTAAGGACAAGCTCGCACCACAGCTCGTCCAGCTCGCTTAGCTCTTGGTCTTTCCCAAATTGTTGACCTCGCCAATGGCTTTCAGCAGCGCCATGGTCAGCGCACCGTCAAGAGATCCACGCTCTTCGTCAGACTCGCCGGTGATGTCCGCAGCCGTAAAGACGGCCTTGCCATGCTCGTCGCAGACGCTGTTAGCGATGCGGCCAGCCACTGCGTCACCGTCGCCGGCCATGGCGCGAATATCAGAAACGGCGGAGCTATACGACAGGGGGCGAATATAGGTCGTCATGGTGATTTTTTCGCCGTCCTTCTCCCACACAATTTCCTTTTTTACGGGTGCGCCGGTAAACGCGCCGGCTTTGCTTAGGCTTGCAAGGGATAGGCTCATACGGTCTTCCTTGTGATAACGGCCTTGCCGCTGCGCTGAATGGTGACCTCGCTCGTCAAAATGCTATTCGTCTCGAAATTGAACGGGAAGTTTGAAAAATATCCTTCAAAAGCCATCCATGTTCTTGTGTCCGGCAAGGTGAATTCTTGCGCGGTTGCCGTGGGCGGGATGCCGCGACCATTGGGCCAGCCGATAACGAATTTCAGGTTTTTATCGTCGTCCGACTGAGATAGCTCATACATCCGGAAGTGGCTTTCATTGTCAAGATCAGTATTTAGAGCAACCGTTGCCTGATCCGCCTTGCGAAGGCCTCGCATGGACGTGCTTTCTGTGTCGTCCAGAGTCGTGGTGTCGAGCTGGTCGGCAGGCGATCCGCCGGGATTGATGCCGGTCAAGAAGCCGACCTTCATGACGCTGTCGTCTGCGGGATCTATCAGGTAAAGCTCTGTGCCTTGGGAGCGGGTAGCCATGGTGATTCCTTTGGGTTGCGATTTTCGGGCATTAAAAACCCGCACGCGGCGGGCCTGTTTGGGTTGTTCGGTTATCGCTGGACTATGAAATCTACGTCGAAGCTGTAACGGTAATGGTTCGTTTCGCTCTCGCGGCTTTCACCACCCCATCGGGTGATGTAGGCCGCGGGCTCTATGGCATTGCGCAAGGCTTTGGCCACATTTCGGGCGCTGGTTGCTGTGTCGGCGTACACATCGATCTGCAGGGACCAGCTATCTACATCCGGGGTTTCGCCGAGGTAGTTATCGGGCTGGCCGCTCACGGTTTGCCACACAACATAAGGCAGCGGCGTGTTTTGTGGCGGCTCACCGAACGGCCATAGCCGAAGCGGGCTACTGCCGAGTAGGGCGGTAACACCTAAATCTGCTGCGCAGACTTCGAAGATGGGCGGATACATTATTGACCTGCCTTTTTCTTTGCAGCCTTCAGCACTCGATCAATCTTTTTGCTGTACTGGCTAATAAATTCGTCAACGGCCTGCTGGCCAGCTTGTGCTGGTACGGGCCGAAATATGGGCTGAGCTGGGGTTTTCTCGGTGCCAAACTCCAAGTACCGGAAGTGCCGGGTATCGCCGCCAGGCAATCCAGATTGCTCGCTGCCAGATTTGTTGCCGCCAGCGCCGCCCATGACACCGATGCGGAACATCAGGTTTCCGGTCTTTTTGAATGTGCGGCCTGACCAGCGCTCCACAATGTTTTTGGCAATGTTTGCCGGTGACGCGGGATCATCCACGCGGTCGGCGTTGGCGCGAGCTTGGTTCCGTAGCACTTGGGCTGCTTTGCGCAATGCAAAGCGCCCGCCCTTGCGCTGGATGTCATAATCCAGTGCGTCCAGCTTGCCCAGCAACTCGGGCAGGCCGTTCAGTTGGAAATCAACGCCGTCAGCCATATTTTTCTCCTGGCAATAAAAAAACCCGCACATGGCGGGCTTGATTTGATTTTGACGTCAGACAGAAGCCGACACATTGCCAAGCACATACTTTTCGGGGTCAGACATTGTGCTGGCATCTATCATTTCTACGCTAATGCTTGGTGGAGCCCAGCCCACACCCTCACGAATTTCATCAATAGCGGCAGATATATGTTTTTGCAAAATGCCCCGCATCTTCTCAAGATCAGCATCAACTATCTGTTGCGCTTCACGCTCTTCATTTTGGGCGTCTATGACGGACTGAAGATACTTCTGGTAATTATTCATTGTGACGATCCGTTTAAGCTTAATAGTCTAAAAACTATATCATCACTCGCCATCATTCACCCCCGCGCTTACCGGCAATGTGAGGTACTCCAGGCCGCTTATAGGGTCTGCAAGCACACCTTCGATGTTGTAGGCTTGCCCGCGGTGCAGTATCCGCATATTTGCGGTGACGCCTTCGCGGTACCGAATTGTTATTCGGGCTGAAATCTCGCTTTGCGTGGCTGCCGATGCCATGAACTCGCGCACAGACAGCGGCTCGACGGAGGCCCAGACGGTGGTCACCTCTTCCCAGCCATTAACCATTTCACCGGTGACAGGGTTTTGTGTCATGCCCGGGCGCTGGATCGTAACGCGGTGGCGGAGTTTTCCGGCCTTCATATCCCAAGACCTATGCGGTAAAAGTGCAGCATGTTAAACACTGCCGGGTTGTCAGTTTGAATGGTGCCTACGAATCGCGCTTCACGGTTGGCATACATGTCACCAATAATCAGTAACATCGCGGCTTTTACGCTGGCAGGTAGCGGCACCGGATCGCCAGCGTCATCATTCCAGGGAACCGGGCGGCCAATGTACTGCGCCACATAGTCCGCAGCTGCATCAATCAGGCTTTGCAGCGGTTCGTTTTCCGCTGTTTCGCTTTCTTCCACTCGCAGGTGCATCTTCACTTCGGTCAGCGTTGGGAACATCCGGCACCTCGTGGATTACTTTGGTCTGGTAAATCTCAACAAACGCCCGGACTCCTGAGAGCTGCGCGGCGGTTGCTTCAAACTCTTCGCCTTTCTCTACCTGGCCGAGCTGGTCATGCAGGAAGGTTTTCAGGGCTTTAACTTTCATGGTGACTCCGTTGGGGAAGGCGGGTCCGAAGCCCCGCCCTTTTCCTTACTCTGCGGTGATGTCGCCGTACATGAGGCCGGCAGGACGGTCCACGCCCAAGCCAAGGCGCTCTTCTGCGCGAATGGTTACCAAGTTCTTTGTGAAGTCATCGTTCACAAAGCCCATCTCAACCACGGCACCCTGACGTTGGTAGATAATGGATGATGTGCGCAGCGCTCCAATCAGGAAGCTGCCAGCGGGCATGTGCTGAGACATAACCACTGATACTCCGAACGGCTGCGCGCCCGCATTGGTGCCGGGTGCGCCGTATAGGTAGGCGCCAGTGCCTGAGCCTTCGCGTAGCAGCTCCATCTCAGCCCAGTCAGCTGGGTTAACGATGACGGTATCCACCACCTCGCCCACAGCCCAGCGGTTGTACTTGGCCTTGTTGATGGACTCAACCAGGTTAGCGCCAGAAGCTGGAGTGAATGCGGTGAAATTTCCGGCATCGGTTAGGCCCGACAGGTTCGGAGTGGTGCCATTGCCAAGCAGCAACTGGCGGTCAATGCGCTGAGCCAGGCCATCGCGCAAGCGGGTGTCGATGTACGCAGCGACCGCGGGAGCATCCGCCAGCAACTGGTTCGACACTTTGATCCAGTGGGCCACGGTTTCGACTTGCACGTTGTAAGGCTCAAACGTCACGCCAGATTCAGCCTTGGTCGCATTTTCCGCCACCTCAGCCGCTGCATTGGTGAAGGCCAATTCGCGCAGCGAGCTAACGGAATTGCTCGCAACTACGATGGTCGGAATCATCTGTCGAATGGTCAGAGGCGCAAAGCTGCCGGGGATGACGCCGGGGCGCTGCATCTCGAACGGCATGTTGTCACCGGTGACCACGGTGTTCTTGACTTCATAGCGGGCTTTTTCGCGCTCACCAGTCGCAAAGGATTTAAACTGATCAGAGTTGATGAACTCGGCGCCGGCAGTTTTAGCCGCGGCTTCTAGGCTGGCCGGGCTCTGCTTCTGAGCTAGATCAATCATCTGCTCTTTCAGTGCCTTGTACTGCTCGGCGAGGCTGTCAATCTTGCCGGTAAGCTCGGTGGACGCTTTGCCGTGCTGCTCAATTTCGCTGGTGTGCGAGTCCAGCGCGGTCTTCAGCTGATCCTGAACAGATTTAACTTGCGCCAGGCCACTTTCAACAATGCTCTTAATGTCATCGGACATGGTAAAACCTCGAATTTTTTACATAAAAAAACCCGCTAGATTGCGGGCTTTCTGGCCGATTCGGCCGTTACGTTTGCGGGTTGCTGAATTGCTGGAATAGACCCGCAATCGCTGCGGTTTGGCTTTCTGTATCAGAGTCGCTCTGATGCAAGGACTTGATGCCGCTTACCAGCGCGGTAGCATCGGCCCGAGTAAAGCCTCGGTAATCTCTCAAATATGCCTCATATTCCTTCAGGGAGTCGGCGCTTTCAGCCATAGACTTCAGCGTATTCTCTTCGGAAACTATTGATAGTGACTTGCTACTGGGAATTTCTGCATAAAGCTCTCGCGCCGCCTTCAGCGCGTTGCCCTTTAGCATCCGAGGCTCTGCCGGCGTAAAGGTTAGCGTGTCGCGCACTAACGGCCACTCAACAATCTCACCCGAAGCTAGTCGTTGAGTTTTCCCGCGAATTGCTTCGCTTGAGTTTCCGACCATGCCGGCTTCAATTAGTGTTTCAAGCTTGGCCATGTAGCGGCCATGACGATTGAGAACTCGCTCCACGAATACACCGGTCTCATCTATTACCGCTGTCTTCCAGTCAACATAACCAAGAACATCGTGAGCGGTCATGCCTACTTTGTCAGGATCAAGCCCATGCTCGAAGTCAACGTGAAGCATCCCAGATTTAGTGTAAGAGCTGTCGATCTTGGTTGCTGGCGTAAAGAACTCGCCAGTAAGGTCACGGCCACCAAAAAGCACTATGTAGTTCGCAACGCGCAGTTCGTCATCGGTGCGAGAAACGGCTTTTAGTTCATTGCGTTCCATTAGGCTTCTCCACGGGCTTCTGCCCTGCTTGCTGAATAGGGATCATTGCGCCCTGAATAAGTAATTGATTACCGCCATCCAGTGCCGGTTTGCCTTCACTGATGCGCGCCTCGTTGGGGGTGCACTGGCCCGAGTTGATGGCCTCACGGTTTGCTTCCATTCGTGTTTTCAGGTCAGCCCGCAATAAAGCTGCGTCAAAATCGAATTCACACTCATATTTTGCAGCGTCGCCAGGCTCCATCAGCCAGCGAGGAACGGAGGCTTCAAACTTTTCAAGATAGGGGCGCAGGTTCAATTTGTAAAAGGCCGAAAGGATCTCGTAAACATTGGAGCCAAGGGACGATTGGCCGAAGGTCTGGTTCAGTAGGATGGACGGCACACCAAAGAAGCGACCGATATCCTCAATCTGAAAGCGACGAGAATCGAGAAGCTGAATGTCTTGCGGGCTCATGCTGACCTGGGTGTAATTCATCCCGGCCTCAAGCACAAAAAGCTTGTCTTCGTTGCCCTCTTCCAGCCCAGCAAACGAGGTGCGGATCTGTTTTCGCTGAGGCTCGGTCAAGGTTTTGTCAATGGTCAGGATGCCGGAGGGCTTAGCGCCGTTGCTGTAAATTTTACTTACACGATTGTCAGCGGCCAGCGCGATGCCGATAGAGTTGCGCGCGTAAGACAGCGGGGATAGCCCCACAATGCCATTGCCAAAAAGCTTGACGTGCCACATGGTCTGATTTGTGTAGACCTTAACGTTTAGCCCGGTGGTGTACGCATGGATTACCGTGCCATCGCTGAGCAGTGAGGTTTCAACCTGCGCAGATGACACAGGCAAAAGCCCGACAATCTCACTGCCCAGCTTTTGAATGATGGCGTAGGCGTTGCCGCTGACCGCTAGGTTGAGCGCCATGCTCTCCCAGAACTCAACGTCTGTCTGATACTGGTTAGGCCTTTGAGTCAGTACTTTATGCAGCGGGTGATTGACAGCAACTTTGCGGCCTTCTGAACCTGTCTCGTAAATATTAAACGGCATAGAGCCGATGGATTCAGAGATCAGTTTTACCGCGGCCCATACCGGGCTGATCTGCATGGCGGTATCAAAGTTGACTTCCGTTGCGGCGGCGGTGCCGTACCCGGTCGGGCCACCGGATTGCAGCCCGTCAAACCGCGGCGGCGCTCCCGGTGATCTGAAGAATCCGCTAAGCGAACTGAATAGGCTCATTAAAGCACCAGTGGGTCGGATAAAAATGAATCGATATCAAGGCCTTCTTCGCCACGCCGTATGCCGCGGCTTAGAGCCATGATGGTTCCCACAACGCCATCAATCTTGGCTTCGGCGCGCTCTTTGTTGGGATACGTGTTGTCTTTTGCGTCGATCTTGGCCACCACGTTTGACGCCATCCAAGTGAGCACTGGGCAGTTGCCGTGGGCCAGCTTGCGCTCGAGTACCAGCTTCTCCATTTCCTTCATGGGCTCGCTGATGTTCTGCACGGTTTGGCGCACCTCAACCATCGTCAGACCCTCGGCTTCCATCTCTTGAGCCAGCTGGGTTGCCTGCCACGGGTCGTATGCCACTTGCTCAAGATCGAAACGGCCGGCGAAATCGCGCAGATCGTCCTTGATAACTTCGTATTCGATGACCTCGCCATCGGTCAGGGTCATCAGGCCAAGCGCGTTGAACTCCATGTAGCGGCTTGAGTTGCTATCCATGTGCTCCAGCACCCGGGCTTCCGGCAGGTAGTACCGGCCGTGTAGATGCCAGTTCGGGTCACCTTCAATAGGTGGGAACAAAAGCAGGGTTGCGGCAACGTCAATCTTGCTGGCCAAGTCCAGCCCCGCAATGCAGCGCCGGCCCTCCAGTTCTACCAGCGTCTTGCGCTCGGGCTGGCTCTGCCACTTCAGCATGTTCATCCACGCCGACTTGGCACCCACCCATTCGTTCAGGTGTTTCGTGCGAAACGTGGCTTGCTTGGATGCGGACTGCATGGCTTCGCGCTGGCGCGATACCAGAAAGTCACCGGAGATTGATATGCCATAATTCGGGTTGGCTTTGCGCAGAACGTTTTCGTCTGTCCAGTCGTCACCCTTATCGATCGTGTAGAGCATTGCCCATAGGTCATCACGTTGGATGGCACCTTCCAGCATTCTCTCGCAGTCTCGCACCAGTTGGTGGCAAGGCCCGCCAATACTGGAACCCGCCGTGGTGATCACCAGCATGAGCGGCTGCTCACGAGCGCCCATGCCGGTTTCCATCGTGTCGAACAGACTGGAGTCTTGGTGCTCGTGATACTCATCAACGATGGCGCAGTTGGGAGACGAGCCGTCACCGGGCTTTCCGATCACCGGCTCGAACCGGCTGCCATCTTCCATGCGTACCAGGTTGCCGGCGTTCACATCGATGCCGAAGTGTTCGCGCAGCGCTGGCGTGCGCTCTGCCATTAACTTCGCTGGCCTGAACACTTCCCATGCCTGCTTCTCGGTAGTCGCACCTGAGTAGACCTCGGCGCCGAACTCTCCATCGGCCGAGAACATGAACAGGCCTAGGCCGCCACCGATGATCGACTTCCCGTTCTTTCGTGGAACAAAAACCATGATGGTTCGGAAACGTCGGGTTCGATCCTTCTTGCGGATCCAACCGAACGGGATGCAGATGGCGAACAGCTGCCAGGGTTCCAGCATGATTGTCTCGCGCTTGCTGGCCCACTTGCCTTTGGTGTGGGGTAGCAGCTGCATGAACTTGGCGACCTTTTCAGCCAACGCCGGGTCGAACTTGTAGGGATATGCGCGCTTACGGCTGTCGCGTTTGTCTGTCAAATGCCGCTGACACGCCAACTTGATCCACTTGCAAGCAGGAATCTTGCCCGCGATGACCTGTCGTGCGTAATCCTCCGCCTGTTTAACCAGCGGATACTGCTTTGCGGTCGTAATTAGAGTCCAGCGAACGGGTTACCCTGGGGCTTTTTCTGCGCAGGGCCGGCGACTTTGGCGCGATCAGCGGGCGTCATGCCAAACTTTCCGAGCAGTGTTTCCAGGCGAACCAATTTGGCGGCAGTGAAAGCCACCGGATCGAGCCGGAACTGACCGAGCAGAGCGCAGCATATTTCTAATGCGAACCTGTCCGCTTCGGTGATTACATTCTTCGGCGCAGCCTTGACAAGCTCTTTCCAGATTTCCCGCTGAGCAGCTGACAAGTGCAAAGGGCACGATTTCAGCTTTCCGGTATCTGGGTCTTCGCGCTCGCGCTGGGGGTCTTTAATGAAGGCGCCCTTCATTTTCAGCACATTTGTAGGAGTGCGCGGTCTGGCCATTTCAAAACCTGAATTTTGCGGACGTAAAAAAGTGAC
>Ga0306872_100116_pt1 | contig 34966 bp, 53 predicted proteins | sample AntRauMeHopE1498_FD_190455 | JGI IMG/M metagenome (GOLD analysis project Ga0306872, IMG submission 190455) | Saline lake microbial communities from Rauer Islands, Antarctica - Metagenome Hop E1 #498 (v2) (version 2) | ecosystem: Environmental > Aquatic > Non-marine Saline and Alkaline > Saline ...
AGCATCTTTAGGATTAAGAGCTGTATATGCAGCTTGGGTTAGTACTCTAATAGGCATCGGTCCACTTCCTTCCGATGAAGCGTGTCTATGAGCTACTACAGATATAAGATCATCTAAAGTAGTCATTCCCGTTGGTGCGGGTGATGCATCTAAAGTAACTTCTGAATCAGATATTGATAAAGTTTCACCATCAGCTTCTTTTTGAACTATTGAATAAAATTTAACAGTATCAGTAAAATGCTGTATTATAAAATAATTGTCTACATTAACTACATAATTAAATGAAGATGCTAGTCGTTTCCATGTTGAAGGTATAGTAGGTATCGTGCTATCATTATGAATAATACCTACGGTAATTCCTAGTAAAGCTCCTGTATTAGTTTCCGTAAGATTACCAGTGATAGCAGTAGTTTTTCCATATACTCTACATACATCAAAAGCTATCTCAGTTCCTGTACTATCTACAATTTTTACTATATCATCTACATACTTTTTTCTTGCTGCTTGATTATCACTAGCAGGACTTAAATTAGGTAATTCTATAGGTACAGTAAATTTCATAATTATTTCTTAATTACAACTCTAAATTGATTAGTAGATGGAGCAACTGCAAAAGAAACAGTTAATACTGAGGTAGAAGTAACTTCTATATCTGCAACAACTTCTTTTCCTGTAGATACTTCATATACTACGGATTGTAAATCTAAAGTATTTAATCCATGAGTAAGAGCAAAAGATGTTGCAGAAGCATTTCCTACATTTGCATTATAAGCTCCATTTCTTGTATCAAGATAAGTTTTTAACTTTAAAGGAGTTACAATTTTAGAATCATTAGTTCCTGTATTTGTATCTGATTGACTTGCAATTTCTCTATTAGATTCTAAAAAAATCCAATTAGCAGGATTAGAAGTAGAAGCTGCATCAATAGCAGCTATTATAACATCCCCAATATTTAGATTTATTCCTTGTATAGTTCCTGCAACTGTAACATACCAATAATCTCCTTTAGTAGAACTTGCTGGAAATAATGTTTCTGTATCAGCATCTATAGAACCTTGTAAATTTCCTAAAGCTGCTACAGTATTATCAATATATGCTTTAATTGATCCTGCACTAGCTATATTACTAGATGATGCACCTGTAGATATATCATTTAATATAGGAATTGCAGACGCTGATCCAGTTCCACCAGCTACTCTTCCCATTACAGTCATTGTAGCTATGTCTTCTATCTTAGAAAAAGTTACATTTTTGTCTGTAAGTTTAATAGTAGTTACAGCACCATCAGCTAATTTACCTGTAGTTACTCCTACATCTTTAATACTTATTACTTCTCCTACTATTTGTACTGTGCTTTCATCTGCTGTTAGTGTACTTCCACTACCACTTCCTATTTCTACCCATGTTGAATTATTATAATAATAAATTTTATTGTCTGTACTATTATAATATACTTGACCTTGTGTTGGACTTCCTGGTGCTGTAGATAATACTTGTAGAACCAAATTCAAAATTTGATTCTTATTCATATCAAGATTAACTAAAAATTTTCTAGCCATTATTTTATTAGTTTAAGTAAGCTATTCCACTAAAAGCAGAACTAAATGTGATTATAATTTGATTTAAAGAACTGTAATTAACATCTCCTTCTACTTCATTATTTCCAGTATCAACTATAGTAACAGAAGGTCTTTTTTGAAGATTGTGATTAATTACCCAAGTATCAGAAGAAAGTTCTTGATTAAATATAAAATGTTTATCACTATCATTAGTAGTATAAACTAAATTTTGAATATCTATTAATAGTATATTTAACTGATTTAGTTTATCCGATATATCTTTATTTAATTCAACACCAAAAGATAAAGCCCAAAACTCTTCGTTAGTTATTAACCTTGTTCCAGTTCTTGGAGTATTTCTAAGCTCTCTACCCGTCTTTAAAAGTTTATTGATAGTGTCTTCATTAAATCCTATCTCATTTAATATACCTCTTGACATTGTTATTGTTGTTAGTATGCGCTTTTTATAATAATTACTTATAATATAATATAATTATCCTCTAAATCCAAGTTATTTTGTTAAGTTTGTAACTTTTTTTTAACTTTCATTAAAGAATTTATCATACACTAAATCCCAAAAAGTAGAAGGTATTTCTAATTCTGGTATTTCAAATATATAGTCTTTACTAATGCCTTTTACTTTATTAATACTATGAGTAGCATTATTAAGACTTTCTACTTCTTTTGATACTGTTGAATATACTTCTGTAGGGATAGTCCATTTACCTGCTTCTACATTCTTACCATAAGTATTATAAACCTTTTGAATTTCTTCTTGATAACTTTCTGTTATTGGTTTCATTTGTGTTCTAAGCATAGATAACTCATGGGAAAATCTAGCATTTTTAATTGATATGTCTTTTATAGAATAAAGGATATTATATCCTGCTACTATATCAGTTATAAAAATTAATGGTTCTGGTGTTTGTTGTTTTTTACTCATTGTTTTGTTGGTTATTACATAAAATAATTTATTAATCCGTAAGAAACTAAAGCATCTGCTATATTATCTGCTGTTTCTTCTGTATTAGCTCCTTTAAATACGTTTATTTTAGCTGATCCTCCATTGCCTGTAGCATTAAAAAAAGATAGTATTGTAGTTGAATTGTTAGAAACTTCTATTCTACTCCCTGTAAGTATTAATCTACTAGATGTCCCAACCGCACTAAGAGTTAGCCACACTCCAGAACCTATTCCTCTAACTGATGTTCTACTTCCATGAAGCTCAATTCTTACTGTTCCTGTGGAATCATCAGTAAATCCTGATGCTGCAATACCTAATGTCCTATTAACACCACTCCCAATATATACAAACTTATTTTCAGATGTTAATAAATTAGAAGCATTTCCATAACCTACTTGAGTGGCAGTTATACTAGGAACTCCAGAAGCAGGAGCTTGTGCTATCCAAGAACTACCATTCCAAACTAATGTGTGACCAACAGTACCTCCACTAATAAGAGAAATAATTAGTTTTTCATGGGAAGCAAATATGTCATTTGTTACTACTATAGGACTAGTTGCTTCAATCTTTTTTAAGTAATAAATAGAGCTTAGTGTATATAATAATGTAGCTCCACTATAAAAAGAATTTAGTATATTTACACTTATAGTAACATTGCCATTTATAGGTCTTCCTGCTCCTAATATTGAAATACTTGTTCCATTTGTCCAAGTACCTATACTAGATGGCATACCTGATAAATCAGGTTTATTTAATAAATGATCGTAATTTCCAGTCTTAGAAATTCTATGTAAATTTACAGTACCTGAACCTTCAATAACTTCATTATTTGCAGTAGCTAAAGCAGTTTCATTTGTAGTATTTAATACTTTAATTGTTGATATTGTAAATCCTCCTATCACTACAGTAGAACTATTTTGTTTATTTAAAGTTAGTACTCCTGTGGAAGTATTAAGACTTCCTCCTGTCAAAACATTTCCAAAGGCACTAGCTATATTATTTTTTACATTATCATGTAAATCTACAGTAGCATTTCCCTCTACAAGTTTATCACTCCCATTAGTAATTATTATTTGACCTAGTGCTCCTAATAGATTTCCTTTACTAAATGAAGCTGTTGTAGGAACATTTAATGTTAATACTTTAGTAGCATTGTTAAAACTAGCAGTTAAACTTCCTGTAGCAGAAATGTTTAAGGTAGTATTATTACTATTTGCAGTTATAAATTCTCCAGGAACTCCTAGTTTTTGTATAGTTTTAAATATATTTTGAGAGCTACCTCCATCATTATTTTTAATAGTAGTATTACTTCCTACTAATACTCCTGTACCTCCAGTAATTGAAATACCCACACCTTCCAAAATATTACCTTTATTAAATGCTGTTTCTGCCCCTATATCAGAAACTGTCAATTGTCTAGTTGTCCAGTTAGTAAGATGTCCTAAAGAGTCTATTGTTAAATTAGATATTACAAAAGCTCCTGCAAGGCTAGACTTGTCTACCCAAGTTTTCGGTGGGTGAGTATATGGAATACCTCCACTAGAATTAATAGTTATATTATTATTACTTTTAGTAATAGAAACATTAGTACCAGCAATAAAATTAACTATATCATTAGAGTTTACATTAGAAGTTTCTGCACTATTAACCTGCAAGCGCCAATTGCTATAATTATCATAGCTTAATTCTCTTGTAGATACTCCTGTAACATGGCCTTCATTATTTACTGTTATTCTCGATATGACTGAATTTCCACTTAATGCAGTTACAGGTTGATTAGTAAATCCTGTTGGATGGTTATATGTCGTATCAGAAGAACTAATAGTTATACTAGTAGAGTCTGAACTAATTGTAATATTTGTACCTTCTACTAAACTTCTAAATCTTAAATCTGCACCAACCTTACTTGCCCAAATCCCTGAGCCACTTCCTAAATTAGAAGCCGTATTGATATCTCCGCCACTTCCTACTGTAAGATCAGATATTGTAATATACTTTAAATTATCACTATCTTGTGGATCCGAGATTAGTATTTTTTCTGTTCCAATTAAAACAGTTTTTCGAGTCTTTAGTAGTATAGATTCTTTTGTTAGAGTTACTAATATTAATCCTGTTTCATCTGGCCCATCTAACTCAACTTCAAATCCTATAGATTGATCAGGACTATGTAGTACTCTTAAATAACCATTTCCATTTTCAACTTTTTCGTAGATAGATATATGAGTCTCTTCTTCTGCTATTGTTATTTCATAAGCATCCTTTAAGTTTCTTAAAAACTCTGGATATACTTTAAAGTTATATTCAAAATTAAACCAAGAATCTTTTTCATATCTTAAAACATTACAATTAGTATATAATGAATAAACTAATAAATCTAATTCCTCATATTCTGCATCTTCTTTAACTAGCACTAAACCAACAGTATCTTTATTACTTGTTTCATCAAATACTGTTAAGTCGTGTATTACAACTTTACTTTTATTAGTAGCAGGTGCTTCTCCTTTTTGAATTAATACCAGTCCTGCTGTAGATTCTCTTCTTAGTCTAATTATACATTCTCTCATAACAAGCTCGTTGCCTGTCATATTTTCAGGTTGCATAATTATTTGTATTCCTGCTGCATATCTATTATAGCTATTTTCAATAACAGAAGTAGAAACTACAAATTCATCAATTACTTGTTCTGCTGTTTTAGTTGCTACATCTATAAAATCACCATCGAAATCAGGAGATATAGTGAGTATTAGTTCTTCGTCTTTATAAATTTCTACCGCTTCCTCTGGGTCTTGTTTTAATATAAACTCACATTCATTGTAAAGTAGTTTGCTTCCAGTAGATGAATAAGGATAAGCTACAGTAGAATTATTAAAGACACAATTGTAAAACTCAATTGTTTTATTATTACTTATAGTCTTAGCTTCAAATAGTATATTAGCATTTTTTATAATTGCTTTACTACTGTTTGTACTCCATAAGCTTATAGAAGAAATATTGGAAGCCTCAACATAGACACTACTAGTACGTCTTAGATTCAAGCCATTTCTAGGGATTACACATTTATCTGATGAATGATAAAAAGAGCCTTTACCTAATACCTTACATTTGACACCTAAAGGCTGAAATTCATCCGATAGTACAGACCTACATAAAATATCTGTCCAGACAATCACACCAGAGGAGTAAAATTGATCAACTCTATCTCTAAGTAATGAATGTTCCCTGTAGATTCCATCTTTTATTATTACTAATGGTATAGCACCATTTTCGATTTCAACTTTAGCATCATTCAATGCTCTTGTTATAGTCTTGTATTTATGTCTTAAAGAGTTATATTTTGCAGTTGCATCGTTTCCTTGATTACTTACAAATAAGAATAAGTTGTATTCAGATATATTAACATTTTCACTTTTTAGAAATGCTCCAATAAGTGAAATTAAACTAATACTTAAATCCCTATTAGAATATGATTCATCATTATATTCATTATAGAGAGTTTCTAACTGTTCAAAAGTTATATCTGACCCAAACTCCATTTGTTGTAATCGTTTATTAATTCAACATATCCATAACTAGCTCTATTCTTATCTATGCCAGAAAAATCTTTTTTATAAGGTTCTTCTTTATCATAGTCTAATTTTCTAAATAGTCCTTTAGATTCTTTTATTACCCCTGCATTATGAAATATTTTAACATCTTTAAATTTCTTATAACTATCAGTAGCCATACAAAAATCTAACTCTTGTACAATCTTACTTTTGTATCCACTTAACCAGCAATTCCACAAAGTACCCCACATCTCTGCACACCATATTTGAAATCCGTTATAGTCTTTCTTGTACTCTTGAGGAATAAAAGCTAGTTCTGTACTATTAAATTTTTCAGCTCTTTCCTTAATTAGTAAAGAGTCTTTTTCTACCTTTTCCCAAAATTTCCAATCATTACCTTTGAATATTATTTGTGCTCCTCCACTATTCATATTGTTTCTGACAATATCAAGAGGGTCTACTCCTACTGCTTCTGCTAAGTAATAGTGTAATACATGGCTCTTACTTTTTATATAGTCATAGTTCATATAACTATTAGTATTAGACATATACCAAGTATTGTCATCTTGAAGAAAAGAAAAATCTAAGTTGCTATTAAATATAACATCACTATCTAGCTGCATACACCACTCTGTTATTTTTTCATAGTACATAATGTACTTCATAACATAAGGTTTTATTGTAGCACCATAAGACTTATTTGTTCTCATATCTGGCACATATCTAATATTTATACCAAACTCTTTCACAAGACTTGCAGAGTATTCAGATTTTTCTCTCCCTCTTTCAAAGACTATGCCTACTACAATATCTGTAGCAGGTATATTTCTTTGAACTATTAGATTGAATAGTTGAAGTTTCAACTCCCATAAATATCTTAACTTATCTTCAACTGCAATTATATATTTCATATTAACAAGTTCCTATTGCTATAACTTCTCCTGATGCTCCTACTTCTATGTATTGACCTGTAGGAACTATCTTGTAAAATCCGGTAGCAACAAATTCACAACAATCATCTGAAATAATACTTCCTACTATAACAGTAGCATCTGTAGAACATCTTGGTAATCCTGATGTAATATCTGCACAAGCAGCCACTTGATTAGCATGGAAATCCGAAATCATTATTACGCTTGGACAAGCACAAGTAGTAGAAGAAGTTGTTCCTGTTGTGGTTGTCGTAACATCTTGACAAGTTTGAACTGCTGCAATATGTCCAGTTGCATTAGTCTGTACTGCACAACCATCTAACCAACTAGCTATCCAATTAGAACCTGTATTAAATGAAGTGGTCATTGCAGCATCACTAAATATTCTACCTGCTGCATCACAAAGATTTGATCCTGTAATATATACTGTAACAGGAGTACCTTGTTCAAGCACTGCTTTATTACAAGCTTCCTGACTAGACGTATTAACATATACAAGCATTTCAGTAGGTGCAGCTGTAGTAGTGGCTGCTGTTGTCGTTGCAGCAGTTGTAGTACTAGCTGTAGTAGAAGCTGTAGTTGTAGGAGCTACAGTTGTTGTAGCCGCTGTAGTTGTAGCTGTTGTACTAGCCAATGTAGTTTGTGCTGTTGTAGCTGCTGTTGTAGCTGCGGTTGTATTTGCTACCGTAGTTGTTCCACTAGTAGTTTCAGTAGTATTTAATTCTCCACTAAAAGAAGGCAATGTAGTATTCACAGGAGCTACAGTTGTTGTTGCTTCTGGTAAAGGACTATATTCTGTGGTAGTTCCTTGCGTAGTATCAGCCACCTCAGTGGTACTTGGAAGGGCACTATATTCTGCGGTCGTAGCCGCTGTAGTTGTAGCCGCTGTTGTAGTAGAAGGTAGAGGACTATACTCTACGGTTGTAGCCTCTGTCATAGGAAATACTGTTGTTGTAGATGGTAAAGGGCTATACTCTACAGTTGTCGTTACTGTTGTACTTGGGATACTTGTTGTTGATGGTAGAAGACTATATTCTGTGGTTGTTTCTACTGTTGTACTTGGAATGCTTGTTGTAGATGGCAAAGGACTATTGAATTGTGTAGTACTTGGTGTTTCTTCCTCAGTTGTAGTTACAATTACTCTAGCCATTACAGTAGTAGTAGTGATGGCTGGTATTGCAGGATATTCTAAATTATTAATATCATAACAACTTTCAATATCAGATATTAGAGTACTATATTTTATAAAGACTTCTTCTGAAATATCTTGTTGAGATAGCTCAAAGCTAAATACCAGATAATCATATATCTTTGATAAATTATACGCCTGACAAAGTAAGTCATTAATCTTTTCTCCTTTTCTCTCAAGTAGAAAAGCTTTATAAGTTATAAAAGGAAGAAGTTTTTCTATCTTCCCATTTAGATTAACAGTTCTTACATTCATCACAAAGTTTTAAAAGTCTTTTATGTAATTCAAAAGCTTCTTCTTGCTTACTATCTGCTAGTAGCAAAACTATAGACTTGTATAAAGCATCAGCATAAATATAACCTTTACATTGCGTTAAGCAACCACAATTAGAATTTATAAACTTTAAAGTAAGTTTGTTTAAGCAGGCTGTACTATCATCTAATTCAAACATAGTAGTAATTTTTAAAAGAAAGGGTAAAGTACATAGTGTACTCTACCCTTTGCTAGATTTAACCTTAACCAACAAGGCTTCTTTAGAACAAACTAACTAAGCTAGGGTAGAATACTGCCATAATATCTTCAAAGTCAGATTGATTCTTACCACCAGTATCAGCAATTCCAGTAGGGAATACTACTGCAACCTCAACTTTTGAAACAAAAGTTTCATCAGTTTGATCTTTTAACTCTAAACTATTACTAGCTACAATGTTATAAATGTCATAATTAACACTGCTATCAGTAGTTAATTTCATCATTGGCATATAGCTAATGATCTGATCAAATACACCTCTAAGTGCTCTAGCGTCTTTTTCAATTGCTAGTACTTGTTCTGAAGACCCTGTACCTTGTTCTACAACAACAGCGTAAGTGATAGTTGCATCTTCCAGTACTCCACGTACTGAAAAATCAAATACCTTGTAATTTTCTTTATTAGTAATCTTCAATCCATATTCAGTAATGGAAGCAAGAGTACCTACGTTGGCAGCAACTACTGTAGCAGTAACTCCTGTATAAGGAGAATCCAATGTAACGGCAGTACCTGCTGTTACTCCAGTAATTACTTTATAGTTTATACCTCCTATTCTAAGGTTAGCTCCTGTGGCAACTGTAACGTTAGCTGCAAATGTAATAGCAGGAGAACCATTAACTACATTTACATTTTGTGTTAGTGCTGTAAATGTTCCATTACTAACTACCTCTAAAAGATGAATATCTTTATAAGAATCAATTGCGGCTACCTTATCATAAGCAGTCATAATTTTTCTAAGTACTGTGAAAGCATCATTGTTAGCCTTCAATGCACTTGAAAAAGATACTTTGTTCTTTGTTCTATTTTGATCTAAATCTTCTATAGAAACAATTTCAGCTTCATCTCTCTCCAGTACAGTACCTAAGTTTAAAGTGCCTTCTGTACCATTCCATCCTACAAAGGTAACTCCCTTAATAGGTGCTTGATATTTAGCACTTGTAATACTTAGGTTTCCTTTTTGCATAGGTAAAACTCTAACCGGGCCAGTAGGTGTACCTACGTACATCATTAGCTGGCTTCCCGCATAGGACGCTGCTGGTATAGTACCTACTGCATCTGAACCACCATCTTTAATAAGTGCTAAAGTATTAGCATTGTTTGCAGATAGGCGATCTATTCCATATATACCTATGGCTCCTTCTCTTAACAAATCGGGAGTTATTGCAGTATTTACTGCTGCTGCTGCAACACTAGCTCCGTAATTTACGTCTTTTGCAATTAAGATTCTTCTCATTTTCTTACTGTTCTTGGTTTAATACACTATTTTTATTTATACTAAGGTTAAACTTTTCTGGATACTTTACCTCTAAATACAAAGAGACTGCTAATCTAACTATTCTTCTGTGAGTATGCTCAGGCAATTCACATCTACTATCTATAGTTACAAGAGTAGGATTTCTTAGATAATCGACCTTAACGCCACTAATAAAATCCTCATTAGTATATACGAATAAATAATTACCTTTCAAAGTAGAAATGTAACTTTTTTTCTTTGGCCTAGAGAAAGAATGATTTAAGACGTTATAAAGCTCTTCAATTCTATGTAGTCTATTAGGATAGCTTTTATTATCTATAATGCTTCTATCATTTATTAAATACCTGTAATTATCTGGTAGTTTATAAACATAGTTAGTACCATCAAAGCCACCATCAAGACTAATGTCTTTCTCTATAAGCATCCTTACATCATCTTTATCTTCTTGACTATACTGAAAAGTTTCTTTCTTATCAATACTATTAAAATTAGAATCTACAAAAGAAATCATTGCTTCATTAATGTAATAAAGAATATCTTCTGTAGTTCCAATCTTAATTTCAAAAACTCCAAGCCCTCTCTCGAAAGCTTCTTGCATTTCAAGAGTGTTCATTATTCGTTTGTAGCTAATTGTCTAGGAAAAGTTTGTCCTCTTGGGCTTTCGATAGTTTCTAAGATCATATCTACAGCCATATCAACTATCTCTATATGAGTATGTAAAGGCAGATCACAGTTTACTTTAGTTCCAACACTTTTAACTACAGCTGGTTGTTTAATGTAAATAAACTCTATAGCATTTAAAGTATCTCTATGATCATGTATTACCATAATTTCATTGTTACCATAAAATAACAATCTAGGCTCTCTTATAATAGGTAGATTATATGAGTTCTTAATGAACTTACCTAGTTCATTATGTGAAATTATCATGTTCTCTACCCACTGTCCATTTGTAACATCTACTCTTGCAATATGACTCTGTGAGTAAACGTAAAACATATAGTTATCAGGAAGAATAAACTTCTTACTATGTGGTATAGTTTCTACAGGAGTACCCGCTGCACTTGCGGCTACAATTGGACTTGTTCTAACTACTAAACCTCTAAGATCATCAGTTCTTTTTTGAGAATCTTCAATTCCTTGTTGTTTTTCATTAGATAAAGCACTCATTCTTGTTTTTATAAACTTTTGTATTGCCAAGTTTAAAAACATATCTTTCTCCTCCGATAACCATGATAAGTTCTTAGCAGAGTTTATACTCTGTAGCTTTAAACCTACCATGCCTTGCATTTCATCTATTGTCATTACTTAGGTTTTTTAATAGATTGTTTTATTGCTCCTAGTGTTTTAGTATTAGCAACATTTTCTAAATACAATATAGCTTCCCTTTCAGAATCTCCTACCAATTCATTCATGTAATAAATAGAATTGCCTGATCTTTCTAGTATGTTTCTTTCGATACCTAATTTAATAAGTACTTTCATACTAAGGTCAGGGTCATTTGCAACACTTATAAAGCCCTGCAAATCTCTATCTTTTATTTTCTTTAATTGATAATCTAGCATACCATCTACAATAGATGGAGAACCATCTTCTGCATTTCTTAGCATATAGAATATATGTTTCTTTTTCTCTTTATCATCATCAGAAATGATTTTAATATAGAGTTTATCAGCTTCTACTTCAATTTTGAAATCTAAAAGTTCTCTTTTAAGAGTTTCTTCTTCGTCTTCCATAACAGCTATAAACCTAGAAGGGTTTTCTCTTTCCTCCTCCGTTACAGCTACTTTGTTGCTTTCTAGTGCAAACCTATATTTGATATAATCATCTAAGTTTTCAGGTTCCCCTTCTTCGTTTAGCTTATTATTTAATCTTAGTCCACCAGACAAAGGAACTCTAAATTGATAATTTGCCCAGTAATCCTTTACTGTGCTATCCCAACTTTCACTTCCAGGTTTCACTCCTATAATATGAGGAAGGTATTTTTCTTCCTCCTTCGTACTTAGACCTCTTAATATATCCCTAGTGCCTTCTTTATAGGCACTAGCAATATATATCTTTATGTCGTCTCTCGTTTCTTTAAGAACATTCTTTTTAAAGAATGTTCCTTCTACTGCTTTAATTAAAATTGCCATGTTGGTTTTAGTTAGTTGAAATTAATTATGATATATCACAAAACAATTTAAAGCAATTTGTAGGCTTCATAATTTGAATACCTTGAGACTTCATCCAGTGAATACTAGAAGCATCTCTATCTGTTGCTCTAAAAGAAGTGTTAGGGTATCCAAGAGGAACTTTAACACCTGCTACTGCAAACTCTATCATTTCTCTACCAATCTCATATACATACTGAATATTCTTTTGTCCATCATAGACAGAGTTATCCAAGATATACATATTATAAGATTCTAGTGGAAGACCATCAATAGGATGAGGATCAGAAATATCAGCCATTACTCCACCATCCATCAAAGGAAGATGTCTGAATGTTACTGTATGACCATCAATATGACGATAAACAGAAAAGTAAGAACCGAACATCATATTCCATCCTTCTCCTTTTATTTGCTTACTATCTACTAAAGTAAAACCAGAAGATGCAGCTTTCATTGCTCTATCTGCTTCTCTTAGTCCACCAGTACCACTAAAGATTTCTACATTTACTGCCTGAGCATCAGAAGCATTAAAGAATGTATCAGTAATAATACTTTCTAGTTTCTTAGTAGTCAAGAATGAATAAGTACTAGAGTTTGGTATTTGTTGTAAAACACCTGCACCCAATGGTACTACTTCGTCAGAATCTTCATCAATGTTGTGAATTTCTCCAGATTCATCTTTGTTATACTGAGAATACCAAAGTAGTGTTTCACACTTCTCTTTAAACTCTAAGTTTCTTAGATACAATTCCCACTCAGACCAGAACTTGTAAACTTTACCATCTGCTTTAATTTCAATTACCATTACTTTGTTCTGAACATTACCCCTGAAAGAATAACTATCACGAACAAGAGACAATTGGTTAGTCGCCATACCAGGAGAATAACTACGAGATTCAACACCTCTTGAAGCTTCTGCACCAACAGTTGCTACCATTCTACCCCACTTAGCACCTGCTTGCAAGTCTTTCAGTGGACAAAAAGCAGTTGAGCTAGGATTAACAAGTTCACAAGTGTATTCCCACATAGTACCTACCTTAACAGGATTACTCTTAATACGAGCAACTGTTCTTGATGAGGATATAATTGTTAGCGACTTATGAAACCATCTATCTTCAAAAGTAATCTTAAATTCACTATGTCCAACACCGGGCTTTTGACCAGCAGTATATAAAGACTTAGCTACCCTAGAAGATTTCTTAGGTCTTCCAATTACAGGATAACGATACTCCATAGTCTTAATTCCTCGGGTGTTACCCAGTCCTTCTGTAACGAAAGATAGAGGAAAGTTCTTACTACCGAAATTCTTATCCGATCCATACAAGTGCGTTACTACAGGTGATAAAAGCTCACTTTGTTGTAACAATGCTGTAGATAAGTGATTAGTACTACTATATCCCTTATCATTGTAACTGTCCGAGAACAGTCTTAATTGTGGATTCATATCCGCCATGTTACTATATTTTTAATTAATGTTAATGATTCTGTCCAAATGTAAACTTTTTCAATGCTCCGGCTAAATCATTTGCATGACCCGCAACTTGTTTTGTCTCAGCATTTGTAAACATTCTACTACCTGCTCCTAAAGTTGCTTTAGGTACACTTGTAGGTGTTCCAGGGATCACTGGTAACTTTAAACCCTTATAGATCATATAGTCTATTGTTAGTCTTTGTTCCATATCTAATGCTTCCCACTTTTTGCTAAGTTCTGTTTTTCCACTTCTATCAGCAGTACCTATAAATTCAAGAAACTGCTTTTTCTCCGTTGGTGGAATATTGAAATTTAAAAGCTTACCACTATTTACCTTTTCTTCGACTAGTTTCCAAGTTTTTTCAGATTCTTTTTTCATCTCACCAACTCTAGCGAGTTCTGATTCTTCTTCCTCTTTAAGCTGATTAGCTTGAAAATCTTCTAAGTCTTTTAATGCTTCTTTTGCATCTTCATAAAGAACTCCTTCTTCCTCAGAAGTTTTAATCAAACGAGTTATTAATCTATCGTCTAATCCTTTAGATTTATAACCTTGAATAATTACTTGCTTTAATTGATTATCATCTTCTTCATTAAGCTTAATAGCACTATAATCTATAGCTTCACTCTTACGCATAAAAGTATCAAGACTTCTACCTTCTTCAAGATGTTCTCTTAGAGCTTTTAGAAGAGGCATACGAGTGTTTTCTTCTTCTATAGATTGCTGTCTAATAGCTTCCTTAATATCTAAAGAGTAGTTAGAAAGACCTTCTTGAGTGTTTTCATACTTTTTACCTGTATCAATTCCAAAAGTATTTATAATATTAGATACTACTGTGTCCCCCTCTTCTTCTTCCTCTTCCTCTCCTGGAGTACCTTCTGGTTTTTTTCCTTCCTCCTCTTCTTCTTCTGTACCTTGTCCTCCTTGTAGTCTAAGTTCTTCGGCTGCTGCTTCTGCTGCATCTTTTTCTATTTGAGCTTGAGAATCAATAATTACTTTTTCTTCTTCTTCTGATTCAAATCCTGCTAATCCTGCTGTGTTTATTTTAAGATTCATATTACTTGTTGGTTAATTGTAGATATTATTTACAAACTAATTATAGGTATAAAGAATGAGAAATCCAAAAATTTATTTGCTATCATGTTTATTTTTGTTTTCTTTGGCTATCTTCAAACTTGTATCTGCTTTATATTTTTCAGTGTTTGCTTTGACTGCTATTTCTTTATCTTTTATTCTAAGCTCCTCTCTCTTTAAAGAACCTTCAATTATTTCTTTACTGTCGTCTACTTTATTATTATTTAAGTCTTGGCCAATCAATGTACCTTCTATAGCCATTCTAGCTTTCTCAAGTTCAACCGCATTTTTATCCATTGCTATTCTTTCTCTTGATTCTATCTCTACCATTTTTAATTCATTTTCTGCTTGAATAGCAGCTTGAGCAGCAGCTTGTTCTGCTTGCTGTGCTTGAGCTTGAGATTCTTGCATCTCTTTTTCAAACTTCTTAATCTTGTTTACAACTTTACTTATAGAGTCTGTATTAATAATGTCTACTATAGTACTCATACTACCAGCATTTTGAGCGTAAGGTTGCATAAGTCCTTTTATAGTATCCATTCTTTCTTTAAGCTTTGAAGAGCTAGTTACAAATAATCCTAGTTTAGCATGAGGAAAATCACTATCTTCTGAAATATTAATATAATGCTCCATGAGATCAGTAGTCCTATAAGATTTCGTTACACCTTTTTTAAATGCTACTTGAGATAAATCTAATATACTTTGATAGTCATTCGTTCTAAATTCATCGAACTGTGTCATTACTTCTTCTGTCATAATAGAGCCTTGGAATATCGCTCTCTCTGTTGTACCTACTGCATCTGATGCTTGAACGTTTCCTTTTCTTTGTCTAAACATTCCTATCATTTCATCCCATTCATTCTTTACTGATTGAGCAAGTCCAACCATGTTATTAATAAACTGACTTAATGACAAATCTAAAACTTTTAATGCTTGAAGTGCTACTGATGCTTTTTCACTTGTTTCGTCTACAAATAAAACACCTGCGGCATCCATATAATAAAGAGTAGTAAATTCATCATGACCTTCTTTTTCAGGTATAAGACCTAATGGAATTATAGAAACCTTATCTTTGTTTTTAGCAACAAGTTTTTCTACAGTATATTTTATTATATTATAACTTACTTGAAATTCATATCCTTTCTGAGCAATACTTTTAGGTTCTTGACTTCTATTATGAAATATTCTACCATTATAAGGTAACTCTGCTTTTTCTCCTGTCAAGTATTCAATAGGTTGAATACCTACTCTAAATAATCCAGCTATATTATAACCTTCCCATATTTCATCTTCCCATTCCCACTCAACTTCTTCTCCAAACATAGGCTTATAACTCTCAAGTACCTTAACTCTTTTTATGCTTCCATCCTCTTGAAGTCCTGTTACATATCCTATCTTTCTTGTTGCTCTCCATACTGTATGTTCAACAAGCATAGAGTCTGGACTATGCTGACTACTAAATTTATTTAGAAAATTAGTCTCTGCATCAGAATAAACCATAGCTCTTCTTGTAGACCCTTCGTTATTGCCTACCATAGCTTCTATCGCATTTACTTGATCTTTATCTAGTATATCTTGAAAAGTATCTAGTACTTCAGTAACAGACATGGAAGTTTCATATTTAGCAGCAATACCATCTTTAATAAAAGTAGTATCTTGACTCATAGCCCAAGAAAAACCAAAAGGACTTAATGTCTTTAGTTTTAATCTATCCTTTTTAAAGTCAGGTTCTTTATAAGAAAATGCTCTACTGCATACTATGAAATCATAAAAAGCTTCTCTGTATTTTCTAGCTAAACTTTGATCGTATATAATATAGTCTAGTATGTTTTTACCATCTATAGCTACTTCATCCATTATACTTAAAGACTCTTGTAGGATAGACTGATAACTTTGTATCTCCTGTTGTTCTTCTTCTTCTGATAATCCTTGTGCTGCTAGTTCTTGTCTGAACATTGCAAACATATTTTCTTTAATCTTAGATTCAATAAAAGCTTGTCTTTTAGCAGGTATATCAGAAAATAAATTTGTAACATCAAATACAAAATCTCTACCTCCATATTCAGATACTAACTGTAGTAAGTTAGGAGAAATTATATCGTAGTTTCTCATCTTAGCAGGAAAGCCTGTTAGTTCTGGTCTGTTCTGCGCTCTTCCTTTATATGGGTCTGTTATATAAGTATAATCAGTTTCATCTAAGTCTCCATTGGCTAATCTATAAAGACTTTCCAATTTAGATGTAGACATTAATTTGTTACTACATAAATCTGAAAAATACCTATAACTAGACTCTTTGTGGTCTTTAGTATTTTTCTCTGTATTAGAAACTCTTTGTTTTGGCCTCATTGATATAGTTTTGTTTTAAAGAATCTTCTAGGTTCTTTTTGATGTTTTACTACTTTATTACCGTATATAAGTTCTCTTAGATGAAACATTCCAACTCTAAATGCAGACACTCTATCAAACTGACTACCTTTAGTTTTGTATTTTATAAGCTCTCTAACTAGTCCTATGTCTGGTATAGCATCCAAGTTTAAAAATACTCTTCCATTACTATCTTCATATCTTGGAGTAATCAGCCAATCTGCTATGTATTTATCTCCTACAAGTTTACGCAAGTTTTCTTTACCACTTGCCATCTTCATTCCATACTTTTGTTTACTTGGATTACTTGTTTTTATTGTTTCATCATAAGCTAACTCAAATTCTGTTTCTAGCCAATGCAACTTTTTAAATCTCTTAGCATAACCTATCACATCTCCTCTATCTGACTCAAAGCCTATCTTGGCATTATAATATTCAGCTAATGTAAATAAATTCTTATTGTATTCATCTGTTGTTCTTGGTCTAGCTATATAACTTCCTACTATCTTTTCTCCTGGTGGCATTATGTTATTAGTATTCATAATAACATACGATGCTCCACATGACTTAGTATAGTTAGCATCATCCACGGCAAACGGGTCGTGGCAGATAATATACAAATTATCTGGCACTTTACCTTTCATTTTGTAAGGAGTTTCATAAATAACTACGCATCCCTCATTCTTAGACGAAGAAGCAGGGAACTCATAAATAGGTTGCTCATTAAAGTCAGGTTTAAATTTAATACTTTCTCCTGTATGCTCTAGTTTACCGGGAGTTCCAAAATACTGCTCTCTAGTTTTAAGGTAATTCTCAAGTACTTCTAATTGTTCTATAGGGAATATATTCTCTCCTATTCTACTAAAAGCTTCTTTAGGATTGAATGGATGCTCCATTGCTCTAGCAATAATATCTCTTGGATTCTTACTGCTATTCCTTATTATATCTCTTTCTCGTTCTTCAAATAGTTTAGCTCCTTGTTCTTCGGAGTTTCCATCAGTATCTATAAATCCTGGCTTGTTAAGAGAATCAGGTACAAAGAAACTACAAAATGTACCACTAGCTCCTTCATCCCATATATTTTCAAAGGGTAACATATTATAAGCTTCTGGATTGTAAAAGATAGTTTCAAATGATTCCCAATTACTATCCTGCCCACCGCCAGTACCAAATATAATCATTTGACCTGTTACATATATACCATCTTCTACTGTATCTCTAGTAGCTTGAAAAGTTTCTAATAGGTTTGGCCATTTACCTGCTTCTTCAAATAAGATAAGTGTACCATCTTTACCACGTAAAGCTCCCGGGTTATCACCACAAGAAATAGCCATTATCTGACTTCTATAACCTTTTTCTACCCATATACCTTTATCTGTCTGAACAAGGTATCCACTCTTAACGTGTTCTTGTTTATTTATAAGAGTTCTTTTATACCAATCAGTATGTTTATTAAAGAAGTTAATGTACTCGGAAGCCATACCCATAGTACCTTCTGGATATAAATACTTCTTGTCAAAAGCACCAATTAAGCTCATACTGTTAGATTCAAACTGGTATCTATGATTACATATATAACCATTTTTGTATGAGTATCCTTTTCTACGAGCTTTTCCTACACACAAATGTCTACCACCATCTAGGAATTTAGGCTTATATCCTAGTTCTAGTTTAGCTAGTTTTCCTTCTTCTTCTGTTAATCCATGTCTAGCAATTTGTCTAAACCAGAAAAAATTATAATCACCATCCCAGAAATCAGGAAATACAACTTTTTTAGTAGCTGATCTTTTCTTTACATCTTTACTTACAATCTCTTCTTTATCTGCTGTAAGTTTAATCTGTGCAAAATTAAGATACCCGTAGTGTTCTCCTGTTATTTTTTGTCCTCCTACGGTATATCCATTTTTACATCTTTTTTCTTGTTCATCCCAATATTCTTTATGTTCATGTGTTCCTTCTGGTGCAGATGTATAGAAACCATATTTAAGAAAATGTAATGCCTCTCTTCTAAATTCTTGTGTATTTACAAACATACTTAAATTCTTTTATTCATCAGACATCTTCTCTTCTACCTATCTTACCTCCACCATGAACTTTGACAGAAGACTCAAGACTTCTTTTAACTCTATTCTTTAAAACTTCTAGACCATCTAAAGTATCTCCAGATTGTTTAAGAACTATTAGAGTCTCTTTAGGACTGTAAACTGGCTTTCCTCTATACACTAAATCATAATCAATTGTTTTAAAATAATCAATTATTCCATGTGCTGAATCTTGTGCAGCTTCTAAGAAAGCTAGTTCTAAAGTATACTGCATTTCTTTATATCTATCACAAGCTTTGTCTACTATTTCATCAGGTACCCAATCTTCTGGTAAGCCTACTGCATTTCTAACCTTTATGAATCTTATATCATCAAGTAATATTTTGTTAGTTCTATAAGCTGAATAAGGACTATTAAAATCTATATAAAAATATATAAAAGCTAACTCTTTTATAGCAGCTAGTTTCTTTCTACCTTGAGTATCTCCTTCACTTCCTCTATCCCTTCTTACAAGGGTTCTAAACTCTGAAATAAATAATACTTCATCAGCAATTTCTAATTCGTTATCTTCATTCCTTTTAATTAGCTTCATCTTCTTTTTTAGTTTTAGATATTCTTTTAATGAACTTTCCTATATATTGCACCTTAATAATAGGCACATTTTTTTTGATTCCTAAAGCTATGGATTTTGATTGACTTTTAGCAATATTTTTAACTAGTTCAAATGACACTCCATGTTTACTTGCAACCTTTTCAAGTGTTCTTCTTTGAATAGATATTACTTTTTCATTATGTTCTTTACTACTATACATACTTAGTTATTTTTCCACAGTTTATACATCTTAATTCTTTAACCATTTTATCATGTGATCTTTCAGTATAACAAGCATCACAATACTGATATACTTTTTTATATAAGTAACTATCTTTAAACTTAGCTATCTTATTACTTACTATTCTCTCAAGAAAGTTTAATGTTTTCTTTGTTTCTACCTTTTCTATTGCTGGTTTTTTACTACCTATAATTTTTAATTTATTAAAATCCATAGTTACAATTTTATTCTCTTTTTGTATATGTACCTTTACCAAATTTAAAATCTAAGTATTTATACTCCCTAGCTAAGTACTTATATGGAAACTCATTTGAGTACTCTACTTCTTGAGTATCTATCTTTCTAACAACTAAGGTACATCTTTCATCACTTCGCCATACAACACAATCATAAATAACACTGACTTCTAAGTTACTTATTCTTTCTTTAACAACTATCTTCTTTTTTTTAGATGGCTTTACAATAATCAGCTTACTAAAGTCTATCATTTCTCTAAGAATTTTAAATTAGAAGATGCTACAAAATATGCTGTCTCAACTAATACTATCTCAACACCCATGATTGGTATTATTGTCATTTCTGCATTACTGAGAAATACTCTATCTCCTTCTTTCAAAGGAAATTCTCCACCTTTAGCAACTACTGCAACTATATACCCTTCTCTATCTCCTCTTTGTTTAGCATTTTCTATCTGCATAGGCAATTGATAAAGTAATGAATTTTCTCTTTCTAGTCTTTCTTTTGGTACTAATATACTATACCTATCAGATGTTTGAAACTCAGCTTCTTTAACAGCTTTCTTAATTTCATTAATCTTTTTACTTTCTACTAATAATGTACTTGTGTTCATAACTTTAATTCTTTTGTTTTTTGTATATAATTGTTGCACCATAAAAAATTCTAGTAAGTTTCTTTTGAAATCTTACATGAACCACTATTCCAGATGGACATCCTTCTACTTCTTCTATAAATCCTCTTCCAAAATTGGTATGAAATAGTTCATCTCCTATTTCTGGTATATACTCACATAGAGGAGTAAATATATCTTCTTCTATTTGTAAGTTAGGTACTATTGTACCTCCAATAACTGGGAATCTATTCATCGTAACTTACTTTTATCCATCTTTCATTTAACTTATATCTTCCTCTTACACCATCTTGTATTAATAAATCATCTTTTCTTAGTTGCTTTATTCTATCATTGATAGTAACATCTGATACATCTAGTTTCATAGCTATTTCTTGTCTAGTTTTCCTATCTGTAAAGATCAATCCACCATGACAATGGTTTACAATTAGGTGAAATAGAATTGCCATCTTAGTACCAGCATTTTGTTTTCTTAGCATTGGATTTCTCAAGTCCTTTTTAATTATAATATTTTCCATTTAAGTCCATTTAATAAAAGTATCCATTTTTCGTAATATTTAGGTTGATTATTACACTAATATACGAAAAACAAGGTAGAAAGTATACTAATAGAGTAAAAAAGACTAAATAAATGTCTAAAAAACTTGACAGGGTTAAAAACAGCATAATTACTATGATTCTAGGGGTGTTAAATTAAACCCTTCCTTACGATAGTATTATAGTACGTACTTTTATAGTGGCCTGGAGAATCTTGTATAGGGTTTTAGAAGTATTTGATAGTCAATGATTTATAAAATTTTCGTTCCCTAATAGATCTTTCTGGACTTACTATATAAACGTATATTTACTATTCTACTAATCAATGATTCTATCAAATGTTTTGGCTTATAGAAGAAGAATCGACCCTCTTCTTAGAGTTATGGCAATAGTAGATACTGATACTAAAGAATAGATATAAATTTTTAGAAATTTTAAAAAAATTTTAAAGATTTTTACGAGGGAGTACCAAATACCTAAACACCCCCGCTTGGTTATAGGGTATGAGTGTACCCCGTACCATTAATTATAAATCAATAGATATGGCTTTTTTCAAGACTAAGAAGACTACGGGTAACCTCGTAGCAATAAGAGAAAAAATCATTGTAACGTCTGCTGCGGCAGATGACTATGCGAAAGGATTAGTTAAATCCCTCATCAGCACAGAGCTGGATGAGGGATGGGTATTAGTAATGCACGTCTCTGAAGGCGTGGAGATGGAGATACTAGCCTTATAGGCTAGTATTTCATGAATGAATAAAGGGCTAATAACCCTTTATTTTTATTTTTACTATTCAATCAACCAATGATTGAGTAGTATGTTATATCCATTATGAATGGATAGTTGATAGGTAATGATCTTGTCATTGCTGAGTTGGTAGGAGATAGTCTCTACCACTTGAGTTATACTTCTCAAGTATATAAATAAAAAGTAACATAGTTGATTGTCTTGATATAGCTTTTATATCTTGACCTTCAATAGAAAGACTCTTACAACTTTTAAATATAAATAAAATGAAAACAGTAATTCTTATTATAGAAGAGGGCCAAGACGAGGCCCAGCTCCAAGAGAGAGCTGAAAGAGAGGGCTACGAGGTAGTCCAAACAGCCAACCATTTGGAAGGCTATTCGTACAGCGGGTACGGAGCAGATTCTTGGCTAGAAAGCCAAGAAGCTGATAAGTTCTTGTGGTACTAAAACTTAAAGGGTGAAATGCCCTTTATTTATTTTAAATCCTTAATTAAATAACAACAAAATGGGTACAATCAGTAAAAAGAACAAGTTTCAAGAGTCTCTTGAGTTATCAAACAAAGAGATAAAAGGTAAAAGAGCAACATTATTTGCTCAAGATGCAGAAATAGATTCTAAAGATTATATTAGAGCTATGACTGATACACAGAGAGCATTAGAAAGAAAGCTAATGAATCTTGAAGATTTTCATGCAGACAGTACAACTACTCTAAAAGTAACTACTGATGGATTTAATTCAAAAGAATGGATTAAAAACATCAATGAGACAACAGTGCAGTTGAAGTTGTTGAATGTTAAAATTGATGTAGCTCAAGAGATTCATAACAAATATTTTATGTGATGAATAGTCACATATATATTAGTAAGTCTGTAGAAATATATGAAGACAAGTTTGAAGATGCTAAAGAGTTTTTAGTAAAAGAAAACCTAGACTACAAATATTGGACAGGTGTACAATATACTCCTAATTTTGTTGATCAGAATATAAGAAATTGTTCAGCACTTGTATTATTGATAGGTGATAATAATTCTGATGGTAGGGTTGGAAGAGGGTGTTATAATGAAATAAAAGTTGCACAAGAAAGCAATATTCCAACTTTTATAATGTATAGAAGAAAAAAAGATAATATTTATCAGTTTTATTTACTTAATAGTGTACAAACTATCAACTTAGAAGATTGGAGAAGTTACGCAAAAGTTAATTTTGGTGGTAATACTACTAGTTACTTCATTGATAAATACTCTACTAAAGTTTCCAAGAAAACTATACAAGAAAAACTATCAATTGAATCTGAATCTATACTATTAAACAATATAGATTTATTGTTATTAGTATAGTAAATGTTTTACTTATTGAACTCCATCCAATTGCAGGATAGGATAACTTCCAGGTTTTTCTGTTATGCCTATAAACAGTCAAGGTGCAACCTTGTGGAGTTTATTTTAAATACCATAATACTTGGTGGCTACTGAAATAATAGGTAGTGAAGTTCGATTCTTCGTTGTGGTACAATACTTAACATTAAAACAATTTATGAAAAAAGCAAATCTATTTATCATTGGCATAGTAGCTATGTTAATGATAACCTCTTGTGAAAGCAATTACATAAGAGTAGTACTGGTGAATGATGGTAAAATGGTTACCATTAGAAGCAATAGTTTTGATTACACAGGGTTTGATACTCTAGTGGTAAAAGAAACTATATTGCATAATAGATTTAGGGAATATAGACTATACGGATTTAGTATAGGAAATTTACCTAGAAATACTGATAATGATACCTTACAAGTAAGGTATAGAAAAGCAGTAATATACAAGAAATGAGACATTTCAAAATGTTGATAATCCTACTGCTGATAATTGCAGTAGGATTACTATCTTGCACAAAAAAGGTATCTAAAATAGATACTGAAAAAGACATTAATAGACCTAAAACTTTCAGATAAATGAGACTAAAAATTAAGATTACTAAAGAAGTATTGGAAGCCACAAAAATGTGTGGTTTAGATGGCTTTAAGCTAAAAGGTAGTGAATATGAAGGTTTTGCTTCTAATTGTGCTATCACTTATGCTTGCAGGAAATTATTTCCTAACTGTCTTACATCAAACAAAATTTTTATGTGGGATGAATATCACATAAAGGTTAGAATAGCAAATTTACCTGCTAGTGCAAAAGATTTTATAGTATCATTTGATGAAGCTACTCCAGAACAAAGAGTTCAAATGAAACCTTTTGAATTTGAAGTAGAGTTAACTTCTGAAGCTTTAGATTTAATCACTATTGATGAGATCACTAAGGTATTAAAAACAAGTACTACACTAGAAGTAGTATAAGTATTAGGTTGAGCAAGAATTAGTTACTGGTGAGTTATAAAATCTTGGTAATAGAGTGTGGCAAATCCAGATAAATAGCTAATTAGCTCAACCTATTAATTTTTAAATTAATTCTAAAATTATGTTTGGAATAAGAAATTATTACGGAGGACTTGAAATAAAAGAAGAAGATGGAAAATACTATTGGGGTATAGAAAATTATAATGGCACTAAATACGAGGAGATACCAAAATATTTATATGATGCTTTAGTTAAGTTTAGGGATAAATAATTTTTATTGTGCCGTTTGATAATGAGTTACATAAGCATTATGAAAGAAACAGAAAGACAATTAAGTTATATTAAATTTATAGAAGAAGAAACAGGAATAGATTATAAAGGGATCACAAAAGCAGAAGCAAGTAAATACATATCTGAAAATAAAGATAAAGTACCTTATTCTTCTTCTATAAATATGTGGGCATTAGTAAACGGATATTAGCCTTATTGCCCATAACTCATTGTAGGTATAAGCATTTTAAAGGTATAAGTAGCGACAGATATGTATAAGCTTACCTATATAAAATGTGAAACTACCTGATTAAACATATCGTGAATATGTAAACATTATAGATACGGAATGTACAGACAAGGGTGAATGCCGTATTGCTATTATAGATAGCTATGCCCTTGTTATTAATCAGTTCCCAAAGAATGAGCAATTGTACTATGCTGTGTTTTGGTCTACACACTATTGCTGATTGAACCTACTATAGAGATATAGTAAAGATGAGATAGTACAATTGAGTGCAATGGGTATTCCTATTACAGTATAGTTATGCGAAGATTAACTTGCAATGTATGTGTATGCTTTCGATAGCAAATAGGAACTAAATTATTAACAATATGAAAGATGTAGAAAAGTGGAATGAAATAAGAGAAGAACTTACTGATCACTTTGGTATATGTGGTTGTCAGCGTAAGTTAAAAACTATCATTGATAATTTAGTATCTATACATGACAAATGTATAGGAGCTTATAATAATACACATGAAAGAGATTTTACTGGAGCTGAATGGCTAGTAATAGCAATATTAAACAGTAGTTCTAACGCTATTATTCATGCAGTAAATTGTGAGTATCCAATTATAAATGAAAATGCTAAACTTTGGAAGTGGATTTTAGAAATAAAAGACTCTCCTTATTTAGAAGATTATTAAAGACAATAGTGCTAAAATTATTAACAATTTAAAAACAAAGCAATAATAAAAATGGTAAAGTTTGAAGAAAAACAAAAAAGGTTATCTAGCATCAAAGATGTAAAGACTACTAATCCACATTTTGCAGAGTTACTATCTGAAAGAGTAAATGATAGAAAGTTTTGGAATTATTTTAATTCTAAAATTAAAGAATATCCAAAACATAATATGTTTGGAATAATATTCTTATCTTTACTCTAATTAATAAATTCACAATTAACTAAAAACACAATGAAGTCAAAACAAGTAAAGCGAGAAGAAGCTATTGCAAGACAGAGTGTACATAATACACTATCTGTAGAACAAAAAATTCTTAAATTAGCAGGTAGAACTGCAATTAAAGAAAGAACTATATTATTTCAAACTTCTAAACAACAAAGAGATGTTAAATAGGAAAGAAATGAAAGCATTAGGAATGGATGCAATTACAGGTAGAGTTAAAGCTGGATTTTTTCCAAATAAAGGTGAAAGTAGAGCTTCCAGAAGGAAATATTTATCTACTAAAGGAGACTTTAACGTTATGGGAAGAATGTTTAAGAGACTAGGCAGTAGAGGTGTTACAGGACATCTAGTAATTGTTAAAGGTGTGAAGTTTGTACAATTTGTTCAAAGAATTAAATTGGCTGATGGAAAGTATAAGTTTATTGTAAATAACAAATAACATGAAAAATATAATAGGTTATTTTATTCTATTAGTTGTGTTAGCTGTATTTATGATAGTCTTAAAAAGTTTAGCTAGTCTAATCATAGGATTTGTAGGTATTGTTTTATGTTCTGTATTATTTGTAAAATCTATAAATAGTTTTACAGATAGTGATGAAATTGAATATAAAAAGCACTTTAAAAAACTACCATCACAGATCAGGGAAGAAAACGAAAGAGCTAGATACAATCAAGCATTTAATAGATCAATGCAAGATAAAGAGTTTAAATAATGGATATATATCTTTTTGATGGAACAGTTACTAATTTTGTATTATTAGCAACTGATGTAATAATTGATAATATTTATTTTAATAAAGGTACTATTTTTACAACTAAAAAAATTGTTTCTATAGATAGTACTCTATTTGAAGAAAAGACAATGGGAATGTTAGTAGAGGAAAATGAGTTTCCCTTCCCATTGTTTGTACTAGAACCAATCTTATTTTCACCAAACTAAAAACAATAAAATGGTACATCAATTATCAACACTTGTAGGAAAAGATTTAGTAGAATATGCAGGAAGACCAAGAACCTACCATGTAGGAGCAAAAAGAGAGTTTAGAAGAATTTCTGCTAAAGAAAATGATGCTTCTGAATATGTTGGTTATGTTCAAGCAAATGATATGATAAGAAAATCATTTTCATTTGAGGTATATCAGAAAACTAAAGAAGAAAGACAAGAATTAAAAAGAATGCAAAAACTTAGTAAATAAGTTAAGCATTAAAATATTGAAAAGCAATCTATTAATTTAGGTTGCTTTTTTATTTTCTATACATGGGCATAATAAGAATGTCAATTAAATAAATTAAGTAAATATAACAAAACAAAAAAGTTATGAAAACAGTAAAAATTATTGAAAGATCAGTATCAACTGACAAGAATGACAAGAATTATGCTAAATTGTCAGTAGAAACTAGTGGCAAAGCATTAATGATTGATGAAGTCACAGGACAAAAGTTGGTAGTCAATCTGCCAGCAAAAAGAAGTACTGTACTGGCATGGGAAGAATCTTATTTAGATGGAAAATCACAGTTTGGTTGGAATCTAAAGCAAGGTGATATGGTAGCTGGTGATATTGTTACTAGAAGAGTAGTAGAATATGAAATCTTGTCAAGAGATGGAGAAGGAGAAAGTCGTATGGTTAATACCTATACTTGTTTTGTAGCTGGTAATACAGATGATGTTAAGTCATTTGATGCCGAAATCATCAAGTCTTTTACTAGAGCATCTAGGGAAATTGTTGATAACGATGGACAAATCGTTAATCCAATAAATCCAAAAGCTTCCAATACTACATTGAAAGTAAATGAAACAGTAGATTCTGAGTTTGCAAAAGCTTAGTAGACTACATTAAACTAGAAAGGGTAATCGCTTAGATTACCCTTTTTTTTACTTGACTAATCAAAATCCGAAATAAATGGAAACTAATATTAAAAATATCAAATTAAAAGTAACAGATGCAACTAATATCAATGATATTAATGCTGGTTGGTTAGATAGTGAAGGTAAATTTACTTCTTGGGAAGAAATGACTCCAGATCATATCCAGAAAGCATACAACTCTATTCGTATGCGTGAGTTTCAATCTCATAATAGAATGGTCATGTTTTGTAACATGGCTGATTTAATTTTAGACAAAGCTAAAAATAGAAATATAACTCTTAAAAATCCTAAGACTAAAGCAGTTAAAGGTGTTTTTGGGTCTTACTTTACTAGAAAGAATTAAAGTAAGGAATAGTAAAGAGGTATTAGAATAAAAATATCTCTTTACTTACCTTTTCTAAAGCTAAACGTATTTCCTCCATGAGAGTTTTTTTCCTAGTTTTGGCTTCAATTTTAATAGGCTTACTTTCAAAAGTTTTCATCGTTTTATTGTTTTGTAGTACACAAAGATAAAAAGAAAGTAAACCAAATACAAATAATTTTATTGAATAATAAGTATAAAAAAGAAAATAAGATGAAAAGGTACTTCATAACAAAAAGAGTAGGACATATTGTACCAAAAGGGTATGAAATAGGCAATGATTTCAGTCTTTTCCTAGAAGCTTTTACAAAAGCGGAAGAATTTGCACTAGATACTGAATATAATCACTTAGATACTGTAAGTGCAGAATTGCTTTTAGTTTCTATTGCTATTCCAGAAATAACTGTAGTAATTGATGCTACAAGTGTAGATTTGAGTCCATTAAAAGTATTAGAAGATATATTAATGATATGCCATAATGTAAAAGTAGATCATCAAATGATGTACAAAAAAGGTATTGATTTTAAAAATCTTTATTGTACCATGATAATGGAACAAAGATATAACATGGGTAGTGGAGTTCGTAATGCTTTAGATATAGTACATAAAAGAAGATTAGGAATTGAAATGATTGAAGATAAAAATGTTAGAACTGAATTTGCAAATGTAAAACAAACATTTGTATTTCAAGAAAGACATATTAGATATTCTGGATATGATGCTGAATGTTTATTACCTATAAAAAAATCTCAAATAGCCCTTATAGAGAAAGCCAATTTTTGCTACTTGTTGTATAACATAGAGTTTCCATTTGCTAGATGTTTATCTTTGTCTGAATTAGAAGGAACTATTATAGATAAGGATCAAGTAGCATTAAATATAGAAACCTGTAAAGATAGTCTTTATGACATAGAATGTGAATTAGATGCCATATTAGAAAATCTTGCAAATAAATATCCTAATTTAAAGAACAAGTACAAGACTAAGAGAAGAAACAAAATCAAATCAGTAGAACAAACAGATTTATTTGGTGATTCTTCTATAATTACTCCTAAGCGTATAAATAATATCAATTATGGTTCTAATGAGATCGTAGGCTCGGTTTTTAGGCTAACGGAAAGCATTATGCCCATTGACCCTAAAAATCAAAAACAGGGCGTTGGAGAGGGCGCATTGCTGGATTATCTCATTCAATTTCCAAAGACAAATCTAAGAAGTTTTATAGAAGGTATGCTAAAGTATAGAGAATACACTAAAGAACTATCTAATTATGGGTATAAGTTTTTAAGTGTTAGCTTTATGAAAGATAAAGCTTTGACTAGAGGATACATAAATAAAGATACTGGAAGAGCACATACTATTTATAGACAATGTGTAACTGAAACTGGAAGGTTAGCATCTGGAGAATCTGGTAGTAAAAAGAAAAACAAAACACAAGAAAGTACAGGAAGTAAAGAAAACAAAGAATTGGGTACTCCATTTCCTAGGTATAATTCTCAGAATATGCCTAAAAAAGAAGAGTATAGAAAAATAGTTATTGCTCCCAAAGGACAGTTTATTACTACAGCAGATTATTCTGCAATGGAATTAGTAATTGCAGGTTCTTTGTCTGGAGATGAAAAACTTATTGAAATACATGATAAAGATATGCACAGTTACTTAGCTACAAAATGCTATACTGACATTATTAAAGACATTCTATTATTTGAAGGAGGTAAAGAAAATAAAACGGTAAGATTTTTTACTTTTGAAGCGGTTAAACAAGTTTTATGGACTACTCAACAAGAAGCACCTGATGAAATAGTTAATAAAGCCTTAGATTCTATTCTTAATAATCAATCTTTTGAAATTAGAAACTTTGAGGAAGATGATGAACCAAATTCTCCTAAATATTTTAATCATTTAAAGTATATGAGAACAGATTTTAAATCTCTTGTGTATGGTATATTATATGGTTCTACAGTAAAAAGAATTATGCAGGTGCTTAATATTTCTCTGACCAATGCTAAAATTGTAGATAGAAGAATGAGAAAAGAAATGCCCATGCTATTTGCATATTTAGATGAAGTATCTCATTTTGGTGCTAGTAATGGATACATAATATTCAATAAAGTTACTAATTCAAGACATATATTTAAAAGTTGGGTAGAAGCCAGAAGATATAATGCAAAATTATCTAATGGAGAAGTGGCTACAATTGAAAGAGCTTGTAAAAATTATCCAATTCAAGGTACTTCTGCTGATATTACTAAAGAAGCTGCTGTAAATCTTACTAAACATATTGACAAGTATAAATTAGATGCTAATATTTTATTATATGTGCATGATGAACTAGTAGTAAGACATAAAGATAAAGATTTAGGTAGTACTATAAAACTTATTATGGAAGAAACTGCTGACAAATATTTGAATGGAGTAACTATGAAAGCTACTTATAAAACACTAACTCACTGGACTAAGTAAAAACAAAATGACAAAAGAAGAGTTAAAAGTATTAAACTTAAATCAAAGAGTTAGAATGTTTTACTTAGATAAGATTCTTAACGGTGCTTACTTGTATGGTTACGTAACAAAAATTTATAACGGAAACTATCAAGTACAAGTTTGGTTTGATGGAAAACCAAAACCAATAGTAGTTGGATATACTCAAATTGATATTTTTAATATAAAAAAAATGAACTTAATAGAAGGATTACAAAAAGAAATGAATAGAGTGCGAGAAATCATTAAAGAATATGATAAACTACCAAACAATGCAGGAGCTTTTGCATCTGGAATGCTGAAGTTTAGCATAGAAAGTGCTGAACATTTAATGGCTATTGGTGATACAATAGGAATGATGAAAGCCTACAATCATTTAAAAGAATATAGAGAACTTGGAAAATCAGATGAGAGGTGAAAAATTAAGCCTCTATCAACGTTCTTTAGCACTTGATGAATATTACAAACTGCTTAATTACGTAAAAGAATTAGAACAATTAGCTATACCCGTTGATATGATAGATGATACAGCTAATGTTTGGAATTTTTCCTAATTACACATAATACTTAAATTAAATACAATGAAAAATATGCAAGAAATAATATTAAACAATAAAAACTATATATTAATTAATTTAGGTAAAGCTAGTTGGAATCCAAATCTTCCAAGTCATATTACACATCCTATGGAAGATGGCAGAACAATATCAGAACCTATCTATACAGAATTTTTTGATAAACCAGGTTCACAAAGATATATTATAAATAAATCTGAAATAATAGGAATGGTATCTAACATTCTAAAAGATGAAGATATATGTGAAGGATTGGTTAAGAAAGTAATGAACGGTCAACATTATCAAAATTATAATTACAAATCAATTACAGATAGATGGGTAAAAACAGCAACAGACTCACTCCTATCTTATCTACAATCAATTGATTTAGATTTAACAAAAGAATATTTACTCATTAAAAATAAACAAAATGAAACCTAATACTAATACTAAGACAAAACAAAACTTAATGTTCAAAGAAGGCACGTTCTTAAAGTAACAAAGTGCTTATCCTCGCATGGCTTCCCTATTGGAACGTTAGTAGAAGCACTTGAAATAGATGACAACGGTGATTACTGGTGTGTATCAGACAGTAGTGATTATTGGTGGTTGGCGAGAGAAGAATTTGAAGTTGTTGAAGTTTGTGCAGCGAAAGATTGCTGCTAACGGATGGTTGTATGGCTAGTTGCAGAAAATTATAAATTAACTTAAAAAAGACCACAAAGGCAATGTTTTATATATAGTGTTATGTGGCGTTAAATTATGGAAGCAATAACTAAATTAACAGACAAAATTAAATTAGAATTAACTGAAAAAGGCAAAAACTTTAGCAAGGACGAAGTAAATAGATTTTATGAGTGGATGAAAGCTGAATACAAAAACTATATGATGTTAAGTAGAGATAATGCTCAACAAACGCTAGATAAGCTTAAAACTATTTGCGGTGATTATATACCAATGGTTGAAGTGTTAGAAAATAACATTGACGAATACGGTAGTTTGCAAAGTTTTTACCGAGCAAGTATAGACTTAACTAATGACAGATAACACGCAGCTTTATAAAAATGATAATAGATACAAAAAAAACAAACAAGACACCAAAAGACCAATGGGAAGCTATTGAGTTAATGAATGAAGCACAACAAAGATTGTTGGAAGCACTACACATAATGGATAGTATGCTTGAAAATAATACTGATGACTTTAAGGAAATACACGAAAAAAGAATGAAGGACTTTATTAAACAGTTTGAAGCGTAGTATTACTTACAACACGCAGCTAAACGCTGATGGCTTTTTCAGACATTTGCGTTTTAGGTGCTGTTAGCAAGCTGATTTTAAAAAAATTTTAGCTTGAGAATTAATCAATTTAATCATTAAAAATAAACAAAATGAAACACGAAGAAAAGATTAATTACATGAGAATAGCTGCTGGAATAGCAGGTTACGGATTTGATAATAGATCTTTAGATATGCTTGTTTCTCTATATGAATTAATAATTGAAAAACAAGGAAAGACTGATTTATCTGGTGTTTGTACATTAGAAGAAGAAGTAAAAAAGAGAGAAAACAAAAGAAAAGAGAAGGAGTTATCTAATAAAATTTCAGATCATGGGTAATACAAAGCACGTTTGGGAAGGTTGGACAGTTCAAGATTTTATTGATGATTTAGAACCTACATTTAACATGATTATAAATAACCAATCACATATTAAACCTTTTAAAACAAAAGAGGAAGTTAAAAAATGGTGTATGGATAATCAACCCTATTACAAAAAGCATATTCCAGAAGTAGTCAATTACTTTAATAAAAAACTTTAATTATGATACCAACAGCAAGAAAATTATTAGAAACTAAAGAAACTTTTGATGAGGACTATCCTACTGTTTCAATTCATGATGCAATTGAAATGTCCCTTGAATTGGCTAAACTTCACTGCATAGAACAAGCTAGAATTATTAGTAAAAAGGCTAAAATTAGTTATGAAGGTAATGAAGAAGAGAAATTTGGGCCTTGTATAGACAAAAATTCAATTCTAACCGCTTACTCACTTGATTTAATTAAATAGTTATGAACATAGATATATCAGAAATACAAGTAGGAGATAAAGTACATTATCAACCTGCTCATTATGGAACAAAAAAATGGGAAAATGGTATGGTAAAAGAAGTACCTGAGCATACTAATACTGCTTTAAGAGTAGTTTACAATTGTACTGGTGATTGGGATAATTTTAAAGATTATACAAGTGCTTTGACTAATATAAAAGATTTAAAATTAGGCTGGAAAGATGATGAATAACATGACTAAATTAGAAGAAGAGAAACTAAAAAATCTTATTCCTCCAGAAGAATTTAAAACTCATAGTGCATATACTTATAGTATAAGAAACTGTCCTTATTATAGTGGGTACACTCCAAAAAACTTAACACATGAAATTTGTAAATTTTGTGGTTCTATTAGTTACTATCATTAAATTAAATAGTTATAGCACAAGAAGAAACACAAGATAAATTATAATATTATGGGAAAATTAATGAACCATTTACAAAAACAATTAAAAGAAACAGAACATAAAAAAGATGCTGAAGAATGTATAGAAGTATATAATTGGATAAAATCTACAGATAAAGAAAAAAGAGTTTGGAGTAGTAGATGGGAACCTCTAGTGAATGTTTCTTTTGAAGGTTTGAATATTAAAAGATACAGACTAAACATAACAGGTAAAACCTTATTAGAAGGAATTAAAACACAGTTAAAATCAATAAGAGAATGACACAAGAAGAAATTTTAAAATATAATCACCGTTGCAATGAATAACATAAATAAACAGTTAATCATAGATTTTATGGAGTAGCAATTAATCAATTCTTAATTTGGCACAATGAAAACAATAAATAACAAAATAGAAGTAAACTACAAACAAGGACAAACTTGGTGGTTTGTTGATGCTTCAAGAATTAGAAGATGTGAATATCTTTGTGTATTTCCATTTCATAATCCTGATAATATAGGAAATTATGATATAATCATTTGGAAAGATTTAGATAATCCTGAAAGAATATATCGTAAAAATTTAGTTGAATTAGTTGAAAAAAATAAACACATAACTTCTTATGAAGAAGCTAAGGTGGAATTAGTAAAACAAGCAAAAGAACATTTAATAGCTTTACAAAGAATTTATGCAAAAGGAAGTTAATAACAACATACAAGAACAAATTGTCGGTTTTGATAATGCCCTAAATTATTGATGCAACAGAGGATGTCAGTTAGTATTACCTCTAACTTTAAGGGTAACGAAAAATGTATGGGTAGTTTTTAAACCGATTAAATAAAACGATATGAATAATACAACAGAATGGTTAAAAGAAATTGAATTGCAATTGAACTATGTTTGCTATGAAAAGGAAATGATTACAAAGTTGCAAAAAGTGTGGGAAGCCCTTATTAACGCACAAAGTAAGGTTGAAAAATTACCTATACACGGCATTATAAACTGGGTGTCGGTATCAGATGAATTACCAAAAGAGTATGAATTTAGAATGAGCCGTGATGTGCTTACAATTGCAGGGAGTAAAATGAGTGTAAAGTCATACGATTATGAATTAGGTAGATGGAATGGTTCTCAACATATCACGGTAACACATTGGCTGGAACTGCCGTCTTCACCTTGCCGATAACACGCAGCTAAACGCTAGCTGTTTTTCACAGCCAGCGTTTAGCTGCTGTTAGCAGATTACTTTTTTCAAAATTAATATTAACAATTCACTAAAAATACTAAGACAATGAAATTACAAGAAACTATTGACACTATGGAGGCGCTGGTTAAACAGCTTAAG
>Ga0306872_100118_pt1 | contig 34527 bp, 26 predicted proteins | sample AntRauMeHopE1498_FD_190455 | JGI IMG/M metagenome (GOLD analysis project Ga0306872, IMG submission 190455) | Saline lake microbial communities from Rauer Islands, Antarctica - Metagenome Hop E1 #498 (v2) (version 2) | ecosystem: Environmental > Aquatic > Non-marine Saline and Alkaline > Saline ...
ATTTGCGCACGATTAACAAACAAGAAACCCGAAAAATGGGGGCATAATCGTTGAAAGTGGGTCTTTTATGAGCATGTACCACAGTGCGCCCGCTATCACTGCGACTTCCAACTATATGCTTTGCGTAAATGGTGGCGTACTATCCGTCAGGGGAACGCTGAACCTAGGACTCCCAACATACGCTGCCACAAGCGCGGCATCTTTCTTATACGAAAGTGCGTGTAAGATTGACGCACTTCACGGAAAGATTCGAATCAACGGCGCAATGGCGATTTACGGAGAGACATACCCTGTTGTGGAGTCTTTAGTAGGCGACCTGATAATTGACACCCGGAACTTTACCATCCCTGCTGTTGTTATTTACATGACCCCTAGTTTAATACGTCATGCATCATCTGCTACCGTGAACGTAAGTCTTTGCATTAGGCACCTAACTTTGGCAAGAGATCCCGAAGTAGATCCCGAAGTAGACCCCAACCCGAACGCGGCTTTCCTGGCACCCACTAATATAGGATAAAACCATCCTACATTTACGTTTGTCGAATTTACGGACGCCCCCGCGGTCCACATGGGTGACATTGTCGGTGATGGTGGAGTGTATGATTCGGATTCGAATAACAGGATCTTTGTCGGACAAAACTCTCAGGTCGGCTTTCCAGATGACCTGGCAGACCTAGATCCGTTGTATCTCGCCCTTACCCCGTCGGCGACGGAAGGCATTGCAGACATTACGGTGCAGAAAGTTACCATATAGGCGCATGGCAGACTCTCCGAAAAATGTTTACTTTTGCCGTTTCTTTTGCGATTATATACGTGGCGCCCGCGGTTTGTGGCAACATGTCGACGACGCTCATCTCGTTTCCTAACCCTAGGAAAGAAGCCGCAGATGTCTCTCCCAGGATGGCCGTAAAGGGTAAAACCTTGTTCGTGACGTCCCCCGGACGCATCACAGACATCTTCGACGCCATTGTTGGCAAAGACATAGACACAATCCTTCTGGCGAATGGGTGGTACGGGAGCCCAAACTTAACGCCTATCGGAGTAAACAATGTCAGCAAAAAGGTTACGATAGCCCCCCTGCAGGAGAAAACGGTAGCTCCGATCAACTATGCTATACCCGACCCGTCGACAGGAGTGTACATAAACGGCAATTTCGACCTCAGCGAAATGGAGGAGGTGACAATGCAGAACGTCAACATATTCGCAAAGGAAAACGAAGACTTCCCAACACCAATTATATACACTGGCGATGGGATAGTGTTGACGCTCGAAGATGTGTCGCTGAATTCTGGACATGATGGAAACGCATTGAGTATAGGTAAAAACATGATTGTGGAAGCAACGAACTTAACGCTAAATGGTCGGCGGGGACAAAATTCGGCCCCGTTGGTTATCCTGTATACTGTTGACGCATCGAGGACCGTTTTACGGACAACTGGGAGTGTAACCGTAACAGGATATGACGCGTATGGTATCGCAGTCGCAGTAGCTCAAGGAGTTGGAGAAATTCTTGGAAGTTCTGCGAGCTGGTACCTGGAAGGCACTGTGGTTATCTCTGACAAGCACTCGCCCGTTGCCCCATATGACGCAGTGCCGGGTAAAATCATGTTCGGCGACACAATAATTTCGTCGAAAACCAACGCCCCGATACTAATATTTGCGCAGGGTTTAAATCCTGATGGGACCCCAGGGAACTTACCTGGCTTGGCGTTCGTATCGTTTGACAGCATATTGGTTAAACAGTATGTAGATTGCTCAGGCTCATTACCTATTGAGATACATGGTATTGACCCAGCGGTTGTTGCCGACCGAGTCCTAGACACGGAACACGGCATTACAATCCGCGTCGGAAGCTTGGTCGAATGTCTAATGACGTATGAGGCGCAACACTTCAGGACTGACGGCCCGGCTTGGACAATGAACGGAAACCCGCTGATGACAGGCGTGTCAAGCGGGGTCATCAAAAAGGCATAAATTCTCCGGAATATTTTTGCGCAACCATACTCGTGATTTCACACAAGTGACACAAAGCACGATGTCCAACGTAATACACTTGAAATTCCCAGTCAAAAGGACAAAATCGGTCATCAGAATCGGTACATCCAACTTCTACAACGTGATAGAGACCGGGGACGGAGGTACGGGCGTAAAGGATGCCATAGTAGAAATTGCGACCGCCGGAAATCCCAAATCTACGTTCCTGTTGGAGTCGTTATCGTACGACTGGACAAACATTAACGCCATAGAAATAGTTCTTGCTGGCGCAGACATCACGTTCGAGTCTGCCAGGCAGAAGAGGACTACTATACTTATGCCATCACTAATCGTGAACGAAGGCACTCTGCATGTGAACAGATGCATTTTGAAGGTCGAGGCTGCCGAGGTTGTAACTGTTTCGAACTCGGGACTTTTAGACTTGTCCTCAACCGACATAGTGCTGGACCCTGATACTACTATCGAAGTAACCGCACTAGGACAGTTGGCTACCGACGGAATCTGCAGGATCACCACCTCCGACGGCAGCGGCAATCCGAAAGTAATGTTCAACACCGGCGCAGTAGACGTCCCCCACATTGCACTACTTGTCCGTTCAGGAATTTTGATTGCGGCTGATCGAGAAGATATCAAGTTTACGGCGGCAAAAACTTATCCGGTGTCTACCAACGACATAACATATCAACATTCGACTAGTGGGGCAGTTGTTTTCGACGCGTCGGCGGCGGCAATTATGTGCCCCTCCTTGGAAATAAACGCGGGCGCTAATCAAGCTCCTGCAGGAAGCTTCACCTTGAGGATCCAAGAACTGATATCCGAGCCGGTGGCGCAGGTCTCAACCAGGTCTCTTACAAACCGGCGCAGCTCTGCGATTAACATCGTTTCCGGCAACGGAAACACTACGATTGATGACGGAGAATTCATTCTCGACCTTAGCGGCTACATTACCAAACATACCATACATGCGCCGTACGAACGCATTACACAAGACGTTGACGTGGGTTCTCCGGCTACCTTCTTTGCGGTTAACAACGTTTACAACAAAGCCGGGGTTCTTACTCAGGTTTCCCCGTCCGAAGTTCCTTCAACTAAAATGTTCACCACGCACATTACACACACGTCCAGGAACTATTACCAAAAGACCCCCGCGCTGATATTCGAACTCGGCGAAGTAGAGGCCGCCGTGTCGCCGTACCGGGAGCCGCTGCCGCTGGTGCCCGCGTAGCTGCGCCCGGCCCTGCGCGAGTTTTTGCGCCACAGCCATAGCAGGCGACGCCCGCAGCATCCAGGAATTTGAACGGCCGGCTCCTGTGTACACAGCCGACATGCAGCGCAAGGAATACTGCCCCGCCGCTGCTGCCGCCAAAAGGAAGCGCAGGCGGGAGTCTAACCTTAACGCCGCCCGCCGCAGCAGGCAAAAGGCGTCCGAAGACAAGCTGAGGATGAAAGAGGATCTGAATGAGCTGCGGCTGCAGATCGCAAAACTCACCGAAGAGGTGCTAATTATACACGAAAAATCCAGGTGCGGGGCAAGCGACGATAGTGTCGTTTCCGAATCCGACACGACACAAAGTCCGTTTCTAATGTTCGAAGAGCTGTCGATTGTGGTGGACTCCGTGGTGTACGGTACGTACTAGCGCTTCGCGGCGCTTTTTGCGCGCCGAAAGCTTGTGCGCGCTGCATATGCACCATGGCGGAGAGCGGCACCGCGACGAAGGCGACACAGCGCACACATCCCGCGCTGTGGGACCTGATCAAGAAGAAATGGCACGAAGGGGGCAAGGGCGGGCTCGCCGGAAAGTGGAACGCGCGTAAGGCGCAGCTGGCCGTGCAGGAATACAAACGCGAGTCCAACACAAAGTACGGAGACACGGGCTACGCCACCAAAAAGACGGAGGCGTCCATGCGCAACAACTCCCTCCACAAATGGACCAAGGAGGACTGGGGCTACATCGACGACAAGAAGGGAAATCGCTACCTCCCAAAAGCAGTACGCGACGTGCTGTCCCCCGCGGAAAAGCGCGCAGAGAACCGCAAAAAGAAAGGCAAGCTGGGCTCCAACGTGCCATATACAGACTCTGTGCGTCGCAAGAAGGAGGGGGTGGTTTAGGCCGCCGCCAGCGCCTCGCGCACGCGCTCCCCAAGCAGCCGGTCCTCGCACCGGCGCAGAGGCATGTGAAACGCCGCCGGAGTAAACGTGAACTCGCCGAAGTAAGCTTTGCCGGGGCCTTCGGGCACGTCGGGCCGGTACGGAACGTGGTAGAAGTCCACGCGCACCAGCTCTATGCCGTAGTACTCCCACAGCATGGCGCCCGCGGCCTCGGCCCACTCGCGCATTTTTGGGGCCGTGGGAGGAAGGGGGGACACCTCGGGCCGCGGGTCCGACAGCAGCTGCAGCCCGCGTACGTCCGGGTCCGGAAGCAGGTCTGCGCCGAAGAACGTGCGGACGGGGAGCACGCCCTCCTCGCAGTACCGCTGCACTATCACCAGGCGGCCCCTGACCACAAAGAACTGGTAGTTGTAGCAGTTGATGGCGAGCCGCTCCTCCGCGAACACCTGCGGCCGTATCAGCGCGTAGTGCGGCTCGTAGAAGTCCCCCAGCCCGGTGCGGCGCCACCACTCGCGGCCGTAAGGCGTGCGCTGCCGCATCCAGCGCCGGGCGCGGCGGGCGGTGAACCGCTCCGGGCTCGTGTTTTTCTTGCACGCGGACGTGAGCTTCACCACCGCCGGCGCCAGCGGGTTGGACGCGACCCACCGAGACACGCCCGACACGCCGCGCGCCAGCGTGCGCGCGTGCGGCATGTCGGGCATGTATGCGTCCACCCACGCTTTGGCCGCCAGCTTGTCGGCCAGGAGCGCCTTTGCCTCCAGCGCATCCTCTCTGCGGGCGCGGAACTCCTCGTTTATGCCGCCCGGCGCCGGGCGCGCGGAGGAACCCGCCAGCAGGACCAAACACAGCACCACTACCACAGAAAACGCCAGGGCCGCGCCCCCCAACATGCTGCAATGCCCGCCGAGTATGCAATTGTTGCGCGCCCGCCTGCGCTCCGGGACCCAAATTTGGAAGCGGCGGGAGAGACGTTATCACGGAGCCGCACGACCCGCGGCCGTTAGCAACCCGGAAGGAATACGCCTCGCGGTGTGCGGTTACTTATTCTGGCTGTTATCGTTGACGTACGACCGTGTTTGCCGCAGCATCACGACTCGCGCCTGTTCACTTATCCGTGGACCAGGAAATGCAAGTACCTCTCGTAGACACTATAGACGCGTCGGTTTCCTGTGCGACCTTTCACACTTTCGGCACTCAACAAGGATGAAGACAAATGTAATAGCTTTGGGCCGCGGGTCTTCACAGCGACGACCTTTCGGTGCTACGAAAGCCCAGCGCAATTCCCGGCAACGCCATAGAAGGGTTTCGTAGCCACCCTCAGATAGGCGGCTGGTACTTCTCCATAGCGCTCGTCTACATCATTTGGGTCGTAGTCTTGCGGCTGTGCGGCATGTTCGTGTTCTCGCGGGACTAGCCAGCTGCTAGCTCGAGACGGGCGACCGCGCGAGCATGCGGCGGGCGCAAACGTTTTGGCGGCGCGCCACACATTTGAAGTCCGGACGCCTGCGGTATCTACCGCGATGGACACCCCGCAGACCCCCGCCTCAGCAGACGCCGCGCCCCCCGCCACGTGCGGAGAGTGCGGCAAGCCCGGCCGCCTCTTATGCGGCGGGTGCGGGCACGGCCCGTACTGCGGCGCCGAATGCCAGCGCAAGGCCTGGTCCGCGGGGCACCGGCGCGTGTGTGCGCAGCTGCGGGGACCCCTCTCGGGCCTGAAATTTCGGTGGTGCGAGGGGAGCCTGCTCGAGAACGCGACCCTCTTAGCCGGAGCCGAGCTGGTCAAACTGCGGGCGGACGGCGACTGCCTGTACAAGCCCCGCGCATGCCTGGAGCTCCCACCCCCCATCATTACTGACTGCTGTCTGTTTATACAGACGCTGGCCATTCTGACGCAAAGCGACAGCAGTCGCCACGTGTTCGGAGTCGGGCGCCTGTCCCCGTGGGTGGCGCTCAGCTACAGCGGCCACGACAAAGACAACCTGGCGCTCCCGGGCAAGGGCGACAAGCCCGAAACCCTCCGCGTGCACTACCTCTCGTACGCGAACGAAGGCATACGCGACATGCTGTTCGGCCGCGTTGCAAACTCCGGGCAGTGGCTGGCCGGCCCCGACTCGCAGAGACGGTACCTCGGCATGACGCGGGACGGGCCGCGACGCATGCCGCTTGATGAGTGGTTCGAGCGGCTCGTCGACGGCCTCAACCGCGAGTGGAAGAACGCTTCGGGCAGTTTCAGGAAAGAACTCGACGTCATCGTGCCTTACGTAGAGGAAACCGTCGGCGCCCTGAAATACAAAGGCCATGAGTGCTGGATCCTGGGCACCTCGCCGCTGTGAGGCTGCACGCGTTTTTGCGCGCCAATTTGAACACGGCTTGCGGTCAACATCCACAATGGAAGTCCGGCCCGAACGTGGCATATATGTATTCTGGCACGTCGTGCTCGACGAGATGCTGCCGCAGCACAGACTAGGCATAAGGGTGCGGGGCGTGCGCCCCTCGGTCGAAGACGGCGGGGCGTATCTAAGGGCTGTCATGGAGGACTTTTCCCGCAGAGTTCCTGACGTGGGGGAGCTGGGCCACCATAACTTAAGCCTCGTAGGGCCCGGCGAATCCCTTGTAGTAACTTATGACGACTTCGGGCACATTCAGGCCCTCGCCACCGAAAACCCCGACCGGTGGCGCAGCTATTTGCAGTCGCGTGCGTTCAGCAACGACGAAATCAGGGGGCGGCGCGCGCGCAACCACCCTGCTGTTTATTCCTTCGTTGTGGGCGCCGACGGAGTTGTTTGGGAGCCCGAGACCGTAGAGGACCCGTCAGAAGAGAACGAAGAGCCGCTGACGTGTTCCGAAGAGCCGCCCTGCAGGGAGACTCCCACCTGGCTTGTCACACACAGAGGCCTGCAGTGGGTCGTGAACGACTGCTATGGCTCGTGGGCAAACCGCCGGGCCCCGCACTACAGGCTGACTTTCGCGGAGCAGGTGAGGTTCGAAGGGGCGCGCACCGCCGTCCTCTCGTTCCCGCGTCCGCACATCGGGTGGAGTTTCAGCGTCTCCATCCCCCCGAACGGCCACGCGCGCAAGGTTGAGTGGGAGAGCCCCGCCGACAAAATGGGGTGCGGCGGGCTGTTCCTGGTGCAGGTGCAGACCGTAGGAAAAACCGTAGAGATCTTCTTCGAGTTTGTGACTGCAGGCACCGAGCCATGCATCGCCGGGCTGTTCCTTGGGCAGGACGACCTGAGGCCCGCATGTGTCGGGATAGGAGCCCGTATCCATGGAAGCTGCGTTTCGTACACGCAGTTTACCCCCGGCGACGACATACAACTAGTCGCTGCCGTAGGGATTTAGCGTGCGTGGGCGTGCTTTTTGAAGACGTTTGAGCCCAGGTACCCCCGCGCTGCACAACGCCCGACCCATCAGACAACCCGTGCTACCCGCCCAAGCAACACCAACAATGCCTTCCCCCAAGTTCTTCGAATGGCTCCCCAACTTCTTCACCCCTGTTTCCCGAGACTACGTGCTGCACACTGGACACCCGCTGGTGTCGCTCACAGATACCGTGTTCCAACACGACCCTACGGACGAGCGCGACATGAACACGTTTGAGTTCGAGGCCCGGTGCGCGATGGTGTTCTACGCGGTCGTTCTTCCCGTCCCGGACCAGTGCCCTGCAGCGGCTGCCCATCAGGGGTGGCGGACGTGCTACAATGCGTGGATGAAAAAGTATGTGGACGTCGGCGCGCCATACAGCCCGGGCTCGCAGGACGTTCCGTTCGAGGACCTCAGCGATGCCAAGAGAAACACGTACCAGAAGATGGTCAACACGGTGAATCTTCTGACCCGCACCACCCCCACAACCTTTAACGCCTGGCCCAGCAAGCCCCGGTACGACGAGGTAGTGTACTCGGGACGCACGCTAAAGGACATTGTTATGGCGCTGACGCAGAGCGGGCCGCACAACACCGTAGGGCACCTGGTGTTCGACCTAATGTGCGGCGCCGTCATGGGCATGGCCGAAGCTATCGAGGCGAAACAGGACGTTGCGCAGGCGGCCTTCGCCGGAGAGGTCACCGCGCACCGTTGGTGGTATGAGACGAAGCCGTGGGAAGACGCCACCAGCGGGCGTCTGCTGAGTGTGCTTCCCATTGCCCCCCCGCCCGAGCGCATGGGAATGACCCACGAATGCTACACCAACCTCGCCGCTGCGTTTGCCAAGCTGTAAGTGCCCTGCGCCGGCCGTGTGTTTTTGGCAAAGCCAGCAAGCCCGCGCCGCAGCAGCAGCAGGCAACATACATTTGAAGGCATTATATACAGACATCACGCACAGCTGCCGACCAAATACCGCAACATGTACCGCAAACAATCAGGCGCCGCAGGGCGTGGAGGGTCTCGGCCGGGCTCCGACAGCAGGGCTTCGCGCCCACGCGGCCGCGGACGGGGAGGGGCCCGCAGCTGGCAGCCCGTCGCCGGACCGACAGTGGGGCGCCCGTATCCGGACTCGGTGCTGAAAGCCGCAGAGTCGCTGCCGAACCCGCGCGAGCCGCTCGACTTTCGCAGGCTCGCCACCGCCGGGGAAGAGAGCCGGTACTCGTCGATCATGCCGTGGCAGCTGGGCCAGTTCGTAGACATTCTCCGGGAAGAGCTGGGGGACAAGGGCTACCAGACATTCGTGGACGTCACCGCGCACATAGGCGGCGAGGGAATCGTCCTCGCGAAGACCGTCCAGCTGTCGGGCACCATGATCGAGATCGACGCAGACACAGTGAAGTGCCTCGAACACAACGTCGAGGCGATGGGCCTCGCGAACGTACGCGCCGTCGAAGGCAACGGGGCCGAATACGTCATGTCCATGCCGGGCCGCGGCGACGTCGAGCACATCGTGTACGCCGACCCGCCGTGGGGAGGCCCGGGATACGTCGCCCGGGGCGCGGTCGTGCTCACGCTGGGCGGACACTCTGTCCCGCAGCTCGTGGGCGCCGCCATCGGGTCCGGCGTGAAGGTGTTCGTGCTCAAGGCCCCCAAAAACGTCGACGACTCCGACTTCGGCACGATCGGAGGGGTCGTCTGGCGCAAACGCACCGTGTATGTGACCGGTAGGGCAGGTCCGCTCCCGTCGTTCGTCATCTACTTCTTCGCCCGCGCCGACGCCGAATAGAGAACACCGCGCGGCGTCCCGTAACTAGCGTGGGACAGCCTCCCCCCGAGGGGTGCAGCAGCGGGCCCGCATTTTTGCCAGACGGCGGCCGCGCAAATTGAAACGGCGCCCGCATGCACACACCGCCTTATGGAGGGCACTGTCTGCTTAGGTGCGAGCGCAGCGCGGGCGGGCACAGCCTGCAGGTGCTGAAGTGCAGAAGTACGTGCGCCGCGGCGAGACCGTGCGCGCGCCAACTACGTGCACCGGCTTCTGGTGATAGCGCTGGAGGAGACGCGGGCGCGCCTAACACGCGCGGTGCTGGGCCCCGCAGTGTCGCTCGGCAGCCCCAAGGCCAAAGCCGCCGAGTGCGCGTGGGTCCTGGCGTGCGGGTGGACGGCGGGAAAGTCCGCGGCCGGTCGGGGTCGCACCTCAAGCGCCATTTTTGATGGGACGCGGGGCTTGGCACCCGCCATGGACCCCGAGCTCACCCCCCGCCGCGCGCGCCTGGCGCGCCAGTTCGTGTCGCCCAAGGTGGTGCGGGCGCACGAGCTGCGCGCCGACGTGCCCGCGCCCGACTCCGCCAAGCTGCGCCGCAAGTTCCGGCGCCCCGCGTACATGGCCGCGCTCGGGAGCGACGCCGCGTTCCGCGCGCAGCTCGTGCGCGTCGCGCAGGCGTTCCCGCTGTGCCGCTTCTGCCTGCTGCGCCCCGGCAACATATGCGAGCACTCGCACCCGCACGAGCGCAACCCGCGGCCGCACGAGATACCCGCGCGGGCGCTCACCGCGTGCGCCGCCTGCAACGCCGCCGAGCGCGAGGCGCTCAAGGCCGCCTGCGCCGCGCACGGGGACGCGCTGCGCCGCACGCACGTCGACCTGTGGCCGCACGCGGCGCGCCGGTGCCTCGCCGCCGAGCTGGCGCGCCGTGTGAGCGCGCGGCGCGCCGCCGCCGGCGCGTCGCCCATGCGGGTGTCCCGCGCCATGCGCATCCTCAAGTTTGCGCCCTGCTCGAGGCGCGCCCCAAAAACGGAACTCCCCTAGGCGCCGCGCCCCCCGGCGCATTTTTTGCCTTCACATGCGTAGGCGTCGCCCAGGTAGTTGATGTCCTTCGACACCTTACGGGAGGTGTTTCCCATAACATGTACCAGGCGCGCTACCAACACGACCAGCACCGTCACCAACAACGCATACACCAGCTGCCCCCAGAACGTTTCTGAGTGCGTGGGGAGCAGCTGCGTGATGCCGGCCTTTGCTGCTTCGTTCCACGCTAGACCGGCGGTAAACGTAAGTGCGCCGATGACGATGGCTTCGGGGGAAATGCGGGGGCCCTTGTCTCGGGTCTCTGCCATCGCTGCGGGTATGGTGGCACATATACCGCGCCGTATTTGATGCAAAATAACACTTGGTATGTTACCGCAGTCATGTCTCCTTTCGATCTTCCCGAGCTTATGGAGCATCTGATGCGATTTGCCGCCGACGACACCCTGCGCGCATTGCGCGGCGTCGCGCGCAGGTGGCGGGACGCCGCAGACGCGGAGCTGGAGCGCCGCGGCGCCGGGCGCGCCCAGTCGGCGCGCCACGCGGTCGCGACAGTCCGCACGCTGGCGATGTCCGGAATGCTGCGCAAGACGCACCCCGCTGACGTGCTCTGGTACGCCTGCAGGCACGGGAGCTTAACTGTCGCGCGTTGGGTGGCCGCGCGCTACATGATGCTCCACGCCGAGATAAAGGCCAGCAAATCCCTAGAGGTTGCCTGCGAATACAATCATATCGCAGTGGCGCGGTGGCTAGTCTGCAAGTGTTCGTGTACATGTCGCGAACTGTTCTCGCTGTGGCGCAGCGGAGAACTGATTATGGGACACTGCCAGACGTGCGAGCACTGCAAGAAGGACCCCGTGTCTATGATGGTGCAAGCGTGTAGCCGTGGGCACTACGCTTTCGCGAAATGGGTCCTAGACACATACTTCGCCACCGACGGCACGACACATGCCAATCTCTTTATGCATAAAACATGCCATCAAGGTGACGTAAAAACCGCTCAGCTACTTGTTGAACGGTTCTCAGAGCATTTCGCTGCTGATGAGTCGAAGCTGGTTGAGTTCGTCACCGAATCATGTGCCTACGGACACGCAGAGTTTGCGGACTGGCTATCCACGCAGTTCGACATACCCCCGAGCCGAATATTTCAGGGAGGGTTCCATATTGTGTTGGGCGCGTGTGGCTCTGCGTCGAAAGACGCCGTTCTGTGGGTCCTTGGGATGGCTGCGCGCGCGGGACTTCGTATGCCTGCTGAAACCCTGGAGACCATCATGTTCGAAGCGTGCATGTGGGTCGGTAGCAGCACCGACGTAGTCAAAACGCTTGCGGACGAACTTGGCACGCACTTGCGGCCCGAACATATAGGACACGTCATTTTGGAACAGCTAGACAACACCGACATGGTCATGTGGGCCTTGGATCAGGGCGTTGTGGAAGAGCCCCCAGAAGTTTGGCAGAGGATAATGTTCGACGGGTGCCGTCTCGGCCGCACACACATACTTGACACCATACGCATGCGCACCGGCATGTCGTCTTGGGGAGATTCTGTGACGCCCGTACAAGTAGAGTCGCTGTTGGTGTACGCATGCGAAATAGGGAACCTACAAATGGTCCAGTGGCTCATATACGAACTCAACATTGGAGACAACAACGTACGTCGGTGCTGCAAGATTAACCACGACAAAGACTTCTTTAGCGTCGCGTGCCTGAGTGGTCACCTGGACATTGTTATGTGGGTAGCGGAAGCGTTCGACGATTTTGCAGAAGATATGGTCACGTCGCACACGTTTAAGCAGATTGCCGAAAACGGTCGCGACCGCGTTGTGCAGTGGCTTCTCAAGAATGTGATAGCGCGAAATTTATGCGACATCTTCATTAACGTGTGCTGCTCTGGCAACGTAAATGTCGTTCGGTATATGGTGGAGACGTTCGAACTCGTAGACCTCCTACCCCCAGACACAAAGGCGTGCCAAATCGTTATCGAGGTCGCTTGCACTTGCCCGCTGGTTGCAAAGTGGCTCCTGATACACTGCAAGCCCATGCGGAATCTAGAAACCAGAACAGATGCCATGGTCACAGCGTGTAAATTTATGGACCTGGATTTGGCCAAATGGATCTGGCGATATTTCAGGATACCGCCGGAGTACTTGTTTCCGGGTGCGACTTGCAACTACGACGGATATGTGGAGGACTTAGATGTGCTCATGGTCGCCTGCAAACGCGGCATGACAGACATGGTTAAGTGGCTCTGCGGCTTCGGTCTGCGTATCTGGCCGGAGAGATACGCCATCGCCGCGCAAAAACACGGACACCTCGACATTGCAAAGCTGCTGCGAAATTTATGAGTCCCATAGCGGCACGTCAAACGTAGTACGCAGCCACTGAACCACCTTTTTGCCCGTTTACACACGCCCAGCATAGCACGTCGCTATTTTCAGGCAGCGCATCTGGTTGCTACCTCTCCCGTATTTGGCGTGTTGGGTGATCTACAGAGTGTATCATACTTGGGTACACGTTGTTCAAATGTTATTGCACCTTATGGTGTAGTAACTCGTACCCGAGTACAGGAAGTTGGGTTAAGTTTACGTAGTTTATGTTTGCGCGCGCAAAAATAACGAAACTGGCGTGCCCTACAGACTGTCGCCCAGCGCAAATGTACTGCACACCCATATGTACATCTCCTCGTGACAGTACCTGCGCACTTGGCATTCTTTAAAGATGTAACGAATAATGGAGTCCTCAAGCGTTAGGTCGAAAGTTGCTTGCATCCATTGGGCTACCTTCACGTGGCCTTCTCCGCATGCGTAACGAAACGCGTGGTTGTTAAATGCTCGTGCGTACTCCGATGTAAGATCAAACGTAGTGTGTGGAGCCATTGGGCAACTTCCAGGTGTCCATGGATGCATGCGTCTAGCAGGACGCAGTTGTTGTTTGCTCTAACTTCCGCAGGTGTAATTTCAAACGTAGTGTGGAGCCATTGGGCAACTTCCAGGTGTCCTTGGGAGCATGCTTCTCGCAGGAAGCAGTTGTCGTTTGCTCTAACTTCCGCAGGTGTAATTTCAAACGTAGTGTGGAGCCATTGGAGAACACTCAGATGTCCCTCATCGCACGCAATGCTTACAGCATAGCAGTTATCTACTAGCACGTCCTCGCGTGTCATAACAAACGTCGCGTGAAGCCATTGAGCAACTTCCACGTGTCCATGGGCGCATGCTTTAACCATTGCGCTGTTGTAGATTAATCGAGCGTTGTCCGGTATCACGTTAAACTTTGTATGCAGCCACTGTGCAACTCCTAGATGACCGTTGGCACATGCTCCAATAAATGCACGTTCATTTTCATAAATGGTGTCGAACGTTTCGTGCAGCCATTTGGCAACATTCAGGGGTGGCCTTCTTCACATGCGTTGTGAAACGCAAGGCAGTTATTTTCTAGCACGTCCTCGATTGTCATGACAAACGTATTGTGCAGCCATTTAGCAATCTTTAGGTGTCCTTCTTTACATACCAAACTCAACGTCGGAGCGTACAGCATGTAATTTTCGTCGGACCAGTCCCGACCATAACCAATTATGGCTTTCACTTCCTCCCGCGTCACGTTATATTGTTCGTGCAGCCATTTAGCAACGTCCGAGTACCCGAAATAACATGCTTTCCGAAACACCTCTGGTATGACGTCTTCGTCGTTTATGCATTCGTGACTTTCCGGAAAAGTTTCAGCAAGCCAGGTGTACGTTTTTAGGTTTCCGTACGCAAACCTAACTTTGCTAAGGCAGTCATGGTCCCAATGTTTTTCCACGACAGCTTCAGCAGAATTTAGTCGTGTGGGAGACGAGTAGATGCCCTTTAGGGTGTAGGCCAGCCTCGGAGTATTGGTTCCCGACCGTCGACACAGCTCGGCGTACGAGATTCTGCGGCATGTGCGACTCACGCCGTACAGGAAGCGCAGCTCGTCGTCGTCGAGTTTTGGCAATATTCGGGACGCGACAATGCACAAGACATCCTCAAACTCTGCAGCTCCTCCGGTTGCGGCCATGGTGTTTGGTGTATCGTTACTCCGTAACTGTTGTTTGTTGGCTGGGTGCAAGACTGGTAGACTAAGACGACCGACTTACGTTCAAAATGCGGGCGGCAGCACTGAACTAAACCTTTCGGTGCATGCAGGGTATTCCGTTTCAGCTCTGCTGAAACCCATGCAGCGCGCCGCCCAAAAATGATGTACGCCGCGTGTGGTTCATTGAAACGGGTCATCCCAAGATGGGGCAGTCGCATCAAATATGGATACCCAAATTGGGGACCATACATTACCCCAGCTCCATGGGCCTACCCGGTGGAATCAACAACAATGGCTTACGAATGCGGACACTGTTGGCGTCGCGCGGGAAATATGCACGGCTGGGGCATGTATCCACGTGCCACAAACAAAAATGGGTATGTGTCTACTTCATCAACACCGCACCACAAATTATAAGAATGACGCCAACACCGACACCCACCGCGTTTGATACGGTCGAAAGCAAGCCCGCAGCAAATCCAACTACAGCACACACCAAAATTCCTGCACCCCATCCGGAAACCGCAGATGCATGCATTTTTCTACGATGGTCTATACACACCACACAGAGGCACCCAACAATTCCAAACAGGCACGATGCAGTCCACGCCAATTGCATCTCATTTTTCGTGGGCCCAGTCGGCACAGCATTGCTAATGATTGGCGTCGTTTCTCTGGGCATGCCGACGTGCGTCTCCTCCGTTATAACTGGTTTCGTTTCATCGTGTGGTGCCGTCATTGTAGTAAGACGTCGGCGGGTTGGTAATATATGTCAGTCGCATTCAAATTTGGAGACCCGGTTATGTGGCGAGCCCGGGTTTTACTCCGACGTGTTAAGACGCACAAAAAATGGCTGCAACTGTGATCAGGGTTCATCCGACCAGGGTTGCATTTGCTCCAGGCTTATGTCGTAGTACGTATCGGGGACTTGAAAACGTCCCCATGTCGATGACGGTACCGCAGGAGGCGTCGTTTTGGCTGTACCTATTGTGGTCGAGTCCGACTCCGCCGCGCAGTCGTTGTAGACGTACTGTGCGCCCGCCGGAACCCACAGAACCCGGTCACAGAAATCTTTGTCCTCCATGTTATGCGCTGCCTGCGCCGGCGTAATACGGTTAAGCATCCAACCTCCGTGCCTCGCTTCGTGAAGTATAACGAAAACGCCGTCGGCCGGAAATGTGGACGGGTCTGCGGACGTCAGCTGACTCATGGTGGGGCGTATAGCTGCCGCTGTGCGGGTTACACAAATTCATGCTTCTTCAATTTCCGTATTGCCGCGTTTATGCCGAAACGTTCCCGCCCGCATATCGCTAAACTGAAGGCTTTACCGTCGATAAATTTGAATACCGTGTCCGTAAAGTATCCGCCCGCTCCAGTCTGCACGCCATGGCTTCTCCTACGAACGAAACCGTTGCTGCAGAGGCACTGCCGGATGTCCTCGAACCTATCGAGGTAAATGGGCGCGGCGCTGTTACGCTCCAGGCGTTTATCGATACGCTGACCAAGATGCGCGTCGGCCCAGATGAGGAGGTAGCGATCTTCGACATGTCGGGGTATACTCACCCGCAGTCGAACGTGTGTATACTGCGCAACCATTCCGGGAGTAGGAACATACACCGACAAGAAACACCCACGCGATCTGGTGGTTATCGATTCTGCCTAGGCACCCGTAGACGCGTGCGTTTACAGCGGGCTGCGTTTTTTGCGCACCGGGCAGGCCCTGCGCATCTGTTAGCACGGCGGCGCAAAAAGAGTTGCGCGCCGTGGCCTGCGGTACTAGCTGGAGAAGAACAGCGAAGACTGCTTTCCGCTTATGTTCGGGTTAACGTACTTCTTCAACGTTTTCTCGCGGAATGTGTCCGCGTGCATGAAGACAAGCACTGTGGTTTCTAATGCCGAACCAAACGCGTCCTTGCTGTCTGTCTCCGACGGCTCGCAAATTGCGGCGATCTTGGTTTTTATGTCGGCGGATTCGGCTTTCTCGCTTTCGCCCATTACCGCGACAATAGATTCGCAGTGGGCGTCGAACATTTTGGTCGAGTAGTCCAGACGCGCCCGAAACGACTTAATTTGCGTGCGGCGCATGCTAATTTCCTCATCGGAGGATTCGGGCTGCTGCACTTGTTGAATGTCGCCCGACGCGACGCCCGATGCGCCTTCCGGTTCCTCGGCGGGAACACTCCCGTGAAGGGGGACTATATCGCTGCCGCAAACCGCAGGGGAATCTATCCAGGATTCATCCAAGCCCGAGAGCCCCTCTTCGAATTTGTCCCGGACAGTTGCCAGTTCGTTGGGTGCCAAATTGTGGTAGTACTCGTTGGCCTCCTCCAGGCTCAGGAAGAAGTGAAGCCCCATTCCGCACTTGACGTTCGGATCGTAGTTGACTGGGGTAGTTATCATGGTGTCTGCCGCGTATGTAAACTCGGACGCTCGGGGGTGATTGTAGTAGGACACGTCAGAGTTGAGCTGCTCCAGGCCATGAACCGAAACGATTCGCACCACGTAGAGCTTTTCGGCTCGAAATTTACCGTAGGTGCCGGCGTTGTTAGTCCATGTATATTGGGGCAGAAGTAGGCATGCCAGGCTGCCCTTGAGCGACTTGTACACTACTGTTCTTGCTCCAGGCGGAGGGGGCCTTCGTGGATAGACACTGGCCAGCACTGTCATACGGTTGTCCTCGAATTTCACCGCATGATTGGGCCCGACAAACGTGTTCTTGGACTTGAAATCCGTAATTTCTTTTACCTGGGTAAAAGTGGAGTCGACGGGATTCTTCTTGGACCCGCACAGGCCTACTTGTTTCATGCCGGCGCTGAGCCGGTATACCATCTCGTTGAGCTTCATCTGCCGCGCAACGCTCTCGACGGTGTCGCCCATAAATTCGCCCTCGACGGCGAGCTGGTCTTCGGTGTTGTATAGTACGTTCCAGGTGGCCTTAACAACATCGGCGCCGAGACTTTTCCACAAGTCACGACTGGTTTCGTCGGTGGTGTATTTTGGGAGCGACTGTATGTACTTGAGACTGAGACGCCTAGACGTGTGGTCCGTAACCAGCGCCTCGAAACCCCGCGAACGAACATTTCGCATTAATTCTTTGTCGATATTGTGAAGAATAAGCAGAAGGTGGTCAGACTCGCTGTAGTTCCCCTTCCGGGGTGCAAACCCTGCACGGTCGAGCTCCTTGCGCAGGGAGCTGTTCGGCGGCGTGATCTTGGGACTCCGGTTGCCCCAGAACCGAACTCGGTGTATCGGCGATTCGACGTAGAATGCGTCATTCTCCTGGCGGTGCGTTAGCGTGCCGACCATTTTCTTCGGAGAGTGTGGGACTATGAAGGTTCCAATATGTCTCGCCATGTCTGTTCAAATATAGTGTACATGGGTGTGTCTGCGGGTGGAGCGTCGCGTACAGCGGGCTGCTCGACTAAAACTTTTGGGACGCTGCGCGGGCTGCTCGACTAAAACTTTTGGGACGCTGCGCGGGCTGCTCAAAAATATGGCACGCACGCCCTCCATCAGAGGATGTGCTTAATATCTGTGGCCAAACCCATGGTGCCAGTGACTGCTGCGTATTCCTTGCTCTTCACGGTAAAGTACGCATGCACTACGCTGACGGCGCCCATAGCCAAGCCGCCAATAATAAGCACCCCCCCTAACCAGCGGGGCGCACCGGAGCCCTCGGTAGGCAAGTCGGGAAACTCCGGGTCGAGCCGAAGGTCTATAGACTGGCCCTCTACGTACTGGGTAGAACTATCGGAAGCGATCGACGAGGTTCTGTCCTGCCCGGCAAACTGGTAGTTGACCACTAGAGCCATGTGGTATACCGGCATCTCCGTGGTGCCATTCGATAGTGTTGACGTCGTGGAAGAAAGCAGGTGCGCGCTTTTCACGGTCCCCTTGACGCGCTTTTTCTTGTCCATCAGGATCATCGCGCCAAACCCCCACATCACAAGCATGATCAACACCATGACCAATGCGCCGATGATGGCCTGTACGCGGCCGAGCGTTGCCACTCCTGTGTATGCAGCGTCTCCGAAGCCCATGCCGTCGGTATATGTGGGGTATTTTGTTCCGGCATTCTGCGTGTGCGCAGGAACACGCGCGCGCAGTCGTAAACCTGCTGCCTCCCCCCATGTCCCGCATAAACTTCAGGCTGAGTCCGAGCTCTTCGAGCACCCACTTCGCTACATCCAGGTGCCCGTCGCTTCGTAAAAGGGGCTGTCCCCCGTGTAGCCTGCCCTCCAGCAGTTTCGCGCAGCCCGGGCTTCCGCCCGCGCACCCTTGGTACAGCGGGCTGTCCTCAACGTAGCTGCGTTCCTCCGCCTGGAACGTGCTCTTCATCCATTTTGCGACTTCGAGACAGCCGCTCCGGCATGCGACCTCCATCGCCAGGCCCCGCACGCGTGTGCCGCGTCGGGGCCCACGCCGTACGCGTCCGCGAGCCAGCCGGCCGTAGCCATATTTGCGCACGCGCGGGCGAACGACGCGCCCAGGCCCCGCTTTTCCAGCATGCCGGACGCCCGCAGACGGGCCGGGGTCTGCACGGCTCCCGCCGTTTTTGCGCGCAAAAAGATGGCGTACCGGGGAACTTTGTCCGGGGGCGTGCTGATCTCTCGGGACGCGGCCGCGTGCCACGCGCGGCACACGGCGCGCGCCTCGCGCACTGTGTCGTCGTCCAGGCGCTCGAAAATGCGCCCCAAGATTTCCGGCACGCGCAGCGCTTCTGGCGTCTCCATACCTCCGAATTTTTACGCGAAATCGGTTTCAAATGCCAAAAACTGCGCGGCGTGCGGGTGGCGCGTCTTTGCAGCGCGTACACGTGCGCTGCGAACTCCCACAACGCGTTGTTCCAGCAAGCGTGGTACTGCAAGTATTCTATGGTGTCTACGAAATTGTTGTGGGCGGGCGCGTACGCGTCTATTAGGTACCTTGCGGTTTCGTAATAGCCCAGTATGACCGCTTCAGCAAACGCGAATTCCGGGCGTTCCCGATAGCTGATGCCCGACGCCCGCAGCGCTGCGGGCGTCCTTAGCGCCTCTCCGAGGTCCATCGTTGGTGAATGCTTACGCTGGCCGCAGATGTCTACCGGCGGCCCGCATAGTGCTGGTCCAGTATTCGCGTTATCTCGGGGTCGTCGAACCGGTAGCTGGACCGGGTGTCCGTAGACGTCAGGCTCCGGAACCGCAACAGCAGCCACTGCACGACGTCGACGTGTCCGTTCGCGCACGCGCCATGCAGCGCGTAGTTGCCCATCGACCTCGCGTCTCGTGCGCGGAGGTTGAAGCGTTGCACCAGCCAGCGCACTGTTCGCAGGTGGCCGTTTACGCAGGCGCCCCGCAGCGCTTCGTTTCGCATCTCCCGCGCGTCCTGTGCTTTTAGCACGAACTTGTCTGCGAGCCACTGCGCCACTTCCAGGTGGCCGTATGTGCACGCGTGCCGCAGCGCCTCGCTGTTGAGGGCCGACGCGTCTCTGCGAGTGAGCCCGAAACGGGCGGCGAGCAGCTGCGCGGCTTCCAGGCGCCCCCACGAGCACGCCTCACGTAGCGCCTCGTTGTCGTCCGCCCGCGCGTCGTCCGGCGTCAGCCCGAACCTGTTGGCCAGCCATTTTACCACCATCGGGCTCCCCCCGACGCACGCCCCCGCTAGCGCCGCCGCTTCCCGCGCGTCGTCCGCTGTCAGTTCGAATTCGTTCACGAGCCACCGCACGACCCGCAGGTGTCTGCCTATGCACGCCCACTGCAGCGCCGGGATGCCGTCGTCGCAGATTTCTTCTGGAGTCGGACTGGCCACGCTTTTTATCCATCTCGCCGCGTGTATATTACCGTGCCTGCAGCACTGCACCAGGGCTTTTAGCGCATAATTTTCGCGGTCGGGGACGTTAAAGTACATGTGTTTCACGGTTTGCAGATCTCCGCCCTCGCAGGCCGACATCAGCGCTTCTTCCGGGCAAGCCCGTTCGCCATATACGACGTAGCCCGCGAACACGCGTCTCACCGTGTCCAGGGCGCCCGACCGGCACGCATCGTTCAGACGGTCTCGACATACATTTGGGGAACAAGTTACGTATTCCCACGTCGACGTCAGCGCGCTGTACGCCAGCCCCATTTTACGGGAATGTGTGGAGCCGCAATGTGTTCAAAACCGCTCCCGCTGCCCCCGGTACCTGCTCTTCCGCCGCGACGCCGTGTGTGGCCCATTGCTCCGCAATACGGAGCGTGTGCTGCTGCTGCGCCTACACAAAAACGCGACAGCCGCGGCCCTACGCCCTACGCGGGCCGCGTCGCATTTCTTCCACTATCTCCTTGTTGCGTATCAGTATTTCCCGCAGCTCCTTGCCGCCCTTGTAGCTGTCTTCGTTGTCACGCAGCGCGAACATCAGCCTCTCGTACTTCGACGCGTCCGCAAACGGCTGGAGGTCGAACAGCATGCTTACCACGCGTCCAGCGATCGACGGCGCGATGGTTTGGTACGGGCGTATGCCCCACCCTTCCGCCTCGTGCACCATTGCCTTGTCCTGCTTCGCGTTCGGGAGGTAGCAGGTCGTGTTTTCCGGGCGCTCCCGGTCCCCGTATATCATCATCGCCGCCTTCAGCAGCGCCATCGTCGCCCCTCTCTGGGGGTCGTTGGCTACCAACATAACCTCGTCCAGCAGCCCCTTGATGCGAACACGGTCTATGTGGCTACAGTCCTCGTTACCGAACACGTTGAACGATATGTTGTTCACCGTGTGCTGGTTTATCACGGTTTGGTTTGCGGATATGTTCTGCTGGCATGAGGCCGTTCGCTGGGTGGGGGCTGTCCCGTCCCGTATCTGCGCCTGCAGCTCCTCCACCCGCGCCTCCGCCTCCAGCTGTTTTTTGTGGGTGTGCTCGTACAGCCGTTGCATGCCCTCCGGACTGCCCGCCACCTTGCAGCTGTGTTTGATGTGGCGGTACATCGAAGTGTGCTGCGCAAACCGGTGGCCGCAAAATCTGCAGCAGTACGGCTTTGTCTGTTCCGGTATCGGCAGCTCCGCGGTGGCGACTATAGTCCGGCACGGTGTTTTACGCCCCTCGTGACGTCTCAGCTGCGACGGGTACTGAAACACCCGTGCGCATTTTTCGCATGTGCGGTCCGCCATCTGTGGTGCTGCGCGGGCCTGCTCTTATTGCTGAAATGCTACACCACTGCACAAAATATGTAGCTTTTTGCGCAAAATATGTAGCATTTTGCGCAAAAATGATACACAACCAACGTTAGCGACCGTCTGTTGCTATATTGAATGTACCGTGGTGGTTTTGTGGAGATGGTTGTGGTGCTGTTTATCGCAAGTTTGGTAAACCATAAGTATAGTTCTCTTGCGACAATGCTACACACCTTTTCGCTCCGCTGCCCTAAAAAACATACCTAAGGCAAGCCGTTTTTATACAATGTGGGTATATGTTATAGAATCTCAGTATGGTACATAATTTTACAAACTGCATATAGTGTACCTACTACGGTTGCTAAACAATAACAAGTAACGAACTATGAGGTTTCTTGCTAAAATGCTACACTTGTTAACATTGCTAAACAAAAGCTACACCACTGCACAAAAGTGCTACACATACTATACAAAAATGCTACATACTTGTTATTAACGGTTAACGCTGATCTACAGTGTGGTACCAGTGCGTGTTTTCGATTGTGTTAACGGTGTAGTATAAAGTATAGTAGAAGTGTATGTTGTAATGTTCTTGTAAAACTGCTACACTTTTTTGGAACGGGGGGAAATTTCTGAAAATCAGCGACACGGTCCGGCAAAAAAAAATCAAGGCCCACGAAAAAGTTTGGGGCGAGTGTATGGACAATTTTTGACGCCTCTTGCGGGGCTGCGCCAAATGCGACGCAGGGAGTCTTTGAGTATTTTACTAACACCTGTAATATAAATTAATCATTACAAACAGTTGTGTTTGTTTATTATGTAAACCAAACTAATACGGTTTCTTGCTAAAGTGCTACACCTGTTAACATTGCTAAACAAAAGCTACACCACTGCACAAAAGTGCTACACATACTATACAAAAATGCTACATACTTGTTATTAACGGTCAACGTTGACTTACAGTGCGGTACCAATGCGTGTTTTCGATTGTGTCAATGGTGTAGTATAAAGTATAGTAGAAGTGTATGTTGTTATGTTCTTGTAAAACTGCTACACTTTTTTGGGACGGGGGGGAAATTTCTGAAAATCGACGACACGGTCCGGCAAAAAAATTTCAGGACTCCCGAAAAAGTTTGGGACCGGTATGTGAACAATTTTTGGCGCCGGCCTACGGGCTGTGCCAAATGTCGTAAATATACCCCCTTCTGTATATTACTAACACGTGAAGTACATTTTGGATAATATATACATTTGTGTTTGTTCATTACTTAGACACAACTAACACGGTTTCTTGCTAAAGTGCTACACCTGTTAACATTGCTAAACAAAAGCTACACCACTGCACAAAAGTGCTACACATACTATACAAAAATGCTACATACTTGTTATTAACGGTCAACGTTGACTTACAGTGCGGTACCAATGCGTGTTTTCGATTGTGTCAATGGTGTAGTATAAAGTATAGTAGAAGTGTATGTTGTTATGTTCTTGTAAAACTGCTACACTTTTTTGGGACGGGGGGGAAATTTCTGAAAATCGACGACACGGTCCGGCAAAAAAATTTCAGGACTCCCGAAAAAGTTTGGGACCGGTATGTGAACAATTTTTGGCGCCGGCCTACGGGCTGTGCCAAATGTCGTAAATATACCCCCTTCTGTATATTACTAACACGTGAAGTACATTTTGGATAATATATACATTTGTGTTTGTTCATTACTTAGACACAACTAACACGGTTTCTTGCTAAAGTGCTACACCTGTTAACATTGCTAAACAAAAAGCTACACCACTGCACAAAAGTGCTACACATACTATACAAAAATGCTACATACTTGTTACTAACGACCAACGTTGACTTACAGTGTGGTACCAATGCGTGTTTTCGATTGTGTCAGTGGTGTAGTATAAAGTATAGTAGAAGTGTATGTTGTTATGTTCTTGTAAAACTGCTACACTTTTTTGGGACGGGGGGGAAATTTCTGAAAATCGACGACACGGTCCGGCAAAAAATTTCGGGGCTCACGAAAAATTTGGAACGGGCCTTGTGGAAACTTTTTGACGGCCGTACACGGGGCTGCTCCAAAATTGATAAATACACTTCCCTATTATTCTACTAACCACTACGATATATCCCAAAAGTGTTAAATATTGGTGTCAATACGACCTTGATAGACAACAACACGGTTTCTTGCTAAAGTGCTACACTTGTTAACATTGCTAAACAAAAGCTACACCACTGCACAAAAGTGCTACACATACTATACAAAAATGCTACATACTTGTTACTAACGACCAACGTTGATCTACAGTGTGGTACCAATGCGTGTTTTCGATTGTGTCAGTGGTGTAGTATAAAGTATAGTAGAAGTGTATGTTGTTATGTTCTTGTAAAACTGCTACACTTTTTTTGGGACGGGGGGGAAATTTCTGAAAATCGACGACACGGTCCGGCAAAAAAAATTCGGGGCCCGCGAAAAAGTTTGGGACCGGTGTGTGAACAATTTCTGGCGCCTGTCTACGAACTGCGCCAAATGTGGTACATGAATTCTTGTGCTGTTTAACATACATCTAGAGTCGTGCTTGTTCGTGCTCGGGTGCATCACCGCAATGTCGCTTGCTATAACCCCTTTCCGGCTATACAAACTCAACGCCATAGAGAATGCCAAGCTCGCCAAAAAAGCGTGGGCGTACAGCTGCTCCAGCGGCCGCAATTTCGCGGGACTCGCGGTCTGGCGTTGGTTCATGGTACCCCCGACGAGTTGCAAACCAAAGGCAGCACATACGCACTTATGACTGTAAAGTCGCGCGAAAACCTTAAGGTGGACGGTGAAGTACCGCAGAAAAAGAACTTCGGGGTGACTGTCTCTACGCGCGCGGGAAGTCTCTGGAAATACATTAAACACGAGATAAGCGTGTCTGATGTGTGCTACGACCCGTGGCCCAGCAAAAACGGCGGCGGACGCGGTAGTGGAAGAGTAAGGGGCAACGCAGTGGCGCTTCTCACGGGCCCCCCGGGCGCGGGAAAGTCCAAAGCGTCTGCGATTGTCGCGCCGATGGTCAACGCGTGTACAATTGTGCTGGCGTTCGACCCAACGCGCTCGACATCTCCGACACCGGCGACGCGCTCACCGGCATGCTGCTAACGTCCAACATGAGCCCGGCCCAGATCACCGAAAATATAGGCAACAACTCCTGCATACGCCCGGCCGCGTCCACGTGCGTCAGGAGTTTGCCGGCCAGGGCGCGGAAGACAAAAAGGGGGTGTAGCACGCGGCGAGCGGCCCGTTTCGGCCGGCGGCCCCGTCGCACGGCGAACGCCAGACGGTTTTTTGCAGGTTTTTAGCGGGGTCTATAGCCAGCAAACCGTACGGGCGCGATGGATAACGTTTGGGCAGGGGCGCTTGCCCTGCTGCTGATGGTTATGGTAGTTTTGCTAGCGTACGCGGTGACTCGCGCATCAGGGGGAGCATCGGGGCAGCTGCGTAGGTACGTGACGGGTGGAGAGCCTGCCCGGGATCCGAAATGGCGCGTCCTGGGTGGCACCACCGAGGACCTCAAAAAGTATAGAACCATCCAGAACACGATACACGTAAAGGCCGTCGGCATCAAAGACAACTTCTACTACCTGGGCGTAGACCAAAATGCGCGGCAAGCCGCTCTGGAAGTGCAAAACCGCGTGTACGCGTTTAAAAAGGCAGTGAACACATTTTCTATGGCAGACAGGCAACTAGTCCCTGTTATAGAACCCCTGACGGAAACAGCGGACCAGTTTAACGACGCCATGCCTGGGGCAATTATCACGTTCCTGCGTAACGTACGGTCACAGTCTTGGCTAGCTACCTATTTGATGGAAAACAAACACCCGGCGATGTACGCAAAAATTCGAGCCGAAGTTGAGAGCGTGAGGAACTCCGTCGGACTGCTGCCCGTCGACATGGACGTCTCCGAGGCTACGGCCCGCATGGAGTCTCTCAGTAAGAAAACGGCCCAACAGGTAAGGGATACGGCGGCGGCCGATTTGGCGCGTGCACAGGCGCGCGAAAAGTCCACAACGCCGCCGGACAGCGCCGGCGGGTTCGGCGCGCTTCGAGACGAACTCGCAGAACAGTACAAAAAAGCGGTCGAAATGTCCCTTCATGCATACAACGCGGTCGGCTACCTAAAAATTGCGTCGGATGCAAACGAAATTGCGTACGGCAACATGATTTCCACGATCTTTGTGCCGTTCAGCCAGAGCGAAAATTATTCGTACGACGTGTGGGAAGCGCGTGTATCTCAGGGGTTCGCGGGAGACCTCGTAAGCACGATGGAAAACGTGTCCGCGGTGTGTCGCGACTTTAGGTGCTGCCTGGCGCACGAACAGGCGGCTGCGCTGCGAATTAGCCCGCCCAAGCTTGTACTTTCTGACGGGAGCCAGTACAGCATGAAACAGACCCGCAAGTTGCTCAACAAAAATGCTGAAACTGCTTTGGCGCGATATATTGCAGCACTAGTAAAAATCGACTCTACCAACATCCAGCACATTCTGCGCCGGAGACTGGTCGAAGACGTACTTAAGCCGCTCAACGACGCCGTTATATGCGCGACCACAATTGCCATGGGCCCGGACCGACTGCATACCGAGCAACCTACGCCCAGCTGGAAGCTGTTTGAGCACAGCATGAGCGGTGCAGACAGGTCCGCCTACTGCACGCAGTGGAACATAGACGGGAGCCGCAATATGATGACGACGGTGGACGGCAAAGCGTTCGGGTCGCGAATGAGCGCGGTCAAAGACTCCACCATCATACCAGACGACATGCAAGAATCTATTCTGTACCAGATTCCTGTCGGGCACTCAGCGTCGTTGGCGGGGTCTAAGGGTGACAGGGTGGTTATGAAAGCAGTGAACCACTTTATTCCCTACCCGGAATCGCTTATGCCAGATGGTGCAGCAAACAGCAAGTATGCATCGGTAGCAGTTATATCCGACCCGGGACTCATGTTTAGCAAACTTCCGACGGTTGTTGTCACCCCGGGCGTAGTTCCACCTCCTCCAGGGCAACAACAGGTATCCCCGAGTATTCCCGGGGGGCCGCCCCCGCCCCCGCCTCCACCCCCGCCTAGTGCTTCTGCAGCGTCCACACCGTCTACGACCCCCAGCTTTATTGGACAGGAAGGCAAAAAATACTTCTACGGTGTGAAAGGTCTTAAGCCGGAGGTAAATGGCAATGCAGCTGCATTGATTGTTCCCGCTGCGCCAACCGGTGCGCCAACCGGTGCGCCAGGTGCTCCGCCAACCGGTGCGCCGCCTGCGCCACCTCCGCCACCTCCGCCACCTCCGCCACCTCCGCCACCTGCGCCACCTCCGCAACCTGCGCCACCTCCGCAACCTGCGCCACTTCCGCCACCTGTGCAACCTGCGCCACCTCCGCAACCTGCGCCACTTCCGCCACCTGTGCAACCTGCGCCTCCACCGCATCCCGGAGCCCCGCAGCCCGGAGTCCCACTACCGCCGCAGCCCGCAGGATTGTCTAAAAAACAGATCGCGATGGGCAAAATTAACCGCATAAAAACGGCGCCGCATGTTCCGTTAGTTGACCTTACCGATGCTGGAGCAGTGGCGCAGGCCCCAGCAATGCTGCGCGCCGGCCCCGGAGTACTTTTCGTATCTGCGCCCAATGCCAACCCCAAAGACCTAGACGCGTTGGTACCAGCGGGAGGCGCTATCGGACCAGTTCTACTTGTAGTACCTGCAGGTGCTGGCGACGTAAGAGGGGCTGTCGCCGCCGCAGCAATCGAAGCCGGTATGCATGTTGGCATAGTCGACGATATCACTAAGCTCACGCAAGTCCCCGTGGGCTCGTTTACTAGCGCCACCGTTTATCGGCTATCTCCCAGCCCTTCGAACACGCAAAGCTGGACATCGACAGCTGTCGACTACATAGACCTTTCTTCAGACTCTAGGGGTCTGCTGGGTTGACGGAAAACTATTTTTGGTACGATCTTGAATGCCCCACAACAGAAGTAACACGCATAGCTAAAAATGGCAGCCAATGCTCGGCAGGAAACCGACAGCCCCGTAACGTTTGACACCGTTATGAACGTAGCCGGCCAGTGGATTTTGCAGCTTAGACGACGACGCGCTGCGCTTCCTGTAAGTCGCACCTGCCGCAGAATCGCGTACTCCGAGCTACGCCGCAGGAGCGGCACACCGAGGCTGGCCAGAACGAAAGCGATGTACACGTCTCCCAGCTTCTGCAAAAAAATCCAAAGGTGCTCGAAACAACACAGACTGTGGCCCGAAAACATAGAAGAAAAATCAGCGTATGGCCACGTGGAGACGTACGTATGTCTGCGCGAGAATTGTCCTAGGTGGTCCTAGACGAAGCCCGCAAGTGTGGGCGCATTAATAGATGCGCGGCGAGATGGGCAGCCAAAAAATGTTCCGCCGGCATGCCAGCGAAAAAAAGGACCTCGAAATTTTTTCACCCAACCACTTGGAGATTTTTGGAGAATTTACCCCCCTCTGTTAAAAAAAAGTAACACCATACAAAAATAAGACAAACAAACATTACCATAAGGGGGTAACAACAAAACAAACAACACTACACAAAGAACATGTAAACACAATAAGGGGAGGAGGTATCACAAGATAAACGGTATCACTCAACATTCGTTGTCCGAAAATCGTAACATGGTGTAAATTTTGCGCGGCTAGAGGGGCAGCCAAAAAATGTTCCGCCAACATGCCAGCGAAAAAACGGACCTCGAAATTTTTTCACCCAACTGTTTGGAGATTTTTGGAGAATTTACCCCCCCTCTGTTAAAAAAAGTAACACCATACAAAAATAAGACAAACAAACATTACTATAAGGGGGTAACAACAAAACAAACAACACTACACAAAGAACATGTAAACACAATAAGGGGAGGAGGTATCACAAGATAGGCATCACCCAACATTCGTTGTCCGAAAATCGTAACATGGTGCAAATTATTGCAGTTAATTAACCACAAAACAACAAACCTAAGCTGTAACATGTTACGCCGGCAACACAATGTCGAGCCGAACATGTACTCAATGTGGAAAGAAATTCGCACAGCCATGTAGGCTAAAAGTGCACCAGCAGCGAAAAACTCCGTGCGCGCCAATACTGGACGATGGGGAACAAACACGTGAACAGCAAGGGAATCCTAATGTGTGCAAGTTTTGCAACAGACGGTATGCAAGCCGACACGGGTTGAGCCACCACATGCGAACGACCTGCAAAATCGCGGGCAGCGAGGGGGGTATGGAAAAACTGTACGAACACACATTAAAACGTCAGCTAGAGTCGCAGGCAAAGCAGATAGAACAACTGCAAGAACAAATGTCAAACATGCGTACATTTATGACGGCACAAGCGGGAACTACTTCTTCCCAACCAGTGGTAACAACAAACGTGACGCTGGGCAACACAAACGCGGTGATAGCGCAGCAGACGACATACAACGCGCCGGTGTCTCACCACCACACATACAACATAAACGTGTTCGGCAGCGAGCAGCTCCCGCACATAGACCGGCAGGTGGTAAAGGCTATCATGGACACGGCTATGGGGGCGTCGCAGAGTCCAACGAACGCGGCGCACTGCGAGACCCCAGGCCACGTATACAGCGACCCGGACCACCCGGAGAACCTGACATGCTACCTACCGAACAAAAAGCACGACACGGTGATGGTACACGGCGAAAGCGGCTGGGAGGTGCAACCGATGCAGCTGGTAGTGCCGCCGATGGCGACCAAATGCTGCGACGTGCTATTCATGAACCAGCCATTCGAACACGCGGAGCGATACGGCGACCTAATGACGGCGCTGCGATACAACGAGAACGCATTCAAGGACAACAGGGAGATGCGAACGGTGCTAGTGCGCAACAAAATCCTACTGGAGCAAGCACTAGGAACACTACCAATAACAAAGTAGCGGATATCAGTTTTTGCGTTTCGAGGGACAACCGGCGACAGCCGAATGTGCGTACACAAAAGGCTTGCCGCTCCAGCACGAGCGCCGGCGGCAAGGGAAAACATTTACGGAGTAACGGCAACCAGACGTACACGAAAGGCTTGCCGCTCCAGCACGAGCTCCGGCGGCAAGGGAAAACATTTACGGAGTAACGACAACCAGACGTTCACGTCTGGCTTGCCGCTCCATCAAGTCAGCCGGCGGCAAGGGAAAACATTTACGGAGTAACGGCAACCAGACGTACACGAAAGGCTTGCCGCTCCCGCACGAGCGCCGGCGGCAAGGGAAAACATTTACGGAGTAACGGCAACCAGACGTACACGAAAAGCTTGCCGCTCCAGCACGAGCGCCGGCGGCAAGGGAAAACATTTACGGAGTAACGGTAACCAGACGTGAACGTCTGGCTTGCCGCTGTCGCAAGAGGGCGCGGCGGTGCGGCAGGCGTGCGCGTGCAGCGCGGCAGACGGGGCGAGGGTCCGGTGGATGGTGGAGCGTTTAGGGCTGACGGCGTCATACATGTACCGACAGGTACCCCGAAAGCGCGTACGACCTGTGCAAAAAGCGCGGAGCTGAAGGCCTGGCTGTACGCGAGGCGGCGCGGCTAGGCGGCGCAGTTTTGAACAGGGCGTGCGCATCGTAACACGGCGCGATGAAGGTGTGCCACATAGCCGACATCCATGTGAAGGACGGCCGGCGCGAGGAATACGCGGCGGCGTTCGCGGAGCTGCTGTCCCAACTGCGGGAGGCGCGGCCGGCGGCGGTAGTGCTGGCGGGCGACATATTCGACACGATGACGCGCGCGAGCCCGACGAACTGGAACGACGTGGCGACCCTGTTGCAGCATCTGGGGGAGGTGGCGCCGGTGGTGGCGATCCCGGGCAACCACGACATGAACGTGCGCGCGCGCACGGCGACGGACCTGCTTACGCCGCTTTTCAAGAGCGCGGGCGGCGCGCGCAACCTGGACCCGACGAGGGTGTGCCTGTGGACGGAGCCGGGCGTGTACGAGCACCCGCAGCTGCCGGGCGTGCGGTGGGTGATAGGGCCTCCGGGGTACGACCTGCCGGACCCGTCGGCGCTGGGAGACCTGGGGGGCGGGCCGGTGGTGGCGGTGTTCCACGACACGATAAGCGGCTGCCGCTACCCGAACGGCCAGGTGGCGGAGGTGGACAGGTTCACCCCGTCGTACGTGAGGGCGCTGGCTTCCGCGGTGTCGCCGCGCCCGCTGGCGGTGATGCTGGGCGACGTGCACCTGCAGCAGGAGGTGCAGATACCGGACGCGCCGAACGTGCGCTGCGCGTACCCGGGCAGCCTGGTGTGCCAGAACCTGGGCGAGCCCCACCTGGGCCACGGCTGGCTGTGCTGGGACCTGGAGCCGGACGCGGACGGGGCGCCGACGTACGAGCCCCACGAGGTGCCGAACCCGCAGGCGATGTACACGGCGCACATAGCGGCGGGCGCGGACGAGACGGCGGAGCCGCGCCCGGAGCGCCCGACGGTGTGGCGCCTGCGCGCGGACGCGGCGACGACGTCGGCGCAGGTGGAGGCGCACGTGGAGCGCCTGCAGGCGCGGCACGGCAGGCCGCCGCGCGACGTGCAGCACAGCGCGCCGGTGGGCGCCGCGGCCGCGCCGGTGGGCGCCGCTCCGGTGAGCGACACGGCCGCGCCGGTGGGCGCCGCGCCAGCGCCGATGGGCGCCGCTCCCGCTCCGCTGGGCGACGCGTCGGCGGAGATGGCGGCGGCGTCGGACTGGCTGGCGGAGCACACAAACGACGAGCAGCTCGCGCGTGCGGTGCGGGAGTCCCACCGCAAGGCGCTGAGCACGCAGCAGCAACCGACGGCGGCGCGCCCGATACTGACGCGCCTGGAGTTCAGCAACCTGTACTGCTACGGGGAGGGCAACACCGCGGACTTCGCGGCGATCCAGGCAGGCCCGCCGGGGCTGATAGGGCTGACGGCGCCGAACGCGAGCGGCAAGTCGTCGCTGCTGGACATACTGTTTCTGGCGATGACGGGCCAACCGATGCGCGGCCGCAAGATCAGGGCGCAGCGCGAAGGCGCCGACCGCTGCGAGCTGGTGCTGGACTTCAAGCTGGACGGCAGGCCGGGCCGCGTGTCGACGTGGCGCAAGGCGAACCACCAAAGCATGGCGCTGGAGTACGACGGCGAAGACCTGACGTGCAAAACGTTGCCGGAGACGACGGAGCGGCTCAGGCATTTCTTCGGCGACGCGAAGCACATCGCGCGCGTGTCTATGTACCGCCCGGGCCACGTAACGGACTTCATGCACCTAGAACCGCAGGAGCAGGACGAAGTGCTCACCAACCTGCTGGCGATGGGGCACCACAAGCAGATCAAGAAGGTCCTGGACCGGCAGTACGTGGAGCTCCGCGCAACGGTGCGCGCGATCCAAAGCACCCTGGAAGACGCGATGCCGGGCGTGGCGTCGGCGAAAGACACCCAGGCGAAGCGGCTGGCGGCGATCGTGGGCCACATGCAAAGCGCGTACGCGGCGTCCCCGGCGCTGCTGGCGGAGGGCAAGGCGGCGCGCGCGGCGAGCGAAGCTGCAGACGCGGCGCGCGAAACAGCGGCGGCAGCGCTGGCGGCGGCGGCGGCGACGCTGGAGGCGTTCGCGCCGTGCGTCTCGGAGCTGGAAGCGTACGAGCCGGCGGCGGAGGCGGCGCCATTCGCCAACCTGCAGGCGACTCTGCACGAGTTCACCAGCCTGGGCATGTACCTGTCGGCGCAGCCCAACGGCGTCGCGTTCGACGCCGGCGAAGACCTTCCGCAGCGTGCAGACTGCGAGGCGCGGGAGGCGGAGGCGTCCGCGGCGTCGAAAGCGGCGGCGGCGGCGGCGGCGGTGGCGGAGGCGGCGGCCCGCCGCTGCGGGGCGGAATGCGCAGACCTCGACCCGCCGCCCCCCGAGACCGCAGAACTAGCGTCTTCGGCTACGGGCGTCCCGCTGCAGGCGGTGGTCCTGCAGCGGGACGCGCTGGCGGCGGCGATCGCGGGCCTGGGCGGCCGTCCGCAGGCCGACGTGCCGGCGGCGGAGCGGGCCGCGGCGGCGGCGGCGGAGCGCGCGGCGGCGGCGGCGCACGGGCTGCGTCACCTCGAGCGCGCAGCGCCGGCGGCAGACGCCCGCTACGCGCAGATCCTGGCGCGGGCGCCCCCGCGGGCAGCAGCGCCTCCGTGTGCGCCGTCCGGGCGCGCCCCGCAAGCGCTGGCGGCGCACTACGAGCACGTGACGGCCGGCGCCTTCCGAGCGCACGAGGCGGCGCTGTCCAGCGCCGCGACCGCCGAAGACCTGGGGGCGGCGCGGGAGGAAGCGCGCCGGCGCGGCGAGCGGCACGCGGCGGCGCAGACGGCGGCGTGCCGGGCGCGCTACGAAGCAGAGGCGGCGGGAACGTCCCCGGACAGCCCCGAGCCGCAGCACTACCAGCAGGAAGTCGACGCGCAGCCGGGCCGCACGTCGGTGCAGATCCTGGCGAGCCTGCCGTCGAAGGAAGAGATGCAGGAGCTGAAAGGGATGGAAGCGCCGGCGAAAAGCGCGGCCGAGCTGGAGGCGCAGTGTGCGGCGCAAGAGAAGGGGCGCGCGTCGGGGCTGCTGGCGGCGGACCTGCACGCAAAAGCGTCGGGCCGCGACTGCGAGGGCTGCGCAAGCGTGCGCGCGTACGTGGACATCGTGGCGCGTCACGCGGCGGCGTCCCCGGTGACGCTCGGAGACATCGGCGCGGCCCGTGAGGCGGAACGCAAGTGGGCGCTGCGGGCGCGCGTCGCGGAAGAGCTGCGGGAATACAACGTCGCGCGGGCGTACGAGCAGCGCGCCGCCGGCCGCGCGCGCCACAGCCTGTGGGTCCAGGCGAAAGGCGCGGAAGCGGCGGAGGCGGAGGCGCGGGCGGGCCTCGAGACGGCGGCAGCAGCGGCACGCGGGACCGAGAGTTCGATATCGGCGCGGGAGAAGGCGGAGGCGGTGTACCGCGACCTGGCAGACATAGCCGCGGCGCACGCGCAAGTAGAGGGCTGGGCGGCTGCGCTAGAGGAGGCGCGCACAGAGCAGGCGTCGGCGCAGGGAGCGCACGCGGAGGCGTCCCGCGCGCTAGCGGCAGCCCGCGGCACAGCGGAAGCCGAGGGGCAGCGCAAACGGCTGGCGGAGCTGGAGGCGGCAGCGGTAGCGGAAGCGGCGCGCGAGCGTCTGGAGCGCCACGCGTCTGCATCTGCGGAGGTGCGAACGCGCCTATCAGCGCATGCGGCGCAGACGACTCTAGAGAGCGCGGAAGCATCCACGCGCCGGCGCGTGGCGCGAGACGCGCACGAGGCGTCAGAACACCGGCGCGCGCGCCGTGCGGAGCTGGGCGCGGGCCTGTCTGCGGCGCGCGCGACGGCGTCGGCGGCGGAGGCGACAGCGCGCGCGGCGCACGTCGCGCGCGCGGCGGAGAGCGCGGCGGCGCGCGCGACCCTGGACATCAAGCGCGCGCAGTGGCAGCGCACGTCGCCGGCGCGCGCGCACGCGCAGCAGCACAAGAAGCTTACGGCGGCGCAGGGCGACCTGGCGGTGGTGGCGCTGCACCGAGCGATGCTGGACCCGGCGAAAGGCATAGCGCCGCGCATGCTTGAAACGGCCCGCATCGAGTTCGCGCGCGAGACGAACGCGCGACTAACGGCGGCGGCGGCGACGTTCGGCATAGCGCGCGGCGCCGAGGGCTACGAGCTGACAGCGACGGGCGCCGCGACCCCCCCGAGCAGGGACCCGGCGCTGACGTCGGGCTACCAGAGTTTCGTGCTGGAGCTGGCGGCGCGAGCGGCGCTGGAGGCGGTGGCGCGTGTCCCGCTGCCGAGCGTGCTGTGCATAGACGAGGGCTTCGGCTGCCTGGACGGCGCGCACCTGGCGACGGTGGCGGAGAGCCTGCGCAGCCTGGCGGCGGACGCGCGCCCGGGCGCGCACCGTCCGCTGGTGCTGGCGGTGACGCACCGCGAGGACCTGACGCCGGCGTTCGCGCAGCGCCTGACGCTCGACAGCGACCCGGCGCGTCCGACGGCGCTGCGCTGGGGCGGCGCGCCGCGCAACCTGATGGCGACGGGCAGTGTTGCGAACCCA
>Ga0306872_100119_pt1 | contig 34271 bp, 42 predicted proteins | sample AntRauMeHopE1498_FD_190455 | JGI IMG/M metagenome (GOLD analysis project Ga0306872, IMG submission 190455) | Saline lake microbial communities from Rauer Islands, Antarctica - Metagenome Hop E1 #498 (v2) (version 2) | ecosystem: Environmental > Aquatic > Non-marine Saline and Alkaline > Saline ...
ACTTGGCGACACGCTTTGTGAACAGAGACAAGAGGTTTAGAAAAAGCCTAAAAATCGGGAAATAGGCTGAAAAATCCAGAAAATCAACGAGTTAGGGAATCGAAGTCGTTGTAAATGGCTATCAGAGAGGTTTAGTGAAAAATGACTAAAAACTAGCCTGTGGACAGAGGTTTAGTGCTTTTTCAGGGTCGGTTAAGACGGCTTGCAGGTGTGCTGCATGGTCGCTGAAATCTCTTTGGCGATGTCGGGATATTGGCGGCAAACTAAGGCCCAGGAATATTCGTTGAGGCGGCCGGGTGCTTTGGATTGCCAGCCGGTGGGCTCGGGAAATTGTGTTGTTTTTGGGTCGGGCGCTGGTGGGTTTTGGTTGCACCATTGGGCGGCGATCTCGGTTTGCTCGATGTAGGATCGCATGAGCGTGATTGGTGTGGCTTTGCGGCGACTTAGCAATTTATGGAATCCTTTTGGGTCTGCCTGCTTGTAGAATCTTTTTAATTGTTGGAGATCGTCGGGGTTTGTGAGCTTGGCGATGTCGCGAAAAGCTCTGTGCTCTTTGGCGTCTCTTTGGGGCTTATTAAGGCGGGTCTGAAATAGTAGGACGATTGCTTCGTGGTGGGGGTGGAGGGCTCCGCGTGGTTTGGTGGGGGTGGCCTCTTTGAGTAGGCTGGAAATAACAGCGGCGGCTCTCTTGGCTAGAGGGCCGCCGTTCTTTTTTAGGAGATTAAGGACTTCTTGGGCTTCGGTCATAGTCCGGAGGCGTAGGCGCTTTTTACGGGGTCTTTGAATGGATCGTGGCCGAATCGGTGCTCGTTTAGGATGGCTATATAACGGGCGATCATGGTCTGGCCTTGGGTTTTTAGGGTGATGGCTTTGTCGATTTCTTCGGCGGTGGCTTGGCGGGTGAGTTTGTAGCCGGGGCTGCCTGGGTAGCTGAGGATTTTGGGTGTGGCGCTGGCTATGCTGCGGATCTTTCGGTCGGGGTGGCCGGTGGCTTGGGAGAGCTGGGCGGCGGTGAGCCAGCCTCGTTTGTCCAGGATTTGAATAAGGCGAGCCACTTCGGGATCGTCTTTGGCGGTCTGGAATAGTGAGAGCTGGTCGTCCATGGCTATACGAGTGGGGTGCCCTTTTTGCGAGCTGCTGCTGAGCGGGATGCTATTGTGTATCTTAGGCGTGTGAGTTGAAACGCGGTGAGGTCGCGCCAGGGACGCTGGCTGTGGCGGTCGTTGCAGACTGCTTGGATATACTGATCGGGCGCTAGTTGGCTGATGGCGTGGATGAGCTGTTTTTGTCGCTCGTCGTAGGAGCGCCGGGCTTGCTGGTTTTTGTCGAGTTGGTGGGGCTCGATGTCGCCTCTGATCCAGTCGGCGATCTGGTCGATTATTAGGCAATATTCTTTCGCGGTGAATTGGCTGGATGATTTTTTGTAGCCGAGAATCCACTCGGTAAGCTGATGCCGGGAATCGCTTGTTTTTGGCAAATCGAATTGGCGGCATAGCTCGCCGAAGATGGCGTGGTATCGGCCACGGAGGGAGGTTGCTGTTTTGGCGTTCATTGGTTGGTTGAATTTTTAGAACAAGGCTCTATTCGCAACTGCGGTCCTTGTGCGAAAGCTCCACGTTCGCCTCAGATAAAAGAACATCGGCGTGGCAGGGTTGATCGAGAGCGCAAAAGCACGCTAGGTTTTTACCCGCGAGCGCAGTAATCACATCCTTAACGGTAAAATCTAACCGACCAATCAACAGATTCACGCGGAAACACGCTACGGCCTCAGCACGATTCTGCACTACGGACGGGTTCATGTCTGAAATTCGCTCGCCCACCTTAAACGGGTTTCCCCATTTACCAGGACGACATACGCTCACGGTGTTAGGCGGCATTTTCCAGCCTTTAGTCCGCTTACGTTGCACCCGTCGGGGCGAACCAGTCGGACTAGCCAATTCATTACGCTCATTCTTCGCTTCATTCATTGCTATCCTTGTGTTCTCGAAATAAAAATGAGTCTCGCCATTATTACACCAGTCATTCCAAGCGCCCTCGATCTCCTCGGTGTCATCACAGCCGCAACCGGGGCATACGTGTCGAGAGCCAGTCGAGCGGATCAATTCCGAAGCCGCTGGTGAATTTGTGGCATCAGGTGCCGATTGTTGATTTTGATTATCCATAATTTTATCTCCGATCCTATTCGGAATTATCCCTCTCTACGTTCTATAGTTCGGTTGGGTCTAGGCTGATTTGGGTGTATTGGCCGGAGTCGTTGCGGACGTAGAAACGGACGTAGGTCTTGGTGCTGCTGACGGTGATGGCGTCGCTGATCGCTTCCATTGCTTTGAGCCATTTTGGATCGTCGATTTTGATGGTGCGTAGGCCGAGAATTTTGTGGGTGGCGAGGTTGCCTTTTTTGTCTGCCTCGAATGCGGAGTGGATTAGTGTTTGGATCTCGGAGCGGGCGTCTTTGGTCCAGTCTTTGAGGCATTCATCGATGAGTGATTTTGCTGCCTGTAGGCGCTCGTCGAATGTGATGCGGTCGGCGATGCTACGGACTAATTGGTAGTGTCCGTCGAAGCTGGTAAGGGTGATGTTACCCTTCTTACCTCCGAGTCTTGCGCCGTATCTTTCGGCGCTGAGTTCGGCGAATGCTTGGATACTTTCGAGAGCCTCTTTTTTGAAGGCGGCGACTTGTGCGCCGATGGATTGGGCCTTGTCGAGTAACTCGTTGACGATCTCGTCGCGGGCAAGATCGATCTCTTTGATTTGATCGACGGGAATTAGGTGCCCTTGGGCGTTGTAGCGGAAGCCTGCGGGGGCGGTGGGTTGTTCGGTGGTGTTCATGGTTTTTGTCTGATTATTGGTTGGGATTATCCTTCGAGTTTGGCGAGGAGGTCGCGGGAGCGGATGACTTGGTCCCAGGTCATCTCGATCTCTTGTTTGTGGGTGCGGCCGGCGGTCATGCGTAGGAGCATGAGCCAGACGCCGAGGGCTTGCTCGGTGACGACTGTTTTTTGCAGTTCGGCGGCTTCGCCTTCGGGCTTGTCGAGGCCGTAGGCGGCGGCGAATGTTTGGAGGTCGGCTGCGGTGGGTGTGTTGGGGAGTTGGAGGGCGACTAGCTTGCGGCGGCTTAGTTGCTCTAGGACTCCGGAGTGTTGGCCGTGGTGGATCTCGTCGCGGAAGACATTTGTGGCGGCGATGACTAGGCCGCATTTACGCTCGTCGTGGATCTCGCGGAGATACTCGTAGACCTCGGTTGAGTAGGTGCGGCCGTTGCGGCTTTGGCGCATGGTCTGGTGGGCCTCGTCGATGATGAGGATCATGCGGTCGTCGAATGATTCTTTGATGCGCATTTTTAGGTCGGCGGTGTTGAGGCGGTTTGAGATGCGTAGCTCTTTTGCCAGGGCGCGGAGGAAGTCGCCCATTTTGCCTCCGGCGGGCATACGGATCATGATCGTGGAGCCGTGATTGTGGGTGCGCTGATACTCTTCGAGGGCGGTGGTTTTGCCTATTTGGGAATCGCCAAATATGAATGCGATGCGCTGGTAGACGAGGCAATTGTCGCAGACCGTCCAGATGCGTTTAGTGAGGGCGGTCTCGATATAGGAGAGTGCATTGGTCCCGGCGCGGGAGGCTACGGATTTACGCAGTTTTTCGATCTCGGTGACGATGGACTCTTTGCCTGCGCCGTGGCGGCCGGTGAATACCTGGTAAAGAGTATTTTCGGCTTTGTGGATTTGTTTGGCGGCGTCGGCTACGGTCCAGCCCTGATCGAGGGCGTGGGAGTGGAGCCAGCGGATGGCGCTGCGCTGTTTGTCGGGCAGTTCGGCGGTGGCCTTGTTGACGGCGTCTCCGGGGATGGAGAGGCTTGGTTGATTTGGTTGTTGGTGTGTCATGTTTGTTTGTTTTTTTGCGTTGATTTTAGGCGGGTTGCCGTGGGTTAAAATGGTGATTCTTCGGGGTCGGCGTCTTGGGGTGCGGGGGCGTCCGCGAGCGGACACGCCACGAAATATTCGTCGGCTTCTTCGTCGCTGATTTTATTGAGGCGGGTGCGGTCGGACTGGGCTTTCTTTTTGGTGGCCTGGGCTTGTTCGCGGGCTTGTTGGATCTGGGTGGCTAGGGGTGATGGTGGAGACCTGAGAGCTGAGGATTGAGGGCTGAGGGCGGCTTCGTTTTGCTCGCGCTGGGTGGCCATGCGGGTTTCTTTGGCTCCTAGGAAGCTGGCTAGGTGATCGAGCTCGGCGTCCATCTCGCGGCGAACGGCTCCGGCTGCTTTGCCGATTTCGTGGTCGTCGGTGATGTCGATGCGGCCTTCGCGCTGGAGGGTGGCGAGGTGTGCGCCTGTTTTGATATCGGCTATGATGCAGTGGGAATAGTCGTCGGGGATGTAGGCGAGGACGGCTTCTTTTTGGCCTTCGTAGGCGTCGAGGGTGTGGAGGTCTGCGGCTTTGAATGTGAGGGAGTCTTTGCCGAGGCGGCTGTCGCTGATGGTGATGCGCCCGCCTCTGACTGTTGCGGGGCGGTGCTCCATATAGAGAGCGGCGAGAGTGGCTTCGGGGACGCGCTGAAAGGGTTGTGCATTGGCTCTTAAGAGCTTTTTCAGGCGCTCTGCGGGGGCTTCCATGCGTGGGGTGAGTTGAGTTGCGAGGCGCTCTTCGGCGGGGAGTTGGTCGAGGGCGGATTCGGGGAGCCAGATGCCTTTGGACTTCTGCCACTCGTAAACTTGGTCGAAGCCTTGGAGCTTGTGCTTGATGCGCCAATTTAACTGGTCGACGGTCTGGCCGATGATGGCGTTGACTTCGTCGAGGCTGTAGATCGGGAAATTGAGTTGTTGCGCTAGGGGGTGGTCGGGCGTGAGGGGGCCGTCGATTAGTTTCTCGGCGCGTTTGATGAGCTGCTCGCAGTATTTTAGGCGGGCTTTGTGATCGCCTCGGCTCATATCGTAGCGGCGACCGGTTGTGCCTGGCAGGTGGTTTGTTGAGGTGTGGAGGAGTCTGAAAAATGACTCGATCCAGCCTTTGAGGCCGGGGCGGCCCCATTCTTCTTGGAAGCCTGACTTAAGGAGCTGGCCTCGGCCTGTGCCGGTGTAGTCGATTTCTAGGCGGTCTTTGAGGAGGTCGAGGAATGCGATTTCGTCGGGCTTGTTGAGTTTGGCTGTCGCGCCTTCGCAGAGGAGTGTGCTGAGGTATGGCGGGAGGCCGTAATCTTGCATGACGCAGAGGAGTAGATGACGGACATCGTTGCCGTTGATCGACATTTGGGTGCCTTTCTCGCGGCCTGCTTCGGTATCGGCGGCGCGGGTGGCTTTGCCTTTGAGGCCGTAGCTGAGGATGTAGCCGGTGGCGACGTCGATGGCCATAATGCCGTCGACATAGACGATCTGCCAGCGGCCATCGACGAACATTCGGCATTGGAGGTCGAGGCGGACGTCGTCAATCGTCCAGAGTTCGAGGGGGCGGAGATTCGATCGGTCGCGGAGGAGTTGGGCTGCCCATGTGACATAGAGGCGGTTGGCTTGACCCTGGGCGGCTCGTAGTTGGGATTTGCGCGGGAGGGCGGCTTTGACTTTGCGCCAGAGGTTGCGGCTGCTCCACCCGTCTGGTAGATCGGCGTCGCGGATAAATTGCCCTCGGGGGCGTGGTAGGTTTTGGGCGGCATACCACTCGTCGGCGGTGCCGTAGCCGGGGATGGTTTTTCCCGCGAGCCAGTCGGCTTTGAGGCGACGGTGGACGGCTTCCCACGCGTCGTTTTCGCGGGTGGTCTCGCTCCACATTGTGACAATGTGGGCGATAAATTCGGCGGGGGTTTTTTGGGCTCCGTTGCCGTAGTTTTTGAGGATGCAGCGCCAGTCGCCGATTTGATAAGTGGGGCCGTTGGGTTTTCCATCTGCGCCGGGCTTGCGCCCGCCGTTTTTGTAGATCTTATATTTTGCGCTGAGTTGGGTGGCGGAGTAGCCGCGCAGTTTTGGGTATTGCGATTTGATCTCGCGGGCTATGCGGCGGGTGGTCTGGCCTAGTTTGCCTCGGGCTGCGGCGTCGAGGGAGGCGAATATGTCGAGGTGGAGGTTGACCTCGGCGCGGTCGTCGCGGCTGAGGGCGATAAACTCATCCCAGTCGTGCGCGGGTGGGCGGCTCGCTACGCTGGTGGTGGCGAGTGTAGCGAGTGTGTAGGTGGGTGACTGGGTGAGCTGTTGCATGGTGATTCCCGGTTGGGTGGGGGCGCTCGCAAGCGAGCACGCCACGGTTGATTATTTGGAGGCGGCGATGCCTTCGCGGATTTTGGCAGCAGTGGCTTTGATTTTCCGCGCCTCCTGGGCTAGGACGTCGGCGAGCGATTCAAACTCTTGAGCGGTGCGCTCCGGCTCTTGCTCGAATCGCCCGAGGGTGTGGGCGTCGCGCAGCCGGGCGCGGAAGCCGGTGACGATCTCGGAGGCGTCGGCGCGGAAGGTGTCCCAAAAGTCGATTTGGAGGGTTTTTTGATCGGTAGGATTGGAAGGAGTTTGGGTGGAACTTTGTTCCATTTGTTTCTTTTTTATTGTGCGGACGAGGCTCTCGGTGACGTTGCATATTCTGGCGATTTCTCGTCCTGAGTGCGTTTTAAACGCACTCAATGCGATTTTTACGGCGTTGCGCTTATCGCGATTTGTGCGGCGTAGGCCGTGGTCGGCGTTGGCTCCGAGGGCGTGTTTGAGGGCTGCTGCTCTGCCGCCTGGATGCACTATCGCTGCAATGGTTTTGCACTTGGCCTCGCGGTGGGCGTGGAGGCGGTGCCAGCCGTCGCCTATATAATAGGCGTTTTCTTCGGTCTCGGATTGGAAGAGGTCGATTGGTGGCAGCTCTATTTTGCTCTCGATGGCTTCGCGGAGGTTGTCGATCTGGTCGGGGTCGATTTGCTCGCGGATCTGGAGGTCGATGGCGGTGGTGTCGATCTGGGTGAGGGGGATTTGCTTAGAGACTTGAGGGCTGAGGGCTGAGGGCTGAGGGGTGTTGGCCTTTTCTTTAAGGATCTTGGCGACTCGCTCTTCGATCTTTGCGAATGGGGATTCTTCGCCGTGGGATTCGGCGATAGCTTCGAGGTCGTATTCCTCTTGCAGGGCGATGATGTCTTCGCGGGTGGCGGCATGGAGCGCGTCGATTAGGGTGCGCCAGTCGGCACTGGTGACGGCGTTGGTGAGGGCTTCGTAAGTGTTGTCAGATTTTGGCATGTCGGATTTTGTCAATTATTGTTGGGTGTTATTTGTTGGGTGGGAGTTATTGGGCGATGCGCCAGAGGGTGACTTCGTCGCGGGGGATGGTGTTATCGAGGCCGATTTGGAATCGGTCGCCGTCGGGGAGGTAGTTGGCGAAGAGGTTGACTGAGAGGTAGGGGATGCAGATTTGCAGCCAGGGGCCGACGGGGATCGTGCCGCCTTCGGTGGGGTCTTGCCATTCGGGGGCGTCCGCAAGCGGACACGCCACGGGGGCGCTGCCGATGTGGTTGACTGCCTCTACCAGGACGGCGGCGGCATCGAGGTCGAGACCACGGCAGATGTCGACGAAATCGGAGAGCTCGACGATGCCGTGGGTGATGGCGCGGCAGATGATACCGTGGGGCAGGCCTGCGTCTACGGCGAGCTGCTGGCTGCTGTAGTCGTCGTAGGCGTAGAGCGTGCTGACTATTAGGTCGGAGATGTTTTTGCGTAGTTTGTTCATTGTTTGTTTTGTTTTGGGATCGATCGGATCTAGGAGATTGTGCCGCCCTGGGTGAGGCGCTCTGCGTCGGCTTTGCGCTGGCGTTGGTCTTTGACCTCCTCGGCGATGAGGAAGATGCTGAGGGTGGCTGTGATGAGTAGGACTAGCGCTAGGAGCGTGAGCGTGATGGCGGCGACTGTGGTGACGGGATCCATGGCTATGATTGGGCTGGGAGAATGGCTCCGGTGGCGTGGAGGGCTTTGGCGAGCGCGGCGGCTGGTTGGCGCTCGTCGGTTAAGATTTTGTATTCGCCGATTTTCTTGAAGATGCCGACCTCCCATGTGGTGTGGCTGCTGCCGCCCTCTTCGCCGTGGCGGACTTGGCGGATGTAGGCGTTGTCGCCGAGGTGGGCGGCGTAGTTGAAATAGACTTCGTTGCAGGCGAGGCGCTTCATGCGGGTGAGGCGCGTTTCGTCGTCGGGGGCGATGCGCCCGTCGTTGCTGACGTGGATGTAGGTATCGCATTCGTCGGCTGCGGCTTTGATCGCTAGCTTGATGGCTGCTTCGATCTCTTTTTTTGTGGGGTTTTGTGTGCTCATTTTTTGGTGGTTAGGAGTTTGATGGGGTGCTCGCCGCGTAGCTCTAGGCGGGCGGCGAGTTGCTTGAAGAGTGTGATGAGCTTGGGGGTCTCTAGGTTGAGAATGGGGTTCTCGGCGGGCATCGATGTGAGGCAGGTGGCGAGCCAGGCGTAGTAGCTGGTGACGGGGATGCGGTAGGCGCCTCGGCTTTTGCGGCTGCCGTTGACGGCGGTGAGTTCGCTGTCGGGATCTTCGCAGAGGTTGATGATGTGCTGGTCGGTGTAGCCTAGCTTGCCCGCGACCTCGCCGATGGTGACGGTGTCGCGACCGGGGAAGCATAGCTCGGGGAGGAGTAGCTCTAGTTGCTGGCTGGACTGTTGTTTTTTAACCACGGATGGACACGGATTGGGGTTGAATGATTTAGGAATTGAGAACAGGGAGTTTGGTTAGGCGGGTTGCTCGACGAGGTCGAGGGCTTGGGCGATGTCGGCCTCTTGGGCGGCGACGAATTTGTTGCCGTGCTGGCGGGCGACGCCGACGGGGCGTTTGAGCTGCTTGACGATGGCTCGCTTTATGGCGCGGGTGAGGTTGGCGCGGCGCTTGTGGTCGAGCTGGGGGCGGTGCTCGGCGAGGTAGCTGGCGATGGGGATGCCTTGGGGGATCTCGACGGAGAGGCGGGCGCGGCGGTCGAGCACTTCGGCTTCGACGCGGAGCTTGGCGGCTTCGAGGCGGTAGCTGAGCTGGTTGACTTCGGCGAGGGCGGCGGGCTCGCCCCCTGTCATCAGGTAAAAACCTTGGCGACGGAGGCTGGGGAGCACTTCGCTGGTGACCCAACGGCAAAACTTTTTGGCCTCTGGTTTGCGACTTTGAAAAATCAGCTGGTAAAGGCCGGATTCGTTGACGGCGTTAAGCTCTCGATCTTGGCCACCTGACCTAAGCACTACTGAGGTCAGGTCGTCGTTATGGAGGCTCTTAATTGCTTCGGATGGATTTGTTAATCCGAGGACGTCGCAGATGTCTTTGACGACGAAAATTGGATTCTGGTGAGAGCCGAGGACGCGAATATCTTGAGTGCCTTCGAAAGCGGTGGTGAGGATGGTGTTCATTTTTTTTGGGTTGGTTATCTGTTTGATGCGAGGTGAACGCCGTTGCGCTCCCACTCGGAGATTTTGGCGGCTATAGAGAAGCGGACGATGTCGCTGGTCTTTACCCCGTGCTTGCGGGCTAAGGTTTCGATCCGACTTCGAGTCAAAGAATCGACCCGCAAATTGAGCGGACGATCTAGTTGTGGTAGGTGTGAGTTTTTCATTGTGCGTTACGTTGTAGCGCAACGTAACGCATTGCGTCAAGCAAAGTTTTTAAAAAATCTTGCCGAAGAATTATTTTGCGCTACAAAGCCTAACTATGGGGCTTTCAACTGGCTTAACTATTCGCTTAGACGCACACACACGAACACGCTTAGAAGCTATTGCGGATGACGCTGGCATGAAAAGCAGTGTGCTCATTCGGCAAGCTATCTCTGAATACTTGGATAAGGTGGAGCGGTCGGGGCGTTTGGAAATTACGCTGACGACAAGCAGAAAAATTCCTCAAAAGAAGGCGAGCTAGCTGACAACGTAGTCAACATCGCGGATTACCTCTAACCATTAAAACCTAGTTATAGTTATGAAAACAGAAGCCGAATACGATGAGATTTTGAAGTCGCAGAAGTCTAAACAGTCTAAAGCTGAGACTTCAGCTGGGGCGAAAAAGGCGGGTAAGCCTGCGGCTCGGAAAATGGTGGCCGATAAGCCTGTCGTGGCTGAAGCTAGCTCTGAGGTGGGAGAAGCGACTGGAGTCGCGCTGCTATTGATCCCGCTCATTGGCACAATGCTTGTGTGGTTTTGGGTCGGGGGCATGGCTCTGATTCAAGATCCTGGTGGCTCGCTAAACCTGATCTTAGTGGGCGTCGTCGTTTCTTCTGCGTTATTGATTGGTGTCGAGGCATCTCAGCTAGGGATGGGTAAAAACGGAAAGAAGGGAGAGACTGGCCCAGTTGCTTGGGCGCTGGGCGCTATCCTGATTTGGTTCATCGTCTACCCTTGTTATTTATTTGCGCGGGGTAAGCATGGTGCGAAGAACTTGGGTGCCGTGGGCATGTTTTGCGCACTTATATTTGTGGGGGTCTGTTGGCTGGTCGGGACGGCGGTGGAGGAAAGAAAGTCGGAGGTTAGTTCTATCCTTAGTGGTGGTGCGGCAAGTAGCAGCACTAGAGACTTTATGAAGGAAATAAACCAGAGCGTGACTAAAGATTTTATTCGGCAATACGAGATCGTGAAGAGGAGCGGGAATCAGATTGAAGCGAGTGTTCACGCTGGCCTTGTTGCGGCGGGTTTTTTGCAGGAAGGCGATGAGGCGGGATACCGCAAGTGGACGCAGATTCAGAAAGACCACGAATCAAGGTGGTAACGCAAAAAGCCCCGCTACTTAGCGGGGCTTTTTAATGCCTGATTTAGAAAAATCTCAATGGAGTCAATGGACTCTACCGAAAATTAGGCAGGCTTGGTGGGGTCTGTTACTGTGTGGGCTACGTTATGCCAGCCGACTCAAAAACACAAGAAAAAGATGCCTTCCTGGCACGCTGCTCACCGAGCTATCGGGCGGCGGTGACTGGGCAGCGTGAGTTGCCTGGGATCAAAACCAAATGCGGTGCGGTGCAGTTTCGTGTGTTGGGTTTTTCCGATCGGGTGGAGAATGGCCACACGATCATCCGTGCTACGATTGATGAGGGGCAGGTAGTAGAGCTGCGATTGCCGGCTGGCTACTCGGTAGTGTTTCCCACGACTGCGAAACAGGGCCGCCCGGCTAAAAATGTAGGAGGTGCCAAGTGAGCGCTTCTTCGGCAGCTGAAACTTTTGGGGTTAAAAAACGCTCGTCACGCATCGGGGGGTGTGTGGCGAGCACTGGCCTCGCGACTCTCGGAGACTGGCTCACGATGAGCTGCTCCCGGCTGGCCCGTGCGTTGAGGAGCGGGCTGGCTGTATCTTTTGCATTTTCCAACCAAAACAAAAGGGGCGCGTCCCGTCAGGACGCTGGCCGCAGTGTGAGTGATCATACCACTGCGCATAAAGACGCGCCCCACGATATTTCTGCCTCTGGCTCGATCCGCTATTGGATCGTCGGGGCGACGGGATTCCGGCAGGACTCGGCGCATGAGTCGGGGCTGGAGCTGCTGTGGCGTGAGATGCGCTCGCTCAAATCAGAAGGGGTGTGCATTACCACGCCATTCCGGTGGGACGAAGATGCGGAGGCTAAGGCGGCGTTCATCGCTCGCAACTCTGCGCCTGGCGCGGTAGTGCTGATGTATGCCTACTCGTATGGCGTCGGGAGCTTTTTTGTTAAGTTTGCACGGGCGCTTAAACGCTACGGAATCCGCATTGCACGGCTGATCTCGGTAGATGGGATTCGGCGCTGGCTGGCGCTGAAGCCGCTGTCGTTGCGATGGTTCCAGGACAAAGTTACGATTGCGATCCCTGATAATGTGGATGTGGCTTTTGGATTTCGTCAGGAGGAAGACCGCTGGCTGCGTGGGCATCGCCTATTTGCTGAGGATCCATGCGTGGATGGACAAGGCTCGACGACTGTGATTGATTGGCAGCTGCATGGCAGTGATCATTGCAGCATCGACGAGTCTTCGACGGTGCACCATGTGGCTCTGACGGAGTTTGCAGGTGTGATTGAAGGGAGCGCTGTATGATGAGACCTGGCGAGAGATTGTCCAGACGTCGGGGCCGTAGGTCTGCGCCGCCTGTCGTCATCCAACTGGATGTGCCCAGCAATGGTGTGGTGACTGTTTACAACTACTATGACCGTGTGGCGACTCGCGTGGGTGGTGAGCTTAAAATTAAGCTGCCTAAGGCCGTCAACATGGTCGAGCTAGTGGCACGCTCGCAGATCCTTGCCGAGCTGCGCTCTCTGGATGCGGGCAAGGCAGACATCAATCTTGCGGACATGCACTACGCGATCCTCGACCACGACTGCTGGGTGGACCTACAGCTTTGGACGAAGCGCTTTCTTGCGGACATCGGCTATGTATACGTCGGCGACCGCCGCGATTGTAATGCGTTCGCCCGTGCGATGCGCATGGCGTTTGATTTACTTGGTGAGGTCGCCTTTGCGGGCTCTCCTACTGTTGGCGGGATCTATGCGCACATGGACGAACCGTTTGCGGGAATCACTGATGGTTTTCACGCGCTCAACCTATCGCGCACCAACAAGGGCGGATTTGTGAGTGAGCCACAGGGCATCAACTTGATCTATCAACGCGCGGAGATTTGGGCGATGACCCGCCGCATTACTTCCATCTCTTCTGACTGATTTTCAAGACAGAATAATTTAACGACAGAATAATTTCTTACACGACGTAAACCACGAAAACCATACTATGAAAAAGATCATCATCACTAGACTTCTCTCCGCGATGCTTCTCGGCAGTGCTTTAATTAATGTCGGCTGCCAGGCTATTGACGATTTCCAAGAGGATAACCCTGTCGCGTATGACGTGCTCACGGGGGCGGCTAAGCTGGCGCTTTTATCGCAGGTGCCCGCGATCACTGACGACGTGGTGTATCAACAGCTGCTTAATGCTACGATCGATGGAGCGTTCCTCGCGGCTAACACGCCGAATGGTGTCGCGGCTGAGCTGCAATCTGGCGTGGCTAATGTCTATCCAGGCGATGCACTCATGCAGCAAATCGCGGTGCAAGAATTTGTCCAGGCGCTCAATGCGCCATCCGATTCGACGGTGCCGGCCTCTGGTCCTGACACGGCGTTTAAGCGTGCACTCGCTGATGCACTCAGGCCAGCGGTAGTCACGGACTACTCGTTTGACCCGGTCTACTCGGTGACGCTCGCCCGCGAGCTGTAATCGCGCCTGTATCCGGCTACCCAATACGCACCCGCTTACCGACTGTCTGCATGCTCACTCTCGCTCAACTCTCTGCCGATCCTACATGGCCGCTCGCTGTCGGTGCGTTTATAATCATAGCGCTCTTTCTCCTCGGCGGCTCCCTGATGGGCGTCAAACTTTGGAAGGAGCTCAAGGGCGACCCTGAACCAAAGCACTCGCCGGGGATCGATGTCAAGATCCGCGCCGAAGTCTCTGCCTCGGAAAAGCGCGTAGGCAATGTGATCGGCACTGTCAAGGCTGAGCTGCGCGAAGATCAACGGCAACACCGCGACGAGGTGTGCAAAGAGGTCAACCAGATCCACGGGCGCGTCTCTGGCCTCCGCGACGAGATCAAGGCCGACTACAAGGGTATCGAGACCAAGGTGACAGATAGCCTAGATAAAATGCAGGGCATGTATGCCATGACCTGCGAGCGTGTAGGTAAGTGCGAGACGGATAACGCACACCAGGAGCGCACGATTATCGCTCAAGGGCACAAGCTCGACCGTCACATCGAGAAACAGTGATTAGAAACTTGCTAGACTAGACGATGACCAAAGCACAAAAACGCACCCAAATCCGTATCGCCCTCCTGCTCGATCTCGAAGCAGTTAGCCCAGCGAGCCTGCCCTTGAGCACGCTCGCAAGTGGCCTGCGCCACGTCCACTCGATCGTGGTCGACGTAGCCGAGCTCGATCAACACCTCGATCTCTTTGTCGGCGAGCAGCTGGTGGAGGCGATCCCGCAACGATTGAGCCCTGGAGACGTGCGCTATAAGCTCACGTCGGCAGGCCGTCTCTACCTAGAGGAGGCAGGCGAGATCTAAGCTATGCGTAAACGCCGCTCAGATTCCAAGCTCTACAGCCTGCCCGAAAAAGCACAGCGCGACATACACGCGCTCGCTGAATCCGGAACGCTGGCAGATGCCTGCGCACAGATCGCGCTGCCTATCGAGACGGATGGCTACGAGATCGACGTTTCGGAAAGCACGCTTAGCGGCTTTTGCAAACACTGGCGTGCAGTCATCTTTCGCGAGTCACTGCATGAGGGCGCGGCGGTCGCGGCTGAAGTGGACGGCGCTCTTAGTGACGCGCAACGCGATCAGATCGACCAAGCGACGGAGGACGGGCTGCGCAGCTGGGTGCTGGACTCCATCGTGGCCAAGACGATCTCGGCCAAGGAGGTAAAGAGCATCATGGGTGTGTTGATCGCCAGCAAGAAGACGGAGCTTGATGAGCGTAAATTTAACGAGGCGCTGAAGAAGGCGGCCTGGGTGGATAGCCTCAAAGATAAAGCCAACACTCAAGGCAAACTAACCGCTGCTGATGTGGCCGATATGGAGAAGCAACTGAAACTACTTTAATGGCTAAACGACTTCCAGATCATGCAAAGGGCTTTCGTGGCCGGGCGAAGAACATCCCCGAGCGCGATACCTTCATGCTGCCTTACCAGACTCGCTGGATTAAGGATGCGTCGATCATGCGTATCATGGAGAAAAGTCGCCGTGTGGGCGTCTCGTATGCGACGGCCTATGACATCGTGCGCTCGCATTCGGTGGATACGAATCTCTCTGACAGTTGGGTGAGCTCACGCGACGAGCCGACTGCCAAGCTCTTTCTCCAGGACTGCAAGAAGTTTGCAGGCGTCTTTAAGATCGCTGCCGACTCGCTGGGTAAGCAAGTGATGGACGACAAGGGCAACAGCGCCTATGTGCTAAGGTTCGCCAACGATACGGACATCAACTCAGTCGCTTCCAATCCCGACGTGTTTGCGGGTAAGGGCGGTAATGTTGTGCTTGATGAGTGGGCACTGCGCCAAGATCCGCGTGCGGTGTATGCCATCGCCTCGCCTGCGATCGACTGGGGAGGCCGTCTCTCTGGTATCTCGACGCACCGGGGATCGGGTAACTTCTTTAACAAGCTGATCCAAGAGATCAAGCATGGGGGCAACCCTAAGAACTTCTCGCTGCACACGGTCACGCTCCAGGACGCGCTCGATCAGCACTTCCTCTGGAAGCTCCAGACGAAGCTTCCTGATGGCGATTCGCGCCTCGATATGGACGAGGCGGAATACTTCGACTACCAGCGCAGCCGCGCGGGAAGTGAAGAGAGCTTCCTGCAAGAGTATATGTGCGTGCCGGCAGATGATGCTAGCGCCTTCCTTCCCTTTGAGCTTATCGATGCCTGCACTTACGATGTCGCTGAGCAGTGGCAATACTCGGTAGCTAAGCTCGCTGATAGTGGCAACGATCTGTATCTCGGTGTAGACGTGGGTCGCACAAAAGACCTTACCGTGATGTGGCTTATCGAGAAGGTGGGCGGCGTCGCGTTCACGCGGCACATTATAGAACTACAGGGGCAGACCTTTAGCCAGCAAGAGAGCTACCTTTACGAGCTGCTTAGATTGCCACGTATGCGCCGCTGCTGTATCGACTCGACTGGCCTCGGCATGCAGTTCGCCGAACGTGCGCAAGAGAAGTTTGGTAAATACAAAGTGGAGGCCGTGCGCTTCAGCGGCCCGGTGAAGGAAGAGCTAGCCTACCCCGTGCGCAAGGCGTTTGAGGATCGAGCGATCCGCATACCCGCCAATCGCGAGATCGAACTCGACCTGCGCAAAGTCCGCAAAGAGACGACGAGCGCAGGTAACATTCGATTCACTGCCGATGCCGACGACTCTGGCCACGCGGATAGATTTTGGGCAGTCGCACTCGCACTTCATGCGGGCAAGCAAATCAACACACCCGCCGAGTGCATCCTCATCTAACTTTCCCCATGATTCCAACAAGCCATTTAAACGCCCGTAGCGGCCTCGACCCCAAGACTCGCACACAGAGCCGCGATCTCTGTGCGGACGATTTTGCAATATGTTTATGTCAGTTTGCAAAGGGGTCTCGTATCCAGCCATCAACGACGGAGGGTGCAGATGTCTAGTATCCTCAAAAAGTTCAGTAATTGGCTAAAGCAGAAGTCTGGGGCTAGCTACTTCAACCGATTCAACGATACGTCGTCGACCTCGGGCAATCAGCTAAGCCGCGCCTATGCAAATTCAGTGTGGGTGATGCGAGCGATCAAACACGTCGCAGGCCCGATTTCTAGCGTGCCGCTGAATCTCGAAGTGCTGGGTGACGATGGCAATGTCGCAATCTCCGATAAGCGTATTCAGCGTTTTTGGCAAAACCCATTCCTCGGCCTTAGCTATTTTGACGGCATTGAGGCGACTGTATGCTGGCTCAAGTTGGAGGGCGATTGCTTCTGGTTTGCCGATGATTCGCTCTTGATTCCGTTTCCGGACGTGGCCGCGCCTTCGAAGCTACTGATTGCCGGCCCTGATAATGTGCGCATCGTCAAGGATGGCGATGAGGTGATCGGCTATGAATACACATCGAAGAAAGGCAAACGCACCTACTTCACTCCCGAGCAATCGTGGCACCATAAATTTTTTAATCCTTACGACACGGCGCGTGGCCTCGGCGAACTGAGCGCAGTCAAAATAGCTGCTGAGAGCGATTACCTAGCAGGCAACTTTCAGCGCAACTTGAACCGTAGTAACGGCGATCAAGGCGTCTACGTGATCTCTAAGAGCGGCATCACTGATGACAAGCAACGTGAGCAAATCACCGCGCAACTACGAGCCAAGCAACGCGCCAACCAGCGCGGCGAGGCTAAGGTCGCTTTCCTAAATGGTGGCGACATGACTATCGAAGATCCTAAAGTGCGCACTCCAGATGCCGCCTTCCTCGCAGGTCGCTTTGCAGATCGCGAGGAGATCTACATCGGGCTCGGAGTGCCTGCCTCGATGTCGAGCAAGCAGGCGAGCTACAGCATCGGCTCTGCCTCCGACCGCTATGCACTGATCGAAGAGACGTGTAAGCCCACTGGCCGCAAGATCTGTGAGGGTGTTGATTTTTTTACGCAAAAGCTCGTCGACGGAACAGCGACGGTGCAGACCTCGCTGGAGTGGGATGAACATAGCACCATGCAAGAAGTGCGTGCTGAGCGCCTCAAATCTGCCGACACACTGTGGTCGAAAGGTGTGCCCATGTCAGTGATCGATGAGCATCTACGCCTCGGTATGCCAGACTACGCGGGTAAGGACATCGGCTATTTACCCTTTAGCGTCGCGCCAGTCGGCACGGTCGAAGATCCAAAGACGGACACGAAGCTTGCGGAGAAGCAGGCACCTACCGCGCGGCGCCTCAAAGCATTTGATGAGATGGTGGCCGCTTTAACTTCCCCCATCACGAAAGCCGACGAAGCCACCGACGAGCCAGATGAGGGCGAACAGTTTCAAGCCGACCGCAATAGTAAAGAGGTCAAGCTATGGGAGATGCACATGCGCTCGCGTGCGGCCTCGATCAAACGCTACCGGCAAAGCTTTAAGCGTGTGCTCATGGCAGCGCGCGCCGAAACGCTCGCCAACCTCGACCGCCTAACTGCGGAGGGCAAGTCTCTCCAGACTAAGGCGGCTGCATCTGATTTCGTGTTCGACCTCGAAGTGTTTCGCAGTGCGTTTTTCGGAGCGATGCGCAAGTCAGCGCAGACCGCGCTGAACGATGGCGGCATGCAGGTATTCAAGGAGCTGGGTAAAGATGATGTGTTTACTATGCCGCCTGAAGAAGTGCTAATGTTTATCCAGGAGCGTAAGAATCTGCTCAAGGGCATACCTGACCAAGTGCACCGCACCATCATGAGTAGCATCGAAGAGGGCATTCAGAACGGCGAGTCGATGGCCAAGCTTGCAGGCCGTGTTAAAGGCTCTTTTAACGCCATTGAAAGCAGCCGTGCGCTAACGATCGCGCAGACTGAAACGGGCGCGGCCTATGGCACATCACGCCAAGCCTCGATGAAGCAAGCCGGAATAAAGCGCAAGAAATGGCTGACCTCTGGCAATGGAAATGTGCGTGCCACCCACCGTGCGGCCAATGGCCAAAAGGTGCCACTCGACGAAGATTTTGACGTAGGTGGTAGCGCGTTATCTCACCCCTGCGATCCTGCTGGAGATCCCAGCGAAACCATTAACTGCCACTGCGTCTCTATTGCAGTGATTGAAGATTAAGAACCAAAATTATGAGCAATTCCATACTAGAAGCTTTCCGTCTCAAAGACGCCGCCCCTGCTAATCCTGAGCTGCCACACGTCGGCGACCTCGGCACCGAGCGCCGCCGCCTTATCCATCCAGAGGTCAAGGTGATCGATAAGGAAAAGGGTATCGTGGACTTTATCGCGAGCGATGAATCCATAGATAGCTATGGCGAAATCGTTCGGGCCAAAGGCTGGCGCTTTAATCGGTTCGAGAAGAATGCTCCGTTTGTCGATTCGCACAACTACAGCTCAGTCAAGAACATGCTCGGCAAAGTGATCGACTGGAAGATCAGCCAGGGACAGCTGATCGAGCGGGTGCAATACGCAATCGGAGATCCCGAACATACGATCGCGCAGATCGCCTGGAAGCTCACCATCAACAACTTTCTCAAAGCCGTCTCGGTTGGCTTTATCCCTACCAAGTGGGTCAGCAAGTGGGGTGAAGGTGACGGCTACTTAAAAGAGCTTTCTCGCCTCGGCCTCGATACCGACAGCGGCGTGAGAGTCATCTACCAGGAGCAAGAGCAGATCGAGCTAAGCGCCTGCATCATCGGAGCCAACGGCAACGCCGTGGCCAAAGCTTTCAAAGCCGACGCCCTCACTGAAGAGGACGTCGATACACTTTTCGCAAAATCAGAACAACTCAACCGGAGACGCAGCCCACAGTCTGGCGACGGCGCGAATCCTTATGGCCAGACATCGGGCGAAACTGAATTTCTGCGGAAACTAAAACAAATCACCAATCGTTAATTCAAAGAAAAATTATTATGAAAAATCGTAAATTCTCTCCTTTCTCTTTTGGGCAACGCATGTTCTACGCATGCTGCCTGCGCTTCTGCCTCGGCATCACTGATGATGAATTCAAGACTAAGGTCCTCGGCGGCGTGGGCGAACTCAAGTCTGCCCAGGAAAAGCAGGGCGAAGACCTCGTGACCATCAAGACGCAGACCGATCAGCTTACGGATAACTACGATCAGCTCGATCAGGACACCAAGAAAGCGTTCGAAGAACTGACTAAGGTTAAAAACGAGTGCAACTCGATCAGCGACATCAATCAAAAACTGCGCAAGGTGCAGTTGCAGTTGGGCCGCGAACGCTCGATGGCGTTTGGCGATCCGGTAAAGGCGCTTGTCGGCAACGAAGAGCTGCGCGCCCGCATCAATGCCGCTGTCCGCATGGCTGCCAGCAATGGAGCCGACATGCACAGCGTCGCAAAGAGCATCATGAGTAAAGCGCTGGGTGAAGACTCGGCGCCAGGCTCGAACTACATCAACGCCGAACTCGCAGCCGAGATCTACGACACCCTCGCCAGCTATGGCGTGTGGAACACCTTCTCGGTGCGTCGTATGAGCACCAAGCAGTCCAAGCTGATCGTAAACACGGCTCGCCCTGAAGCGTATGTCATCCTGCAAGAAGGCGGCACGATTCCTGACGATGCGAACAAGGCCGGCACAACTGTCACTCAAGAAGCTGAGATCATCGCAGTGTTACTCAATGTCTCCATGCAACTGCTCGAAGACAGTGAGAGCGACATCGCCGAAGAGGTGATGCGCGACTTCATGGAGGCCTTCGCCTTCCGCCTCGACTATTTGACGCTCCGCGCAAATGGCACCGCCGATGCGACTAATGGTGGCATGACAGGTGCCTTCGAGTTCGGCACCGCCGCCGTGGCCGCCGCTGGTAATACCACGATGGAGACGCTCGACCTAGAGGACGTCACGAACTGCATGCTCTCGGTCGATCCTGCCGTGCTCGCCCGTCCGTGCCGCTGGTGGCTCAATCCGCAGATCCTTGTGCGCATGTTGCACATCAAGGATGGGAACGGTCGCCCGATCTTCCTCACAGCGACGGAGGCTCCGACAGCAGGCGGCATCGGCTCCATCCTCGGCTACCCGACTACGCTCGCACATGCCGCGCCCAATGCAAATGGGGCAGGCTCAAAGGTCGCCACCTTTGGCGATCCGGGTGCGCTCAGCGTCGGTGTGCGCACCGACTATAAGTTCGAGAGCAGCGATCATCACAAGTGGAGCGAACTGCAACGCAGCTATCGCGGCCATGGCCGTGCCGCCGTCAAGGGCCGCCGCGCTCAAGGTCTCGCAGTCCTCACGACTGCTGCCAGCTAGCAAGTAGAGGCGTCGCTAACCGCACACTCAATCTGGTCGCCTTCTCCCCCTCCTGGAGTCGAGCGGCCTTTGGGCTGTCTGAATATCAGCAATCAATCAATCCAATACAAATTATGGCCAAAGAAACCGAAACAAAAACACCCGCCGCAAAGGCACGCATGATCGCCTGCAAAGTAGGCCGTCAAGGCATCTCCGAAGGCGGCTCCATCTATCCAAGCGGCTCTGCCGTCGAGTTGCCCGCAGATCGCGTCAAAGCGCTAGGCAGTCTCGTGACTGAGCAAAAGTAAAAAACAGATAGATACTTTCAAGCCGGTGCGACCGGCACACCAACGGTCGCACCGCCTTTTCTTAAATTTCATTTCAGCGCTTTTTAAAATGTATACCAGCCTAACAACCCTTAAGGAATTCGTCCTCCCGGAATCTATCCAGGATAAAGACGATTGGGATAGCATGCTCCTAGCCATCGGTGCCGGCATCGCGGATCTCTTTGACACGCGGTGCAACCGCAAGCTACGACGTGAGGTCGATGCTATCGCCGAGTTCGGCGGCGAGCATAGCTGCTTCGTGTTGCCTCGCTACCCCATCGAGACTATCGCCAGCGTGCACACCCGCTCCACACCATCAGATGCATGGCGCGAAGAGCCGAGCGCGATACAGACACAGTCTGACCAGAGCGGCCTCATCTCTTTTTGCGGGCGCATCGCCCATGAGTGCGAGCGCATCCAGGTCACTTACACGGCAGGCTACTTTGTAGACATCACTGGAGAGACTGCTCTCCCAGATGGTGCGACACCCATGCCCGCTGACCTCATGCTAGCATGGTATCAGCAATGCGCCCACGTTTTCGAGCAACGCGACAAGCTAGGCTCAAACTTTACAGGCGCAGATCGTGGCCTAGGCGGGGCACTTGTGAGCCTTATCCAAATCGGCCTCACCGATCCAGTCGAACAAGTCCTACAAGGGCACAAACGATTCCAAATTCTTTAAGATGAGCACGCAAAGCAAAGTCCAACTCACTCCCGAGTCTCAGCGAATCATCGCGAATCTCAAATCGATGCCTCAACGCATGGGAGTGGTTGTCGCGAAGGCGATGGACGACGAAAACGAAAAGACGGTCGCGCACATCTCTGAACGCTATCTTTCGCGCAGAGGCGCTAACACGCTAGGTGTGCGCACTAACCGGCTCCGCAGTTCATTGCGTCGCACTCCCGCTCGGATCTCCGGCGACTTAGGGGTCTCGTCATCGATCGGCACCAACGTCGAATACGCTGGCGTGCATGAGTTTGGTTTCAAGGGCACCGTGACGATCAAATCACACGCTCGCAAAATGACATCCGCATTCGGCATCCCATTGTCCACTCCAGTCACGGTAAACGTGCGCACGCACACGCGAAATGTCGACATCAAGAAACGCGCTCCAATTCAATCCGGCATCGCCGACCGATTGGACAGCTATGTGCGCTCAATTTCGAAGGCCATCGTTGCCACCGCAGACTAATCAACTTAGCAGATGACTACTACACTCGAACAGACTCAAGACTTGATCCTAGATTGCTTAAAGGCCGTTCCCGCATTTGCTGGTCACCAGGTTACCTGGGTGTCGCGCAAAGAGGGCAAGGTTTTAAACGACATAGATGCCGGGCGCTCGCGCCTATCACTCGCCTGCTTCGTTTACCCAGTCGCGCCGACTGGGTGTAATCCAAATCTGCAAGGCCCTGTTTTTGATAAGCTCCAGCTGCGCGTAACTTGGTTTGAAAACTTCGAACTCAACCACGATGCATCGCTCCATGCAGATGCAGCCGCTCTCTTAACCCTGCAAGCGCTCCATCAGTATGGAGTCATCGCAGATGGCCTACACATGATCACAGTTCAAGAGCAAGGCCCTATGGAGTGGAGCCTTACGAAACAGGGGCTGCAACAATGGGATTGCTGGTTCAACTGCCAGCTCAGTCTGCCTCAAGTTCCCCGCGCCCCAAAGCCAACCATCGCCTACGATCTCGCTGCCGAGCAAGTCACCATCAACTGTCGCGACGCAGACGCCTCCATCTACTACACGACAGACGGCACGTTTCCTTTCCCGGAAAACCCAGCGCGCACGATCTATAACGCCCCCGTCACATTCGGCGGCGTGATCGTCACCCATGAAGATCGCATCGTGACCACCGAAAACCCATTCGACGCCGACAGCTCAACCGAGATCCGCGCCATCGCGATCCGCACCGGCTACCTGCCTAGTAATCTTAAATCAATCACACTCAGTCAAATCGCCTAAACCATGAAAACAGAAAAAACAGCATCCACCGCACCCGCCACTGATCAAGGTAGCGCAGGTGCGTCCCGCACCGCACCCGAGCAAAAGTCCCAACCTAAGCCGGCGGCCAAACACCCGACACTCACCGCCGAGCAGCTCGCCGCCGAATCGTGCCAGTCCGTGACAGCCTACGCGCATCCTAAGACGGCCCGCACCGTCGCGTATCATTTTAACGACTACGCCTACACAGCGACAGGGCTCCCTGCGGGAGCAGTTCCCAGTTCTCCAGTTCCCAGTTCACCAGTTAAAACCGAAAACCAATAAACCGAAAACCAGCCAACTCCCATCATTATGAGCCTAGACAGAACCAAAATCCTACGCGGCCCCTGCAAAATCGCCTTCGCTGGCGAGACCTTTTACAGCCGTGCCGACGTCACCGTCAAATTCTCCACGCCACTCTTTGACAAGTCGTCGGCAGCCTACGGCCGTCACGGCCAAGGCGTCGAAGACAAGCTGATCGAAGTCTCCTTCACGCCCGTCACCTACACCGCCGCGCAAGCCGCCGTGCTCTGGCCGCATGCCAGCACCGCAATCGGAGCCAGCATTTATGGCGCAGTCGATACGCCCTGCGTGATCACTCCCATCACGGGCCAGCCGCTCACACTCGCCAATGCCGCCGTTACCAGTATGAGCGACCTCGCTTTTTCGCCTATCCAAGGGTTCTGGGCAGGCGATACCACGCTCACCGGCCTGCTCGCTAATAATGCCGATCCGTCCGCGATCGCCAGCTACTACGCATGGGGCGCAGCCGCCTCTGGAGTCGATATATCCGCGCAGTGGGATGCAGCCAAAGATCTCTACCTGCCCTTCACGGCAGCCTATAACACCGCCACTTGGCAGGCCATGGAAGGCTTTAAAGTGAGTGCCAATCTCAACCTAGCCGCCGTCAAAGTCGACGCGCTCGGCACCGTCGATATGACGCTCTCCGCGCACAACCCCACCTGCACCTTCAAGCCAGCGGGCAAGAACGAACTCGACCTCGAAGCACTCACAAACTTCGGCCTCGCCATCGGCTCTAGCCAAGCCCTCAAAGACATCGTGCTCGCAGGCCCCGACAGTGGCGACCTCAGCTTCACGCTCGCATCCGTCACCCCTGGAGCCGATCAAGATCGAGTCTATGGTAACGAGGCAGACCGCATCGGCGAACTCACTCTGGAGAGCCAAGCCATAAGCCAACGCTATGCGTTCGGCACGGTTTCCTAGTTATCAGTTTTTCCGTTCCCAGTTTAAGACCCGAAAACTAAGAAACCGAAAACCAGAAAACTCGAAAAAATGCGCCTCGTTTTTCAGACCGTCGAACTATCCGCCGGGGGCAAAGGCTCCCCGGTCGGATTGTCCGTGGGAGGGCAGAAGCAAATCGATACCGCTAGTTTCTTACGCGCCGCAGAGGGCAAGGTCTTTGACCGGGGCAATAAAATCTACCAGCTCAGCTGGCAGCAACACCGTGAGTTTGCGACCGTTGGCGAGTGCGAATCATTTATCCTACTGCACGCCGCCAACGCTCCCGACGGAGAGGGCACCTGCACCATCACTACCGAGGGCGGCGCAACCATCACGCTCACTGGAGCGGTGCTACAAGTGCCGAAATCCGACAAACAAGTCGGTGCCAGCGTCTGGCACAACTACGAGCTCGTCGCCAGCGGCATGACAGGCGCGGTGCCTAGTGCGCTCAATCCAAATGGTAGCGAGGTCAATCCTCCAATTAACAATGCAGTCACTCACAATGGCGAGACCGTCACCCATGACGGCCAAACCGTCACTCACTCCTAACTCACGCTTAAACGCTCTTTAACCGCTCATGAAAACACATTTATCCATCTTTGCAGCGCTCATCATTAGCATTGCCAGTCTACACTCAGCCGACCTCACCACCATCCTTGAGGACATCGACCTTTCGCCAACCGGCACATGGGATTTTACGGGTGGCACGATCTCGGTCAACGATGCAGACCTCCCCAGCACGCTACTACGCGCCGATCAAGTCCCCGACCTCGACGCCTATCAGCTGCTATTTGCTGGCGTGCCCTCATTTGACTGGGCAACGCGTCAGACTTACGGCCCGGCGGGCATACTCGACCCGCGCCTCGATTGGTCCGCTCGCATCCTCTCCGGCGCGTGGACGATCGATAGCGCCAGCGTCTCAGGACTTACCGTTCTCAGCTCCATCAATCTACCGCCTGACTCTATCGTCCGCACCCATATCGCAGACGATGCAGTCGGCCCCGCGCAACTAGACCAGCTCGGCAACTACACAGCGACGTCGCTCAGCCTCACCGACGTGCTTCGTCTGAGCGACATCGATGCCGATCCCGCAAATCCCGCTCCTGGCGAATCCGTCATCTGGCTATCCAGTGGCGCAGGCTCAGGCAGTGCCGGCGATCTCATGATCAAAGTCAACTCAGGCGGCACCACTAAAACCATCACCATCGTCGATTACTCGGCTAACTAATCTGCATTCAACCAATCCAATCAAAATAAAATTATGAAACGTAAATACCTACGCCCGTTAATCCTCCTCGTCGCAGTCAGCATGACCGCGCTGCACGCTAATTTTATCATGCCGCTCTCAGAGCCGATCACACTCGAAGCACCCGTAATCGAAGAGCTTGAGCTAGTCTCTGTCCGCATTTTCCCCGGCGAAAAACGTATCGAGGTCGTCGCCACGGCCGGTGCTGAAACTATCGTGGTATCCAAGACGGGCGCCGCTTACGACGCGATCATCGCGCAGATCGATGTCGGCATGTTGATCGGCGTCTTTTTACCAGAGCTTCGCGAAGCCGCTGCCGCTAAATTACAAGCACCGACGCTGCCAATCGCCCCCACGACACCCAACCCCTAATCTCAGACAATGCGCCAGCTATACGCCACCATCCTACTCCTCGGCCTCTCCGGGCTGAGTGCATTTGCGCTCAACTCGGTAGAGGTCACTGGCCCTGCTAACACGCTGATCGCTCACGATCAAACGCCCGCCGCCGTCGATGGCAACGTATGGGCAGGGTTTAGCAGTGCCGTCTGGGAGGTGCGTTTTACCGACGTGCCTAACGTCAACATCGCCACACCGCCCACGACGGTCGATGGCCGCAATGGCAGTGCGGGCGCTCCAGGTTGGACTCAAATAACTGCGAGCGATGCAGGCTGGAACATGACTAACTTTGCCCAGCTCATCACAGGCGATTTTAGGGATGTCACACTCAGCACACCGTTTCGGTCTGGCCGCCCAAAGGGGACGCGCTCAGAGATCTACGAACGCGGTCTACGCATCCCGCTAGTCATCCACTACCACCCCGAGCCCGATGCGACAGCCGTCGAGTCGCTGATCCGAGTCTATATAAACGGTGGGTGGGGCACTAGAATCGGCGATGGTTATCGCCCTGCGCAATTTGATTTACGGCTCTCACTCACGCCGCCGGCCTACGATGTTGCTGAATTTGCGCTCACAGCACTGCCCAGCGCGCCGCTCACCAGTCCGCACGCAGTGGCCATCACTGATGCGCCTGGTCTCGCAAAGCTGTCAATCGCTGGCACCGCCGCCATCGAGCATGCCGGGAGCCGAGTCTATCTGCGTTATCGCAAAATCGACCTTCAGGGTGCGCGGTGGACACCATTTGCACCGATCGCAACAGTCAGCTCAACAGGCACCTGGAGCGGATCGCTACCCACACCCAGCGCCGTCGAGGTCGAGCTAGACTTTATCCTAGCAACCGACGATGGCCAATATCGCCAACATGTATCCAGCACTCACCTGCTCACACTAGAAGATAAGACAGATGGCGACTATGCTGACAAAGCCGGCGATCTCGTCGCCAATCTACTCAAACGCGCTTGCGGTGTCCCGCTCACGACTCGCATCGGCGGTTCGGCTAGTCTGACCACGCCGACACCAGTCACCATCGATGGCGAGACCTACATGGCCATCACCTACGAGATCGACCCCACGCAGACAGACCTACTCGTCACGCCCGAGTGGTCGCCAAACTATCGCGTATCACCATTCCGCGCAGGCGGCGTCGTCCGCGAACTCATCTCCACAGATGTCATCACTGGCCTCACGACATGGCGAGCCCGCGCACCGTATCCGAGCCGCGAAGGCTACATGCGCCTGAGTGTGCAAAAGATCTCAGCAAATAAGATCGTGCCACCGCCTCTCACTGGCCCGCTCGCCATCGCCGCAGAGATCGCACCGGCAACCGTCCTTATCTCTCCCAGCAATGTTGTCGAGACTCGACTGGACGATGTCGTTTACAATGAGACAATCGCCTCATCGAGCTACAACGGCGGCCGGATCATTACCCAGGCACCTACCGTCACCGCGCTCGATCCGAGCATCGCCACGCTCGATGCTCAGCTCAATATCGTGCGAGTCTCCGACGGTGTTGCCCGATTTGAGGCAGATGCATTTGGCGTTAAAAAGATCGTCGAGCAAGATGTGACCGCGATCAACGGCAGCGAGACCGGCACGACTTACACTCGCCGCATTGAGGGCTCACTCGCTGGCTACCTGATCCGCTCCATCGACTCACGTATCGATGGCAGTTCGACACTCGCCGATAATGGATTCGTGTTCGATACTCAAAACCACAGCACACAAACCTATGTGCGCAACACAGACTGGTGGGCGGCGGATGCCGACTTTACCGCAGTCAGCCCGTGGAATAGTAACAACGCCAACCATAAGGCCGGCACGCTCATCACACCGAGGCACTTTATCAATGCCGCCCATTTTCAGATCGCCGTGGGCAAGGTCATTAGATTCATCGCTCAAGATGGCACCGTGCACAATCGCACGATACTATCCCGCAAGCGTCACCCGTCCTACGTGCCGTATCGCCCCGATTTTACGCTCTATACGCTAGATGCCGATCTCCCATCCGCAATCACACCCATGCAGATTTTGCCAACCGATTGGGCAGATTACTGGAGTCCTGATAATATGCGGGCTCACGTCCGCGCCCCTGGTTGGCGGTTCGACCAAGAAGAGAAAGGCCTCATCGCCGATGCCAAACCAATCCAAGGTCGCACCTGGAGCCATCAATATCCAACCGACCCCGACCGTTTAAAATTCGGCGAGGCCATCATCCTCTACGATAGCGGCAATCCAGCCGGCATTCTACTCGGCGATCTCCCCGTGCTCACGACTGTGTGGACTGGAGGCGGTCCGGGAAGCGGCACACCGACGGGCGGCATGGTCAGCAACACCGGCCTCAGTATGGAGGCCGATCTAAACAACATGATCATCGCCAGTGACAACATCGCCAACGTGTCCGGAGTCGCCAACACCAGCTGGCCCAACAGCGGAGGCCACTACCAAGTCAAGACCGCCGATTTTTCCGACTGGCCAAACTTCGCGACTGATAACTACCTCTTCGAATCAGGCAACGAGAGCGGCCTCTACGTGGAGCGAGGCCTAGTCAACGGCAAGCAATCCTACCGCATGGCGCTCGATGACGCCAATTACAACCTCCTCACCTGGACCGGCACCCGCTGGCAAGTCGATCAGTATATAGGAGGCACTCTCGACGGCACCCGCTCAACATCCACCTCAGCCGTCGCCACACCCGACCTAGCCACATTCACCGGCAATTACTCATTCGTTAATCCATAATCCCAAAAATGAACACAGCAACCATCCAACTAGACGGCAAAACCGTCCCCCTCACATTCGACAAGCACGCAAGATTTCGCTACGGCGTTTTCGGCCTCAGCTTCTCCGCGCTCCTCGAATCAGGCACCGACTACGCCGCCTCGCTAATCCTCATCTGGGCCGCGCTCCCCGATGCCGAGCGCGAAACGTATCCCACGCCCGAATCCCTAGTCGACGTCATCGACACCGATGCCACCGAGATCTTCGAGCCCGTCTTCAACGTCGTCGCTGGGATCGGATGGCTCGTAGGTGCATCCGATAGCTCTGCGCAGTAAGCGCTTAGTCATTCATAACCATGTCCGCACGCGATATACTTATAAAAATTCTCACCAAGGGCGATAGCTCTGGAAGTGAGAAGGTTGGCCAGTCGTTAGATCAACTCGGCAAAAAAGCAACCGCAGTCGGTAAGACTCTATCGCTCACGCTGACCGCGCCCCTTGTCGGCCTCGGTGCTATCTCCGCGAAGTTTGCGGCAGATGCCAACGAGTCGCTGTCGAAGCTAGAAGCCGTCTTCGGTCAGCGAGCCGATGCAATGAACCAGTGGATTGCCAAGCTACGCGAAAGCGTGCCGGCAACAACGGCGGAGATCCAAGACCTGGTCTCAGGGACACAGGATTTATTAGTGCCTTTAGGCATGGCCGATTCAGAGGCCGAGGAGATGACGAAAAGCATCGTAACCCTAGCCGGTGACCTTGCCTCCTTTAATAACATCCCAGTCGCAGAGGCCCTAGCCAAGATCCGCTCAGGCCTAGTTGGGCAATATGAGCCGCTCCTGCAATTTGGAGTCGCGCTCAACGCAGGCACCGTAAAAGCCAAAGCATTCGAGCAAGGCATCGGCGATGGTAAACGCGAATTAACTGCATCTGAGAGAGCGCTGGTCAGTTATAAGCTAATCCTCGAAGGCACTAGTAAAGCACACGGTGACGCCGAAAAAACCAAAGGCAGCGATGCCAATGCCGCCAAGTTCTTACTTAAGGAATATACAGAGCTGGCCACGGTCCTGGGGCAATCGCTATTGCCTGCAATCAAGCCCGTCGTCACTGCTCTGACGGATGTCGCGAAAGCAGCCCAAGATTTGTCGCCGGGCATGCAACAATTAATTGTAGGTGTCGGAGCGCTTGCGGCGGGGGTAGGCCCTTTACTTATTGGACTGGGAGCGATGGCGAGAGGTTACACCGCCATTGCTGCGGTCACGCCAAAAGCAGTCGCAGGGATTCGCGCAGTCGGTCTCGCCGCCAAAACAGCTGCGCCATACCTCGCCGCGCTCGCCGCAGGCTACGCAGTCGGCACCGCCATCGATAAGCACTTCGACGTGTCGGGAAAAATTGCCGACATGTATGGGAAAATCGGCCAAGGCGAAAGAGATCGCCAGGCGGCACTCTCCAAATCTTACGGTTCAATTCGCGACCAGGTCATGGCCGTCGAGAATCTCGCGCAACAAGAGGCCACGCACAAGCAACTCGTCGAATCTACAGGCGCACTACAAGCGTCACTTGCCGCCGCCCGGAAAAAGGGCGATGACGACGCCGTCCGAGACCTCCAGCAGCAACTACAACTCACACAGAATCTGTTTGGGATCCTCGGTGGCATACTCGACGCCAAAAAAGAAACCGCAGCTGCCGAGCAAGACAGTCTCGCAGCCGCCGAACAGCTCAAAGCCAGTGCGTTCACACAATGGCAAGCCGAGCAAAAGATCGAAGACTCCCTTACCCGCCAAGAAAAGATCCAGCGCTTCATCAACGGCCTCGGCGAAGAAGGCCTCGCCACTCGTGAGGAACTCGTCGCCAAACTAGAGCGCGAAAACGCACTCCTCGACGCCAGAATCTCCGGCGACCCCGCCGCACTCAAAGACGCCGAAGACGCCATCGCCATCGAGCGCGAACGCCAAAGCCTCCTCGCCACCGGAGTCGTCAGTCAAGAAGAAGCCGCCAAAGTCGCCAAAGAGCGCATCGCCAAAGAGCGCCAAGCAGCTGCCGAAGAAGAGAAGCGCCGCAACGCCCCGCCCAAAGATCCCGTCGACAACACCGACCTAACCCAGCGCATCGCCCTAACCCGCGAACTAGGCCAAGCCGAACAACAGCAACGCCAACTCCGCGAAGGCGTCACCACTCGCGATTTCATCGATTTAGACGGCACCAAAAAACAAGCCTTTTTCGAAGGTGGTAAGCGCCTAGGCGACAGCGATGATTTTGGCCGCACAACCGACCCCGTTCGCCAACCTGGAGGGCAGGGGTCCACCCCTGCCGCGCCCCCGCAGCAACAACCCACCGCCCCCGCAGCAACCGCCCCACAATCCCCAAACACCCAGCCCCCCGATCTCTCTCCAGTCAGCGCCGCCGTCTCCGCCGTCAGCCTAGACCTCAGCCCCGTCCTAGCCGCCATCGAGTCCATGGCACAACGCCTCCAACAACAAATCGACAACAACGCCAGCCGCATCGATCAGATCGGCAACTAGCATTTCAGTGTTTTAGCGTTTTAAAATTTTAGCATTTTACTACATGGCAATATCCAACATCTGGCAAATAAACGACGCCACATTCAGCACCCGCAACCTCGAAGGCGCATCGCTCCAGGTAGTCACCCAATCCCCCGACGTGCTCAGCTGCACACAGGCCAACGCCTACGATGCCGACCCCGAGTTCGCCTACGGCTCAATCGTCACCGTAAAACGAGGCACTGCACAATGGTTTAAAGGCACCTGCACCGCCATTTCCAGACGCGGCACCGGCACCTCCGAGCGCATCAACTACCAAATCAGCGGCCCCTGGTGGCAGCTGCAAAAAGTCATCTATCGCCAAGATTTCACTCGCATCGTCGGCACAGAGTCCGCGACCGTGGCCGTCGCTAAACTGATACTAGGCACCGACTCCGAGGGCGAGCGGATCAACTCCGGTCAGGTCATCACTGACGTAGTGAATTACGCCATCGTGCAGCTCGGCTCAGCCGCACTATTTCAGCTGGGCGCTGTCCAGGTAACGACCCAAATGCCGTATGAGGAGTTGACCGCTCTAAGCTGCGCTGAGGTCATCACTCGATGCCTCCGCTGGAATCCCGATGTAGTCGCGTATTTCGACTATTCCACCACAGTTCCCACACTTAATTTCAAACGTCGATTAAACCTCACCTCACAGACTCACGCGCACGTAGACGTCACGATAACAGATGCCAGCATCAACCCGCGCAACGATCTCCAAGTGGACGGCGTCGTTGTCCAATACGAGCGCACCGATACCGTCGACGGCAACCCCAGTAAAGGCGTCATAACTGAGTCCGCAGGGGTAATCACTGACCCGACCAAAACACTGTATTTCTTTTTTGATTTACAAGGCGCCAGCGTGTCATTTAACCGTCAAAAAGTGAGCACTGAAAGTATTCAAGAGGGCTCCGCAAATTGGTGGTCGAAACGTCACCCAAAACTCAAAGGAGCGACAGGCGTGAGTGTAGCCAACGATGGCCAATCCGCAGTCGACGACGATGGCGAAAACGATGGCACCAGCTACAGTAAAGAGCTCATCTCCGGATCTATTGCCGACTGGATGGGCGGCGTCGGCACCTGCGCTCAAATCGTCAAGGCAGACGTCACCTATACCCCCGATGGTGGCACCTCAAAAACCGAGACCCTACGCCTCCAAGTTGTCGGCACAAATGCCAATAATCAGACCTATCAAACTGTCAGCAGCGCGACCGCCGCTGAGCCTAAACCAGTCGACCTCGCAAACTCCATACTCAGCGGCCTAGCCGTCCTGCAATACGAGGGTCAAGTCGTGCTCACCGAGGCCGATGCCGGAAGCGCAACACACATCGATAAGCGCATAAATCTAGACGGAGGCCGCCAAGAGTGGTCATCCATGAATGCCCAAGTCTACCGCGTCAATTACGCGCTAGATACTGGCGCAACTCAAATAGCATTCGGTCCCGCGCAACACCTAGGCGCAAACGACCTTTTCCAGCTCCACAGAAATGTCCGCACCCGCAAGGCCTCGACCGGTTCCTCCCGCGCACAAATCGGCGGCAGTGGCCAAGATCTCCCCACCCGCAGTCCCAACACCACCACCGCCGACGACGGTGGTGGAGCCGCCGAAACGCGCCCGCTAAACGCCTATAAATCCAGCACTGGAAAACTAAAGGTCGAGCCCGGCACAGTCGCCGGTCAATCAGTCACCGGGACGAACCTCGAAGTCAGCTACGCCATCGGAAATAAGGCATGGGTAAAGCTCACTCGTAACAGTTCAGGAGTTGCCACCGCCGCCGCGATGACCGCAGTCGATCCAGGCGCAGATTCAGCCACCCAAGCCAGCCAACTCGTCTACGAAATCCAAGATGATGGATCTGCTAATCCAGTCATCAAAAACATGCTCAGCGGCTCTCAAAACGTAGACAGCTGCGGAGCCGATCACTCTTGGAATCTAATCTAATGGCCACCTCACAACTAACCTGCTGCACCTGCCCCAGGCCCCCCGGTTTCGACCACGAGACCGATGATCCACTCCCAAAATACCTCCACAAATGCGGCTGCCCAACCGTGTCGATCGTCTGCGAAAGCTCCAGCAAAACCGCTACACTTTGCGGTTTTAAGGAGTTTAACCATTTCGCAGGTTCATACCCGCCGTCAATACCTCCGATCAGATACCTTATTGCGACAAATTCTGGGTCAAGGCGGTATGTAAGATGTCCAGATTGCAACCCAGTTGAAATTCGTGGAGGCGAAGTCTCTTCTAATGGCCAAAGGACTTGGACGTTTGACGGGGAGGATTGCATCACTCCTCTAAGAACAGTGATTTCTAACCGAGAAAGTGAGAACTTTCCAAGATGTGGGGATATTATAACCACAAATATAGAAGTTGATTTTGTTGGCCATGTTACGTCTCGAACAACCAGAGGCGACTACCCAGCAGTGTTCGGAGCAGATTGTGCAGGAGGGGCGGAAGGAACTCAAGGAGGCGGAACTTACTCATGTGTTCTTTCAAGTCCAGACTCAGAAGACGATGCCTTTGCTCGCACCGCCGCAACAGCCGGCACTCGTTGCTCATCAATCAACGAGCTACGAACCACTTCATTTAGCAAAACTATCCGCACATCAAAATACACAGCAACTGCCAGAAATCTAGTCGTGGGTGTAACATACACGGGGTGCATCCGCCTACGCCGATACAAGGCTTACTCGGGTTTTCCCCCTCCTGGCGAAGATACCAGATGGGAGGAAATTGAACCAGACATTATCGCCGCGTTTACCGCGACAGCTTCCTCGGAGGAAGTCGCCACGGAACAGGAGCTTCCCAATGAGGTCGGTTATGCGTATGAACTGGTGAATGGTGGCGCCCACATCTGGCCAACCTATGCAGATTGTGACTGCCCTACCTCTTACGTCGCCCCGGAATGATTACTCGCAAACACAAACCCACGCCCTTAGTTTTGACCGAGTCACAGAAATCTAGTCTGCGGGAGCGTGCATCAATCCCATCATCCGGCCTAGGTGATCTAGTGGAGCGCGGGGCCAAGCCCATAGCCCGAGTCCTCAATCGTGTCGGCTCAACGCTATTGCCCCTCGCTCAATGGCTAGCCACAGTAGGCCAGCCCAATAGCACCTGCGGCTGCAAGTCCCGCAAATCATGTTTAAATGGCCTTCAACTGTCCTCGAAACGCCCCTGCAAAGCGATCACGCAGATCATCAATTGCATGCGACAAAAGTAGCAAAATACTAAACCTCTGTCCAAAGGCACTAAACCTTCTGGCGTTCTACAGCGGCACGATCACTGGCGAACATGGAGTCGGCCTTGCCAAACGAAAATTCTTACCCACTCAATTCGACGCGGGTAGCTACGCCCTACTCTCTAAGATCAAAGGCTCACTCGATCCGCATAATCGACTCAACCCTGGTAAAATCTTCGACCTCGATCTACGACCTGTCGATCATGGATAAGCCAAAAAAACTTCACTTAGAGACGATGGACTACTC
>Ga0306872_100120_pt1 | contig 34266 bp, 32 predicted proteins | sample AntRauMeHopE1498_FD_190455 | JGI IMG/M metagenome (GOLD analysis project Ga0306872, IMG submission 190455) | Saline lake microbial communities from Rauer Islands, Antarctica - Metagenome Hop E1 #498 (v2) (version 2) | ecosystem: Environmental > Aquatic > Non-marine Saline and Alkaline > Saline ...
ATGTCTTCTTTAGCGAAATGCGTTTGTACATGAACCTCCTGATGACCACGATTATGGCCGTCGTGATGCTGTGGTTTATGCGCCATATGTACACTGATACCCGCACCAATCAATATATTGTCGGCGGTAGTGTGGCGCTGTTCGTTATCGCACTTTTCCTGGTTCGTACTCAAGTACTCGTGGACGACGTTGACTACATGGAAGCCATGATCCCTCACCACTCCATCGCCATCCTCGCTAGTGAGCGCGCACAAATATCTGACCCTCGGGTACGTGCACTGGCTGACGAGATTATCGCCGCTCAAAAAAGAGAAATCGCTGAGATGAAGCGTCTGATTGAAGATCTGCAATAGTAACCTCAACTAAAAACCACCCGTAACCGACCATAAATTTAACAAAGGTTCCTAGGACAAAACTAGGGAGTTACCAACTATTGTACCCGCATTATGGCAGCAATGCTGCGTTGACCCACCGCTTGCCGAGCACATTGCGGGTAGGGTAAATTGTTATTACTGACGAGCGGCGGCTTCAAGGGCGGCACAATCAACCGTTGCACTGTCAACGCAGCGTTGACCCAGCACTGGCACATCGACCACTGCAATCCCGTCCAGTACCACCGGCTGCAGATCTGTGACTGTCCCGATAACACCCTCATCGAGCGGAACAGTTTCTGGTAACACGCCAACCGCCACGAGCTCACCCGCGACTTCTAGTCGAGCTTCACCCAGTTGCTCAGTAAATACCACCAGCCCGTTACTACTCTCGTATCGCGTCCCCGTACCAGCTGCAACCTGCAGCAGTTCGTACTCAGTGTCAGCAAACGTCACAAGCGCCAACTCAGCCGACTCATCGTACTGCACAGTTAGCTCGCCACCAGTACCATCAACAAACACAAATGTTTCCTCCTGGTACACGGTCACTACCGGCGTCTCTGGCAGCGTCACAAAATAATAAACAAACCCCGCACTCACCAAAACCAGTACTACCCCCAACAACGCTGTAATTTTATTCATACCGTAAAAGTTATCTAGCAATAATTTACTCTACACCTTTCACAGAAGATGTCCACGAGGGTACCCTAGAAAGAGACAGTAATCTGAACAAAAAGCGCCCCTAGCGCTGCGGTGAATACCGTACACAACTAGTGAAATTGTCTCATCAACGATTCGTACTAATTACTATACAAGACAGCTAATAGTTAACATACTCATACATGAAACATATCACTCTCAAGAACGGCCAAACGATACCTGCACTAGGATTTGGTACCTGGCAAATTAAAGGTGATGACTGTGTCACGGCTGTAGACGCAGCGCTCACAGCCGGCTACCGACACATCGACACCGCAGATGGGTACCACAACCATACAGAAGTCGCGGAAGGCATCAAACAAAACGGCATCGCCCGCGAAGACTTCTTCTTGACCACCAAGATATTTCCAGGTGATTTGACGGCAGAAGTGGTGCGGCAGAAAATTGACACCTATTTAGAAGAACTCGACACTGACTACATTGATCTATTATTGATTCACTTCCCTGACCACTCTGTCCCCTTGGCCGAGACCCTTGGCGCCATGAACGAAGCCAAAGCCGCCGGAAAAGTGCGCTCGCTTGGGGTATCAAACTTCACCGAACATCATCTTACAGAAGCTATGGACACGGGGGTTGAGATAGTACTCAACCAAGTTGAGCTACACCCTGGGTTTCCGCAACATGACTTACGAGCGTTTTGCAAAAAACACAATATCGCTATCACTGCCTACTCACCACTTGGTCGTGGTGAGGCGTTAGAGATTGACCTCATCAAAGAGTTGGCAAAAAAATACGGCAAAACGTCCGGCCAGATTATCCTCAATTGGCTCCTAGCAATTGATGTGATTACGATTCCAAAAAGTACCCACTCAGAGCGAATCAAAGAGAATTTTGACTCACAGGACTTCACTATGGACCAAGCCGACGTCGACGCCATTGATGCCCTCACCGGCGGCAAACGATTAATCGACCCCGACTTCGCTCACTTCGACTACTAAATCAACCCCAAAAAACATTATAAAAAACGCTTTTTAGCGGTTTTTTCATAAAAAGTGCCTGCCTCTATTCCTCGTTATGTCTACAAACAAGCCTTAATCCAGGCCACCTCCATCCTAAACGGACCATCGGCTCCGTCGGCTAGTATCAGGCTCAGCTCGTTGATGGCGCTGGCAGCAAACGGCTCGGCGTTTACGCGGAACCCAATCCGGGTTGGTACCGTCTGATCAAACGGAACAAATACTTCCTGCCACGTATCCCCTGGGCTAGCCGGCAGTAGCGCCCGGTGAGAGACACTCCGGTACCGATTATCGCCAAAATTGACCGCGTACTGGCGACCAAAGGTATTGAGACGGATTTGCAGCCGAGTGTACCCAACCAAAGCGTCCTCAGGCAGCCCAGCTCGCACCGACGAAAACCCACCGCCGTTAGTATTGATAATCCCAGTGTGCACCAGAGCACCCGATGCCAGCGAAACTGCCCCCTGTGACAACCCTCCCATCACCCCATCATTCACCGCAAACCAAGACAACTGCGATGCTCCGTTCGTAAAGTCATCAACGATGACACACTCCGGTACGACCGGTGCCAGAACAACCGGAACGACAGCCTCGGCCTCTGAGGGTGTTGCGACAGCAACTTCAGCAGGGACAGCCTCCTCGACTGTAGTGAGTGACGTGGTAGCAACCCCACCAGAAACCGTAGATATTTCGTCAACCGCCACGTTACCGCCTCCACCTTTAAAATAAGACTGCGCCACAAACACCAACGTGAGCAACACCCCCACCCCAACAATAGATACCAAAATAAAGTCCTTATCCATAAATGGATTATAGCAGGTTGGCGTCTAGGAGATAGGGTCTAAAGAATCAATGGTGGCGGACACCATCATTCTGTTGGAGGGAACATCTCTTTCAATTCTTTGATTACATCAGAGTGGAATGACGTAAAAAAGGTACTCCACTGCATATGCGGTGACTTTTTAGCTTCTATAGCCAGAGCAATGTCGCCGGGCTCAAGGTTTGCAAAATACTTGAGACGTTCAATGGTTACTTGCGTATCTGTTAGGATATCCAATATGTCCGGGGCGATTTTGTCTACGCTTTTAGCAAACTTAGCTTCATTAGTCGCCTGTTCTTCATACTCTACGTACAAATTATGATACCGCTTATCCAGCAAGCTGAGCGCTGCTGCTGTTTCTGCTACAGCATCTGTGGCTTCTTTGATAAATACGTTTTTGTCTCCATGTATCAGCTCTCCAATGTCATGAATAGCTAGCATACTTAGCACCCTACCCAAATCAACCTCCTCTTCAATCTGTGAGTGGAAATAAACGGCCAAAACCGGCAGCATACCGACATGTTCCAGCAAGGTTTCTTGTACATCTCTATCTCCTGGCACAAAACGATACTCACTTTGCTCTAACCGTTTATTTTCCAACCTAAATGGATTAACTGTGGCCCGCATTTCATTTGAATACCGCTTTAAAAGAAACTCCAAATCCACCATTATTTTTTGATAGTCAGTCTTCATAAGCTAATTATAGCAAAACTCGTTTGAAACCCCGTGCTCTTGTAGGTCTGTCTTGAGGGATTGGACGGAACTCCTCATTTAATTAGGACAGACTATTTACAATTTTATTGTACCCGTCCTTTTTTTATTATTTTTATACCACAGAAATCTGAAGAATAACGGACGCCTCCCCATTACCTCCAGAGTCACGGTCTCCGTAGATGGTTTATGTCTTTCTTAACATGTCTGTAAAGCTGTCGAGGCTCTTATTAGAAGATATTTTAAGCTGCCCTTTGTATCCGAGATATCTCAATAGTGCCATAATTATTTTTAAGAATATTATGCCATGTGGCATGTTTATAAATAGAGTACCAACTTTCTTTTTACTTACTCCCAGATACCCATCTTGAGGAACTGAACCTTCGGGCATTATCAAATCGTGGGCAAAAAAATTTCGTGTTTCATATAAGTGAGAAGTCAAATCATCAATCTTATCAAATTTACCACCATTGTAATGAATTAAAAAATCTTCCTTTTCTTCATCATCAAGAGAATTTAATACGACCTGAAAACGATCTTTTAATCTTTTTTGTTTACCAGTTTTATTAAACTCACGTTTTGTATGCTGGTCAACCAAACCGACTATCATTATTAAGACTGTGCAATACCACACACTTCTACTCATAAGTTTTGGAATCCCAAAACCTTCTTCTTTCGATTGTGTTTTTAGTATCTCAAGAGACTCAAGATACAGATATAAATATCTCATCTGCTTAAGGAACACATCATTTGAAGGCAGATCATCTTCTAAAAACTTTGTTAAAGATTCGTCTGTACAAATAAACCATTCACCAAAATACTTATCTTCCAACCCAAAAACGTCATCAAATGCTTTCTTAACATTTATTTTTTTCTTTTTATTCATATATTAATATTTGTCACCATATTATAGACAAAACCAACTCAAATCACAGTGTCTCTTGGGTAAATGGGGAGGGGTAAATGGGGAGGGGTAAATGGGGAGGGGTAAATGGGGAGGCGTCCGATATAAATAGAAAAGCTGCGGTGTGATTTATGGCACATAAATCCGGATAATAACGGACGCCTCCCTATTACCTCATTACCATTACCCTTTACGGCTTTTCTTATTTCATTCAATTACTAATAGCTTGACTCTGAAAAATTATAGTATTAATGTACATACAGTAGAAACATGGTCTTTGAACAAATCGAAGGCCTAAAGAGAAGGACGAGAAGAATGGAAAACGACCCAGTTGTACTCACGGCGCAGTTAATCCAGTGTCACTCAGTGACACCGGCAGAAGGCGGGGCCATCTCGTTGCTTGAAGGTGTCTTGACCGAGGCAGGCTTTGCCTGCACCAGGATCGAACGCGGAGGCATCCACAACCTTTTCGCTCGTTTCGGCACCAAAGGTCCAGTACTTGGTTTTAACGGCCATACCGATGTGGTACCCGTTGGAAATGAAGCTGACTGGACACACGACCCTTTCAGTGGAGACATTATAGACGGAATACTGTGGGGTAGAGGCGCCACGGACATGAAGTCTGCTGTGGCGGCATTTGTCGCAGCGGCGATCAAAGCGACAAAAAGCGGTATACCAGGCTCCATCGTCATTATGATCACCGGAGACGAAGAGGGTCCGGCGAAAGATGGCACCGTAGCAATCCTCGACTGGATGGCAGTAAACGGGGAATGCCTTGATCACTGCATCGTTGGGGAGCCGACCTCTCACAAAACCTTTGGGGACATGATCAAGGTTGGACGACGAGGCTCGATAAACATCACCTTCAAGGTCAGAGGCACCCAGGGCCACGTGGCATACCCACACCTCGCAAACAATCCGATCACTGCGCTCGTGATACTCCTCCATCGCCTTGCATCGCAAGAGCTAGATGATGGGACTGAGTACTTCGACCCGTCAACACTTGCCATCACCACCATTGACGTCGGCAACCCAACCACCAACGTCATTCCAGCCGAAGCGAATGCCTGTATCAACATCCGCTTCAACGATGCACACACCGGCGCCTCTCTGTCCACATGGATCAACGAGGTGGTTGGACGGGTCATGAATGAAACAGGTGTCACAATCGAAACTTCCGTAAGTATCAGTGGCGAAAGCTTCCTGACCAAAGCGGGAGATTTCACGAAGCTGCTGGCCGAAACTTTGGAAAGCATGACCGGCAAGAAACCGGCGCTGTCAACAAGTGGAGGCACCTCTGACGCACGGTTCATTACCCGTCACTGTCCGGTGGTTGAACTCGGACTGACGGGACTCACCATGCACAAGGTTGACGAATGTGTACCGGTGGAGGAAATTCGTCAGCTTGCAGCAGTCTACGGCGAGATTCTACGACTATACTTTGCGCACTGAACCAAGCCGTCAATCAAGTGGAAAAGCCACTTGGAGGACGGCTTTTCTTATTGATAAAGTTCACCACCATACCTCTACCCCTCCCAATCCTCAATAATCAAGGTAAATGGGGACTACGGCAAAGTGGCAAGAGCGTCACTAGTAGCAACATGCTAGTGAGAATAAAGAGAATAATTATCATTTTATAGTAGGCGATTAGTCAGGCTTGAATAATGACCGTAGCCAACAATTATTACCCGCTACTCAAAGCGCGCTACTTGTATTAGGTACTCTTCCTCGGTCAAAACTACTGCTGCAGGAACGGTTTCGGTTGGTTTGTAGTTGACACTAGTAATTGAGACAATTTTTCCGGCAATCGTCACATTATCACCAACTTCGATCACTGTTTCTGTTTCTGGACTATCAATCCGGGGGATAAGCTGCGCCCGGATGCTGACACCATTTTCTGCAACGACAAATGTTCGATCAGCAAACACTGCCGTTACCAGGACGTCTGTGAGTAGCACTAATGGTTCTGGTTCAATTATTGGATCAAAGAGGGTTAAGCTGTTGAGCGTGCTTGACCGGTCGTTAGAACTTTCAACAGGCGGCAGTTCAATTACCGCTGGCGTGCCAGCAGCTTGTTCATTTATTGCAGTTGGTTGAACTTCATCTGTGGTAGGCACAAACTTGATTTCATTGGTTGTTAGGTCTTCATAAAGGAAGTAGGCCAGAATCAGTACCACCAGCAGTGCCAGCAACCCCAGCCACCAGGGCCAGGTTTTGGTTGTTCCGACCAATCGAACATTATTTTTATTAGTATCCATAGTGTGTAGGTATAGTTAGGCTATTACATTGTTCGCTCTTGGTTGTTAAATTTTGGTTTGTCGCCATCTCCGGCCAGTAACAACACATTAAGCACTTCTCCTTGACGAGCTTTTTCTACTGCTTCATGTGTAATGATGTCACCGAGGTTCAAGATGACATTGTCGCTTGTATCGAGCACGACGCGGTTGGCCGGCTTCCCGAGTATGTGTTTGATACGCTCTGCTTCTAGTTTATCGCTCGCTTGCTGGGTGAGACCGCTGGCGGATGATTTGACTTTGTCCCACGCGCCACTAGCCGAATCGCTCACGCTGCTCATTGCCTGTTTGGCGCCGTGCGAGAATGTCTCTCGCGAGGATAAATTTACCGCATCGACTAATGCCGCTTCTTTATCATGTTCTTTGGCAGCAGCGACGTCCGCCTCGTGGATGAATTGACCTTGAGCTGCAATCAATTGCTGATTGTTCGCATACACGTCATGATTGGCACGCTTGCCAATGGTTTGATCGACTGTTTGCACGGCGGCTCGCTGTGCGGCCTCGCCTTTGGCGTGCATCATTTGTTCGTCAGCTTTATCTTTCCAACTATCGTACGTTTCTTTGGAATCGTCACTCAGCTCACTGTATTTTTCTTGCGTCATGTCTTTGTATTCGTGGTACTTGTCTTGCAAATCATCGCTAAGCTCACTCATTTTGTCTTGTGAAATTACTTTGTACCGCTGATACGTTTCAACAGTAGAGTCTTTGGCGTCACTGGCTGCACATTTGATACCACCATCGTCTTGCTGGTTTAATACATCCGTAGTGGTATTAGGGACAAATGCGACGTCATCGCCCATCCGCATCGTTTCAGGATATGGTAAGTACGAATAGCCTGTATACGCGTCGGCAAATAGACCGCCAGACACTTGGTACCCAGCAATCTTACCGTCAGTTTCACTAAAATATATGTCTTTAATTTTACCCAAATCTTTGCCATTTTCGGTCATTAATTTGGTTCCAATCGCGACAGTGGTGTCATTGAGCAAGGTTTTGATTCGCTCATCAGCCGAAGCTTTGATGATTTGGTCAGCTGAGTCAATCACGATGGCGTCTACCCCAATTGACGCTGCGCTACTGGCTGGAAGTACTTTACTCGAAGACAGCAAGCCACCTTCCTCAACCAAAAACCCCACCAGGTAGCCGTCAGCGCCATTAAATAGCACATCTTGTACTTTGTATAACTCTTTGCCTTCCGCTCGGTCAATTACTTTTTTGCCCAGTAAATCTTTTCCTTTATACATAATGAAATTATTTATTATCGAGTAACAAGGTAGTGAATTGTCACATCACATCACATTCATCTATGACCATAACACTAAAAAGTGGTGTGTTAAAGCAAAAGCAAAACTCTAGTACAAGTATCTTTGTTAGTAAACAGCTGACATAATTCATTATTACGTTATCCATTTCGTATAATATAACTATATAAATAATCTTATAACTGGGTAAAGAAAAATAATATGTTGGTTTTTGTTTAGTCTAAATTGTCAAATTCACATAAATTTTTAGGTGTAGTATTTTATAAAAATAAGTCAATAATCTCAAACTATGACTTCATTACAAAACAAACATAGTATTCTCACCGGGGCGGGCGGTATCGGCGAAGCAGCCGCTAACGTACTGGCCGTCAAGCTTCGCCTAGGCGAAACTTGGGCCTAGGCGAAGCTTGAAGATCTTCTGTATTTATAGGTATACGATGTCTCTACTCCACTTCCTGCATTTGTCTGACTTGTTTCAAAAGCAGTTTTTTGGGCAAGAATGGGAGTAGCCGCATGGTGAGTTTTTGGGCTGTTGTGACGCCGGCGATAACGTCCAATTTCCCGGCTAGCATTGCGTTGTAGCCAGCTTCAGCGACGCTTCTGGCACTGGCAGTAGTCTTGAATAGAACCGTTTTATCCATGCCAGATATTTTGCCAAACTGGGTCTCAGTTGCTCCTGGCATCAGGTTGGTCACCGTGATGTTAGTATCGTGCAACTCCTCCGCAACGGCGTTACTAAAAGAAGTGACGTACGCCTTGGTCGCGTAATATACCGCTTGCATAGGACCAGGCATGAGGCTGGCGGTGGAAGACACATTAAGAATTTTGCCTTCGTTGGCTGCGACAAAATCCTGCAGGAAATAATGAGTCAAGGCAGTCAACGCCACGATGTTTAGGTGTATCATAGACAGATCTCGGTCGAGCTCACGCTCGTGAAATGTACCAATTCCACCAAAACCAGCGTTATTGACTAGGTAGTCTACCTGCAGCCCAGCTGCCTGCACCTGCTCGTACACTTCTCGCGCAGCGTTGGGTTTGGCTAAATCTTTTTCAATTACGTGCACGTTCACCTGGAAGGTAGCTTCTAACTCTCTTTTCAATTCCTCCAGTGTGCCCAGTCCGCGCGCGATTATAATCAGGTCACCGCCTTTCTCTGCGTGTATCCGCGCCAATTGTTCTCCGATGCCACTACTAGCTCCAGTAATCAAGGCTGTTTTATTCATACATGTAATATAACAAACGTTCCAGAAAACCCTAATAAAAATGAGTCAGCAACCATTTTGAGCATACATACACTTAACCTGCACCACGTGTGTAACTGGTCGGACGTGGACTGGGTTTGACTGTAGTTGTTTATATAGAAGAACGTCTGGGTTACTCTTTCCAGTCTTCAGTAATTATCTTGTCCCCTGAACTGTGCACGACGAGCTTTTGACGCTCGCGGATACCCAGCTCTCTTGCGATGTAGGCCGGTATTAGTACTGACAGTCTACGCAGCTCGGTGCGGGTGACTTCATGCATGTTTTTTTCCGTTACTTTTAGTGTGCTACGTAGCGTGTTACGTAGCAGGCTACGTAACACGCAATAGCGTATGGAATCTTAACTCCCCCGCACCCCGGCCGCGAGCATTTTTAGGGCTTGCTCCATGGAGCCAGCGTGATTGACGCTACCGGCGTTGACGAAGTAAATCTCGTCGGCGTTTTCGATGGTGTTGATACGGTGGGCGATAATGACTTTGGTGGTGGTTTTTGGCAGCTGCGTCAGGACGTTTTCGAGGATTTGCTCGGTGACAGTGTCGATGTTAGCGGTAGCCTCATCGAGGATCAGTAGGTCAGGCTGTCGCAAAATGCTACGCATAAAGGCAATGAGTTGTTTTTGTCCGAGCGAGATACCACTACCCGCGTTCTCAACTTTGGTACCAAGGCCGCCTTCAAATCGCTCCAACAGTGGCAGCAACCCGCGCTCGGTAATTACCGCCCCTAACTCCTGATCACTGCAGTCGACCAGGTCGGCGTTACCGTAGAGCAGATTGTCGCGGATGGTGCCGGAGAACAAAATTGGTTCTTGCAGGATAAAGCTGATTTTCTGGGTCCGCTGCTCATCGGTGTAACTACGGATGTCTTGGCCGTTGAGCAAAACTGTCCCCGTGGTTGGGTCATACAGACGCGCCATCAGCACGGCGGTGGTGGTCTTACCCCCGCCGGTGGGGCCAACCAGCGCGTAGGTTTTGCCAGCTGCAAGGGACAGATTGATGTCGGACAGCACTGGTCTGTCCGCCACGTATGCAAACGATACCGCTTCAAAGGCAATAACAGGCGGCACAACGGAGCTTTCCTCTGGCTGCGCGCCTGGCGTCAGATACTGCATGGTATTTTTCATCCGTAGAATAACCGAGATACGATCCCAGCTGGCCAGCGCGACTTGGAGATTGGCCCACAAACCAGCGATCTGCCGCAGGGGGTCGTAAAAACTACTCACGTACACCAAAAACCCAATCAAGAGACCGATGGTCAGTTCACCAGCAGTAATCAGATACACCCCGTAGGCCAGCACGAGCAACTGGGCCCCATAGGCTGCAAACGAGAATACTGGTTCAAACGTCTCGTTTGCAATCCCAGCCGTGATGGCCTTTTGATAATTCGTTTGATTGGCGCGAGCAAAATTATCAGTAAAAAATTGGCGCTGGTTGAACGCAACGATGACTTTAAAGTTAGCAATACTTTCTGCGATTTCACCAGACAGATCCCCGGTGGCCTGCGCGGCGTTTTTATTGGCTCGTTTGATGACGCGCGCAACCACTTGAGTGAACCCAATTAAGAGCAGGGCTGGCAGTAAAGCGGCCACGCCGAGCTTGAAATTGAGCACCAACATAAACCCCGCGGCTCCGACCATCACCACCGCACTCATAAAGAAGCTGACCAAGGTGCGTGAGAAAAACTGGTTGAGTTTGTCGGTGTCGTTGTTGATGCGCGAGATAAGGTCGCCGGTTTTGTTGGCGTCAAAAAACGCGACGGGTAGCTCGAGCAATTTACCAAACAGCCCACTGCGAAGCGTAAACAACACGCGCTGCCCCACGCCACCCATCAGCCTGGTTTGCAGGTAACTCGTAACCGCTGCCACTAGATACAACCCGAGTAAGATAACGCCATAGGTCAGCACCCCGGAGAATTCTGCCGTCACGATATAGGTGTCGATGATATAGGCAATAATAAGCGGCGCCACGAGTGTTGCGGCCGCGTTGATAAGTGAGATGCAGCCGGTGTACAGCAATACCCGTTTCTCATCAACCAGAAAGCGCAACAGTGACTTGAGCGCTGTCCAGGTAGAAACCACTGGCTGATCTTCAGTTGACCCGAGTTTATAGTTCATACGTACTGGTTGAACGCTGTGAGTTATAAATCTGCATGTACTCGGGTGACGTAGCGAGCAGCTCGCGGTGGGTGCCAGCGGCAATCAATTCACCCTGCATTAGTAGGAGAATTTGGTCGTAGGCGGTAATGGGATTGATTTTTTGGGTGATTGAGATGAGGGTGAGGTCGGGGTAATTGAGCGCGATGTTCGCGAGAATTGATTGCTCGGTCTTAGGGTCAACGCGCGCGGTGAAGTCGTCGAGAAATAAAATGGTTGGGTTTTGTACCAGTGCTCGGGCGAGCATCAAGCGCTGCTTTTGCCCACCGGAGAGAGAGCTCCCTCGCTCAGAAATGATGGTATCAAGCCCGTGCGGTAGCTGGTTGATAAACTCACCCAGCTCAGCCGTGTCTATCGCGAGCTGGAGCGGGGCGTCGGCCACGTCAGTCTTGAACACTATATTCTCCCGCACACTCGTGTTAAACACACTACTGTCTTGAAACACGATGGCAATTTGCGGAAAGAAACTGTCCGGCGCCAAGTCGCGTAGGGGCACGTCGTCGTACGTCACCTGCCCGCTATCCGGCTGGGTCAGCCCGGTCAAGATATTGAGCAGCTGGGTTTTGCCGGCGCCAGTGGGGCCAATGATGGCAGTTTTTGATCCAGCCTGTATCTTGAGCGACACCGCCGCCAGAGCTGGTTTGCCGTCAAACGCCAATGCGATATCAGTTGCCGTAATCGCACCGGTTAGGGTTGCCACATGTGTGCCAGCCGCTATAACGTCAGGTGCCGACAACACTACGTAGACCCGCTCGTAGGATGCGCTCGCTTGGGCAATAATCGTGCTCACAAACCCGATCGTGATAATCGGAAAAATGAGAATGCCAATGTAACTGTTGAACGCTACAAACGAGCCGAGTGTCATCTCTCCCAAAATCACATAGTACCCACCCAGCACCACCACGATTAGCGTCGCGATACTCGCCACCAGCGTAATCAGTGGCACGAGAATAGAAAACAGACCCAGGATTCTGAGCCCGATGCCTTTGGAGCGTTCGTTTGCCACCGCAAATTTATCGTGCTCCGGCGCCACCGAGTTGAGAGTGCGAATGAGCGCAGCGCCAATGATAGTTTCACTAATCACGCCGTTGAGGGTGTCGATGATTTCGCGGCTAGCGGTAAACAGTGGCCGCAGTAAGCGAAACACTAAGAAAAAAGCAATCCCGATAATTGGCACAATCGTCAGTACCGGTACCGCGAGCTTGACGTTGATAGTAAATAAAATAACTGTGGCACCCACAATCAGCACCAGTGACGATACGAGAGTCGCTACCACTTGCGCCACAAACGTTTTGATTGAGTCAATGTCTGAGGTGATATTAGTCAGAAGCGTACTCGGCTTGTAGGTCTCCACAAACCCAAAGTCCTGCTGCGCTATTTTCCCCACGAGCTGCGCCCGGATATCTTTGGCGACGTATTCTGACGCGTAGGTCTGCACGATGCCCTGCAGGTACGAGAACACCAAAATGGCGAGCGCAAATAAGAAAAATGTCAGCGCAAATGATTCCAGCGCAAAATTTCCCGCCCGAAACGTGTCAATGGCATCAGCGATGATGGTTGGGATAACCAGCGTGAGACCGTTAGCGATGACCCCAAGTACCAGCACCCCGGCAATGAGCGATTTGTATTGCGTGAGCAGACGGAAGATTGAGTTTGGTTGAGTAGGCTGCATAATTTTTCACCATCCTTATACCAGTAACTATATGCTCATTGCCGGGAAGCGCAACTAACACCCAGGGTTGCACGTGTTTGTGCGTATTGAGCGACAGTAGGGTTAGAGGTCCGGCCGACAGCTCGTCCATGCACTACTGCGCAGGTTGCGACCGGACGGTCATTGCATGAGCAGCGGTTTATTATGGTACAACCTATTGGATATCTTTTGGGCCAGGATTATTTTTATATCCCCGGTACGCAACGTACGATGCGGCAAGAAATAACCCCGTCGCAAACACACCAACAGCAATCTGGATCGTGGCTGACAAAGTACTTGCAAACGTAAACACAAACGCCAGCGGCGTGATACCAAGGACAGTGGTCACGATAAACGCTGGATAACTAATCGTACTGACAAGTCCCAGAGCGTAGCTCACTCCATCAACTGGTAGGGCAACCCTGAACAACACCATCAATCCATAAAACTGTAGTTTAGGCACCGACGCTTCATAGGATTGAATCCGTCGCATAACCGGAGTCTCTTTAAATTTCTTGAACCCAAAGTGACGAGCAATCCAAAACGCTCCCACCGAACCTAGCGTCCAACCCACAATACTGTATACCGCAGCTAGGAACGGACCATAACTCGTCGCCGCCACCGGCAACAGGAACGCCGTCCCTAATGGCGCAAACACGATAGACGCTGCCATAATGGTGATGTAGGAAAATACACCAACAAACCCAGCCTGGCTGCTCAACTCTTGTAGCAGCGCTACATGCTGCTGCGACCACTGCGCCAGAGCGACAAACAACGCTACTGTTAGTAGCACTCCGATGATGTATTTCGTATATTTCATAGTCAATAATTTTACAGATGGTATTTTTGATTACTACAAACCTCGATAAGTATTCTCTACCAGTAACTGTATCAACATTCTAACATCGGTAACAGTAACCTCACCTTAAATGACATCTACCGCACTCTTCATGCCGCGCCCAGAGACCGATACTCTGGAGTGAAGGCCATCCAGAGTTATGCCCATCAGAGGTAACGGCGACCAGGCCCCAGGCAAATTATCCCAAACACCCACCGTCCCATTTAAACTACTCCAACGGTTTGGTGATGAGTGCGCAGGCTCACTGACGTTAGCTGTGATATCATTTACTAATATGCCATCAACCACGTATACTCGTAGCACCACCCTGATAGGAGCAAGTTTGTTACTAATCCTAGTTACTATCATTGCCCTACCCCACCCTGCTGCTGCGCTGAGTTGTATGAATCCAGCCGAGCTGCTTGAACAGTACGCAACGCAAGACGATTACACCGTGGCGCTCATTACCGGCGGCGCAATCGAGACGGTAGGTGACGAACACAATCAGACAATCACGACCAACACCTTGTACAAGGGTGAACTGGGTACGACTGATACCGTGTCGTTTGCCTTCAATGAGACCTGGAATTATTTATGCTCGGGCGGGCCGGCAGCAGAGGGCGCGGCAGCGGTGTATGTGCTGAGCGACCAGCAAGTAATACAAGTGTTTGCCCCCGACTCTGAACTAGCACAAGATCTACTGGCACTGATTGCACCACCAACCACACAACCAACCGAGGTGACGCTAGAAGATGCGGAGCGAGAAACCCTCATGAGGCAGATTATAGTATTACTCCAGCGGGTTGTCTCACTACTGTCGGCCCGTGTTGCCGAGGAACTGCCAGGATAGTAGGTCGTTGATTTAGCGCCTACTCACCCAATACTTTAGCTGTAGGGTGATCCTACTCTGATTTCTGACGGAGTTTGGTTGCTGCGGAGGGTAAGGGAATTTCGACCATCATTTATTGCGCCGAAGTGCCTAGGCAAGGCCTAGGCGAAGCTTTATAAAAAGTCTTTTGCGGATTCAGATACTCAGATACAGGGTCATAAAAACAGGCTATTCTAGCACGAGAATATTTAAAAAAGCACTGAGCACCAGTGCTTTTTCTACTAAGAGGAGTACCTTGGCCTGACCTAGACGAAGCTGGACTGCAAATTATTGTATTTTCGGAGGACTGGCCTCTGGAGTTAATTTGATAATTCAATAGTTCCTCGCATAACTTTCGGCTCCATAGCGTCAATAGGCATTCCAGGATTGTAAATTAAAATATCATCGTGAATTTCATAAGACCCGCCACCGCAAAAAAAGCCAAAGAGAGATTCTCCGTATTTTTCACGATCATAATTTAAACTATAATGCTTATTATCGTCTGGTCCCCATGATGTTAGCTCACATAAATCTCTCCATGTCACATCAGAAAAATCCATCCCAGGAAATTCATACAATAAGCTCCCACGGACAAACTCATCACTCTGGAGATCACTTTCCTCTTTGGATATTTCTCTATTAATGACCCAGTTTTTTGACAATTCATCTTCAAGTAAAACCTCAAGGTCTTGACGACTGTCGTACGGAATTAATGAAAGTAGCACGTTTGTACTAGCTTCATTCCAATAACCATCGAGCATTACCTCTCCACTGTTTGAATCAAAATTTATATGGTCAGTAAAAAAGGGGGATGTAGCACGCCTCTGCGCCCTGACATCAAAAGTTAATGTTCTGGAAGAAAAGGGCTTTATATCAAGAGAAATCTGTTCACTAACAATATAAGATTTTATTGGGTTAGTCCCTCCTTCAGCAGAAGATTCAAGGGTGTCTTCTAGACTATTTTCTAAATAAATCACTTTTTCTATCTCCACTATTTTTTCTGGTATATAGGTATACCCCACCAACCCACCGATAAACGGCAGAGCAACAAATAATGCTAAAGCGAAGTATTTAGAGACTGTGGTGACCTTAAACAACGGAGAGATAAAAGATGGTTTTACTGGTACTACTGCTTGATTTTCTTGAGTTGGTTCCATATTTATTTAGTATACCTGACTAGTTCTGCATACTACTATCTTAATAGTGATTCCTTCAGGAAAGAACTAGGGGTTTAATCAATCAGGTCACCCTAGGTACCGTTTTATTGTCCCTGTCCCTGTCCCCTTTTACTTTAATCTACTATCTCTTTGATTAAATCTGGAAACTCAGTCGTACCCATCTCTTGTGTAATAAAGTGGCCGTGCTGAGGTAGGTTGATTACTTTGCATCCTAATACATCAGCTAGCAGCTTTGCACTTTCTATGTTCTCTAGGTCATCGTTTTCAGATGTAAAAACTACTCGCTCTGTAGCCAATTCTTTTATCGAAGCATCGATATCAAAATCATAAAAACTCTGCAGCTCGAGGTCAGCACTGTCAGTGCGCAGATTTGGCGCGACCATAATCAGTTTTTGTACTGTCTGCTTTGTATCACCTAACCAGCGCAGCAGAAAAGCGACCCCTCTACTGTGTCCAACCAATACTGAATCTTCCGTTACAGGCAGGTTATCCATTACTTTCTTATATTCATCATATTTAGGATTCCATGGATTGGGCATGGCTGGGATATGAGTTTTAATATTGTACGTATCTAACTCAGTCGCAGTCCAAGGGTGCCAGTAAAGCGTGTGTAAGGTATGAGGATTTTCTGGAGTATCGGTGAGCGGTCCGCCATGGATGATGATGCAGTTTTTCATAATGTGATTGAAGTGCCTAGGCAAGACCTAGGCAAAGCTGGACCTATCCCTTTTTACATTAATGGTACCTGACCCCATTTATCATTTATTTTACCCAATCTAGATTAGCTTTGATAACTTCAAACATCTTGTCGTACCCTTGTGCATTTGGATGGAGACCGTCAGCAAGATCGATAGCGGGGTCGAGGATCTCAAATACGTCGATGTAGCCGAGGTTGTTTTCATTTGCAACTTTCTTCATCACCTCGTTGAACTTAGAAATCTCTTCGTTCATGAAACGACTACCACGAGCAGAACGCCATTCATCATCTACTTTAGTAGCTCCGATAATAGTGATTGCATCTGTATGCACTCTAGTTTTCTCAATTAGTTCACGTAGATTTTGTTCGTATACTTCCAATGAGACTAGATGTGTATCTGATCCTTCTGGAAATTTGGAGTCGTTAATACCTACGGCAAAGATGACTTTTTGTGGATGAATGGCTGCTAGCTCAACATCAAACCTGTTTATTAAATCATCAGAGGTGTCACCACAAACACCAAAATTATATATATGATTGTAATCGTCAGTTGGCAGTGCTTTTCTAATGCGACCAACCCAACCAAGCGCTTCACTATCGCATGAACCATGGGTAATACTGTCGCCCCAAACGCCTATATTCATAACTCAATTTCTTTAACTACCCATTCACATTCTGGCAGCACAACCAGTTCCAATTCATCTCTGTGCTTTTTCAGCTCAGCGAGCGTCTCATCTGTGGAATTGAAGTCAGGATTACCATAATGCACCATCACTCGTATTGGTAATAGACCAATACCTTCACTAATTTTTTGGTGTGAACAATGATAGTAAATAGCTGAGGTTAAACACGCGCCAGCAGACGAACCTGCGTAAACTTTACCTTCAATCCATGAAGCAAAATTTGGAAACTCTTTAATTGCTTTAACTAATATTTCACTACTCCCTCCTGTTACAAAAACTGCATCAGCATTTTGTATCTGTGCTTCTAAAGCTTCGAGAGTAGCACTCACGTACTGCAAGCTTTTTCCTGAATATTCCTTAATCCAGCCAGTATCGCGAACGAACGTATTTTCTCGTTCTTCGCCTTCTTTGCGAGCAAAACCAATCCAAAGAACGTTACCTCCGTCTTTAAGATCTTTAGTGAATTCTTTAAAAAATAATTCATTATCTGGACCGCCACGACTCAGCATTCCTCCATGGAGGATAAATTTAGTTTTCATATATTCATATTATACCAAAAATCACCCCATTAAGCCGTGTGCAATTCGAATCCCATAGAGTGGTCCAGACTAGACAGAAGAAAACCACAAGGAAACATATCTTAAAATATAGGTGTATGGGTCATCCGATAACGAATATTTACTGCGGAGAGTAAGGGAATTTCGGTCATTACATGACCAGTATACCTTTTGGACAGATTGATTCCCTTTGGTCCCAATCTGACTCAAAAGCTTTTCGAATCCCACGTAACAGTTCCCCGAACTGTTACTTTACTCTCCGCTTACAAAAATACACCCTTGCGGGTACTTTTTGTTTTAGCGGAGAGTAAGGGATTCGAACTCTACGAGTTCAGTACACCTTTTGGACAGATTAGTTCCTTCGGTCCCAATCTGTCTCAAAAGCTTTTCGAATCCCTTACTCTCTCGCAAAATACAACAAAACCTAAAGACATGCTTTAGGTTTTGGTATTTGCGGGCCACTCAGGTTAAGTACCCACCCTTCTAGACCCCACAAGGGTATTTTAGGGGCTAAAACTATGTGAATGGGATGCCTATAGGTCTACCCTCTGAAAACGTAAATAGGATAAACGGGACAGTGATAGAGACTAATTTTAATACACCTCTCCAAATTTTTACTTAGTAATGAATATACTACCCATTATTAGCGAAATATCTTTTTGATGAACTGGTCTGATCATGATGTTTTTTACAAAGTGGTGTTCCATTTTCAACTGTCCAAAAGTACGGATACTCGTAAGCTGCTATTTTTCTCTGTTCCTCATCCTCAATATTTAGTAATCCGCTATTTTTAACTAATTTATACATCGAAATTGGGTGATGATCGACTTCTATGTAATCAGTCGAGCCACAAACAGCACACTTCTTACCATGCCTTTCTAGCACTTCATTTCTCCATGTTTGGTAGCGTGGCATAGATTCAATTTCTTTACGAATTGTTTGATACTTAGCAAATCTATTGTCAGAAATAGCTTGTCGCTCAGCAGCTTGAGCTTCCATAAGAGATTTTGATTCTTCTTCAGCCTCAGTTCTTATCCTTATTTCTTCCGCCTGCAATCTACTTCTTTCTTCAACTGCTTCAGGGCTAGCATATTGTCTGGACCATTTTACAAAAACAAAAATCAGCCATGCACCTAAACCAAAGAAAAACAAACTGAGGAAGGTGGATTTATTTTCATCCGCGGCTCTATTTAGCGCCTCTTTCTCAGCACGCTGACTGGTGACAACTCTGGCGGTCTTGATACCCTGAAAATAATCTTCAATCTCTGATTCAAGATGTGATTTTTGCATCCGTAATGTCGCTAGTGTTCGTGGATCGCTCGACTGTTCAAGTTGTCTATTAATTTGTTTAATACTTTGTAGTTGAGCGTAAATAGCACTTTCATGCTCATACGTACCTTCGTCTTCAACCCAGAAAGCACACATCGACCACAAGTCATCAGGATCATTCGTGGGTGTACCAAAGTATCCGTATTTCGCAGCGTAGGCACATGCATTAGTGGGCCAAAATTCCTGACTGTTAAAACCTTGAGCGTTAACGTCAGCAGGAAACACAAAACTGAGACTGAAAATTAACGAAGCAACGAAAAAAATGCAATCCCTAATTAGAAGGGTATAACATCTCTGTGGCTTTACTATTAGTGTTTCTTTATTTTTAAAATTATCAATTCTCATATTTATTGTTCAATAAGTGTCGATTTGTCCAAATCCATCCAAGCAATGCAGACTTTCCCTTCGCCTTCTACAACCTCGTGGCGATCGAAACAAGGATCTGAAATAATTCCATGTATTTCATAGACGTTTCCCATATTCATATCGTGAGTAGTAGGACTATAGCGCAAACCTCCGTCAGAAACTACATCATTAGGCTCTGCAAGAACATATAAGTATTCAGAATCTTGATCCTGGTTTTGAAGAAATACTCGACCATATGTTCGTGACTCAAGCATGGTTGCGATTATCCTTGTCTCTTCTGGCGATTCAGAGACTTTCTCTACTGGTTCTTGTAAAGCCTTTGCTGGCTCTCTTTGCGAGAGGAACAGCACCAAACTTCCAATACATAGCGTCAATACTAAAATTATTGTAAGCTTTTTACTCATAACTAAGATTTAAGCGACTGCTTTATATGCCACACCAGTCTCTCGCACGACCAGCGGTCCAATGCTCGCTGACCACTCAACATTGATGAAAAGAAAATAGGTACTTTTTTATCTCCCCCACTGAACCAATGATGACCTCGCTCTTCATCCCATACTAAGTCATCTGCTAAGTGTTTACGTACTATTTCTGAACCAAAGGCATTTGTCACAACAATAGCTCTAGGTACTATTTCTTTAAGAGCGTCTCTAAAAATAGACAACTGATCCAGACCAAACTGATTAAGTTCACCCTTCTCAAGAATACGCTTCATGAAATTCGATTGGTTTGTCTCTTTGTATAAAAATAGATCTACATGCTGCCAATCTAGTCCAACGGATTCTGCTATTTTGGCAGGCTTGGCGAAATATGAGGTGTATTTTTTATATGCGTAGTTCTCAATGTTTATACAATCATCAATTAAATCAAGGTCCTTAGACAGCTTGTTCCACTTAAAAAACTCCTCAGGGTTTAATTTTGAATATTCAGTATCTTTTACAATCGTTTTAAATCCTTTCGCACTAGAGGAAGGGTTTACTCCGACGAATAACAACGTATCTTTTTTGAAGGAATCGTAGAACAGTGGTCCGAAGACTTGCTTGTCTCCTTCAAAATACTTATTCCAAAGCTTAATTATTTTATTGTTGATTCGTTTGTTTTTCATATTAAGTTATCTTGTGTAGACACAGAGATTAGAAATAATCGGCTCAGTTACTTGATATATAGACGTTAGAAATGCAACTGTGAATATAATAAAGAGTAACACAACAATAATTTTCTCACGCGGCCATCTTTTTTCGGGAATATTTTTAAGTCGATTTTCTAGAGCTTTCTTAAGTGCTTTAAAAAACTCATAGACAATATAAACAACACCCAAAAATATTAATGTACGTAATGCATCATCACTTGCTGAAGCATCTATCTGCACACCGCAATAAGCTTGAGATAAAAATATAATAAGAGATATTTCAGCACTCAAAAGAAACAAAGCTCGAAGAACCGTAAACCCAGCTACCATAAAAATCCACGCAATTACGACACTTACTGCAACTCCTATAGTAAGCCACACCAGAAACAACAACTGATTATCAAAATAACTTTTATCCAGAAGAAAAAGAATTGCTAGAGACACAGCTAGCACGAATGGGACTGCGTTCTCACGCTTAAAACCGAGTTTATCGATCAGAATGTTTCTGTTTTTAAATATTATTTTCATATTCTCTTAAGTAAACCAAATGACAACCTAATTTGTTCTTCAGTCAGTAGAGACGGTTCCGTTTGGGACAGATTACATAAAGTATTTGCAAAAGGATTAAATGCATGACCACATCCAAAATTAATAACATTCAATTCTGGAGGTAGCGTACCCAGATAAATTTTATATATAGGTTGTAATCCAAAAAAGTTTATTTGAGCATAGATTCTTCTACTTTCTGATGAAAAATTAATTAAATGTCCCATTATTAACTTGGGCTCACCTTTTTCGTTTTGTAAAAAAGGTTTCTCGCTAAGTGATGGAATAAAATTTCTTACTCCATCACCCTCACCGTTATGAATATATTTTCTAATATCATTAAAATGTTCAGTGTAGAGGATGTCTTCTCTTCCGTCCTGCATTGCACAATAAGCAAAATAATTAAAAGCTATTTTTGCAATAACCCGACCAATGTCTTTATTTAGAGTGCAAGTATATTGCTCATCAATCAACACTTCATCACCGGGTTTCATTTGAGTAAAATGACAGTTTTTCTCCTTGTAATTAACGCCAAATTCATGAAGTAATTCTATACACTCTTTTACTTCTTTTTTATTCTCAGCAAATATTGCCATGTCTTTCTGATCAAGCTTTCTTAGATCTTCGGCAATCTTTTTAAAGCGCTTCGAACCTTTTTTTATACTACTCAGTGCTTCTGGAAAAAATATTCTGTAGCCACCACTCTTTCTCTTGAGCTTTATTTGATTTTTTAACACTGGGACATACTCACCATCTTTATACTCTAGAAATACAAACATCTCCTTTAAAAAAGATTCACCAAATCCTGAAAGGCGTTCGATTTTAAAATTATCATCCCGAGCTATCAAACTACCTCGTTCTGCAATATCTATTCTCTGACTAAAGATTCCTTCCAGAGTATCTTCTAGAAAATTCGCTTCAAGCGGGCTAAATAAACTATTGCAATTATTACAAACAATGCCTCCTCCAATCGTTGGATTTAGAGGAGTAAATCTTCCTAAACTCTTAGGAATAACATGTTCTTTTGAATTAAAAGAGGTTGAATCTTCATCTTTCAAGCAATATATGCATTTAGCCATAGACTAATAGACATTCTCTTTAGCATCTACATACGCATCATAGACATGCTGGTAGACAGAATGTGCTTTTTCTTCACACTCAGTGTCTTCGTAGGCTGTAGGCAAACCGTCGTATACGTAGTCGTTGATGGTAGTTTTTACTGCTGCTCGTCTTGCTTGGAAGCGTCTCCAGTCCAACACCAACTGCTCGGTCTTGAGTGATGCCAGCATTTCAACTGCTGTCTTTTTTACCTGATCTTCTTCTTTTGGATCAAGGCTATCCTTCTTGAGTAGATCGTAAATCGCTAACTGTTCTTCAGTCAGGTTTTCTTTAGCTGCTCGATCAAGTTCTTGTGTAATATCTTTCTCAATCAATTCACGTACAGCATCGATAGTTTCAGCTGTACTCTTGGTACCCAAGTTGTATTCATCAATGAGTTTCTGGAGTCGAGCGAGAAAATCTTGTCGTAGTTTATTTCGTCGCACCATTTCTTCGATCTTTTTCTCAGTTTCACCAATCATTTTTTCGAGCAGGATATTCTCCTTATCAGGACCAAACACTTCTTTCAGTTTTTCAAAATCAACTCCAGACAAGTCAGTTATGTTTGGAATCTTACTTATTTCTCCTGTAGCAATCGAACGATCAAGCAACCTTTCAAGATCACGCTTGACTGGTGAGACATCAATATCATCTTCAATCACTTCACGGATTCGTGAGGATACGACCTTAAACGCCATCACCTCACGATAGAACTGCTCAGCTTGTTCGTCAGGCAAAATAGATTTATACAAGCTGTGCAAATTAGAAGCGATAATCTTGAATTGTCGCTTTGTCTCATCGTTATGGAGCAAACGGTTAGTGAAACGATCAATTTCATTTAACTTTTCCTGGTCAGCTGCTTCTAAAATATCATCAATGTCTAATCCTTCACTAGAGAGGAATGATCGAGCTTCAGTAAGCTTGCCTCTTAATAAAGAGATGAGTTCACTTTTTTCATCGACAATATCGCCATCAGTATTTTCAGGGATTGCGTACACTGCCAAAGCTTTCTGTAGATTACGAAAGACTCCAATGTAGTCAACGATCAATCCGTGATGCTTGCCTGGATATACACGGTTCGCTCGGGCAATCGTCTGCATCAGCGTATGGTTCTGGAGCGGTTTGTCGAGATAGAGAGTGGACACACTCGGTGCATCAAACCCAGTGATCCACATTGCACAAACAAACACGAGACGAAGATTGTCTTTTGGGTCTTTAAATTTATCTTCAAGGTTTTCTTTTATCATCCGTTCCCGCAGGGGCTTCATATCAATATCAAACCCACGTAAATCATCAATTTCGTTTTGACGCTGACTCACCACCACAGCCATATCAATGTCTTCATACTCATCGATGATGGCTTGAATTTCTTCACGCTTGTGGTCGTCAGTCTCTCGCTCCTTGTCCATATAGAGCTTTTTGATGTACCGCTCCATCTGTTCTTTTACTTTGCTGTACAAACGAACAGCGGTAGTAGTATCGATAGAAACCACCATTCCTTTCCCGTGATAGCCACGATTAGTGAAGTGATAGACGATATCCTCCGCCACCGTATTGAGTCGTTCTTCTCGGGTGATGAGATGATAAAAAGACGAAAATTCTTGTTCTAGTTTTTGTTCAGCGTCTTCACTCAGATCATAAAACTCCATCACTCGCTTGATGTCTTCCTCTAAGTTTTTATTGGTGTTGTCGAGCTTTGGGATGCGGTTTTCGTAATACAGCGGTACGGTTGCTCCGTCATCAATAGACTGCGAGAAGTTATAAGTCGAGACGTAGTTACCAAATGTCTTTCTGGTAGCTTCCTCACCCTTTTGCATCAGAGGTGTACCAGTGAAGCCAATGAAAGACGCATTTGGCAATGCGATCCGCATGTTTTGGGCGAGTCTGTCGTACTGCGTACGGTGCGCTTCATCTACCATAATGATTACGTCGTCACGCTCGGACAGTACAGGCGGCACTTCATCACCTCTGGTGCCAAACTTATGAATCAGCGTAAAGACATGGCGATGATCTTCGGTTAGCAGTTGTCGCAAGTCAGCAATACTATCAGCGTGTACTTCTTCCTCATACACCGCTCCAGTGTTACTGAAGTTTTCGTAGATTTGTTTGTCCAGTTCCTTTCGGTCTGTTACCAATACAAACGTGTAGTTTCCTGGCAGTTTACGAAGTACCTTCTGAGAAAAGAACACCATCGAGTAAGATTTACCCGAACCTTGAGTATGCCAAAACACACCCAACTTTCCGTCTATTTCTTCTTTTCGCTTTACCTGTTCGATTGCCTTGTTTACGCCGTAGTATTGAAAGTACCGAGAAACCGCTTTGATCAATTTACCCCTGGAAGCATCGAACAAAGTAAAGTTCTCAACAATATCCAGCAGTCGCTGTTTGTCACACGTCCCTCTTAAAATCGTCTCCAAATTGACACTACTGGGTTCATCTTCACTTTCTACCTTCTTCCATTCGTTGAAGTGTTCATAGGCACTCGTGAGTGTCCCCATCTTACTTTCAATTCCATTAGAGATAATCGTGAAGGCGTTGTACCAGAACAGCTGTGGGATAGTGTCTTTGTAGTCTCGCAAGTTGTCATTACAGGCATTACGCAGGTTTTTGTGTGAAGCCTTCAGCTCAATCAGTACCAACGGAATACCGTTTACAAACCCAACCAAGTCTGGCCGACGCTTGTGTAGCTCTCCTGTCACCCAGAGTTGCGAGACCAACAGGAAGTCATTGTTCTTTGAATCATTAAAATCAATTATTTTTACAACTTCGGTGTCGAGCTCACCTCGGTCATTTTGTACTTCTACTCTGACACCATCATGCAACAGTTTCCACACTTCTTGGTTAGCATTAACCAGACCAAGTGTATGGCGGTCACGGGTGATTTGATCTTCAGCTAGCTTGAGTGTTTGTGGAGATGAATTTGGATTGAGTCGCTTAAGCGCTTCTTGTAGTCGAGTAGTGAGCACCACTTGTCCTTGGTTGTCTCGACCAAGCAGGGATTCTCCTTCATCTCCAAATGCATTGATATGACAATCGGCACCCCAAAGTTCCTCAAAGATTTTTACTCCAGTTTTCTCGACCAAATTGTCTTCAGAAAATTCGTTCATAGGTGTATCATTTATGCCACTTTTAGAGATAAAAGTCTATATATCAGGCTTTTATCTCTATTTCGCCAGTGACTAGTTTTGGAATGAGTAGGTCGCGGGTTTGAGTTAGATACAAGTTTTGCTTTTGTAGATTTTCTATTAATTGAAACATGGTCGATGTTACTTGATTAAATTCATTAAGATTAGCTTTAGAAGGTAATATTACTTTAATATTTTCAAATTTACCTTTATTTACATTACCCATTGTCGCACCATTAGAGCCAAGGTTTTGTAGCTGTTTCTTCATTCCCTTTAGCAAAAAATATCCATACTCCAAAAACGTATCGTCATTGGGAACTAATGCGTTAATTTGCTGATTTGTTTGAGACTCTTTAGTTGTTATAGACACAACTCCTAACGTACCAATACAACTCACTATTAAGGTATTTCTGGGTAAATTTTTTTTCTTTTGCGAACTCGCTCCTTTTTCAGACAAATATTCTGAAGTTTTTATACAAAACATATTTCCATGTAAGTCTGGAGTTTTTATAAATGGAACCTCGTGACCAAAATTTGATTCGATTAGTTTTGAGGGTGTTTTCCCAGTAATCACCTGACCAACGTCTAACATTTTTTCTACAGTCCACCCTTCTGGGATTTCACCAAAGTCTGTTTTGGAGTCGACTAGATTTACATTCTCATGTCCGGGAAATCGAAAATTTACAAACCATTCGATGTAAATAGTTTGAGCCATTTTTTCAAGAACTTTAATTTTTTTTAAGTTATTTCTTATTGAAGATCGGTAGGTATCCAGAATATCAGAAGACTTTTTTTGTTGTGCTAGTGATATCGATGGTATTGGCATTTCCTTAAGAGCAGATATAGACATTCGAACTTGACTCGCCGCACCTCTGGCATGAGCTTTTATATAACTATGAAAATCAGGATTACTGCCCAAGAAACCAAGCCATTTTTGATCAAAACCCTCTTTCGCACGAAGTAAAACTGCATTTTGATTTAAATACGAACCTGTAACTTCACTAGACACAACCGCCGTTCTACCCACCACAGACCCGGGCTGAGTAGGGTGAGACCCAACTGTACAAATAATCAAATCATCTTCTTGAAGCTGATGTTTTTTATACTTCTCAGATAGCTCTTTTTTTAAAAATTTACACTGACTTAAGTCAATCTCACCATTTTTCACATCACTAACCCTTACTACTGCAATACCTTTGTCAGAATAGGAACCTTGATCCCATGCACCACCGTTTATAAATTCAGCAATATCAGATAGTTTCTTAATTTCAGTCATATTTTATGAATCAAAATTAATCTTCTTAAGATTACTGAAGATTTTCTCCTCCAATAAACGAGACTCTTCAGTAAGGAGTTTGAAACTTGTATGTAAACGTTCAATGGTTTTTTCTTCATTATTATAATCAATATCGTCATGAACATTTATCCCAACATACCGCCCTGGATTCAAAGAATAATCAGAACTGACCACATCATCTACTGAAACAACCTTGCATAGACCAGCTACATCTTCATATTTTTTATAACCTTCTTCATCTCGATAACTTCGCACAATCGCGGTAATCTGATCAATCTGCTCTTCTGTCCACGTGCGGTGAGCTCGGTCGATTTGAGTGAAGATGTTTCGTGCGTCAATGAAAAGAATTGAATCTTTCCGATCAGTCTTCTTTTTGCCTTTATCTAAAAACCACAGTGTCACAGGGAGTGTGACGTTGTAAAACATATTGGGACCAACCGCTACGATACAATCGACCGCATGATGTTCGACAAACTGCTTTCGCATTTCTTTTTCACGACCACCTGCATCACTGGCACTATTCGCCATAACAAACCCTGAGCGTCCTTTAGGACTGAGTGACGACCAAAAATGCTGGATCCACAAATAGTTTCCGTTGTCGGTACCTTTACCGTCTTGTTTTGGCAGTCCGTATGGATACCGTTTATCACCAGCGATTCGCCCATAATCAATCCCACTGACATTAAAGGGCGGATTCGCCATCGTGAAATCGAATTTACCGACACTGTCGTGCTCGTCTTCATAAAAAGTATTACCTTGCTTGATGTCCCCCGAGAGGCCGTGTAGAGCGAGGTTCATCTTAGAAATACGTACTGTTTGTTCGGTTTTTTCTTGTCCGTAGATAGATAACTTGGAAGCGGCGTTTTTCTTGGCTCCGTTTTTGAGATGTTGCCGAACGAACTCATGAGACTGCACAAACATCCCGCCAGATCCACAGGCTGGATCATAGACTCGACCTTCGTATGGTTCGATGATTTCTACAATCAATTTTACGATACTGCTCGGGGTGAAGAACTCACCACCACTTCGTCCATCAGAGATAGCAAACTTACCAAGGAAGTATTCGTAAATCTGTCCAAACGCATCTCCTTCGATATCGGTCGGGATAGAGTTGAAATTCTTTAGTAACGAAATGATAGTTTCGTTGTCGAGGATTTGATAACTCTTTGGCAGCACTCCTGCCAACTCAGGGTTCGCAAGCTCAATTGCTTTCATAGCATCATTAATGTGCTGACCAAGAGTGGCGTCTTCTGGTAATTCAAGCAAGGTCGTAAACATTGCTTCTTCTGGAATATAAAGAATATGCTTGGCGTGGTAGTCAGTTTTACTCAACGGACGTTGTCGGACTGAATTCTTCTTTGCACGCTCTTCCTCTAGTTCTTTTGTAGCTTGCGCAAACCGCACATCAGCAAATTTAAGGAAAATAAGTCCCAGCACCGGTTCAAGGAATTGGTTGAGACTCAACGGCGAATTAGCCCGCAAATTGTTGGCGGCGGTCCACAGTGATTCTTTTAGTTGTTCTAAGTTTTTAGCCATAATATAAACGTCAGTATAGCATTTTGATCTTTTTATTGGTGCCAGCAATTCCATTATATTACTTGCTTATCATTATTACTAAAGCTGGGGCCTTTGGGATAAAACTTATTTTGCTTATACGCATTACACCGCTCGCAAGCAATCAAGAGGTTACCAATGTAGTTTGAGCCAAAGCTTTGGGTTGGAGCTTTCTTGCCACCGCCTGCCTTCATATCTCGCAGTTGTTTGTTGAGCTGGTTGCTAGAAAGTGGAATAAAGTGATCGACCACGTACTTGCCACTCTTGGAGCAGTCAGGGTGACATTTGAGCTGACAGCTATAGCCATCTCTTTTGATTAGTTCTACAAACATACGGTCACGCAGGTAGCCAAATTCTTTTCGTTTTAGGTCTGGTGATCTAAAGTCAAAGTAGTCTTTGAACTTCTGGTCGAAAGTTTTGTCATTACCGTCATTAAGTAAATTGACAAAGAACCCCCGATCTTCGGGATATTCGAATTGCATATTGTTGTTCGTCGCGATTTAAGGAGAAAAGTAGCAGATACACAAAGCCCGCTACCAGGAAGGCACCTTACGGTAACCTCTACCAACGTTTCCATTGGTAACGCGACGAACGCCCTGATAACGGGTTCTCTATGTTCGTCGCGTTTTAGGACCATATCGCCAAATAGAATTTGTCGGGTTAGGTCCACTCCCTTGCGGGAAGTGCTGTGTTATTTGGTTGTAATGGACATGATAGCAGAATCGCTATCATTTGGCATCCTAGCTTAGTCTTAGAGCTTTGCGAAGCGAGTTGTCGCCATTGACATCGTTGCTTCCACAGAGTGTGGTTTGACCAGCGTGTAGTACCCCGCTAGACTATAAGTAACGAGATTATAGGAAATATATGAGAACTATTTATTAGTTGTTAAGCCTATAATCTATGGAAACAACCCAAACTAGTGACCTTACGGTCACCTACGTTGCAATCGACTCTTTGAAAGCAACAAAATACAATCCACGTAAGTGGAGCGAAGAACAGTTATTAAAGTTGCAAGACAGCATCACTCGCTTTGGCGTAGTTGATCCAATCTTGATCAATAGTGCACCCAAGCGAAAGAATATCGTTATCGGTGGACACATGCGGCTGAAAGCCCTCAAAGCTCTCAAGTATAAAGAAGTGCCTGTTGTGCAGGTACACATTCCTGATCTAGAGAAAGAAAAGGAACTGAACCTTCGACTCAATCAAAACACTGGTGAGTTTGATTTCAAACTACTCTCAGAGTTCGACGAATCGTTCTTGTCAGACGTTGGGTTTATTAGTGAAGACCTTGATAAGATCTTTGAAGTGGAAGATATTCCCGAAACGTTCAATCTTAAACAAGCACTAGAGAAAGCGGGTGTAAATGAGGTAAAGACAAAGAAAGGTGACGTGTACCAACTCGGCAACCACCGACTTATGTGTGGTGAATCGACGGTAGAAGCGGATGTGATGAAGCTCATGAACGGCAAGAAAGCCGACATGGTGTTTACCGACCCACCGTACATTCTTGACTACCTCAATGGCAAGAAGAAACATGGTACTGCTACCGAAGGCTTTGGAGCCAAGCGTGACAGACGGTATCTAGAGACTGAGATTCTACCTGACAACTTTACGGAGTTGTGGATGGGTAACGTATCACAGGTAGTGAAGGAAGATTCACATATTATTGTGTATGAAAACTGGAAGAACATTCGAACTATTTGGGATGAGATGGAAAAACACTGGAAGGTACGTAATATGCTGGTTTGGCACTTACCTAACCGTAATCAAGGTTTTGCTGGAACGTATAAATTCTTCAGCAAGCACGATATCGCAATGGTAGGCACTTCAGGTGAACCAGACATGAACATGGAGCCAGAAGTTGAGTTATTGCAAAACGAGTACGAGACAGCCCTCTACGCCACTCAAGGCAAACCACACTGGGAACCATACAAGAAAGGTGGAGCGTTTTGCCCGACTGACTTCATCGACTTCAAAGCCAGTGATGAGAAAAGTTCCGGACAAGGAGTTATCTTTGGTACCAAACCACTTGATATCTTAATTCCATATATCAAGGTACTCACGAAGCGTGATGATCTGATTATGGAGCCATTTGGTGGCAGCGGTTCAACTTTGATGGCGTCGGAGAAAATGCATCGTACCTGCTACATCATGGAGAAAGTACCAGCCTATACCGAAGTCATCATTGCTCGCTGGGAGAAAATGACTGGTCAGAAAGCTAAGAAGCTCACCTAGCCATGGCTGGGGATGCTAAGCGTAAAGAGACTATACGAAAACGTAAAGAACGTCAGCAACAGCAAGTGCTCGAAGGTCTTCTTAAAAAGCCGATCATTACCCAAGTATTACTCGAAGCAGGTGTAAGTACTAGTACGTACTATCGTTGGCGTGATGAGGATGAGGACTTTAGGAAAAAGACCGAAAAAGCGTATCAATCTGGTGCGATGCGAATGAATGATATTGCTGAATCGCAACTCTTTAAGAAAGTGTGTGAGGGTGACCGTATCTCAATCAACTATTGGCTTAATCATCGCCACCCTAGTTTTGCGAATCGACCTGTTATGTTTGAGGATCAACATGACATGCACAAGAAAGGTATTAGATCAGCCTGGTATATGACAGAACAGTTATTTACAAGTTTGTTCAAGAAGAGCAAGGAGTAGTTACCAACTGGTTACCGACAGCACCCCGCCTAGACTTTCTAGGCGGGGTGCGTCATTGATATAGGTATGAGTAATGCGACGAACGCTCTGGTACAAAATTTTGGAACACAGGCAGTTCCTAAAGTTGAAACTAAATATGTGCTTTATGCACGAAAGAGTTCTGAATCTGAGGAAAAGCAGGTGCTATCGATTGATTCACAGATAAAAGAGATGCTGCAGTTAGCTGAACGAGACGGGCTAGAAATTGTAGCGATGAAACGCGAAAGTCATTCAGCTAAAGAGACTGGGTGCCGACCAGTGTTTAACGAAATTGTTCAGGAACTGTATGACGAGAAATATAACGGGATACTCACCTGGGCACCTGACCGCATCAGTAGAAATGCTGGAGATCTTGGGAAGATTGTGGACTTGATGGATGCAGGGAAACTAAACGAGATACGCACCTTCGGACAAACGTTCTCCAACAACCCTAATGAAAAGTTCCTTCTGATGATTCTGGGGTCTCAGGCAAAACTTGAGAATGACAACCGAGGGATCAATGTGAAGCGCGGATTGCGGACACGGTGCGAGATGGGATTGTGGCCTGGCATGGCACCAGTTGGGTACCTCAATCAAAAACACATTGATAAAAAGTGTCAGGTGATTGTAGATCCTGAGCGTGCCAAGGTGGTAAAGCAGATGTTTGAAAAGATGGCGCATGAGAAGTGGTCTGGACGCAAGATCTATCATTGGCTGAAGTTTGATCTGAACTTCCATACCCGAGGGAATAAACCACTAGCACTCAGCAACGTATACCGAGCACTCCAAAACACCTTCTACTACGGCGTATTTGAATACCCTATGGGTAGCGGCAACTGGTATCAAGGTAAACATGAACCAGTAATAGATAAAGTGCTGTTTGATAAAGTCCAAGAGCAACTCAAGCGAGACAACATAGTACGCCAATCCAAAGAATTCGCCTTTACCAAACTGATGACCTGCGGACGGTGTGAATCAGGTATATCGGCTGAAGAGAAATACAAGCAGCTCAAGGACGGAACGTCAGCCAAGTACATCTACTACGGATGTGGACGATCAAAAGACCGACACTGCAAGAATCCATACATACGTGAAGAAGACTTGGTCGAGCAACTGGTGAAGCTGATGAGCAAGGTCACCTTTAACCCAACTGCAGTACAGATGAAGTTTGAGGAAGAGCTCAAGCGGTTTAATAAATTTCACCGCGGTGTACTGGGAGTCTCTGACAAGAAAGCTGAACACAAGGATGTAGACCTCAAGACCTACGCCAAGTACATCCTCAAAGAAGGCTCAAACGAGGAAAAGCGTGAGCTGATGGGGTGCTTGGAGAGCAAGGTGGTTGTGAGGGATAAGAAAGTATCCCTAGGAAACTAAAAGAGCAAACTACCTTTGGAGAGAATAGTAAGTGCAAGAGCAATAGCGCCTACTAGGAGAAGTTTGCGATTAGTATCAAAGTACTTGCCTTCGCCTTTATCAGTACCAGCATCTCTCCAGCTTGATGGATATAGCTGCTTTTCGCTAAGAACACCTTCTGTATAGAAACCTAGTTCATTTTCGATTTTTGCAGCAACTGTCTGCTGACCCTTAAACCCTTTCTCAAGGTCTTTCATGTATGTTTTGAAAAGTACAAGAATTAAAATAGTTAGCCCAACAAGTAACGTGACTTGTTCGTGTTTTTGAAAGTAAACATCAGACTGAAAAAGCCAACCACTAGCTGCAAAGAATATACCCAACGCCCAGATACTTAGATTTTGTAGACGGCTTCGAATTTTATGAATTGCAGAATATCGCTCTTCTAAAGCGGAGAGCAATACGTCAACTTTCTTATCATCGTTAATATTCATAATTATTATCTTTTTCTTATTCTAGTATATCCAGGCTTTTTGGGGTTCCTTGGTGGCACTGGAGGGAAGCTGATTATTATGGGAATACGACCGAAACCTACCACTCCACGCATTGGAATAGTCACGATCACGTCCATATAATGAGATCCGTTGTAGGCTGAGTTTTCTTTTGCAACTCGCTTATTGATTCCAACATGATGACCAAGATCGTTCGCAATTTCTGCCTCTTCACCTTCATTACGAACAATCCACTGAACGTGTGAGTCTGTTGGCAGATCACTATCGTTTAATAAGACGAACTCAATATCACAATCTCTCGGTATTGGCCCAAGCTTATCGATATCCTGCCTAGAAAAGCCAGAGTTAGTTTTTGAGGTTGCAGTTACTCGCACTCTGGGTACAAAAAGTACATTTGATAATGTTGTAGTGCTGTTACTGGTAATTGTTTCGGTTGCTGGTGCTGGGAAAAAGTGACTAAAAACTTCTGACCAAATTGATGCAGCAGAAGCGGCTGTGTCTGCAGCAACAGACCTACCAGCTGTCTTTATCAAAGTATTTAGAGCTTCAACAAAATGATGATTATCCATCTCAGAAAGACGATTCAAATCTTCTGTTTCATCAACCGGATTAGGTACTGAAAAGCTAGTTGCTAACCGATCCTGAATTAATTTGCTTACATTAGCTAACCCCACATCGTCGCCAGCTGTTTTCTCTGGTGATAACTGTATATATGCCTCAGCAACTAAAACAGTTAGCAGTATTGAAGACGGAGGGTTGTCTAAATTGAGCACTGACCAAATTTTGAAATACCTAATTAGACGACGAACCTGGTCACTATCTTTTTCAGGAAAAAGTGATGTGAACCATATGTAGATTGCTTTTGGATCACTGTCTTCCCAAATGTTCTTTTCAGTCGCGAGTGAGCGTGTATCCGTACTTTCATCCAGATGATATACGGGGACATCGATGTGAAAACCTTCGGTGAAAGAGATCCTGTTGCATCTGTCTTTTGGTGGATCAAGTACCACTGTTGCATCATCAGTTTCTTTTGCGTACTCAACAAGGCAATTTTGCACCATACGTTTCAGATCTAGCGGACTATATTTACTGTCATCGCGGGAGCCGTTCCATTTAAAATAAATACCTAGATCAATATCAAACTCCTCTTTTTTATTCTTAGGGCGAACTTGAGTATGAAATTTATATGAACCCTGCAACCAAGAAGCGACGGATAAACCAGTCTTTTTGTTTAATACATCGGCAAGATACTCACACAAATCATTCCAGCGCTCTTGCTGTTTTTCAATCTGTGTCCGATTAGGCACAATCCGACGATGCAATGC